>OHCR01000335.1_pt1 | contig 28925 bp, 27 predicted proteins | sample 1566831 | NCBI WGS metagenome assembly OHCR01 (sample SAMEA3879516, study PRJEB24766) | human gut metagenome | biome: human-associated habitat; feature: feces | place: USA | collected 1985/1987
CTTTCAGTGCGGCGTCGGCCTCCTCCTGCGTCTCGGCGATCACTACGCCCTTGCCGGCCGCCAGCCCGTCGTACTTCAACACCGCCGGAAGCGGACGCGAAGCCACGTAATCCAACGCTTCGGCATACTCCGTGAAAGCGCGGTACCCCGCCGTCGGAATAGCGTATTTGGCCATCAGGTCCTTGGCGAACTCCTTGCTCGATTCGATCCGTGCGGCGGCTTTCGTCGGGCCGAAGATCCGCAGCCCGGCGGCCTTGAACGCATCGACGACTCCCGCCGCCAGCGCCACCTCCGGCCCCACGACCGTAAGGCCGATTTCGTTGGCCGCTGCGAAGTCGCGCAGTCTCTCCACCTCGGTCTCCTTGATCGCCACGCACTCGGCCTGCGCCGCAATGCCCGCATTGCCGGGGGCGCACCAGATTTTCTCCACCTGCGCCGAGCGTGCGAGGGCGTCTACGATCGCATGTTCACGGCCGCCGCCGCCTATTACCAGAACTTTCATATTCGTTTATTTTATCCGTTCTTTCAAAGAAATTTCAAAAAACATCCAGTTTTTCACAGATGAATCAAGCGACAAATCTGACAATCTTTATCCAAAGTCCCCCTTATCAAAGGGGGATTAGGAGGATTATCAATTTAGTTTAGCCGCATGGTCAAGCACTAAAGCTCGCTTTAGTGCTTGAAATGCCTTTCGCCCGTAAATACCATGGCGATGCCCTTCTCGTCGGCCTTCTTGACCGAATCTTCGTCGCGCACCGAGCCGCCCGGCTGCACGATCGCCGTCACGCCGTATTCGGCGGCCAGCGTCACGCAGTCGTCGAAGGGGAAGAAGCCGTCCGACGCCATGACCAGCCCCTCGGTCGCACCTTTGGCCTGCGCCTCCTTCAACGCGATCTCGGCCGATCCGATCCGGTTCATCTGACCGGCGCCGACGCCGAGCGTCTGTCCCCCCTTCACCACCACGATCGCGTTCGACTTGACATGCTTGACGATCCGCCAGGCGAACTCCAAGTCGCGCAGCTGTGCAGCGTCGGGACGCGCCTTCGTAACGGTCATCGACGCCTCGACCCGCTTCGTCTCCACGTCGAGCTCCTGCGCCAGCAGACCGCCGTTGACGCTCACGTACTGCATCGGATGCACGTCGCTGCGCGTCATGTCGACTTCGAGCAGCCGCAGGTTCTTCTTCGTGCAGAGCACCTCCAACGCCCCTTCCGAGAACTTGGGCGCCATGATGATCTCCAAAAAAATCGGCTTCATCCGTTCGGCCGCCTCGCGCGTCACCTCGCGGTTGACAGCCACGATACCGCCGAAGATCGACACCTTGTCGGCCTCGTAGGCCTTCGTCCACGCCTCCACGACGTCGCGGCCGACGGCCGCGCCGCAGGGATTCATGTGTTTGAGCCCCACGCAGAAAGGCTCGTCGAACTCGCGCACGATGTTCAGCGCGGCGTTGGCGTCCTGGATATTATTGTACGACAGCTCCTTGCCGTTGAGTTGCCGGGCATGGGCCAGCGAGAAGGGAACCTCCTCGGCCGAGCGGTAGAACTTGGCCGTCTGATGGGGATTCTCGCCGTAGCGGAGCGACTGCACCAGATCGAAATCGAGGAACAGTTTCTCGGGCAGGCCCGCCTGCGCACGCATGTAGGTGGCGATCATGCTGTCGTACTCCGCCGTATGGGTGTAGGCCTTGGCCGAAAGACGCAGACGCGTTTCGACCGAAGTATTGCCCTCGGCGCGCATCTCGTCCAGAATCGCGGCGTAGTCCGCCGGATCGCAGACGACGGTCACGTCGCGGAAATTCTTGGCCGCACTGCGCAGCATCGAAGGGCCGCCGATGTCGATGTTCTCGATCGCTTCGGCCAGCGTAACGCCCTCTTTGGCGATCGTCTGGCGGAAGGGATAGAGGTTCACGCAGACCAGATCGATGAACTCGATGCCGTTGACGCGCAGCGCCTCGACGTGCTCCTCGACGTCGCGGCGCGCCAGCAGACCGCCGTGCACGGCCGGATGAAGCGTCTTCACGCGCCCGTCGAGGCACTCCGGGAAGCCGGTGACGTCGCTCACGCCGGTCACGGGAATCCCGGCCTCTTCAATCGCCTTCATCGTTCCGCCGGTAGACAGCAGGGTTACGCCCTGCGCCGCCAGACGGCGAGCCAGCTCGACAATGCCCGTTTTATCCGATACGCTCAAAATCGCACGCTTTACCATGATGCGTTCTCCTCTCCTCACATGTCTCTGCCCAAAAGATACTCCTCGGTGCGCACCCAGTCAAAGCCGCTGCGCTTAAAAAACTTCATCGCGCTGGCGTTGCGGCGGACGGCGCGGGCGACAATGTGCGGCACCTGCTGCTTGCTCAGCTGCACCAGCGCCTCGTCCACCAGCGCGCTGGCCACGCCGCGGCCGCGCCACTTCTGCTCCACGCAGATCATCTCCAGCACGGCCTCGGCCTGCGTCCCCGTGACCAGCATGCTGCCCACGTAGTCGCTGCCGAAATACATCGCCTTCGCCATGAAGACCGGCCCGCGCATGCGCTCCTCCAGCCATTCGCTGGCGTGCTCCACGCAGCCGAACTCCTTCAGCCCCAGCAGAAATTCCTCGCGCCGGGTGCGGGTGCGCAAATCCACGTCGATGGATTTCGTGCCCACCGGGCTGTAATTGCGCCTGCGCAGGGAAAGATCCTGCGGCACGTTCAGCACAAACAGCTCCACGCCGTCGAAATCGTCAAACCCCATCCGGGTAAAATACTCGTGGCGCTCCGCGTCGTCAATCGCGCAGCGGGTATACAGCCGCGCGGGCAGACCGCCTTCTTCGTCCTTGATGCGCTCGGCTCTGGCGCTCAGCGCGCCGAAGAGCGTGTCGCTGGCCACCGGATGCGCGCTCATCGTCATCTCGATATCCAGCGGCCTGTCCGGCATCATTTTCTTAATCACGCGGTATTCCAGGCCGCCTTGCCCGATTTCCACGCCCGCGTCGTCGATCATCACAAAGCTGTTTTCCCGCAAAGCGCCGCCAACGCCGCGCACGGGCTGATAAATTCTCATAGTTAGGAAGACACCCTTCATCAAAGCGGTCGGCGCGGAATAGACCCGCCCGACGAATTTGCGTACATGAACACTTTATTATAGCACATGTACCTGTCTTCCATCTACCCCCAGTTTTTCCGCGCAGAAAAGTCTTACGCTTTCCGGCAGAATCTCGTGCTCGACGGTGAGCACGCGCGCGGCCAGCGTTTCCGGGGTGTCGCCCTCCAGCACGGGGACGCTCTTTTGCATAATCACGCCGCCGTGATCGACCTGCTCATCGACAAAGTGCGTCGTCGCGCCGGAAATCTTCGCGCCGTAGGCCAAAACCGCCTCGTGCAGACGTGCAATATCGCCCAGCAGATAATAAAAGCCCATACCGGCGACGCGGCCGGCGGAATCCTTGTCGATGCCGTCGAAGGACTGCATGATATCGACGTGGTGCGGGATCTCGAAATCGGGCACGACGGGCTCGCCGAAGCGCTGGACCTCGACGTTATGGCTGTCGTCCGGGCCGATGGGGACGCTGGGGTCGATAATGTTCGGAATCAGCAGCATGATCTTGTGGATCTTCTGCTCATACTCCTCTTCGAGCTTTTCAAGCTCGGCCAGGCGGTCGGCGTTCGCCTTGACGGTTGCCTTGATCTTTTCGGCCTCTTCGAGCTTGCTCGGGTCCTTCTTCGCCTGACCCATCAGCATGCCGATCTGCTTCGAGAGGGCGTTGCGGCTGGCGCGCAGCTCGCTCGCCTCGGTGATGGCGGCGCGGTTCTTGGCGTCGAGCTCGATGACCTCGTCGACGAGGGGGAGCTTTTCGTCCTGGAACTTCTTCTTGATGTTTTCCTTGACCAGATCGGGATTTTCCCGCAGGAATTTCATATCCAGCATAATGATTTACCTCGTTATCGTTGTAAAGTAAATGACCATTTGACTTCTTATTTTACGCCGTCCGGAAACAGCTTGTCCACAATGGACTGGTAGCGCGCGGCGGGGGAGGGGGCGTCGTCGCCGGTGATACCGGTACGCAGCGGCTCCTTGGGCAGGAATTCCACCGTGCCGGTCTCCTCGAATGAGCGGATGTTGTCTTTCGCGGCGTCGAGATCGCCGGTGTTGTAGGCGTTTTCGATCTCAAGCAGCCAATCGAGCGCGCGCAGCTGGTTGGACTGAAGGCCGACGGTCTCGTCGAGCGCCTTTTTGTCCTCTTCCGCGGTCGCAAGCTGCTCTTCAAGCTCAGCGATGTGCGCTTCGAGCGAGTCGTTCTGCTGTAAGGTGCTTTGCAGGGCGGTGTTGCCGTCCTTGATCTCGTTGATGCTGCGCTGATTCATGAGAAATGTCCACAAAATCAGCAAAAATGCCACGGTGAAGAGGATCGCAACGTAAGTATATACTTTTTTCATGCGCTCGCGCTCGGTGGTGGGCTTTTCTTCGCCGGGCACGGGCGGCTTATTCGGGTCCTTGGGGCCCTCGTGAATCAAATCGGACATGGTTATTCGTCTCCGTTCTTTCTGCGTTTGATGGCGGCGAGCGCTTCGAGCAGATCGTTTAAGTCGTCGATGCCGTAATAGTCGAGCTCAATGCGGCCTTTTTTCTTGCCGGACACAATGCGGCAGGTGCGGCCGATCTTATCGCTGAGCTCCTGCGCGGCCAGACGGCCGTAGCTCTCGGCGATGAGCTCGTCGTTCGTGGGTTTGCGCTCTTCCTTAGGGTTACTCAGGCGCTTGGCGAGCGCCTCGGTCTGGCGGACGCTGAGACCCTGCTTGACGATCAGGTTTGCCGCGTCGAGCTGCAAATCGGCCTTGAGCGGCAGCAGCGCGCGGGCATGACCGCCGGAGAGGTCGCCGTTTTGCAGCATTTGCCGCACTTCGGGGCAAAGCCCTAACAATCTCAGACTGTTTGCCACGGCGGAGCGGGACTTGCCGACACGCTCGGCGGCCTCCTCCTGCGTGAGATGGTAGTTGTCCATCAGCGTTTTGTAGCCCTCGGCTTCTTCGATGGGGTCAAGGTCTTCGCGCTGGAGGTTTTCGATGAGCGAGAGCTCGGTCATCTTGCGGTCGTCCGCCTCGATGACGATGGCGGGCACTTCGGCAAGACCGGCGATGCGCGCGGCGCGCCAGCGGCGCTCGCCCGCGATGATCTGATAGTAGCCGGAAGAAAGGCGGCGGACCGTCAACGGCTGGATAATGCCGTGCTCGCGGATGGAATCGGCCAGATCCTGCAGAGCCTCTTCATCGAAGTGGCGGCGCGGCTGATTGGCATAGGGTTCGATCTGCGAGATGGGGAGGTAGAGGTTGTCGGACGTGTCGGTGCGCAGGGCGGCGTCGCCCAGCAGCGCGCCGAGCCCCTTGCCGAGCCCGCGGTTTGCATTTGCCATGGAAACTTCTCCTTTCTGTGGGATGAAGCGGGCGGAATGCGCCCTTATATTTAATGTATCAGCGGTTCTGCTTCAAAAACTCGTTGGCGAGGTCGCTGTAAGCCTCCGCGCCGCGGGAGGTGCGGTCGTAGTAGTTGATCGGCTTGCCGTGGCTCGGCGCCTCGGAAAGTCGCACATTGCGGGGGATGACGGTCGAATACACCTTGCCGGGGAAGTAGCGCTTGACCTCTTCCGCAACTTGGAGGGCAAGATTCGTGCGCCCGTCGAACATCGTGAGCAGAACGCCTTCGAGCTCCAGACCGGGATTCAGACTGCGCCGCACCATGCGGACCGTGTGCATCAGGTCCGACAGGCCTTCGAGCGCGAAATATTCGCCCTGCACGGGAACGATCAGGGAATTCGCGGCGCAGAGGGCGTTGACCGTTAAGAGTTCGAGCGACGGCGGGCAGTCGATGAGGATAAAGTCGTAATTGGGCGAGAGAATATCGAGCGCCTGCTTGAGCAGGAATTCGCGGTTTTCGCGGTCGATCATCTCGATACCCGCGCCCGCCAAGGCTTTCGAGGAGGGGAGCACATCGCCGTAGCGCGTGTGCGCCACGCTGGCCGTGACGTCCGCACCGTTGATGAGCACGTCATAAACGCCGCGCGAGGCGGCCTTGTCCACACCCATGCCGGAGGTGGAGTTGGCCTGCGGGTCGAAGTCACACAGCAGGACGCGATTGCCTTTCTCCTTGAGGGAGGAGGTCAGGTTGACACAGGTCGTCGTTTTGCCGACGCCGCCCTTTTGATTGACGATTGCAACGATTTTAGCCAAAAAAACACCCACCTTAGTCATAGAAGCATTGATCCATTTTCATTCTTGTTCAGTATAGCACAAAACGGCTCAATTTCAACAGGGAAGCTCAAATTTTGCAAATTTGTTTCACGTGAAACATGACAAGGCGCAGGCCTTTACGTCCCGATTTGCCCCTGTTTGGGCCGGTGATGGGGTATCACCGCTGGGGCAGTGCTGAGTACAGAAAAAGGTCATGGTAAAGGCGCTGACCTTTACCATGACCTGAAATCAGTGTTTCACGTGAAACAAATCACTCCTGCGGCTGGGTCAGCAGCATCGTACCGTAGGGCTCGAGCGTCAGGCGGAGCAGGCCGTTACCGCAGAAGAACTCCTGATGGGACAGGGCGTCCTCGGCGAGCGTGCCGTCCCACGGAAGGGTGAGCGTGACGGGCTCGTCGCCCGCATTGACTGCCGTGAGGCAGTGGTCGTGCTCCGTGCGGCGCGAGAACGCCAGCGCGCGGCCCTGCGCGGCATGGTAGACGATCGTGCCGCTTTGCAGCGCCTCGTGCGATTTGCGCAGCGCGCCGAGCTGTTGGAAGTGACGCACCAATTCGGCATTCTCGCGTCCCCACGGGTAGGTTCCGCGGTTGAACGGGTCTTCAAAGCCCTGCATGCCGGCCTCGTCGCCGTAGTAGAGCATCGGCGAGCCGGGGAAGGTGTAGAGGATCAGAGCCGCGAGCTTGAGAAGCGACATGCCGCGCGCAAGGTCGGAATCGCTGAGGTGATAGACCGCGCGCTCGTCGCGCGTCTGCGGCGCGGGGGAGGTGAGGCCCAGAATCGTCAAAAGCCTTGGCGTGTCGTGGGTCGAGAGGAAATTCATCGCGCCGTAGAACGCGGGCGCAGGATAGTTTTCGCGCAGCTCCTCCATGCTGTCGCGGAAGTATTCCGCGCCGCCGCCGAGCAAATAGGCCATCAGCGCCGTGCGGAACGGGTAGTTCATCAGGCCGTTCGTCTCGCGGCCCAGCAGGTACTTGCGGCGCTGGGAGTAGGCGATCTTCGTCGTGCCGTCCTCCCAGACCTCGCCGAGAAGATAAGTGTCGGGGTTCTCCTCATTCATCGCCGCGCGGATTTTGGCAATGAACTCGTCGGGGAGCTCGTCGGCGACGTCGAGCCGCCAGCCGGATGCGCCCGCGCGCAGCCAGCGCTTGATAATGGAATTATCACCCTCGATGATGTAGTCAACATAACTTTTTTCCAGCTCGTTGACTGCGGGCAGGTTCTTGATGCCCCACCAGGCGTCGTACTCGTCGGGGAAGGGGTGGAAGTTGTACCAGCGGTAATAGGGCGACTGCTCGCCCTGTGCCGCGCCGAGGTCGTCGTAAAAGCCGTCGGCGTTGAAATAGACGCTCTTTCGCCCCGTATGGTTGAAGACACCGTCGAGCATCACGTAGATGCCGCGCTTTTTCGCCTCCGCGCAGAGCGTGCGGAAGTCCGCTTCATCGCCGAGCAGTGGGTCAATGCGCTCATAACAGGCCGTGTCGTAGCGGTGGTTGGTCGAGGCCTCGAAGATCGGGCAGAGGTAGAGTGTCGTCACACCGAGAGAGGCGAGGTAGTCGAGCTTTTCCGTGATCCCCTGCAAGTCACCGCCGAAAAAGTCGCTGCACGTGATCTCGCCCTCGGCGTTCGGGCGGTATTCGGGAAGCTCGTCCCAATTTTCGTGCAGCGTGCGCGGGCCGACAAGGCCTGCAACATCACGAAATTTAGCACGGCGGAAGCGGTCGGGGAAGATCTGATACGTCACGCCGCGGCCGAACCACGCGGGCGTTTTGTGTGTGTCGTCGTAGACCGTGAGCTGCCAGGGCTCGACCGCGTCCCACGCGCAAAGGCCGTTTTTGCCGTAGCAGCTCGTGCCGCCGTCCGCCCACGAGAGGCGGAAGTGGTACCAGACGAGCTCCACGTCATCCGGCGCGGTGAAGATGCCGCGATAGACGACGTGGCCGTCCTCCTGCGCGGGAGTAAGCTCCACCGTCGTCCATTGGTCGGCAAACTCGCCGTGAGCAAGCAGCTCACAGCGCGTGACCGCCGCGCCGCGCTCGGGGCGAAAGCAGAACGAGACATCGGCGCCGCGGGGCACCGCGCCAAAGGGAGATTTGAAGAGAAGATCGCGCGGATCAAACCATTTAGTTGACATAACACATTCCTTTCTGCCAAATAAAGCGGCTGAAACAGGCAAAAGCGCGCCGAAACGGCGAGCTTAACCCAGCAGTGTATTTTCGCCCGTGATCGCGGAGGACGCGGACGTGTTGGAGAAGTAAGCGTTGAGCACCTGCACGGCGGTGGAGGCCAATGCTGCGCCGGAGCCGCCCTTTTCGATGACGATGGCCACGGCGATCTGCGGATCGTCGTAGGGGGCGAAGCAGACGAACGCGCCGTTGTTGTTCTTCGTGTCGCCAGTCTGGACCGTACCGGTCTTGGCCGCGGCGTCGACGATACAGGCCTTGAAATACTGCGACACCGCGCCGTCAGTCGCGAGGTCGTGCATACCGGCGAGGACGGCGGAGAGATTTTCGCCGCTCATGGCGATCGTCTCGACCGGCTCGGCGTCGTAAACGTATTCGAGCGCGCCGGAGCCGCTGGAGCGGACGTTTTTCAAAAGGTGCGTAGCGTAGCGGTCACCCCCGCCGCAGAGCGTCGCGATGTAATTTGCGAGCTGGAGGGGGGAGTATTCCTGGTTCGCCTGACCGAACGCCGCCCACGGGGCAAGGTTCTCGCCCTCGTTCTGCGAGGGAAGGCGGCCCGCGGTGTCGCCGATCTCAATGCCGGTCGGGGAGCCGAGGCCGAATTTCGCGTAATACTCGCGCAGCGTGTCCATGCCCATGCGGTAGCCCATTTCGGCGAAGAAATAGTTGCAGGAATTCATGATCGCACCGCGGACGTTGAGCGAGCCATGGCCGCTGCGCTTCCAGCAGTAGGTGTAGCTCGCGGAGTAGCCGGGGTACGTCCACTTGCCGGAGTCGTAGATCTTTTCGCGCACGGTCGTCGCGCCGGATTCGAGCGCGGCGATGGCCGTCAGCGGCTTCAAGGTCGAGCCGGGGGCGTATTTTCCCTGCGTGGCACGATTCCACATCGGCTGCAAGGGGTCGGTGGAGAGTTCTGCAAGGTCCTGACGGAACGTCGAGAGGGAATAGGTCGGATACGACGCGAGCGCCAGCACGTCGCCCGTGCCGACCTGCACAACGGCCACGGCCGCGCCGCGGTCGATGCCGTCGGATTTTGTCATGGAAGAGACGGTATTTTTAAGCGCCTCCTCCACCTGAGCCTGAAAGTCGATGTCGATCGTCAGCGCCACGGTGGAGCCGGGCTTGGGCTCCACGGAGTAGAGCTCGCCGGTGATCTTGCCGGAGTCGTTGTCGAAGGTCACAAGGCGCTTGCCTGCGTTGCCGTGAAGATAGTCTTCAAACGCATTTTCCACGCCGGAGATGCCGACGGTGCTCGCGAGCGTGTAGCCGTCCTTATCCTTATAATCGTCCCAGTCCTGAATGCTGCCGGTGTAGCCGAGGACGTGGGCGGCGTAGTCGGTCTCGTAAACGCGCACGGACGAGGTATCCACCTGCACGCCGGCATAGTTGCCATCCTTGATGAGGGAAATGAGCGAAACATCCACGTCGCTCGCAAATTCGAAGGTCGTGGAGCCGTTCATCTTGGCGGAGGCGAGGGAGTAGCGCAGCCCGATGAGCGTGCGCACCGTGGAATTCGGGAGCGTTTCGTCGATCCCGTACTCGCTGCGCAGCTTCAGATACAGCGCAGAGCCTGTCAGCGTAGTGGGGAGGCCGTCGTCGCCGACGTTCTTTTCATTGATCCACTTGAGCGAGACGAGGTATTTGACGAGCGTTTTCGCGCTGCCGTTCGCGGTGTCGTAGGCGTAGGGCGAGGTCCTGGCGAGCGGAAGCGTGTCCTTAATTTCAACGCCCTGCGCGTTCATCAGTTCGATGACGCGCAGCAGTGCGTCGTTGAGCTCGTCGGAAGAGACGAGCGAGGAATCAAAATTCAGCGTGTAGACCGCGCGGTTCGACACGAGCACCTTGCCGTTGCGGTCGGTGAGGATGCCGCGCGAGGCCTTGACGGTCTCGGTCTTGGCGTTCGTGCGGATGGACTTGTCGAGGTAATCGTCGCCGTTGACGATCTGTGCGTCAAAGAGCGTGACGACGAATACGAGCGCGCAGAGAAACATCGCCGCGCCGAGCGCAATCAGGCGGCGGGTAAAGCGTTTGGGATCCATAGCGGCCTCCTTTCCTTGAGGCTTGGGGAAAATGGGGAAAATCAGTCGGGGAAGATGCGGCGGATGGCGCGCAGCGCCGGATAGACCGGCAGAAGAAGCAGGCACGAGAGCGCCGTTTCACGCGCGAACAGGTGCAGCATCGGCAAAATGGCGGTCGAGCCGCTGCGCGGCAGCAGCGCGAACGCCTGCAAGAGGTCAACGATCAGAAACGTCAGCACCGTGGAGAGCAGCGCGCGGGCGAAGCCCTGTTGCAACAAATTACTGACAACTGTTGAGATGAGCAGTGCCGCAAACGTGAACGCGATCGTGTACAAGCACGCGAATGGCGCGGGGAGCACAAGGTCGCACAGCGCGCCGAAGACGATGCCCGCGATGACGGCTGAGCGCGGCAGCTCGAACGATGCCATGACCGCCAAAATGACGGGCGGCAGAAAGGGGATGACGCCGAAAAACGTCATCGACCCGAGAAGCAGCCGCCGCAGGAAAAAGAGCGCCGCGGCGGCGAGCGCGTAAAACGTCCACTTAAGCGCAGTGGTTTGGGTGAGATTCATGCGCGCCTCCCTCAGTCGACAATGTCGTAGTCCGTGATGACGAACACCTCGGTCAGGGCGTTAAAGTCCATCATGGGCGCGAGGACCGCGTAGCGGGCAAGGCCGTCGTCGCCGGTCTGAAGCGATTCGACCGAGCCGATGACAAGGCCGCTCGGGTAATATCCGCCAAGGCCCGATGTGACGATCTGGTCGCCGATGAGCACCTCGTCGTCCGACGTGAGGTACGAGAGCTTCAGTTTGCCCTGACCCATCAGGGAGAAGTCGCCCTCCGCCACGGCGACCTCGCCGGTGCGGAAGATGCGCGCGCCGAGCTCAGTGTCCGTGTCGATGACGGTCAGCACTGTCGACCAGTTGAGGCCGACCTCGGAAATGACGCCGACGAGATACCCCTCGGCGCTGACGACGCAGTCGCCCACGGCGATGTCCTGATCGGTGCCGTGGTTGAGAGACAGCGACGACGTCCAGCTGCTCTCGCTGTGGGCGAGCACGGCGGTGGAGACGAACGTGAAGTCGCGCCGCTGCTGCTGGAGCTTCAAAAGCCCGCGCAGGAGCTTATTTTCCTCGCTGTCGGCCTGCGCCTGACGCTGCTGGGCGCGAAGGTCCGCGACCTCTTTTTTGAGCGCCGCATTTTCCTCCTTGAGTGTGGTCGTGTCCTCGTAATACTGGCGCTTGTCGGCCGCCCAGTCGCTCACGGCGGTGGCGGCGGCGCGGAACGGGTACGTCAGCACGCCCGCGATGTTTTCAAGCACCGAGGACGTCGAGGAAAAGTAGGTCAAAAGGCTCAATGCCACGGCGACCGCCGCGGCGACGGCCAGAATGCGCAGCCCGTGCTGACGGAAAAAATCTTTCAAGGCTTACCCTCCTTTCATCGTAGGGCAGGGGAGAGGTTAGAGGAGCTTGATGCCAAAGCGCGCGAGCACTAAGCCAAGCTGCTCGACGGGAAGTCCCATGACGTTGAAAAAGTCGCCGTCGATGCGCTCGACGAAGAGCGCGCCGCGGCTCTGCACGCCGTAGGCGCCGGCTTTGTCCATCGGCTCGCCGGTTTTGATGTAGGCGCGGATCTCGTCATCCGTCATCGGGCGGAAAAAGACGCGCGTGGACACGGCGAAGCGCTCTTCCTGCGCGCCGCGGCGAACGCTCACACCCGTGCAGACCGTGTGAGCGCGGCCGGAAAGCGCGCGCAGCATGCGCAGCGCGTCCTCCTCGTCGCGCGGTTTTCCGAGGCGGTCATTGCCCAAAAAGACCATCGTGTCCGCCGTGATGATGAGATCATCGGGCGCGCAGAGGGCGGCGGCCGCGTCGCATTTTTTCTTTGCAATGTAGCGCACCGTGTCCTCGGGAGAAAGACCTTCCGGATAGCTCTCGTCAATGTCGAGCGAGAGGGTCTTAAAGTCCTCCACGCCGATGCGGGCGAGCAGCTCCTGACGGCGCGGGGATTGAGATGCCAAAACGATTGCCATGATATTGCCTCACTATTTGATAATAAAAAGTATAATCAAGATAAAAAATTACAATTTGGAATTCATTCTGCGCCGCGATAGAAGAGACCACGGGTGATATTCTCCGGCGCTTCGACCGTCTCGCCCTGATACGCGCGCAGCACGCGGACGCATTCAGAGGAGCTCTCGGTCGTGAAACGGAGCTGCGCAAAGCGCAGACCGAGCGTCTGCCAGTCCTTCGATTTGTCCGCGAGATAAAGAATCTTTCCGTTCTCGATCTCGCTGCGGCAGCCCCACGCGCGCAGCACGGGGAAGTGCTCGCCGCGCCGGTCGGTCAGCTCCGGCGCGCTTGCACACGCGCCGTCTGCCGGGACGGACGCAGGGCGCTCGGTAAAGTATCGACAGCCGAACGCGTTCGCATTCAGACAGTTTTCCGTGAGCATCAGGGGAAGGCGGCCATAGACGATGGCCTCGCACGGGAGACACTTGCTGAGGTCACGAATCTGCGCGTCGCGCAGCTCGAACGAGACGCACGCGCTCGAAAGTCCCTGTTCTTTCCAGAAAGCGAGCGCGGCGGAGTTGTAGAGGTTCAGCGGCCAGCCGCCGTGCAGCTTGCAATCAAGTCCGCGCACGAGCGAGAGATGGCCGAGGTTGGCGAGCGACACGCCCGTGACGCCTTTTTTGGCGGCGTCCTCGAGCAGCGCGCGCAAAATAGGATCGTCCTGTGTGCGGTAGATGCGCGGCAGCACCGCGAAAAATTCGGTTCTGCCGAGATGTGGTGAAAGGTCGAGCTGGGGCAGCAGCTCGACAGGCACATATACCCGCGCGGGAGCGAGTGCGATCAGTTCCTCACTCAGCTGCTCGGCCCTGTGGAGGGAGACGGTCAAAAGCGGCTTGTCCGCGCTGTTTTTGACGATTGTTGGCGGAACAAAGTCGAATACGCGGCGTTTCGGCACAGCGGTGCGCTGCGCTTCCATCTGCGCAAGCGCTTCGCGGCGCAGGGCGTTGAGCGCGCCCGCGCTGACGGCGAGGCCGCCGTCGAGTGCGACGGCGCACTGCGCCGCCGAAAAGGCCGTGCCGCCGGTTTTCCTGAGGCGCGTTTCGACCTCTTCCGCGGTGACGGCGCGGCTGCGCGCCGCCTCGGGCACCGCGCCGGTGACGGTCACGCGGTGGTCGTCTGCGTCCTCGGCTGTCAGGTGCATCGGCTGACCGGCGCGGATGGTGCATTCTAATGTGAGCGGCACGAGCCGCAGATTTTCCTTTTCATAGCGCGTGCGAATCTCGTTGAACCAGTCCTCGGGCCATCTTGCATTTTCGGGCCGCGTGCCGAACATCTCGCGTCCGCGCGCGCCGCGGTAGTACCCCTCGGTAAAGCCGTCGCGCGAGAAGGCGAGGGTGAGCTTTTTCTGCTCGTCCTTCGTCGGCGTGCGATGCTCGCGCAGAAGGCGCGCGTAGATTTCCGTCACGGCGGCGACATATTCCGGCCGCTTCATGCGCCCTTCGATCTTGAGGCAGGCAACGCCCATATCCATCATCTCCGGCACGAAGGGCGCGAGGTTCGCGTCCTTCAAGCTCAGCGGATGGCCGTCCGCCCTGCCGGAAAAGCCGTAGGGCAGACGGCAGGGCTGAGCGCAGGCGCCGCGGTTGCCGCTGCGCCGCCCGATGACGGCAGACATCTCGCACTGGCCGCTGTAGCACATGCACAGCGCGCCGTGGACGAACGTTTCGATCTCGATGGGGCTTTTTTGGCAGATCTCGGCGATCTCCCCGCGCGAAAGCTCGCGCGCGAGCACCGCGCGCGTCATGCCGAGCCTTGCCGCTTCCTGAACGCCCGAGAGCGTGTGCAGGCTCATCTGCGTCGAGGCGTGCAGCGGCACGTCGGGAATAATTTTTTGCAGCGTCGCCAGAACGCCCCAATCCTGCACCAGGATCGCGTCCACACCGCACTCCGACGCGGTGCGCGCCTCCGCGGCAAGCGCGGGGAGCTCGCGGTCGGTGACGAGCGTGTTGAGCGTCAGATAGACCTTCACGCCCCGCAAATGGCAATAAGAGACCGCCGCGCGGAATTCCTCATCGGAGAAGTTCCTCGCGCTGCGGCGCGCGTTGAACGCGCCAAAGCCCATATACACGGCGTCCGCACCGCTCTGCACGGCGGCAACAAGCGCCTCCTGCCCGCCCGCGGGCGCTAACAGCTCCGTCGTCAAGGCTTACTTTTTCTGCTGCTGGAGCTTGAAGATCTCGCGCTTGAGCTCGCTGACCTCATTCTTGGCCTGAGAAGCCTCGTCGAGGTACTGCTTGAGCTGGCGGCGCAGCGCGTCGCCGGCCTCGCGCTCTTTGAAGAGCTCGTCGGTGATGTTCACGGCGGTCAGCACGGCGGCGTCCGTGCGGCCGACCTTGGCAGCGTCGAGCAGCTCGCTCATTTTGTCGTTGACGTAGGAGCCGACCTTCTGCATATAGGAGGGGGCTTCCTCGGCGACAAAGGTGTATTCCTCGTCGCAGATGGAGATCGTGATGCGGTTTTCCATGATTTGTGTGCTCCTTTCTATTTCGGCGTTGCACAAAAAAGGGCAAATTCCACCCATATAATCTCTAACAGTATAACACGGGAGTGAAAATGTGAAAAGGGGGAAGCAAAAAATTTCATGTTTACGAACGGGAAAATTTCATGTAGAATAATGGAATCGAAAATGGACGAAAGGAGGCGGGGAACATGGCAGGCTATGTGCTGCATTTGAGTACCGAGGAGAATATCACGCTCTCATCGGCGACGGTCAAGCGATTGATCGCGGGTGGCAGCGGCGACGCGGCGCTGCTGTACCTCGCCATCCTGCATGCGCGCGGCGCGGCGGACTCCGGCAAGCTCGCGCGCGAGCTCAAGTGGGACGAAACGCGTCTTCGCGCGGCGGAGCAGGCGCTCTACGAGATGAAGCTCGTCGGCGCGCCGGAGAAGAAGGAGGAAGCGCCCCTTCCGCCGCCCCAGCAGCTCAGCGAGCCGCCCGAGTACACGCGCGAGGACATCGCGCGAAAGCTGGAGGGCGACGGGCGCTTTGCCTGCCTTCTGCGCGAGGTGGAGCACAAGCTCGGCCCGCTCTCGACCCCGTCGGTCAAGAAGCTGTTAGGGCTGTACGAAAATCTGGGTCTGCCCGCGGACGTGGTCTACACGCTCGTCAACTACTGCATCGCGAAAAAGGAGCAGCAGTTCGGCGAGGGGCGGCTGCCCAACATGCGTGAGATCGAAAAAGAGGGCTACGTCTGGGCGCGCAAGGAGCTCTTTTCCATCGAAAAGGCCAGCGAGTACATGAAGCGCGAGCAAGTCCTGCGCGGCAGATACCCCGAGTACATGGCGGCGCTGCAAATGCAGGGCCGCGCGAGCGCGCCGAGCGAGGAAAAGTATCTCTCCGCGTGGGCGGAGATGGGATTTCCGGCGGAGACCGTGGCTGAGGCCTACGACCGTACGATCCTGCACTGCCACGAATTCCGCTGGCCGTACTGCAACGGCATTTTGAAGCGCTGGCACGAAAAGGGCCTGCACACGCTCGCCGAGGTCAGGGCCGAGAACGCCAGGGAGCAGAGCAAGCCGAAGAAGAACACCAACGACGGCGGCAACGCCTGGATGAAGGAATATTTGAATCAGTAACGAAAGCGGGGGAGAAGGATGTCTTACGATGGGCGGCTGATGCGCCAAGCGCTGGCGCGCTTCGACGAGGACAAGCAGCGCCGCGCGGAGAATTTTCGCGCGCGTGAGCGCGCGGTGTATACCAAGTGCCCGCGCATTGAGGAGATCGACCGCGAGTTGTCGCACACGATGGCGAAGATCATCGCCTCCGGCCTGCGCCGCGGGACGGACCCGCGCCCGGCGATCGAGGCGCTGCGGGAGGAGAACCTCAACTTGCAGCAGGAAAAGCGCCTTCTCCTGACGCGCCTGGGACTGCCGGGCGACTATCTCGAGGAAAAGCCCAAGTGCTCGCGCTGCAACGACACGGGCTTTCTCGGCAGCGAGGTCTGCTCGTGCCTGCGCGGCTATTACGCCAAGGAGCAGAACAAGGAGCTCTCGGGCCTTTTGGACCTCGGCTCGCAGTGCTTCGAAAATTTCAACTTCGACTACTATTCGTCTGTGCCGGACGAGGACCTCGGCGTGTCGCCGCGCACGAACATGGAGCGCGTGTACGACATCTGCCAGGACTACGCGCACGAGTTTTCGCCCAAGAGCGGCAACCTGCTGCTGACCGGAGGCACGGGACTGGGGAAAACGTTCCTCTCCGCGTCCATCGCGCGCGTCGTGAGCGCGAGCGGCCACAGCGTGGTCTACGACACGGCGGGGCACATCTTCGCCCGCTTCGAGGCGCAGAAGTTCGGCCGCGACGACGGCGAGAACGCCGACACCGCCGTGAGCCGCGCGCTCGGCTGCGACCTGCTGATTTTAGACGACCTCGGCACCGAGCTGATGACGAGCTTTGTCCACAGCGCGATGTATCAGATCGTCAACACGCGCCTCATCACGGGGAAGAAGACCGTCATCTCCACGAACCTGAGCCCCGACGAGCTCGGGCGGCGCTACGGCGCGCCGGTGCTGTCAAGATTGCAGGGAGAGTATCAAATGCTGCTCTTTTTCGGCGAAGACATCCGCCGGCAGAAGAGAAAGTGAATACAAAATGTAAAAAAGGCTCCGCAGAATACTCTGCGGAGCCTTTTTTCTTGCTTTTTACGGCTTGTGGATCACGGCGACGGCGCAGGGCACGCGGCCGGGACAGTAGGCATAGTCGACATCGTCGTAGCCCGCCGCGGCGATAAATTGCTTATACGTGTCGAACGTGAACTGACGCTTGAAGTCCGCGCCCGCCTTGCCGACGGTCGAGGCAAAGCCGCTCGTCTTGCCCTGCTCGCTGCGGTTCATATAGGTCGGGACGATGATCGTGCCGCCGCTGCGGCAGACGCGGTCGAGCTCGGCAAGGGCCTTGTACGGCTCGTCGAGCAGGTGGATGACATTCGCGGCGATGACCACGTCGAACTGCCCGTCCGGCCCGTCTAAATGCAGGATGTCGGCCTGGCGGAACGTGACGTTCGGCAGCGCGCCGTATTTCTTCTTCGCCCGCTTGAGCATGTTGGCGGAAAAGTCTGTCGCGAGAAGCGTCCGGCAGCGCTCGGCGATGGCGCCGGTGAGCAGTCCCGTGCCGCAGGCGCATTCGAGCACCGCGTCGTCTGGTGTGATGCGGGAACTGACGGCGGCAATGAGCGCCTTGTGCGTTTCTTTATTAAAGATGTCGGCGAAGAGGTCATAGACCCCCGCGACGTTGTCCCAGAACATGAGTATTTTCCTCTCAACGTGATTTGTTTTTCTACACGATAGCAGAAACACGCGGAAAATGCTACTCTCAAGAGAAAGAAAAAACGAAAAATTAAGGGAGAGGATCCTACTTTTTGTGCTTTTTATAAAAAGACTTGCCATCGGCGCACGGGTGGTATATAGTCTTTATAAAGATTTCGTAAAGAAACTGCGTTTTTGCGTTAAGGAGTCGAATGATGAAACGAATTTGGTCGCTGTTTGCCGTGCTGGCGCTGCTGTGCACGCTGACGGTCCCGGCGCTGGCCGCCGCGGGCGGTACGGCGGACGCGGAGCCCGCCGCCCAGACGGTGAGCGAGGAAGAGCTCGCGCGCTCGGAGGAGAACACCACCAAGGTGCGCAAGATCTGGGCGGTGGCGGCGCTTATCGGTGTGGCGTGCTTTGGCGGCGCGCTGGGCATGGCGCATTCCGTTGCAAAGGCGGCGAACAACATGGCCGAACAACCCGAGGCGGCGGGTCAGATCCGCACGTCGATGATGATGGGTCTTGTGTTTATCGAGACGGTCATCATCTATGCGCTGATCGTGGCCATCCTGATCATCTTCGTATTGTGACGATAACGAGAAAAGTGGAATAGAGCGGCGGAAGGGGGCAGCACTGTCTCCTTCCGCTGCTCTATTTATTGAAGAAAAAGGGGAGGGGTCAGGGCTCTGTTAAGAAGACGAAAAGATGCTGTAAGGCGGCGGTTAATCATGAAGGAAGACTTGCATTTCCTGCGTGCAGGTGGTATAAATAAGTGCTGCATCCCAAGCAGAAATTGGATGATAGAAACAAAAGGGGGTAGGGCGCGTGGATAAGAAAAAGCGAACGCGCGAGCTGATCGTGTTCGCCGTGATCGTGCTGGCGCTGCTGGCCGGATGTTTGCTCACGCCGTCAGGCGGCGAGAGCGAACCGATCCAGGAGGTCATGCGTGACGCGGTGCTGCACGAGCAGAACAAGGTGAGCCTGTTTGGCCTGATCGAGGTGAACCCGGGGCTCATCTCCGCCTACATCGTGACGGGTATTCTAATAGTATTCGCCCTTGTGTGCCGGCTTTTTGTGATCCCAAAATTCAAATATGTGCCCGGCAGGTTCCAGCTCGTTTTAGAGCAGATCGTCGGCATGTTCGACGGCCTGGCCGAGGGCAGCAGCCCGCACCGCAATAAATTCCTGCGGGCGTACATCTTCACCGCCGGTGTTTACATCTTTGTCAGCACGCTCTTTGAGCTGCTCGGCATTCAGGTGGTGACCACCTCAGGCCACGCCGTCAGCCTGCCCGCGCCGCTGTCCGATATCAACGGGGCGATCGCGCTGGGCGTGATGAGCTACGGCGTGATCCTCTTCGGCGGACTGATCGCCGCGGGCGTGGGCGGATTTCTGCACGCGCTCAAGGATTTCTCGCTGCCGATCTCGATGAGCTTCCGACTCTTCGGCGCGCTGCTTTCCGGCGCGCTCGTGACGGAGCTTGTGTATTACTACGCGGCGCTTTCCTATGTGCTGCCGGTCATCGTGGGCGTGATGTTCACGCTGCTGCACGCACTGATCCAGGCGTATGTTTTAACGATGCTGGTGTCGACGTTCTACGGCGAATCGACCGAAAAGCACGAGAAAAAGCCCAAGGCAAAAAAGGTAAAAAAATCCCGCAGCGAAACGGCTGCCTGAAGAAAGAGGTAAATTTGCCATGAAAACGATGAAGAAATTCGCAGCGCTGATGATGCTGCTGTACGCGCTGATGATCTGCACCATTCCGGCCCTCGCCGCAAACGAAAGCGGGAGCGACAGCAACGTGACTGAGACCGTGAGCGTCACGGCCGGCAGCAACGACAACGACGTGACCTCTGCCAAAGCGATGGGCTCGGGCGTGATGATCGGCATTGCGTGTCTTGGCGGCGCGCTGGCCATGGGCATTGCGGTCGGCAAGTCGAGCGAGGCCATAGCCCGCCAGCCCGAGGCCACAAGTCAGATCAGAACCACGATGATGATGGGCCTTGTGTTTATCGAGACGGTCATCATTTACGCCCTGATCGTGGCGATCCTCATTATCTTCGTCCTTTGATGAAGAACACTCCCAAAAAGGAGGGGCTTTGAATGCCGCTTAATATCAATTTGCAGCAGATCCTGCTGCATGCGCTGAACTTTGTTATCCTGTTCGGCGCGATGTATTTTCTGCTCTACAAGCCTGTGAAGAGCTTTATGGACAGCCGCAAGGCGCACTATGAGAAGATGGACGAGGACGCCAAGGCCGTGCTTGCCGAGGCCGAGAAGACGAAGGCCGGCTATGAAGCGCAGCTCAAGAGCGCCGACGAGGAGATCGCACGCCGCAAGCGCGAGGCGAACGAAGCCTTGCAGCACGCGGTGGACGAGCGCCGCGCGCAGGCCGAGCAGCAGGCGGGCGAGATCGTGCGCAAGGCGCGGGAAGATGCCGCGCGCGAGCATGAGCGCGTGATGGAGCAGGCCAGGGGCGAAATTTCCGAGCTGATGAGCGCCGCGGCGGAAAAGCTGGTGCTCTCCAGCACGTCGGACGCTTACGACAAGTTCCTGGACACGGCGGAGGAGCGCAAGGACAATGGCTGAGCGCACGGAGCATTTAGAGGCCGTACTGCTCTCTGCCGTGCGTCCGTCGCAGGAGCAGGAGAAGCGATTTCTGGCCTTCCTCGCCGAAAAGTACGGCGAGGGCACGACGCTTACCTGGCAAAAGAGTGATGACTACCCCGACGGTTTCCGCCTCGAGGTGGGCGCGGAGGTCTACGACTGGAGCGCGGGCGGACGCCTGAGCCAGTTCAAGGACGCGCTCGAAAAGCTCGCCGCCACGCAGGGCGACGTCATCCCACTGCTGAAGGAGACGGTGCTCTCGTGGACGCCGCAGGCCATGGCACAGGAGGTCGGCACCGTTCTGACCGTCGGCGACGGCATTGCCCGCGTGGACGGGCTGGAGGGCGCCGCCTATGGCGAGGTGCTGCTTTTCGACGGCGGCGTGCGCGGCATGGTGCAGGACTTATCCGAGGACAGCGTCGGCTGCATCCTCTTTGACGACGACGCAAGCGTCTGCGCGGGCAGCACGGTCCGCCGCACCGGACGCACGGCGGGCGTTCCCGTGGGCGAGGGATTCCTCGGCCGCGTGGTCAACGCGCTCGGCGTGCCCATCGACGGCGGGGGAGACATCCGCGCCGACGGCTACCGCGCAGTGGAGAGTCCCGCTCCCGGTATCATCGACCGCCAGAGCGTCGACACGCCGCTTGAGACGGGCATTCTGACCGTCGACTCGATGTTCCCCATCGGCCGCGGCCAGCGCGAGCTCATCATCGGCGACCGCCAGACCGGCAAGACCGCTATCGCCCTCGACACCATCGTCAACCAGAAGGGCAAGGATGTCATCTGCATCTATGTCGCCATCGGACAGAAGGCGAGCTCCGTCGCCCAGCTCAAAAAGACGCTGGAAACGCACGGCGCGATGGATTATACGATCATCGTCAACGCCACGGCGAGCGATCCCGCGCCGTTACAGTACATTGCGCCCTACGCGGGCTGCGCCATGGGCGAATACTTTATGAATAAGGGCCGCGACGTGCTGATCGTCTACGACGATCTTTCCAAGCACGCCATCGCGTACCGCGCGATGAGCCTTCTTTTGGAGCGCTCTCCAGGCCGCGAGGCGTATCCGGGCGACGTGTTCTATCTGCACTCCCGCCTGCTCGAGCGCGCGGCGCATCTGAGCGAGGAGAAGGGCGGCGGCAGCATCACGGCGCTGCCGATCATCGAGACGCAGTCCGGCGACGTGTCGGCCTATATCCCGACGAACGTCATTTCCATCACCGACGGTCAGCTCATTCTGGAAACGCGCCTGTTCTTCTCCGGCCAACGTCCGGCGGTGAATGTGGGCCTGTCCGTGTCCCGCGTGGGCGGCGACGCGCAGACCAAGGCGATGAAAAAGGCAGCCAAGACCATCCGCCTCGACCTTTCGCAGTACCGCGAGATGGAGTCGTTCACGCAGTTTGCAAGCGACCTCGACGAGTCGACGGCAAAGCTTTTATCCTACGGTCAGGGCTTGATGCGCATGCTGCGGCAGAAGCAGTTCCACCCCTACAAGCAGTATGAGCAGGTCATCCTGCTCGTCGCGGGGCTGAACCATGTTTTTCAGGAGATCGTGCCGGAGCAGCTTGACGCGTTTATCCCCGCACTCTTGCAGCACTTTGGCGAGACGCAGGGCGCGCTGTGCAATGCCATCGAGCAGACCGGCCAGCTCAGCGACGATCAGCAGTCGCAGATCATCGAGATCGCAAAGAAATTTGTGCAAAGCTATTTTTCCAAATAAAAAGTGAGGTGACAGGTACATGGCGAGCATGAAGGAGATCCGCGAGCACATCGCGAGCATCCAGAGCACGCAGAAGGTGACGAACGCGATGTACCTCATCGCCTCGACCAAGATGCGGCGGGCGAAAGAAGACCTTGCCAAGACGCGCCCGTTTTTCGACGCGGTCTCGACGCAGATCGAGCAGATCTTCCAGCACGCGGGCGAGATCGAGAGCCCGTACCTCTACCGGGGCAACGCGGACGATCTGGCCCAGCCGGGAACATACGCCTATCTTGTGGTGACGGCGGACCGCGGCCTCGCGGGCGCCTACAACCAGAATGTTATTCAGGAGACGATGAAGCGCCTTGAAAAGCACCCCGACAGCCGCCTTTTTGTGGTGGGCGGCAACGGGCGGCACTTCTTCTCCGGCCACGGCGTGCCGGTGGAAAAGAGCTTCCTCTACGATGCGCAGAGCCCCACGCTCCGCCGCGCGCGAGAGATCACGGCGAAGCTTTTGAATCTCTTCGACCGGGGCGAGATCTCCAAGCTCTTTATCATCTACACCGACCTTGGCAACGGCGTGGACATGGACGTGCGCACCGTGCGCCTGCTGCCGCTGGAGGATGAGCACTTTGCCAAAGAGGAGACGGAGGAAAAGCCCATCCGCTTTGAGCCCTCGGCAGAGGAGGTGCTCGCCAGGGTCGTGCCGGCGTACATCACGGGCTTTTTGTACTCGGCGATGGTCGACAGCTTTTGCGCCGAGCAGAACGCGCGCGCCTCTGCCATGGACTCGGCCAACCAGAACGAGGACGACATGCTGCGCGAGCTGCAGCTCGAGTACAACCACGAGCGGCAGGGCGCCATCACGAGCGAGATCACGGAGGTCTCCGCCGGCGCGCGCAGCAAGAAGAACCACATGAAGAAGGAGGCGCAGCATGCGCACAGGTAAGATCATTCAGGTATCGGGCAGCGTGGTGGACGTGCGCTTTCCGCACGGCGAGCTGCCGCGCATCCGCGAGGCGCTGTCCGTCGAGCTGAACGGCAAGCGCCTTGTGATGGAGGTGGAGCAGCATTTGAGCGCCGAAACGGTGCGCTGCATCATGCTTTCCGGCAGCGAGGGCCTCAGCCGCGGCATGACCGTCACGGGCGAAGGCAGCGGCCTTCGCGTGCCCGTCGGCAAGGCGACGCTCGGACGGCTTTTCAACGTCTTTGGCGATACCATCGACGGCGGCGCGCCGATCGGCGGCGCGGAGCCGCGCCGCAGCATCCACAGAAAGCCCCCCGCCTTCGACGAGCAGAGCCCGAGCGTTGAGATCTTGGAGACCGGCATCAAGGTCATCGACCTTTTGGAGCCCTATCCGCGCGGCGGCAAGATCGGCCTGTTCGGCGGCGCGGGCGTCGGTAAAACGGTGCTCATTCAGGAACTCATCCACAACATCGCCGTCGAGCACGGCGGCTATTCGATCTTCACCGGCGTGGGCGAGCGCAGCCGCGAGGGCAACGACCTCTGGAACGAGATGCACGAGAGCGGCGTTATCGACAAGACCGCGCTCGTCTTCGGCCAGATGAACGAAGCGCCCGGCGTTCGTATGCGCGTGGCGCTGACAGGCCTTACCATGGCCGAATACTTCCGCGACGAGGAGCAGCGCGACGTGCTGCTGTTCATCGACAATATTTTCCGCTTTGTGCAGGCGGGCAGCGAGGTCTCGACCCTGCTCGGCCGCATGCCCTCCGCCGTCGGCTATCAGCCGACGCTCGCCAACGAAATGGGCGAGCTGCAGGAGCGCATCACCTCGACCAAGAGCGGCTCGATCACGTCCGTGCAGGCGGTCTACGTTCCCGCGGACGATCTGACCGACCCTGCCCCGGCGACGACGTTCACCCACCTCGACGCGACGACGGTTTTGAGCCGTAAGATCGCCGAACAGGGCTTATATCCCGCGGTCGACCCGCTCGAATCGTCCTCCCGCATTCTGGAAGAGGATATCGTGGGCGAGCGGCACTACCGCATCGCGCGCAGCGTGCAGGCGACCTTGCAGAAATACCGCGAATTGCAGGATATCATCGCCATCCTCGGCATGGAGGAGCTGAGCGACACGGACAAGGTGACGGTCAACCGCGCGAGAAAGATCCAGCGCTTTTTGGCCCAGCCAACGTTCGTGGCCGAAAAGTTCACGGGCCTTCCGGGCGTCTATGTGCCGCTTGAGGAGACACTCCGCGGCTTTGAAGCCATTCTCTCCGGCGAGATGGACGGCTATCCCGAGATGGCGTTCTACAACGTCGGCACGCTTGACGACGCGCTCGCCAAGGCGAAGAAGATGGAAAGCGGGGAAGCGTGATGAAGACCTTTCCTCTCCGCGTCCTCGCGCCCGAGCGCACGTTTTTTGACGGGGCGTGCACATCGCTCACCGTGCCGAGCATCGACGGCATGTACGGCCTGATGGCGCAGCACGAGGATATCGTGCTCGCGGTCGTTCCCGGCAAGCTGACGCTGCGGGACGCCGACGGCGTCGAGCAGATCGCCGCCGTGTCCGAGGGCGTGCTCAAGATGGAGCACGGCGAGGCGCTCGTGCTGGTGGACACGATCGAGCGGCCGGAGGAGATCGACCTTCACCGCGCCGAAGAGATGGCGGCCGAGGCGCGCGCCGAGCTCAAGGCGAAGCGCAGCGCGCAGGAGCAGGCCATTGCCAATGCCCGCATCGCCCGCGCGATCAGCCGTATCCACGTCAAGCACGACGGGAAATAAATGAGAAAACGAAAATTCGCACCGCAAGGTGCGAATTTTTGATCTCTCCGCCAATTTTCGCCCGCTTTTGCACACTTTTTGTGCTAAAAGTGGAGAAAAAGGAGGGGAAATCCATGGAAATGTCCGCAAGAAAGCCGCTGCTCCCGCGCCGCGTGCTCGACCTGCCCATCGATGCGCTGCGCCCTAACCCCAACCAGCCGCGCATCGAGTTTGACGAGGCCTCGCTGCGCTCGCTGAGCGACAGCATCCGCCGCTATGGCATCCTCCAGCCGCTGACCGTCCGCCGCACGGACGAGGGCTACGAGCTCATCGCGGGAGAGAGACGGCTGCGCGCGGCGAAGATAGCGGGACTGCGCGAGGTGCCGTGCCTGCTCGCGCGCTCGAGCGAGGAGGAGAGCGCGCTGCTCGCGCTGATCGAAAACCTCCAGCGCCGCGATTTGCACTACTTGGAGGAGGCTGCGGCTATCGCGCGGCTGATCGCGACCTACGACCTCTCGCAGGAGCAGGCGGCGGAAAGGCTGGGGAAATCCCAGTCCGCTATTGCCAACAAGCTGCGGCTGCTGCGCCTGTCGCCCGACTGTGTGCGCCTTCTGCGCGAGCATGACCTCTCCGAGCGGCACGCACGGGCGCTGCTGCGCCTGACGGACGAGGAAGACCGCCTCAAAGCCTTGCAAGTTATCGCCGCACGCGGCTACAACGTCGCGCAGAGCGAGGCGTATATCGAAGAGCTTCTGAAGCTCAAGCAGAAAACGCCCCCGCCGCGCCTGCCGACCTACATCGTCAAGGATGTGCGCATCTTTTTGAACACCATCCGCCACTCGCTCGGGCTGATGCAGCGCGCGGGCGTCGAGGCCGACATGCAGCGCGAGGACACGGACGATGGCATCCTTTTGACCATCCGCATCCCGAAACGTGCAAAAGAGGCCGGATAATCCTGCAAAATTGTCACCAAATTGTGATTCTTTTTCTCACAAACTGTGGTATACTGAAACGACTTGCAGGGAACTCCCTGTCCGGAAGATCGGAAGAAACAGGAGGAGCCAGCATGGATGAAATGAACGGCGCCTTTGAGGAAAAGAAGAGAAGAAAAGGCGGCAAACGCCTGATGCAGCCGGAAAAGGCCGCGAAGGCGGCCAAGGAGCCCCGCGCGGAAAAGCCGCCGCGCGTTCCACGTGAAACATCGGGAAAGACCGGCAAGGTCGTCGGCATTGTCGCGGGTATGCTCGTGGTGGCGTACTTGGGCCTTGGCGCGTGGGCGTCGGCCAGCCATAAAATTTATCCCAACGTGATGATGGGCGATACCAACTACGGCGGGATGACCGAGCAGCAGGTCGCCGAGCAGCTCAAAGCGAGCGTCGCGCAGGCGAAGGGCACAGGTGTCGACTTTGTCCTGCCCGACGGCACGGAGGTCGCGCATGTTTCGCTCGACGAGATGCCGGAGTATGTCGACTTCGACGGACTTGCCAAGCATATCTACAACGTCTACGGCTGCAATGACAGCTTTCTGACCGCGGGCGCGAAGTATCTGCGCGCACTCTTCAAGCCGCAGGACGCCGCACAGGTGGTCGGCGCGGCCTATTCGCCAGACTTGATGGAGAATCTTGTCGACACGGTGTGCGACAGCATCAACTGCGACCCCGTGGAGTTTGCCATCAACGTGACAGAGGATGGCAAGGTCAGCGTGACGAAGCCGCAGGACGGCCGCGCGACGACTGATACCGCAAAAGACCAGATCGGCGTATACTTAAACGGCGCGTATTTGAGCGGCGGCGACCCGTCCGAGATCGTGCTTGAGCCTGCGAGCGAGGGCGGCGTCTACGATGTCATCCCTGCACAGGAGGTCGACCTGAGCGCGCAGCGCGAGGCCATCATCGGTCAGAAGGTCAACGCGACGTATGACAAGGAGACCGGCGCGGTCACGCCAGGCCACGCGGGCGTGGAATTCACGCTTTCTGACCTTGAATCCGCCTACAACGCCGCGGCGGCGGGGGAGACGGTCGAGTTGCCGAACGCCACGGTCGAGACGCCGGACGTCACGGCAGAGCAGCTCCAAAAGGTCCTGTTCCGCGATGTGCTGAGCACCTACACCACGAAGGTCGGCGGCGCGTCCGGCCGCCGCGCGAACGTCAAGCTGACGGCCTCGCGCATCACCGGCTACATATTGAACTCCGGCGAAACGATGAAATACGGCCCGCTCGTCACGCCCTTTACCGCGGCGAACGGCTACAGCGCCGCGCCCGGTTACTTGCAGGGCAAGACCGTCGATATGGTCGGCGGCGGCGCGTGTCAGGCGAGCTCCACGCTCTACGCCGCGGCGCTCTACGCCAACCTTGAGATCGTGCAGCGCACGAACCACGGCTTCGCGTCCGACTACATCGGCCTCGGCCTCGACGCGACGGTCGCGCAGGGAGGGCCCGAGTTTGAGTTCCGCAACAACACGATGTACCCCATCAAGGTCATCGCCGAATACTACACCAGCGGCGGCAAGGACTTCCTCAAGGTCACGCTGCGCGGCACGAAGGTCGACGACAGCTACGTGAAGATCAAGACCGAAGTGCTTGAAACCATCCCGTTCACGGAGGAGATCGTTGAGACCGACGAGCTCGCCCCCGGCGAGCGCAAGGTCGAGCAGACCGCCTACACCGGCTACAAGGTCAAGACCTACCGCAACGTCTACTCCGGTGACGGCAAGCTCATTTCGTCCACGTTCGAGGCGAGCAGCAATTATAAGGCGCGCAACCGCATCGTGCTCGTCGGCAAGTCCGCGGCGGTCACGCCGACGGACCCCATCACACCCGTCGATCCCGGCACGACCACGCCGACGGACCCGACAACGCCCGTCGACCCCGGTACCACGACTGACCCGGGCACCACAGCTGACCCCGGCGTGACCGATCCCGGCACGACGACAGAGCCGCCCGTCGAGCAGGAAAAGCCCGGTTGGCTCGATACGGGGCTCGACCGGTAAAAACAGCAGAACGAGAAAACGGAGAGGCATTGCCTCTCCGTTTTTACGTTGTTCAAGTGTTATTCGCCGTCCGAGTCCATGTAGAGCTCTTCGGCCTTCTGCTGCGCGGCGATCAGCAGCGCGCTGGCTTCACCATAGTTCTGCCTGTCCATTTTCTCCAGCGCGTCAGTCACGGCGTTGAAGAGGAGCAGATACATTGCCTTGTAGTCCGTCATAGAACCACCCTTGAAAAATTATATAACGTTTTGTTATATGGCACAATATAACATTTTGTTTTACGTATACTTCTTTACAGAATCTAAACACAAATTCTGGATGGAGTGAAGCAAAATGTATCGACGCATTCGAGACTTGAGAGAGGACAGCGACCTGACGCAAAAGAGCTTGGCGGACTATCTGAGCTGCTCGCAGGTCTGCTATTCCAACTACGAGACCGGCAAGCGCGACGTCCCGAGCGACGTGCTCATCAGGCTCGCACGGTTTTACCACACGAGTGTGGATTATCTTGTGGGGCTCACGGAGGAGCGGGCTCCTTATCCTAAAAAGAAATAGTACATAGTGCCATGTTCTCGCACGGGTGCGAGGGGGATGCAGCGCGACAGCGCTGCTGTTGTCCCTGCACTGTGCAGGGGGGCGGGGGAAGGCAGCGCCTTTGGCGCTGCACGAATCAAAGGGGATATTCTCTTTCGCAAAAGAGAATATCCCCTTTGGAACCCCAAGAGAAAGGCTTAGATTGGCAGTCTCTGGCTTGAACAACTCTGATGTCTCCGAAGTGAAAGTGCCTCGTGCGCGGCGCTGCCGCGTTGGGTGTTGCTATACGATTTGATTTGCTCCTACTATCCGCTGTTGCGCAGCCGTTGGCGGCTTTGCCGCCTTACGGATGCGGTACACCCCTTGCGGGTGCCGCTCTGCCAGTCTCGTAGTAGTGCAGCCTAATTTCCGTCTAACGGAGCACTCCACAATGCGGCGAGCGAAGCAATGCCGCATTCGGCACGCAGTCCGCCGCCAAGCAAACGTCACTCGCGCCTCACAATAGTAAGGCGCGGTTGCAAAACGGTCACGATTCGCAGGGATTCATGGCGAAGCCATGTACACCGCACCCGATTGCGCAGCGCGTGCAGCTCTTCGAGCCTCAGACCGGCAATGTGCGGGGTCGAGGGGGAAGGCC
>OHCR01000336.1_pt1 | contig 28896 bp, 21 predicted proteins | sample 1566831 | NCBI WGS metagenome assembly OHCR01 (sample SAMEA3879516, study PRJEB24766) | human gut metagenome | biome: human-associated habitat; feature: feces | place: USA | collected 1985/1987
TACAAACTTACTCATAAAAATCTATCTATGAGTCAACTTTTTCTAGGACAAGACAGACAGGGGGCTACGACAAATCGGACCTCCTCACGGAGGTCCTTACCCATCCGACTCACCTGATGAGGCACCCTCGCGGGTGCTCCGACATGTCCGATAAGGCAACCCCCCAAAAAGGGGCATTTGCTTATCCGATTTATCCTATGAAATCAGGGGTACATTATCAAAAAAGCAGTATTTTTTTAGTAAAGCTCAAATATATTACGTACCTTTGCTCGGAAATAGTGTATCGTATTGATACATTAAGAATGTTGAAACAATAAAGAGAATGCAATTTTTATACAACAAAACTAATTTAAAAATGAGTAAGAAATTTTTTCTAGCACTGCTCGCCCCCCTATTTATGGGAGGTCTCGTGGCTTGTAACAAGCAGGCCAGCAACGACCTCACCCCTGAGGGTCAGAGCACCGGTGACACCTACATCTCTGTCACCTTCTCTACAGCCAACCCTAACTCTACTGCTCGTGCAGCAAAAGAGGATATCGACTTCAACTCCATCGGTGAGTACATGGGTCGTGACAAGATTGAGAATGTAAACATCTACATGATCAATGCCCTTGACTATAGCATTGAAGTGAAGAAGTTTGACAACACTGATAACTTCAACACAGACCCCGACGGCAACCCTGACACTAGGGACTACCGCACTGAGGCGTGGAAGACCACTCCTGGTGACAAGATCGTTTATGTTTATACCAACATCGCTGGTACCGCCATTGAGACAGCTCTTGATGCAGCTACTGATAAAGCTTCCTTTGAAGCTGCCAACAAAGCTACCTATACTCTCGTGAAGAATGGTGCAGTAGATGAAGCTTATGCCAAGTTTGACGGCACCGACGACATCATCGCGATGAATACTGTAAAGCCTGAAAATCTTACAGTGGTTGCAGGTGTGAAGGAAAATGAAGCTAAGACTGGTGCCAAGAACTGTGCTACAGTAACTGTTCGCCGTCTTGTAGGTCAAGCTGCTGTAACTAGTACCGCTACTACTTACGAGATCAAAGAGACTTTCAAGGGTGCTGAGACTACCCTTGCAACCCTTGGCAACTTCAAGTGGGACGTAATGCAGTTTGAGCAGAAGTCTTATCTAACACCAATGCCAACAGCGGATGGTAAGGACGCTCTTAAGGTTGCCTTCTGCAAGACTCCTTCTTTTGAATTCATTACGACTGATGCCAACTACACCACTGGCACAGACAATGCAGCTGACAAGTACGCCTATCGCAAGTTCAATGGTGCAGAGGTAAAGCAGTTCACTCGTAATACTACTGATGATAAGAAGAATGTAGAGGCTATCGTAGCAACTCCTATGAAGTTCATCACCGAGACTACTCACCAAAAGGGTGCTAAGCTTGCAGTAGACGGAGGTACAGGAACAGAGACTGGTTACCGCAAGGGCAACACTGCTTATGTCATCGTATCTGCAGAGATCACTCCAAAGAATTGGGCTGAGGGTGAGGAAGCTAAGGATGGTGCAGATCTCTACTTCGGTGTCAAGGACCACAAGTTCTACAAGGAACTAGAGGCTGCTAAGACTGCCAATAAGGTTGAAGCAGTTCCTGAAAGCGATCAATTAAATACACCTGACAACGTAATCAAGTACACTGGTGGTATCTGCTACTACGTAGCTTGGCTCAACCCAGATGTCATTACAGAACCAGTTAATTCTCCAGTGCTTCGCAATAATATCTACCACGTAAATATTAGTGCAATTAAGAAGCTCGGTTACTCTGGTAACCCATTCAATCCAAATGGTGACGATCCAAAGGATCCAGATGATAAGACTCCAGATCCAAAGGAGACCCTTTATCCAGTTGACACCTACATGGCAGTACAGATCAACGTGGTTAACTGGGGTGTACACTCTTATGACCAGGAGTTCTAAATAAAGTCCTAGGGGTACTTTACACTTAAACCCCACAGGCAGGAGGTGCCTGACCGCACCTCCTGCCACTAGGAGAGAGGGAAAGAAACAACAACAGACGCAGAGAAATAAATATGACGAATATAAGCAGATCCATCAATCAAAAGCTAGGCACCCTGAGCGGGGTGCTACTAGTGTTGCTCCTTAGCCTCACCGGCTGTCAGAAGGAGCGTTTCGTCCCCGAAGAGGATCTCGGCTACCGCCACACGGCAGAATTCGATGAGGGCAGCACCTATATGTCCCTCGCTATTCGCACCACTCCCCCCACTACTGACCCCGCTACGCAGCAAGAGGCCGGGGCTAAGGATGGAAAGGAAAGTGCAACGGGCGAAGAGAGCTTTACCACATGGCAGGGCGATGACATCATCGAGAACTTCGCCGTCTACATCGTCTCCGAAGGAATAGATAAGGTACAGTGCATCGCTGGCTCCGTGACCGATAGTAGCCTAGCAACATGGGACCCTGACAAGCAGGAGCTGCTCCTAAATCCCTTTAGGTCGGCACCGGTGAGCAAGCGGATCTTTGCCTTCTTCAATATCCCTACGCAATACCAGAACTACCTAGGCGAAAAGCTCAATAATAAAAAAGAATTCCTCGAGCGAATTTCAGAGCCGATCCCCTATGTGGGAGAGCAGGGCATTACCTACGATGGGGATGCCCCCCTCCTAGAGGCCTTCCGCCCCGATAGCCATATCGCCACGAAGGAGATAGCAACTGGTCCCTCCGCCATGGTTCCTGATGTGCCATCCTTTACTGCGGTGGGAAGGTCAGGGTATGACGCAAAGAGACCAAGGCTACACCTTGATTTCCCCAATGAATTCTTTGACGCGTTGATGACGAGCGAAGCTAAGCCTAGACCTCTCCAATGTACCAAGCGCGAGGATCGGATCCTCTCTTCTGGGGCACGGTACAATTACCTGCCGGAGGACAACATCACGGAGGAGGAGGTAAAGGATGGACGCAATCTGGTACAGGTCTATACCCGCCGAGTCTTGGCACAGGCTGTGGTGACGACCGAGGCTGCCCTCGTAAACACTCCTATCACCGAACTGGGGGGCATGGTGATCAAGGGAGTAAGCTTTCAGGTGCTCAATTTTGAGCCCACCTTTTTCCCAATAGCCAGAACTACAAAGGAGGGCGATTGGCCGGGGAATAAAAACACCGTGACGCCTCTCTATGATCAGACGGACAATAGCTCGCGGATCAATATGACGACTTACCAATCAACGATTGCAGATGAAGAGTTTACTGCAGATGCACTGGTACGGGATCGCTTCTTCCGCTCTGCTCACTTCGTTTATGGGGAGGAACCTGCTGAGCTAGATCCCACCGATAAGGATTATGCTCAGAAGCTCTTGCGGGAGGTGAGGATGGAGTACAAGGGAAATAAAAAGCTGTATGATGGCAAGGCGATTGAGGACATAGGTGTTCCTGTACATGGCACCACATTCTGGGGAAGCTGCTACGTGACCGAGAGCACCCACAAGTGGGGAACTGATGGCGCCAGTGGCTACACCACCTCCAATACCCCCTTCTACGCCGTCGTAGCTTACTTTGATACCGAGAAGCTCCCATGGGCCGACGCATCAAGAGATGCTGGAGTAGCCAAAAATGGCGATGACGAAAAGAGATATAGGGAGGCGGTTAAAGATCTAGAAGAGGAGCTTGCAAAAGTAGAAGCTGAGCTAAAAAAACTAGAGAAAGAACAGGGAGAGCAGGGGGATAATACAGAAGCTCTTTGGACTGAAGCACAAAATAAATTTGAGGAATGGAGGAGCAAAGTAGATAAATATAATAAAGAACTTAAGAACCCTAACAAAAATGTTGATAGACAGCTTGGTAATATTGTTCGTTGGCGTACATTCTACAGGAATGGAGAGAAAAAAATGACGAATAGAGCTGCATTCGACAAAAAAATCAAATACATTTTAAGCACGCTCAAGGATGAATTTTTGAAAGCATTAAAAAAGGAATACAAGTACGAGTTCAAGTACAGGTCCAAGTACGACGATTTGTTTGGAAGTGACGACAATGGGGGTCTATGGAAAGAGATTAAAGATATAGATGAAAAGAGAGAAGGTGGAGGAGGCATAGCTAACAAAATAGCTGAATTAAAAAAGGAGAGTTCTCGACTCAAATTGGAGATGGAGAAAATTAGAAACTCTGTGCTCCCATCAGATAAATGGTATGCTAAAGATGAAGTTACTAAAAGGAACCGAGAGTTTTACACTCCATTTATCTACGAGCAGGGGATCAATAGGATTTTCTACTCTCAAGTGGATCACAAGTTCTATCTCAATTACCACGAGATTTCCAAGGAGAACCGTGGCAATGCGACGCACAACCTCGAGGCAGATAAATCTTGGCTAACCGAGCTGGAGAACAATCTGCCAAACGGCAAGAAATTTCCAACCAAAGCCAATGGAGCACCTGCTGAGGCAGCAGTTCTAGAGCCTACCCAAGAGTTACTAGATAAACTGAGCCAACTACTGAATGGGGAGATAAAGGAGACGAAGCTCAACCCCGCTGAGCGTCGCTCAATGGACTTCTACCTTTACGGACGTGTGGCACCAGGACTCATTCAGTACTTTGACAGCAAGAAGGATCGCACCGATAGGATAGACCTCCAGCTCGGTTATGTAGCATGGTACTCCGCCAAGGGGTCAGACCGAGTGGTGAGCTACCCCTGCTATATCCGATACCGCAATGAGGCTAAGAGTGGCATACATGACGCACGCCTACTGATGGTCTACTACTCATGGCTCAACCCCAATACAAGTGACCCAAGCAATAGCTACGCCTCACCTGTGCTACGTAACAACATCTACCACATGCATATCACAGGTTTTACCAAGATGGGTCTTTCAGCAATCCCCTTTGTGCCAAGGGTACCAGAGGGCAATGGCTACAAATTCCTCCACTGGAAGCTAGACCCCGATGAGGAGGTACCAGCAGCTAATGCACCACTCAACGCTACAAGTGGTACGGGCTCACCTACCAGCCTATCAACGCCACGCTCATCGAGCTTTTCACTTACATTCTGATCAGAAATAAAGATGATGACTAAGATATACAGACATAACCTATTTAGCCTCTTGATGGTGGCACTGCTCCTCGTAGGAGCGAGTAGCTGCCAGAAGGAGCGGTTTGTAATAGACACCCCAGATGAGGAGCAAAAAGGGGTGACCCCCTCCTACGGCTCCACCTATATGTCGCTCAGCCTCCGCACTGGTGGTGGCAGCGACAAATCGGAGGACCAAGACTACAACTATCAAGGGGACTGGGCAGGCACCGACGACATCACCTCTTTCGCCGTCTACGTCGTCTCCGAGGATCGCAACGAGGTCCATTGCATCTCCAGCAATAAGATTGTGGTTACTGAAGCAGACTATAAATGGGATTGGGATAATGAAGATGCTGATGGAAATCCTGGTGTAGGGATTGAGAATCCGGCGGAATTGGATCCCAATGTACAGAAGTGGGAAAATAACGTACTGACGCTGAAGCCTTGGAAGACCTCACCGGGAAAGAAGACCATCTACGCCTTCCTCAATCCACCAGCTGAGTATATCAAGTACCTAGAGTCTACGCTCAAAAACAAGGGTCAGTTTGAAGCAAGGGTCAAGGAGCCCATCCCCTACCAAGGAAAGGAGGACATGACCTACCCCAAAACCGACGCCCCTAAGCTCGGAGGCTTCCGCCCCGACCCCAACATCGCCAAGAAAATACTCTATGAAACCATTAATAAAAAATCTACTGCGAATACCCCCCAAAAAGATAAAGTAAATATGAATAAAGGAGGTTTTGGAGAGCTCAAAGACGATGGTTTTGACAGTCGGTTATTTGACCTTACGAATAATCCGAGTGGGGGTAAGCCTACGAACGGTTTCTATAAATATTCAGACCACATTATGTGCTCAGGCATAAAGGAGGACTTTGCCGTTGCAGATAATGTATCAGAGAGCGAGGTGGCTCAAAATCGCGAGAATTTGGCTGTGGTCAGTGTCCGCAGGGTACTGGCTCAGGCCGTGGTATCGTGGGACAAGAGTATCATCGGGAAAGGACTTAAGGGTGATCCTGAAAAGGCGAAGATGAAGCTAATGGGCATCTACTATCAGGTGCTCAATTTTGAGCCTACCTTCTACCCTATTGCCGAGCGCACCAATAGTGAGTGGTTCAATATCAAGAATACCAAAAGCCCCTCTTATGGCCAACTTACCCCCTCTGGGTTGATTGACTTTACCACCTATCATCCCCATGAGGAAAGGAATAATAGAAATAATAGATTTGACCCCGCAACACTTGACTATGAGCGCTTCTTCCGCAATTCTATTCCAGTGAATAAAAGCCAGGTGATGCCTCCTAGCAATGATAATGATCTGACGATGCAGCAGCTTTTCCGTCGGAAAGTGATCATCGGGATGTGGAATGTGGAAGATGGAGAGAATTTCACTAATATCCCCTCTTACCCCTATGAGACGCCCACCGTGCACTGGGGGGGCTGTTACCTGACCGAGACCACCCATCCTTGGGGTGGCGGAGAGGATAGTGGCTACCGCAAGGGGAATACCCCTTTCTTTGCCGTAGTTGCATCATTTGATATCAACTCCCTACCATGGTCACCACAAACGAAAAAGCAAATTCAAGATCTTATTGACGAAACAGCTAGGCAAAAGGCAATTGAAATGGGGGATAAGGAGCAGCGCCTAAATAAATTGATAGCTGAAAGAGATGCCGATCCCCTTAACGACCAAATAAAGGCAAAGGAGGCAGAATATAAAGCGGCAAAAGATGAGTATAACAAACTGAACAATGAGCTCAAAGCAGCGAAAAAAAACAAGAATGAAAAATTAATAGCAGAACTAACTAAAAAGGTAGCGGATCAAAAATCAAAGTGTAATCAGCTGAAAAAAGAGTTGGACGATCTGAAAGCGCAACTCAGAAAAAAATACTACCAGCCCATTAATGATCTTGAAAAAGAAATAAAAAGGATCAATGAGAAGTATTCAAAAAAGGAATATGATGCTGGAGACGATGTCACTCCTATCACCTACGCCCATGGCATCAACCGCATCTACTACTCGCTGGGCACGCAGAATTTTTATCTCAATTACCACGACATCCCTGCGGACAAACGTGGTGGTAACCATAAGTTAAAGACTACTGACGAGTGGTATACCAAACTTACCAACGCCATTCCTGGGAATGCAATACCAAAGGCGTCACAAGATTTGCTGGATAAGTTTAGCGGGGTGCTGAATGGCACCATCCAAGCGGAGACGCTTTCCGCTGATGAGCAGCGTGCGATGGACTTCTACCTCTATGGTAGGGTAGCTCCCGACTTGGTGACTGCATTCAATGGTACTAGCAAGTACGACCGTATCGACCTTCGTCTCGGCTACGTGGAGGAGTACACCGCTAAGAAAGAGAATAAGGACAAGGTGGTCAATTATGAGATTATGACCAGATATCGTGGGGTAAATAAAGATGGTCAACCTGGTGATTATATGCAGAACACCCGCCTGCTGATGGTCTACTACGCGTGGGTGAACCCCAGTACCGACAACAACCGCACCTGGTACTCATCGCCTGTATTGCGTAACAATATCTACCACATGCACATCACCGGCTTCACGAAGATGGGGCTATCGGGGATCCCCTTTGTGAAGAAGCCTGACGACCCACGCTTCAGCTTCCTGCATAACATCGACCCCGATGAGAAGGTGCCATCGAAGGATGAGTATCTGCCCATTCAGGATCCTTACATGAACGTACAGGTGACGAATGTCGGCTGGGGGATACATAGCTATAAAAAACAATTCTAATCACTATTAGATATGACTAAGAGAATACTAAATAGGGCACTAGCCCTCCTCCCAATTCTATTTCTTGGAGGGTGTCAATCGTTATTGCACGACCAGCTTAAGGAGTGCCCACGGGAAATAGAGGTGTTGCTCTATACTCAGACCGATTGTGATGCAGCACGCACCTACCCTAGCGATGTGAAGAGTGTGCTCCTCATCGCCTACAATGAAAAGGGCGAGGCAGTGGCGACACAGACCCACGAAGGACCTATTTCGGCCGAGACCAAGGTGCGGATGACGGTGCCTGCAGGCGAATCGGTTCGCGTTGCAGCATGGTCGGGTCTTTACAAGGATCACTTTGAGCTCACCCCTAATGCCAAGCTTGGCGAGCAATTTGTTCAGCTGAAGGCGGGTCAGGACCTGAAGGATCAGCGAATCCGCCAAGGGATTAGCCGTGAAGTAGCTCTGAAGCCACTCAATGAAGAGGGGGCAGATGAGGTCACCTCTGTAGAGGTGAATCTACTGGAGCTGACCAACCGCATCAAGGTGCACATCATCGGTCTTGAAGATCCAGATAAGATCTCTGTGGAGGTGGTATCGGCCAATGACCGCTACAGTGCCGAGGGTAAGATGCTGGGCAATAATGAGGCGACCCCTTATCCCTACCCTACCACGATTACGACCAAGGCAAATACCTTTGTCGGCCCAGTGGAGCCTGGTTGTAAACCTGGGTATGATGGCGAGCTAACAGCAGAACTAACCACCCTACTTCTGAGAAGCGGCCACAATAGTTGGGTCACGATGCGTAAGGCAGGTCAGGAGCATCCATTTTTCCGTAGCAACCTGATTGGGCTACTGATGAGTGCAGCTAAAGATGGTGCCGATATCAATCTCTACTGTGACCACGACTTCACCGTGGAGCTGAAGGTACGCCGCTGTCCTAACTGTTCCGAAGGATATCAAGTCGCTTGGGTGAAGATCAATAACTGGCAGGTACACAGCTACGATACTGAACTAGCTCCGTTATAATTAGGAATGAGACCGCTTTCCTATGGTGCAGGGATCTGCTGTTTACTACTGCTATCCCTCTTTCAGACCAGTTGTACCGACTTAATATTTGACGCACCTTATCCTGACCCTGGTCAGGGTAAGGTGGCGGTCGTTTTTAGCCGTCCCGAACTACTATTGCCAGAGGGGACGGAGGAGCACTTCGGAAAGATCACCTCGCTACGTCTGATTGCCACCAATCTAAAGGGAGAGGTGGTGTATAATGGACGGCTACGCTACAAGGGGGCAGATAGGAACCTCAGTTGGCGTCAGCTGGCGTGTAGTGACCCAGTGGTGCTGGATCAGAGTACCTATGAATTCTTTTTCATCGCTAATGAGGAGGGGATCGGTATTCAGGAGGAGACATTTCAGCAAATCAATAGCAAGCAGGCGTTGTTGCGGCTCACCTATTTTATCCCTTTGTCACGCCCAGAGCATCGGCCATTTTTGATCCCATTGGTGGGGCACCTACAGCGACAGTTGCCTCGGCAAGAGGAGACGGATCGTACCATTATCCTCTATCCTCAGTTGGCACCATCGGTGGCACTCCTAGAGGTGGATACCAAGGGGTTGTCGATGGAGCGTATCGAGCTGGGGTTCCCTAAGGATCGGGAGGATGGGGGGCTCTTTGGGTACCCCTACTCTAAGGTGTCGGATCGGAGACATGAGATGCACTACTATCCGCTCACCCCATTGGAGAAGGGGGGGACGCTCTACTGTGTTGGTCTGCCTGAGGTGCGCTGTTATGCCCCGGAGCAGCAGAAGTGGCGAGGTCCAGAGCTCAGCGATATGACGCATCTGCGGATCCAGTTGACGAATGGCGAGACGAAGCTATTGCCACTGATGCAGTTGCCCGAGGAGCTACTCCCCAACAGCTACGAAGATTACCTCCGCATCGCGATGGAGCCCGCCCCCATCGGCATCAATGGCCTCATCGAACGCTTCACCATCTTCCCAGGTGGCCATTACCGCTACCAGCTAAGTAGTTTGTAGAGTACCTTATCGGACAAGTCGGACGGGTCGGACAAGTCGGAGCTCCCGACAGGGTGCCATTCAGATAGCCCCCGTGTCGGAGGGGGGATTCGCCCCCGAACGACCGGCGGGAAACGAGGACACCCCCACCCCACGACCCTTGCATAACGCCTTATCGGACAAGTCGGACGGGTCGGAGAAGGACCTCACAAAGGTCCGACGGATCCTAGCCCCATTCGAGGGCGTCAGCCCGATGAATGGGGAATCAATGACCGCCACCCCCACGACCCCGGCCGGGGGCTATCTGAGTGGCACCCTGTCGGGTGCTCCGACTCGTCCGACTCGTCCGACCTGTCCGACTTGTCCGACCCCTCCGCCACAGGCACCCCAAACCTTTCCCAATATTTGTTAAGTACCCTAAATATTACTATCTTTGTAGGTAGATAAACAGATATGGTGATAGGTTATCCTACTCTTTAGATAGCCTATAAAAGGGAATCCAGTGAAAGTCTGGAGCAGTGCCCGCTACTGTGAGCTTTGAAATAAGCTTTGGATATTCATATTTACCACTGCCTTATCAGGTGGGAAGGTATTCCAAGGTAAAGCAAGTCAGGAAACCTGCCATATCATAGTGTGTATTGTGGTGCTCCGGGGTGCAGAGTGCTGTTATATTGATGTCGGAAAATATTTCAGACTTATGAGGAAATTATTGCTAGGGACTATGGCAGTTCTTATCTCTATGCTATGCCATCAGCAGGTGAGTGCTCAAAACAAGGTGTTTATTGAGGACCCTCTATTTGAAAATTTACAGGAGGGCGATAAAGGGGCCATCTTAATCACACACTTCGGTACCACACACGATGATACCAGAGCTGTGACACTTGATGCCATTAACAAGGCAGTTAAGGAGCGTCACCCCAATCTTGAGGTACGTGAAGCCTATACCTCTCGTATCATCATCAAGCGACTAAAGGATAATAAGGGGATCATCAAACTCAATCCTACTGAGGCCCTACAGCAACTACACAATGAAGGTTATACCCATGTACTAGTGATCTCCACTTCTATTACCAATGGTGTAGAGGTCACCTCGGTAATCCGTGAAGTAGCCCACCTACCCTTTAACTTTAAGAAGATAAGAGTGGCAACTCCGCTACTATTCCACGAAGCAGACTACGAAAAGCTAATCAAGCTTATCACGGCTGATAGCCAACCTGATGTGGCAACTATTTGGGTAGGTCACGGCACCTACGATGTGGCTACTGCACAATACGCGATGCTGGACCACATGCTGATGTTAAGTGGGCACCCTAATGTGATCATCGGCTGCGTAGAGGGCTACCCTTACTACGAGCAAGCACTTCAAAGACTTAAAGCTACAGGATTAAAGAAGGTGGTACTTCGTCCTCTTATGATTGTGGCTGGGGAGCATGCCAAGGAGGATATCGCCGAGGATTGGAAGGAAAACTTAACCAAGGCGGGATTTGAGGTAGAACTAAGGCTCGAAGGACTAGGCGAACTACCTGAGCTACAACAGATCCTCAACGACAAAATAGACTTCTACTCTCAATATAGAAGACTGCTCATTGGAGAGAAGAAAAAAGTCTATGAGGTAACGGGTGAAAAGATGCACGCTGATGATTAATAGACTATTTCTTACGCTTATCCTAGTTCTGACTGCTACTATAGCCACCGCTCAGACTTACCAGATAAATGGAAAGGTAGTGGATGAAAAAAATCATCCACTACCTTACGCAGTTATTGCCATAGAGGGCAAAGGCAATGTGGCAGCAGCCGATCAGACTGGTAGCTTCTCGCTCAACTTGAAGTCGGGCAGCTACCTACTCCGTGCCTCGCTACTCGGCTATAAAACCACACACAAAAGGGTGAACCTCCCCAAGAATAGCTCTGTAACCATTCAATTAAAGGAGGATTATAAGCAACTAGGAGAGGTATTGGTGGTAGGTCCCGACTACAGCAAGCAGATGCAAGAGGGGGTCTACGCTGCCAAAAGCCTCAATGTCCGCCCATACGCCGCCTCCAACAACAGCTTAAATAACCTATTGGGACAGACCAGCGGGGTAAGGATTAGAGAGGAAGGAGGCATCGGCTCCAACTTCGATCTCACCTTGACGGGACTAAGTGGCAATGCTATTAGATACTTCATCGATGGGGTACCACTTACCTCTCTTGGCAGTGGCTCCAACATAGCCAATCTACCCATCAACATCGTGGATAGGGTGGAGATCTACAAAGGAGTGGTACCTCCCGAGCTAGGTCTAGATGCCCTTGGTGGTGCGGTCAACATCATCACCCGCAAGGAGAATAAGAATTATCTTGAGGCCTCCATCAACGGGGGCTCTTTCCACACTTATGGTGCTAACCTAAGTGGAGAATACAGGGTGAAAAGCAATGGCTTTACCGTCCGTGGTAATGGTAGTCTCACCTCTACTCGTAATAACTATATGATGCGTGGGGTGGATGTTTGGAATCCAGAGGCCAATGAATACCAAATGGGGGATTACCGAAGATTTCACGATGGCTACCGTTCTATCAACGGAGAAATACAAGCTGGATTCACTCAAACTAAATGGGCGGATGAAGCACTCATCGGTGTCTACTATGCCAATAGCAAGAGTGAGATTCAAACTGGTTTGAGCCAAAAACTGGTGATTGGTGATGCTGAGAGGTACCGAGATGCCCTTAGAGTTTCTCTCAACTATAGCAAGAGGAATTTATTGGTGAAGGGGTTGACGGCAAAACTATTTGCCTCTCATACTTTGGACCATGTCCTTTTTGCTGATACCACCTTTAGAAAGTACTTTTGGGATGGTTCGTTCTTGGAGTCCAATAGGAGTGAGATCACTCAACGCGGCAAAATGCTCCGGCACATTAAACGACCTACCACTGTGGTAAGGGGTAATCTGGCCTATCGGCTAACTAATGCGAGTACGCTCAATCTAAATTATACCTTAACCGCCAACCATAATAATAGGAGTGACAGCTATGATGAGGACTTTATCCCGACAAGTGACTTCTTAGCACGCCATATTATAGGACTTTCGTACAGTAGTTACTGGTGGGGCGATAGGATCAATTCCACCCTCTTTTTGAAGGATTATATCCTCCAATCTTCTATTGAGCAAGAGGATATGTATTGGATTACTGGGGTTCGTGATGTGGAGCGTAAAGTGGTTCGCAATAATATAGGGTATGGTTTGGGGGCACGTGTCACCTTTACCAAAGAGATTTCGCTAAAGCTCTCCTACGAAAATGCAACTCGGCTCCCTACGGCACGAGAGTTATTCGGTAATGGGGCTAGTATCTATCCCAATTTCAAGCTCAACCCTGAAAGAGCACACAACCTCAACCTTGCCCTCTATGGGGCTTGGAGAATTAATAGTAACCACTCTATCAACTACGAGGGGACCTTTTTCATGCGTGATGTAAAAGATTATATCCGAAGAGATATTATAGGTGAAGGATTAGGTACCTATAAAAATGTAGGGGCAGCACGAGTGTTTGGAGGTGAGATTGATCTCAAGTATAGATATAAAAATCTGATTGACTTGGGGGCGAATGCAACCTATGTTGATGAAAGGAATAGAAGCGAGAAGCTTCCCGATGGCCGAATAGATATTACCTATAATAACCGGATACCCAACAAACCCTTTTTCTACACCAATAGCTCGCTAGGGATTAATTTTCAGGAGCCTTTTGGTCTGAAGGAAAGTGACCTAAGGATTAATGCCTCGTATGGATATGTCCACTGGTTCTATCTTTCATGGGCGGCTCTTGGCTCTAAAAGCTCTAAGGCTATTATCCCCACCCAATCAACCACCGACATTGGTGCTACCTGGTCTTGGAATAAGGGCAAGCAGAAATTATCCATTAACTGCAATAATCTCTTTGATCAGATCAATTACGATAACTATATGCTTCAGAAGCCAGGACGCTCTCTCTTCTGTAAACTTACCACATTCTTTAATTAAACAGATAACTTAAATGAAACGCAAGTCAATTATCCAACTATTAGCCATCCTAGTGATCGCTTTAACCACAAGCTGTGGCAGTAACGATACCCCTAAAGGTAAAGATCCGAAGAAACCTGATGTGCCAGAGCTACCAGAGCATCCAAAGGATCCTGAGAATCCTGAGAATCCAGAAAAGCCAGCTGTAGACCTATATGATATGTGGTTGGCAACTGGAGAAGGTACCTCATCCACTAAAAAGCAAGACCCACATGTGGTTAAGAAAATACCTACCCTCCTTGAAGGAGAGTATGATATCAGACACAAAGGGGCTGAGACGCTTAAATCAGGTATCACCCCATTTGTTATCTACCATAAAGGCTATTACTACAGTATTAGCCGAGAAAACAACTTCGGTAAATATAAAATCACTGATTCTGGAGTGGAACCCATTAAAATATTCCCAATACCTGAGCTTTCTGACCGAAGATTTGCACATGAATGGCTAGATGACAATACACTTGTGCTTATAGGTGCACCCGACAGTAAAGACAAAAAAGCACCTAAAAAGCACAAGATGAACTGGTATAAGATTGATACTTCAGGAACCATGAAAGTATTAGCCAACGGCACATTGGATTTACCTAAGCTAGGCAACAATGAGATCTTTTCATCTTGTGGCCTCTTGGTATACCGAAAGGCGGATAACAAGCTTTTATTCAACTTTAGACACGAAGATAAGAATAAGCCTAAAGATAAAAAGACCCAAGATAGCCACAAATCATTCTTTACCGCTACGATCAATCCCGACAATATGGCAGTGGAACATGTCTACGAGGAGAAGCGTGCAGATCGTCCTGGATTCGTATCATTTGGTTCTCTAAGACAACAACACGGCTTCTTCATGCCAAATGGAGACTACTATATGCTGTGTAATACGGTTAGAGATGATGCCACTACATCCACAATGCAATATGGACATATCATGCGTATTAAGGCAGGTGAATATAGACCTGACCCCAACTATAAAATTGATATCTTTGACGATAACAAGATAATTACCTTACATCACATGAGAGGGACCAAGGTACTCGCCTACATAGAGAGCCCAGAAAATAAAGCTGTCGAAATTAGCTGGAAAGTACCTAGAAGATTCTTCTGGGCTGTAATAGACTTAACCCCAGGTGGAGATCAGCACCGCATTGAAGGAATTCCAACCAGCCAGGGTGGCAACTTCACAGAACTTATCGTGGTGGAAGAGGACTACGCCCTTCTTGGTATTAGTGATGACACTCAGACTAAATTCTATAAGTATGAATTTGCGACAGAAAAGGTGACTGAGGCAGCCAAACTGAAGCCCGGGTTCTTTGCAGATCGTATCATCAAACTTGATAGATAAATAAAAACAGTAACTTACCCCACCACGTACCGAACAATTATGGTAGTGGTGGGGTTTTGTTGATATATGAATACCTTTAGTTTCATACGTGAAGCATTTTGATTTCATACGTAAAACAATTTTGTTTGATACGAGAAACTTTTTTGTTTGATACGAGAAACTTATTGGGTAGTTATGTGATTAAAGATTGTTGTTTAATTGATATATAAATGTGATGGGAAAGATATATGTGATCGGGATAGGTCCGGGTAGTGAGCGTGACCTGACCATTGGGGCAAGGGATATTTTAGGAAAGGTGGATGTGGTGGTTGGCTACAAGTACTACTTCCAGTTTGTTGCGCACTACCTTCGGTCAGATGCAGAGTGTATAGATACAGGAATGCGTCAGGAGACGGCAAGAGCTAGAGAGGCGTTTAGATTGGCCGACGAAGGCAAGGAGGTGGCTGTGATTAGTTCTGGAGATGCTGGCATTTACGGCATGGCTCCCCTTATCTATGAGATGGCGGAGGAGCTGAAGAGTAACATTGAGATTGAGGTACTCCCAGGCATTTCAGCCTTTCAGACCGCCGCCTCTATATTGGGTGCCCCCATTGGTCACGACTTCTGTATCATCTCGCTTTCCGATCTTATGACGCCTTGGGCAAAGATTGAGCGAAGAATCATCGCTGCTGCCGAGGCGGACTTTATCACAGCGATTTATAATCCTAAGAGTGTCAAGAGGTACTGGCAGATTGAGCGACTACGTGAACTATTCTTGAAAGAGCGAGACGCTAATACTCCCGTCGGCATTGTACGCCAAGCTGGGCGTGAGGATCAAGAGGTGACCTACACTACTCTAGTAGATTTTGATGCAGAGCAGATTGATATGTTTACCATGGTAATTATTGGTAATAGCCAGACGTTCACTACCCGCAACCGCATGATTACTCCTCGTGGCTACTATCGTGAAAAAGCGGATAAAGATACAAAGCTGGGTCAGCAAATTATGATTGAGAGTTTCCGAACGATAGAGTCCCAGCTCCAAAAACCAGAGATTCCATTGGATCATAAGTGGGCACTACTCCACGCGATTCATACCACTGCCGACTTTGAAATGGAGCAGATATTCTACTCCGACCCCGATGCTGTCAAGAGACTGCATGAGGCGTGTGTTTCAGGAAAGATCAAGACCATTATTAGCGATGTGACGATGGTCACCTCAGGCATTCGCAAAGGAGCTCTTCAAAGATTGGGCATTGAGGCTAAGTGCTACCTCTCTGACCCTCTCACAAAGGAGATGTCGGATCGTCTAGGTATCACCCGTACCCAGGCAGGTATTCGTCTGGCAGTGGCAGAGCACCCCGATGCCCTTTTTGCCTTTGGTAATGCACCGACTGCTCTACTAGAATTGGCGAGCTTAATCCGAAAAGGAGAGGCAAAGCCTATGGGCATCATTGCAGCTCCTGTTGGTTTCGTACACGTTTGCGAGTCAAAGCATGCGGTGAAACCTTTCCGTAATATCCCTAAGTTGATTATTGATGGTCGTAAGGGGGGAAGTAATCTTGCTGCAACACTGTGCAATGCGATTCTCACCTTTGATGATGCAGAAGCACTAAGGCCTGGTCGTGACGTATAACCTCTTTCTCCTATGAAGATTACGATAATAGGCATAGACGACAATCGAGAGCAGTTTTTCCGCCCTGAAGTGCTCAAGGTACTTCAGGAGGGGTACCACTTCTCAGGCGGAAAGCGACACTACGAAATTATCAAGCCTTACCTACCGAGCAAGCACGAGTGGATAGAGGTGGTGCCTCCGATGGGAGCGTTGATGGAGCAGTATCGCCAACTTGATGATTTGGTGGTCATTGCCTCATGCGACCCCCTTTTCAATGGGATTGGAGAGACCATTATGAGGCATATTCCTGAGGCGACGGTGAAGGTGTACCCTAGTTTTCACTCGCTGCAAATGCTGGCGCACCGTGCCCTTTTGCCTTATCAGAGTATGCACGAAGTAACCCTTACGGGGCGCCCTTGGCATGAGTTTGATAGAGCTCTTATCCAAAGGGAACCGATGATCGGATTACTATTGGATCGCAAAGAGCATACTCCTGCTACGGTGGCTCAGCGGATGCTCGACTATGGGTATGACAATTACAAGGCTTACGTAGGCGAACTGCTAGGTAATCAGGAGGAGGAACGGGTGAGTGAACTGTCGCTCTCAGAGGTAGCGGAGAGGGATTTTAGCTATCCCTATAATATGATATTGGTGGAGACAAGGCCGAAGCATAAGTACTTTGGGATACCAGATGAGGCATTTCATCTCCTCAATGGTCGGGCTAAGATGTTGACCAAAAGCCCCATTAGATTACTCTCTCTTTCTATGCTTGAGCTGCATAATCGCCACGTCTTTTGGGATATCGGGAGTTGTACCGGTTCGGTCTCCATTGAAGCGAAGCTGCAATTTCCACACCTTAGAATGGTGGCTTTTGAGATCCGACCTGAAGGGGAGGAGCTACTTTCCTCCAATAGCAAGAAGTTTGGCACTCCAGGCATCGACTTTAGAGGTGGCGACTTTTGCGAGGTTGAGATGGGTGATTTACCAAAGCCAGATTGTGCTTTTATTGGAGGTCATGGCGGAAAACTGGTGGAGATCGTGCGTAAAGTTTGGTCGTTATTGCCAGAAAAGGGACTCTTGGTCTTTAACTCAGTTTCGCAAGAGAGTCAAGATCTATTCAGAGTGGCCATTGAGAAGGTATCTGGCACCATCATAAAAGAGGTGGAAATCTCTATAGATAATAACAACCCAATAAGGGTGATGAAAGCAATAAAATGATGAATCAAAATATAGGCATTATAATCCTCTCCGAGGTAGCGAAGGAGAAAGCACTCCAACTTCATTCCGAATTGGGAGGAAAGCTATATAGCACCAGAGAACTAGAGGGTTTTGAAAAGATTGAGGACCTTCAGGAAGAGACGGGGCAAATAATGGAGAAGCACGACCTAGTCGTTTTCTTTTCTGCAATGGGAATTTGCGTGCGGAGCATTGTCCCTTATCTCAAGGATAAACATACCGATCCAGCGATTATATGTATTGATACCACTGGTAAATATGTCATATCCGTGGCATCGGGGCACATTGGTGGAGCCAATGAATGGGCTAGCCGAATTGCTTCAGTACTGGGAGCAGAACCCATCATCACTACGCAAAGTGACCGACAGGGGCTTTGGGCGCTGGATACTCTGCCTAGACAGTTTGGCTGGAAATTGGAAACGGTAGGGGCGACTCTCAATGAGGCGATTACCAAGTTTGTAGATGGTGTTCCAACCGCTCTTTTGCTAGATATGCGATGCGACTACCTAGAGCGTACGAAGCCCAGCTTTGTAGATGTCTATTATCATGTGGAAGACTTGGATATCTCCAAGTATCAACTGCTTATTGCGGTGACTCCAAGAGAGCTTTCTGACCTTAGTATTCCACAAATTCTTTACCGCCCTCAAGTGCTACACTTAGGCATCGGGTGTCGTCACAAAGCCAATCCTCAGGGGGTCAGTGAGTACATTCTCCAGCAACTTCATACAGCAGGTTTCTCGGAGCTCTCCATAGCGAGTATCAATAGCATTGAGCTAAAAAGAGGCGAACCAATTATTGAGGGACTTGGGGAGAAACTGGGGGTAGTGCCACAATACTACTCGGCCGATCAACTTGAGGAGATAGAGGTGCCCAATCCTTCTAATAAAGTAAATGAGGTGACCTCCTCGCCCAGTGTTTCTGAAGCATCAGCTCTTCTTGCTTCAAATGGCGGAGTGCTGGTTATTGAGAAACAAAAAGGGAAACTATCTGAGGGCAATGACTTCACCTTTGCCCTAGCGATTGATGCCAATGCCCTACCCCATGGACACATAGAGATTGTGGGGGCTGGTCCTGGTGATCCAGAGCTTATTTCAGTGCGAGGAAAGCACTTCCTACAGCAAGCCGATTTAATCCTCTATGCAGGTAGCCTGGTGCCGATTGAACTCACCTATTACGCCAAACCAGGTGCTACAGTTCGGAGCTCTGCCGACATGAATTTGGAGGAGCAATTTACTCTTATGAAGGAGTTTTATGACCGCCACTGCCTGATTGTACGTCTGCATACAGGTGACCCTTGCATCTACGGTGCCATTCAGGAGCAGATGGCACTCTTCGACGAAGCAGGCATGAGCTATCACATCACCCCTGGCATTTCATCTTTTCTTGCAGCAGCAGCGGAATTGAGGTCTCAATTCACCATTCCGGAGAAGGTGCAAAGCATCATCCTCACCCGTGGAGAAGGGCGAACTCCTATGCCAGAGAAGGAGCAACTCCACAAGTTGGCTGCCTCTCAAAGCACTATGTGCATCTACCTCAGTGCCACTTTGGCAGAAAAGGTGCAGAGCGAATTGCTGGTACACTACCCACCTGAGACGCCCGTAGCAATTTGCCACAAACTCACGTGGAAAGAGCAAAAGATCATTAGAGGAGAGCTACAACACCTGGCACAAATCATTCGGGATAATAAGTTGACACTCACCACGCTAATAGTCGTAGGTGAGGCGATTGATAATCGCGAGGGACTATCCAAACTCTACAATGATTCATTCAAACATCTATTCCGAAAATGAGTTCGATTAATATCATATCTCTAGGGAGTGGAGCCCCTGATAATATCACACTAAGAGCTTTTACTGCGTTAAAAGAAAGTGATATTATCTTTGCTCCGAGTGGGGAAGCCGTGAGAGTGCTAGAGCGACTGAAGCCGCTTGAGGACCTTCTCCTAAAAGTAGAGCAGTTTGATATCCCGATGAAAAAGGATCCAAGTTTGGCTGCAGGGGTGTACGACAAAGTCACTCAAAGGCTTTATGATCTTTATATGGAGAAGCAGCAGGTGTCCTTGGTCACCATTGGCGATGCCGGCATTTACTCATCTGCCTTCAAGATCGTTGCAGAGCTCACCAAACGTGGTGCAAAAGTGGAGGTGCTACCAGGCGTCCCATCATTCATCGCTGGTATGGCACAAGCTATGGTACCTCTTGTAGAGCAAGGGCAAAACCTCACGCTCCTCTCCCAAATCAACACTCCCTCCGATGTGCTCACTCCTCTTGCCAATGGTTCGGTTGTTGCCATCATGAAGTTATCCCTTTACCAGGAGAGCATCAAAGAGTTGCTCCGCCAAGGTAACTACCCATTTACCTATATGGAGTGGCTTGGAGATGAGAAGCAATTCCTCACCTCGGATCGGGAAAGCTTTCTCTCTCGCACTTGCCCCTATTTTTCAATCATTGTCATAAAACCTCAAAGCGTATGAAGCGTATTCTCATTTTATTATTCACTATGATAGCTCTTTGGTCTTGCAAAGAGGATCGAAGCAACCAGAGCGAACAGCTCGAATCAGTAGATTATATCAAGTATGCCAAAGGATTGAACATCCAAAAAGGGGAGGGCTACACCTTGGTAGATATGACCGATCCTGCCAATGAAAACGAACAGATTTGGAAGTATGCCTTAGTTCCAAGAGGCACGCAACCCAAAGGAATCCCCAATGATTATGTAGTGATTGAGACGCCAGTGAGGCGTGCAATTGTTATGACTACTCTCCAACTCTCCAACTTTATCAAGCTCGATGCAATCGACAAAGTGGTGGGAATGCCGAGCACCCGCTTTCTTTTCAATGAACAGATGAAAGCTCAATTGGCAGATGGTCGTAGCAAACGCATTGGCATTGAAGGCAACTTTGATACCGAACTAATAATGGCGATCCAGCCTGATATCATCCTAGTTTCCCCCTTTAAGCGAGGGGGCTATGATGTGCTACAAACGCTCGGCACTCCATTAGTGACTTTTCTTGGATATAAGGAGCTAACCCCTCTTGGACAAGCTGAATGGATCAAGTTTATTGCCCTACTCCTTGACGATGAAGAGCGTGCGGAGACGATATTCAGTGGCATAGAGGAGCGATACAACGCCCTAAAAGCTTTAATTCCAGAGGATATTGAACGACCAAAGGTACTGAGTGGAGAGCTCCACGGTGGCAACTGGTATGTAGTGGGTGGCGAAAGTTATCTTGCCCATCAATTCACCGATGCCGGGGCAGAATACTTCATGATGGACAATGAAGAGTCAGGTGGCTTCTACGTGGACTTTGAAACAGTTTACGCACAAGGCGCCAATGCCGACTTTTGGAGAATCCTCAATAGCTATCCAGACAAATATAGCTACGAGGTACTCGATAAGACTGATAGCCGCTACCGAGACTTCAAGGCATTTAAGGATAAGAAAGTGGTCTACTGCAATCTCTCCGAGCGTCCCTTCTACGAGCTATCGCCCGTAGAGCCAGATGTGGTATTGGCCGACCTTATCAAGGCCTTTCACCCACAATTACTTCCAGACCACCAGCCTGTTTTTTATGAAGTATTGAAGTAATACCTATTCGTATGGCTACCAAACGCAATATTATTCTTTTTGTACTGGGTATCTTCTCCATACTCCTCTTTTTCCTACTCAATCTAGCCCTCGGTACCATTCCAATACCCACGCTAGATGTCTTCCGCATACTGATTGGGAAGGAGACTACTGGCGGCGAGATATGGAATAATATTATATGGAAAAGTCGCTTTCCACAAACCATCACCGCCTTCATTGCTGGTGCTGCGCTCTCTATTAGTGGACTGCAGATGCAAACCGTATTCCGCAATCCCCTTGCTGGCCCTTCAGAGTTGGGTATTAGTTCTGGTGCGAGCTTAGGAGTAGCCACCTTGATACTCCTCTCGGGAAGTATCAGCCAAAAAGCCCTCACCCGCATGGGCTTTATAGGAGAAATGGCCGTATCCATTGCTGCGATCATAGGGGCAATGGCAGTGATGGTGCTGATCATTCTCATCTCCAAAAAGGTGCGAGGCAATGCCATTCTACTGATTATGGGCGTCATGATCGGCTATATTGCCAATGCCATCATCGGGGTACTCAAGTTCTTCAGCAATGATGAGGATGTTCGTAGCTACGTCATCTGGGGTCTTGGGAGCTTCTCCAAGGTGAGTGGAGATCAAGTCTACACCTTCGTCATCATCATGCTGATCCTTATTCCCCTCTCATTTCTGCTCATCAAGCCACTCAACCTACTCCTCCTTGGCGAAAACTATGCCCGCAACTTAGGTCTCAATTACACCAAGGCACGCAACGTCATCATCTTCTGTTCATGCGTCCTTACCGCCATTGTCACCGCTTACTGCGGTCCGATCGTCTTCCTAGGCATGGCAGTACCACACCTTTGTCGCACCCTCTTCTCCACCTCCAACCATATCATATTGGTGCCAGCAGTGACAGTGGTAGGGGCTTCGCTTTCGCTACTTTGCAACCTCATCGCTCGCATGCCAGGCTTCGAAGGGGCACTCCCCATCAACTCCGTCACCGCCTTGATTGGTGCCCCAATAGTGATATCCGTCTTATTTGATCGCAGAAGAACTGAGATAATATGATGAAGACTATTGCACTTAGGGACTTGTCCATTGGATACAAGCAGAAGAATGGGGAGAAGGTTGTTGCCAAGCACCTCACAGCCTCAGTCAATGCAGGCGAACTGACCTGCCTCCTCGGCTCCAATGGAGTGGGAAAATCCACCCTACTCCGCACCATTGCCCGCTTCCAGCCCAAGCTAGTAGGAGAGGTATTGGTGCAAGATAAAGATATCAACCAGTACAAAGAGAGCGAACTATCCAAAGTAGTCGGCGTAGTACTCACTGAAAAGGTAGATGCCAATAACATGACTGTCCATGAGCTCGTAGCCCTCGGAAGAAGCCCTTATACCGGCTTCTGGGGTCGCCTTGCCTCTCAAGACCGCCAAGCTGTAGATCTGTCCATTCAGCAGGTTCGTATCGAAAAACTGCGAGATCGCATGGTACACAGTCTGAGCGATGGAGAGCGCCAAAAGACCATGATCGCCAAAGCATTGGCTCAAGAGACCCCCATCATCATCTTAGACGAACCTACCGCCTTCCTCGACTTCCCGTCCAAAGTAGATATGATGCAACTCCTGCACCGCCTCTCTCGAGAGTTGAATAAAACCATATTCCTCTCCACTCACGACCTGGAGCTCGCCCTCCAAATTGCAGATAAAATATGGCTGATGGACGACGAGCGTCACCTCCATATCGGCACCCCTGAGGATCTAGCCCTCTCCGGAGTGCTCAGTCGTTTCTTCGAACAAAAAGAGATCATCTTTGACCAAACCACCGGCCTCTTTCGCATCGAAAATGATTACGACCGACGCATCAAAGTGATCGGTCACGGCCACCTCTTCTCCATGGTTCGCAAGGCACTACTCCGCAACCGCATCTTAGCAGATCGTGAGGCAGAGACAGAGACCTACATTGATACCAGCGGAAGTAAGATAGTACTGCACCGCCCCGACACCCCTCCGATAGCTATTGATTCCATCGAAGAGCTCCTCCAAAGACTACTATGAATCTATTAATCTTAGGCGGAACCACCGAAGGTCGCAGGTGTGTAGAGGTGTGCGAAGAGGCAGGAGTACCATTTTACTACTCTACTTTTGGTAGCTCCCAAGAGATCACGCTACACAATGGGGTCCATATTACTGGGGGCAAAGACAAAGCGGAGCTTCAAGCCTTTTGTCAAGAAAATAGTGTAGGGCTCATCATCGATGCCGCCCACCCTTTTGCCACCAATCTACATAGTAATGTGGGTGCCCTTCACCGGCCTGTGATTAGGTATGAAAGGGAGTTCCCAGCCATTCCAGAGGAAGTGCAGCAAGTCTCCTCTTTTGAGGAAGCCATCGCTCTACTTCACCAAGCAAAGCCCTCCAAAGCACTCGCCCTCACCGGTGTGAATAGCATCGCCAAGCTACAGAGCTACTGGCAAGAGCACGAGACCTATTTCAGGGTGATGCCGATTGCCGAAACGGAGAAAACCATTGAGCGGACGGGCATTCCTCGTTCCCAGATCATATACTACGATAAAGAGCTGAGCGATGAGGAGCTATTCCGCACGTTACAGCCCGACTTGATCATCGTAAAGGAGAGTGGTACCACTAGTGGCTTTACTGAAAAGGTCTCTGCAGCCCTCTCCTTAGGCATATCTGTCATCGCTATTACTCGCCCTTCCCTTGGTTATACCCCCAATCTCACCGTCACAGGAAAGATAGGGCTCAGGCGAGGGATAGAGCAGTTGCTCCCAGAGTTCTTTCCCCAAAAGATTGGCTTCACCACAGGCACCACCGCCACCGCTACCACCAAAGCAGCCCTTGTAGCCCTCCTAGAGGATGTTGAACTCTCCACGGTAGAAGTCACCCTTCCCGATGGCGAAATCATCCCCTTCCCCATTCAGTCGGTCACCGTCGAGGGCAATGAAGCCACCGCAGTAGCGATAAAGTACTCAGGCGATGACCCCGACGTCACCAATGGTGCTGAAATCTGTGCCACCGTATCTCTCCACAAAGGGGAAAGGGGGGTGGAGTTTAAGCAAGGTATCGGCGTAGGCAGAGTGACCCTTCCTGGGCTAGGTCTAGAAATCGGTGGCCCCGCTATTAATAAGACGCCACGGAGAATGATCACCTCCCTTTGCGAGGAGTTGCTCGATCTCACCCAAATAGGAGTAGAGATTACTATCTTCGTTCCCGAAGGCGAGTCGATTGCGAAGAACACCTTCAACCCACGCCTTGGGATTGTAGATGGCATCTCCATCATCGGCACAACAGGAGTGGTCCGCCCCTACTCCAACGACACTTGGATCGCCTCCATACGGAGAGAGATGGAGGTCTCCAAAGCGGTAGGTGTTGAGCACTTAGTGCTCAACTCTGGTGGCAGGTCAGAGAAGTACCTCAAAGCCAGATTTCCCCACCTTCCCCCCAACGCCTTTATACAGTATGGCAATTTCATTGGCGAGACCCTTACTTTCGCTCATCAGCTCACCTTCCCTACCGTTACTCTCGGCATCATGCTGGGAAAAGCGGTCAAGCTAGCTGCAGGCGAACTAGATACCCACAGTCATAAAGTAACGATGGATAAGGGGTTTCTCAAGCAGGTACTAACAGAATCTAGAGAGGAAGTTGATATCAGCGGGATCACCTTGGCACGAGAAATATGGCAATTAATACCCAATAAAGCATCCAAATTCTACCAGCTCATCATCCAGCATTGTTATGAGGTGTGCCAGCCCATTGTGCCATACGCCTCCTTAGAGATACTACTGATTGACGACACAGGCCAGTTTATTTCACAAAAACCATGAAACCATCTTCCTTTATTATCGCTGCTCCCACCTCAGATAGTGGCAAGAGTACCATCACTATTGGACTACTTAGGGCACTTAGTCGCCAAGGATATCGTGTCCAGCCCTTCAAGTGTGGGCCCGACTATATTGATCCAAAGCTACATAAAAATGCATCGGGAGTCGATTCCGTGAACCTCGACCTCTTTATGCAGAGCGAAGAGAGTGTCCAAACTCTTTTCAGTAGCTATCAAGCCCCTAGCGACGTGGCTGTTGTGGAGGGGGTAATGGGTCTTTTTGATGGCTATGATCGGGACAGAGGCTCCACCGCACACCTTGCAGAGGTACTTGATCTGCCTATCGTCCTCGTCCTCACACCCAAGTCAATGGCCTACAGTGTCGCTCCCCTACTCTACGGGATCAAGCACTTTCGGCCAGAGCTCAATATACTAGGCGTGATTTTCAATAAGGTCAATTCCCCAAAGCACCTAGCTTATCTGCGTGACGCTGCTAATGATGTAGGGGTAAAGGTGCTCGGCTCTATTCCTACAGATAAAACACTCACTCTCCCCAGCCGTCACTTAGGATTGATTACCGATGATCAAGAAGCACTAGAGGCACACGCCAATCAAGCCGCCAACCTTGTAGAAGCACTTATCAACCTCACTCAATTGCTTGCTGATTCTCAATATCAGCCTATCTCAACAATATCACCTATAGGAAGTAATGCACCTAAAGGCACCAAGAAAATAGCGGTGGCTCGCGATGAAGCTTTCAACTTCATCTATACCGAAAATATTCGGATGCTGGAGCAGTTTGGCACGATCACTTATTTTAGTCCTATCCACGATAGCCAGCTCCCCGAGTGCGACCTACTCTACCTGCCAGGAGGGTATCCCGAGCTATATGCAGAGCAGCTCTCCCAGAATAGTGCGATGATTCAGCAAATCAAGACCTATGCCGAACGCCAAGCCCCTCTCATCGCTGAGTGTGGGGGGATGATTTATCTCTGTAGGAGTATCATCACCGCAGAGGGAAAGGAGTACCCAATGGTGGGTCTCTTTAATCATAGTGCTACGATGGAAGGAGCCCGGCTCACCATCGGCTACCGACAGTTGGAACTCTTTGGCATACCGCTCAGAGGACACGAGTTTCACTACTCACACCTCACAGCCACAGACGAAGGAGTCGCCAACCAATTGAATGCTACAGGCGAACCAGTAGACACGCTACTTTTCCAACACGGAAAAGTGATCGCTACCTACACCCATCTCACCTTTACCACCGAATTTCTCTCGCGACTCCTAGAGCCATAGATCAGCGGAGCAGAACGGAGACCATTCTGCCCCTCACTCTGAGTTGTTGCTCTGCCCAGAGCTCAAGATGCATCACCACCTTTCGATCGGTGACCTCTTGAATAGTAGCACGAAGCTCAAGAGAACATCCCATAGGTGTAGGGGCAAGGTAGTCAAGCCCCAAGTGGGCGGTGACGTATCGCAAACTAGGAAGTGATCCCATATCCCTACTAAAGTGTCGGTAACCAGCGGCGGAAGCCGTGCCATTACCGTGACAATCCAGAAGGGCGGCAATTAGTCCTCCATAAACATTCTGCGGATAACCACCAGTAGCATACTCTGGTGGTGTATAATGGGCAATAGCAGTGTCACTGGCAGGATCGTTATCCAGCCAGTAACTCTTCAAGTGAAGACCATGCTCATTAAGCCTTCCACAACCATAGCAATGGCTAAACTCCTCTGTATAATAATCTTGAAATACCTTCATATTTAATCTAGTATTGATATGCCTGCAATTTACCAAAACTAAAGTTGACTCCCCAACCTATTCGAGACAGAATCTTTTAGGGACTGCGTGGAAGAGTTTCCACTTTGGAGCATGGGATCAACATAAAAGGCTCGTTCCACAATTGTGAGACGAGCCTTTATTATTTAAGGTCTGATAGCCTTACTTTCGAGTAGCGTTAGCTGTCCAGGATCCCTCCTTAGTTGTATAAGCAGCGATGGTGAGCTTCTCTGCATCGATTCTGATTACTCCAGCCTCATCGGAACTGAGTGTCACAAGCGTATTTTCACCCTTTTCCATCTTTACTCCAGAGAGTGTAGGGATATTCTTTGAGCTGAAGCGGAAGGTATAAGTATCCCCCACCTTAACCACAGTAATATTCACCTTTTCACCAACAGCGAGGTTAAGACCATCCTTGGTAGAAGCATAGCTCGCAGTACCTTCGTACCTGCCAACAAACAGATCCGCATCAGCAGGATCTTGGTTACATGAAGTAAAGGCAATAGCCATCAACACCATAGCAGCCATTGCTGCAAAAATCATATTCAACTTTTTCATCACGTTCTCAACTTTAAATTGTTAATACTAACATCATTTGCAAGGTAATCATTTTCATCCTAAGGCGAAGCCTAATTACACTATTTTATTGGAATAATATCACATTACCCCACATACATTTCATATCTTTTCAAGCAGTTCTTGCCCACAATCACCTACCTGTGGCGTAATTTACGACCAGTATTGGCGTTGAAATTACGGTACTCCTCATACACCTTAAAAGCCTTTTCGGGAGTTAGCTGATTGATCAGTGCACTCATAAAAGACTGAGAGGCCTGATGACGCTTTTCAGTGAGTGCCTGTATCTTTTTATAGTAGTCGAGATATTGTTCGGAAGTAATTTTACCTCCCAACTTAGATATCTCATCATACACTTTGCGTATTCCTGCCCAAGAGGAGACGCGAGCCTCATCGTACTTATCTAGCTCTTTTGAAACCAACTGCTTCTCCTCTGCCGAGAGCCCTGCTGCCTTGGCTATGGCTTCGATCCGCTCCTTTTTGAACTGCTCGTGCACCGCACTTTGGTCGCTGATCTCTTGTTCCACGCTGGAACTAAGGAGCAGTTCTCTATGGTTATTTGCAAAGAGTAGAGAGGGAGTAGTAAAACTCAATAACACCAATAGTACAAATGCCCTCAATCCATTTTCCTTCATAATATCTAACATTACCTTGAACTTATCACGCTTTGATCATCCTCCTCCATATAAATGAACCCCCAGTAGTCTTCGTTGGTATCATCTAGTAAAAACTGCTGAAACTCCTCATCACTCATATCATAAGCATTGAGCTCTACTGGATCTGGGAGGGTGGATTGCTGGAGTGGAGATAGAGTCCACAAAGAGACGGTAAGCAACAACACAGCCGCAGCTCCTATAGACCAATAGACATAAGGTTTCCATAACTTACGTGTTTGAGACTTTACCTCACTCTGTACCTTCTCCTCCTCTTCAATTCGTTGCATCAAGCGCTCCTTGAAGGTGGCAAAATAATTTTCGGGAGTTACGAATGGGTGCAAAGGATCATTTTCAATATTTTTACGTTCAAAATTGGGGGTCATCACACATCAACTATCTAACTATTAATTGCTCTATCTGTGGGTTTGATGCACCAATCGCTGATTGGTTTAATCACCTACTTAATCTTTTTTA
>OHCR01000366.1_pt1 | contig 27472 bp, 20 predicted proteins | sample 1566831 | NCBI WGS metagenome assembly OHCR01 (sample SAMEA3879516, study PRJEB24766) | human gut metagenome | biome: human-associated habitat; feature: feces | place: USA | collected 1985/1987
CTTCGGCCAAGCCGGCGAGTTTCTTAGAAGCTACTCCCATAACTTTGCCCATGTCCTTACCGCTGGTGGCACCCGTTTCGGCAATAATTTCCTTTAGTGCGGCTTCCAGTTCTTCCGGTGTCATTTGTTTGGGCAGATAAGCTTCCATTACTCTCACTTGTGACAATTCACCTTCTGCAAGATCCTGACGGCCTTGTCCGATGTAAATTTCCGCAGAATCTTTTCCTTGTTTCACGAGCTTCTGAATGATTTTCAGTGCTGCATCATCTGTCAAAGTATCGTTAGCCCCCGGAGCAGTTTTAGCTTCAAGGAAGAATTTCTTTACGTTTCTCAATGTTTCAAGGGCTACTTTGTCTTTCGCCTTCATTGCGTTTTTAATGTCTTCGCTGACTCTTTCAAATAAATCCATGATTCTATATTACTATTTAGCTGTTTATTATTCGCGATTAAGTTGAAGGGTCTTTTTTCCTTCTTCCCTCTCCATGCTCTTTTCTCCCCTTAAAAAGTGATTAGTCCGCTTTCATCCACCGCTTCTTCAGGAGTGATTTCCTCTTTCAAGGATGCTTTGCCTCTGATTTTATCTATGGTTGTCTTGTTGCGCAGGTAAGTCGGGGTACTTTCTACCATGGCGATGATGTCTTCATTGTCAAGATCTTCTGCGCTGAAGATATAAATATGGCGGCGCTTTCTCTGTTTGTTACCTCCTTTATCATCATAAAATCTTTCGCGGCGGTTGCGTCTTTCCTCCTCTTTTTCTTCCAGCTCTGCAAGACGTTGTTGCTCTTCGACGCTACGTTGCGAGATGCGGTTATCCATTTCTTTCATATGAATGTCCTGAATACCGAATCCGGTAGCCAGCAAAGTGATTTTCACTTGATCGCCCAGGCTGTCATCAATAGCGATACCAAACTTGGTCTCAAAATCACGACTGAAACGGTTCATAAATTCCTTTACCTCGTCCATCTCATTCATCATCAGTTTGTGCTGAGAACTGTAAGAGACGTTCAGCAATACTTTCTTGGAGTCGAATATGTTGTTGTTGTTTAGCAACGGTGAGTGCTGCGCATTCTGTATGGCAGCGCTTACGCGTCCTTCCCCTTCCCCGTATCCGGTACTCATGATGGCTACGCCACCGTCTTTCAGCACCGTCTTTACATCGTTAAAGTCGAGGTTGACTTTTCCGTGCAGGGTAATGATCTCCGAGATACTCTTGGCGGCTATCGAGAGGGTATCGTCCGCTCTGTCAAAAGCATCGTCTACGGAAAGGTCATTATATATTTCGCTTAACTTTTCGTTGTTGATCACCAGCAATGCGTCTACGTGCTTGCTGATTTCCTCGACACCGTCTAATGCCTGGTCGATTTTCTTGTCACCTTCCCAACGGAACGGTATGGTAACGATACCGATGGTGAGAATATCCATTTCTTTGGCTGTCTTGGCAATGATCGGCGCGGCACCCGTACCTGTACCACCTCCCATTCCGGCGGTGATGAATACCATTTTGGTACCGTCATTCAGCATGCTTTTGATGCTTTCCAGGCTCTCTTCGGCTGCTTCGCGTGCGCGTGCCGGGCGGTTACCGGCTCCTAATCCTTCTTTACCTAACTGTAGCTTGACCGGTACCGGAGAGTCGGCCAGTGCCTGATGATCCGTATTGCAGAGAACGAATGTTACGTCATGTATACCTTCTTTATACATGTGATTTACGGCATTACCTCCGCCTCCGCCTACCCCGATCACTTTGATGATCTTAGGTGAGTCTTGAGGATAATCGAATTGTACTATCTCGTCCGTCATAATATTTACTGTTTTATAATTTACAATTTGTTATTTGCTCGTTTCCACCGTTCATTCTCTTATTTCATGTCGTCATCAGAGAAAATTTCGTTGGAGATTTTATTGAAGGTTTTTTCAAACCAGCTCGGTCCTTCTTTCTTCTTTCTACGGGCTTCTTCTTTCTTTTTCTTTTCCTCCTCTTTGCGGCGTTTTTCTTCTTCCTTTCGGCGCTTGTCCTCTTCTTCTCTTCTCTTTTTCGCTTCACGGGCGGCGGCTTCCTGTTCTTTCAGCGCTTCGTCCTCTTCGAACATATTTACCGGTTCGGTTGCGGCAGGTGGCGGGGTGACAGGGCGTGTCTCTACAAGGCAGCAGTTTTCTTTTCCTTCAAACAAAAGGCCGAACAGCGTATTCTGTGTTCCGTCCTTCTTTATCAGGTCTCCGTCAGCGTATATGGTGTTACGGATATTGCGTGCTATTCGCACTTTATCGATCTTGGTCCTCTTGCGGAGCACCTCATCCAGATTTTTCAGATTGGCTGTTCCGCCTGTAATGATGATACCGGCCAGAAGCTTGTCGTCGTAACCGGATAACTGTATCTGATTCCATACGTTGTCGATAATCTCTTCCACACGTGCACCGATGATGTCGTTCAGTATGCCCAGTTCGATGGTTCGTTCCTCGTCTTCCAGTTGGCAGGTCGCTTTCTCTTCACCTTCCTCTTCATAGGTGGCATCGGCATACGTTATTTTCAGCGATTCCGCTTCCTCTTCTTCTATCCGCAAAGAGGTGATGTCACGGGTGATACAGTTACCACCCAACGGGAGTACGGTCATGAAACGAAGTATGTTGCCTTTATAAACGGAGATAGTGGTTGTATCGGCACCAAAATCTACCAAAGCACATCCGGAACGGCGTTCGCTTTCGCTCAATACGGCATTGGCGGTTACCAATGGTGCGATCAGGAGATCGGCAATTTTTATTTTTGCCTGTTCAAAACAACGTTCCAGATTGTTTTTGATAGAGGCGCGGGCTACGATATTGAGGAAGCGTCCTTCAATATGATTGCCGAGCACTCCTACCGGTGTGTCCGGAAGAAAATTGTCTATTTTAAATTCCTGGGGGGCAACGTCCAGTATATCCATGTCTATCAACGGAATTTCCAGATTTTCGTCGCAGATGGCATCCACTAACTCTTGCGAGATGAGTGTTTCTTCTTTTAAGTCGCGGCTTACGACATTCCGTACAGTACGGAGTGACTGTCCGCTGATACCTACATATACCTTGGCGATCGATTCTTTCAGATCGCCTTCCAGTCTGTTGATGATGGAAGTGAGGCTTTGGGCTGTCTTGTTCAGATTATAGATAACCCCTTTCCGTATAAACGAAGAGGAGTCTTCTTTGGCATAAGCCAACACCTGCATACTTCCGTCACTGTTCTTTCTTCCGGCAATGCCGGTTACCTTTGATGAACCCAGTTCAATAGCGGCGATAAATTCTGTTGTTGCCATATATTTAAATAATGTGCCAATCTGCCAATCGGCTGATATGCCGATTGGCTGGCGCTTTAATTTGGTTATTATTCAATTTAGTACTTTTCTCATTCTTTAATTGGCTCATTGGCATATCAGCCCATTGGCCCATTATGTATTATCTTTTTGTGCAGATAATCTGGTTATTGAACTCCAGGCTGATACGTGAGTACTTATTCCATCCCACTTCGTTCAACGCCTTTTTATAGAATACTTTCAGGCGGTCCAGCTTATCTTCAAATTGATCCAGTTTTCCAAGATAGACGATATGGTCGCCTACTCGTGGCACAAGTTCTACATCTTTGCTTGGAAGCACATGAATCTGTTCTATCTGTGCATCCCAAAACGGATTGTTCTGCAAAAATACACCAAACTTATATAAATCCCTCATTGCAAACGACTTTTCTACGTTTCCGGTTACAATTGTTCGCCGGGCTACGCATTTGGCTTCGGGCGGCATGATCGTTCCTTTATTGTCTACATAGTAGCTTTCACCGTTATTACTCATGATACGGAGGATCGGGATACGCTGTCTGACCTCCACGCAAAGCTTGCCACTGGGAGTCTTATAGCACTCTGTCTCATCGATAAGCGGATGCTTGTCCAACTCGTTTTCCAGAGTTTTCGTATGTATGCGCTCCATCTTTTTTCCTACCGGATAGATGCCTTTCTTTTGCAATATACCGGTTACTTCATCTTTGGTGACAAAGCCTGCATACACCGTGTCTTTGATAATCAGCTCTACGTCACGGCACACCTGATCGGCGGGTTTGCGATTGAATACTGTCACAGCTACACCCAGGTAGACAGTGATGAGCAACAGAACGATAGATAAAAGAATCCGTTTCAGCATAATGTGATATTTACGATAGGTTGACAAATTACAATCGGAATTTGTTCAATCCATGGTGTTTAATTTTTCCGTAATGGCAGGGACATAGTTTTCTATATCTCCGGCTCCGAGAGTGATAAGAACTTCTATTTTCTTATTTTTCAATACATCGAGTATCTCCTCCTTTTTACACATGCTTTTCTCAATACCGGGACGGAGGTTGTCATAAATCAGTTGGCTGGTCACACCGGGTATCGGTTGCTCACGTGCCGGATAGATATCTACTAAGATTACCTCGTCCAGTAAAGACAAGCTCTCTGCAAAGTCTTTGTAAAAATCGCGTGTACGGGTATAAAGATGAGGTTGGAAAATGGCTGTTATTTTCTTATCCCGGTATAACTCGCGGATAGACAGTACACTTTGTTTGATCTCCGACGGATGATGGGCATAATCACTGAGGAACACGATACGGTCATTTTTGATTTTAAAATCAAAACGGCGGTCCACTCCCCGGAAACTTGCCATTCCCTGTTTGATCTCTTCATCCGTCACCCCGTTCAGATGCGCCAAGGCCATAGCAGCCACCCCGTTCTCAATGTTGATGCTTACAGGAACTCCCAACCGGATATCCTCGATGCGTACCTCCGGTCCGACAAAATCAATAAAGATCTCACCGTTTCCGATACGGATGTTTTCTGCGTGAAAATCACCCTCATCGCGAGAGTAAGTATACACCTTTACACCCGGTTGCACTTGAGGATGCAGAGAAATTCCTTTGCGGATAATCAGTGCCCCGCCCGGTTGGATAAGGGTGGTGTAATGCTCAAAACTTTCCAGATACGCTTCGGCTGTTCCATAAATATCCAGATGATCGGGGTCTGTGGCTGTGATAACAGACATATAAGGAGATAGCCAATGGAAAGAACGGTCGAATTCGTCTGCTTCGATTACGGTATAAGGGCTTGTCTGCGAAAGCAGTAAGTTGGTTTCGTAATTTTTGGAGATACCTCCTAAAAAAGCCGTACAGCCGACATGTGACTGATATAGCAGATGGGCAGCCATAGACGAAGTGGTGGTTTTACCATGTGTGCCCGCTACACAAAGTCCTTTGCTGGAGTGCGTGATTGTACCCAACACTTGTGCCCGTTTTTGAATTTCAAAACCATTGTCACGGAAGTAGGTTAGTTCTTCATGCTCTTGTGGAACGGCCGGAGTCAACACGACGAGCGTATTCTCTCTGTCTCTACACGCTTCCGGAATCAGATGAACGTCTTCTTCATAATGTATCTGCGCCCCTTCAGCTATCAGGCATTCCGTCAGTTCACTGGGTGTGCGGTCATAACCGGCTACCAATTTCCCTTTAGAGAGGAAATAACGTACGAGTGCGCTCATTCCGATACCTCCGGCACCGACAAAATACACCGATTTAATATTATCTATATTGATATTCACCATCTTATTTACTGTTTACATTAAACTATTCACCATTAAACTGTTCACCATTTTTTTGTTCACATTTCTTTTATGCAGTAGCGAGATACTCGCCCATTTCTCATCTCTTTTTTTACTTCTCCCCTCTCTATTCTCCCTTACTCTTGCTCTCTCACCGCTAATTTAATAACCTCTTTCGCTATTATAGTTGCCGAGTCCGGCAAGGCCAGCTTGGCTATCCGATCGCTTAAGTCTTTTAGCTTTGCCGTATCGGCTATCGTTTCCAAAGCTGCGGGCAAAAGTTTTGTTTCGGCTTCTGCATCTTTTACGTAGATGGCCGCCCCTTTATTTACCAGTGCAAGTGCATTTTTAGTTTGATGGTCTTCCGCAACGTTAGGCGAAGGCACCAGGATGACCGGTTTGCTCAGTAGACAGAATTCCGATATGGAACCGGCGCCTGCGCGTGAGATGACCAGATCGGCAGCCGAATAGGCGGTAGCCATGTCTTTGATAAAGTCCGCTACGTATAAGTTCGGAATGCTTCCTGCACTACCGACGGCTTCCATCACCTGCTGATGGTATATCTTACCGGTTTGCCATATAAATTGGATGTCGTTATTCTTTTTTAGAGTCGGCAGTCCGGCAATAAGCGTGTTGTTGATAGTACGTGCCCCCAAACTGCCTCCCAAGATCAATATGGTTTTCTTATTCGGGTCCAGACCGAAAGCGCGTATCGCATCTTCGCGGCTCAGGGCATGGTCAAGTAAATTTTGACGTACCGGATTGCCGGTCATCAGAATCTTTTCTGCCGGAAAGAATTTTTCCATTCCGTCATAGGCTACACATATCTTTTGCGCTTTCTTTGCCAACAATTTATTCGTCACTCCGGCATACGAATTCTGTTCTTGTATCAATGTCGGAACTCCCATCATACCGGCCATTTTCAATGTCGGACCACTGGCATAGCCGCCAACTCCCACTGCTGCCTGCGGACGGAACTTTTTGATGATACTCTTTGCTTTCCATTGGCTGCGAGCCAGCTTTACGAGTACTGCAAAGTTTTTCCATAAATGCTTGCGGTCGAATCCGGCTACCGGCAATCCGATAATCTCATAACCGGCATCGGGGACACGTTGCATTTCCATCCGTCCTTCGGCTCCTACAAACAATATTTTTGCATCCGGACATTGTTCTTTTATGGCATTGGCGATGGATACGGCCGGAAAGATATGCCCTCCCGTACCTCCGCCACTGATAATGATTCTAAGTTCTTTCTCCATTGTAACTCGTAATTTTCCTATTTCTTTTCTTCTTCGAATTCTGCGTCACTGTTCAGTACTTGTGCAGTCGGTTCGGCGGCTGTCTGCGCTTCTGTTGTGCCGGTTGCTTCTGTCTGCATTTGTAGTTGGGCATTGCGCTCTTTCTGCTCTTCAAGGTAGGCAGTGTAGCGGCTCACACTCAGTATCATGCCGATATATGCACAGTTTATCAGTGTCGAAGTACCTCCTTTACTGATCAGTGGCAAAGGCTGTCCGGTTACCGGGAACAGACCGACGGCCACCATCATATTCAAGATGGCTTGCGATACCAGCATTAAGGCAATCCCCATTACGAGGAAAGCGGGAAAGGTTCGTTCGCATTTTTGCGCGATACGCCCCGCACGTACCAATAACCATATATAGAGACATACCACAAATATACCTCCTACCAGTCCGAGTTCTTCTATGATGATGGCGAAGATGAAGTCGGAGAACGCCTGACTCAGGAAATCACGTTGAACGGAATTTCCCGGTGCTTTCCCTACTACATTGCTCGTGGCGATCGCAATGCGGGCGTGAGCAATCTGGGCATCTTTGTCTATGTCGAATTTGGCAGCCGGCACTTCTTCTTTTTCGGTGAAGTTGACGATACGGCTCTTCCAGGTATCAAAACGGTGGAGGAAGGGAATGTCCGAATCTTTCGGGATAGCCAACAGGAATACGACACCTACCACACCCACCAATCCGAGTGAACCTACCAGCATCAGCAGCTTTCGGGCTGCCACCCTGCCTATAAACATCATCAGGAATACTACTCCGAATAACAACATGGCTGTAGAAAGGTTTTCCGGGGCAATCAGCAGGCAGACGATTCCTGTAATAATCAGGATGTATTTGAATGCTTTCGGATTGGCTCCTTCGTCATCCTGTTTTTTCGACAGGATAAAGGAGACGGCAATGACCACCGCCATTTTTGCCAATTCGGAAGGCTGGAACTGTAAACCCATAAACGACATCCAACGCGCCGCACCGTTGACACGGTCGCCCGTGATAACCCCCATCAGAGTGACGAAAGCCAACAGCACTACCGAGACAGGGTACAGGAAGACTGGAAACACCTGAAACCATTTGTAAGGGATGTTGTGCATGAGTACCACTACCACCGCTCCCACCATCAGTATGATGGAGTGTTGTGTGATAGGGCCCCAGTGATCTCCGCTTTTATAGGTAAGCGTGCTCGCTGCCGAGAACACCTCGATAATCGAGATGAGGCAGAGGCAAAGGAAGATTATCCAGATTACCTTGTCGCCTTTGAATATGTTTTTTAATAAGTCCACTTGATTTATGAATTATAATTTATGAATTATGAGAGAATCATAATTCTCTCACATACTCTTTAAATTGATCTCCCCGGTCTTCGTAGCTCTTAAAGAGGTCGAACGAGGCGCAACAGGGGCTTAATAAGACAGTCTCGCCCTTTTTGGCCAGCTTGTACGCCGCTTCCACTGCATCTTTCATGCCGGTCTGTATATCGGCTACCGGCAATCCGAGACGGTCGAAGAATGCGTGCAGCTTTTCGTTATGTAATCCTAAGTACACCAATGCGGAGCATTTTTCGCGTACCAGGTCTTCGATTTCCGTATAGTCGTTGCCTTTGTCCTTCCCACCGAGGATGAGGACTGTCTTGGTGGTCATGCTTTGCAGGGCGTACCAGCAGGAGTTGACATTGGTTGCTTTAGAATCGTTAATGAAATCGATTCCTCCTACACGGGCCACCTTCTCCAGACGGTGCTCCACTCCTTTGAAGTCGGACAATGCTTTGCGGATATCATCTTTCGTGATTCCCGCCAGATTGGCCGAGATACCTGCTGCCAGTGAGTTGTATAGATTGTGCTGTCCGGTCAGTGCCAGCTTCTCCTGTTCCATATTGAAGGCAATCGGTTCGTTGATCTTTACCTCATGATCTTCTACATAGGCAATGACTCCGTCTTCTTTTACTGCGGCAAATGGATATAGGTGTGCTTTCAGTCCGTGTTTCTCCAACTCCCGTTTGATGATAGGGTCATCGTTCCAGAAGATGAAGGCGTCGTCCTGCGTCTGGTTCCGGGTGATACGGAATTTCGCATCTATATAGTTTTGCATGCAGTGGTCGTAACGGTCCAGATGATCCGGTGTGATATTCATCAGGACGGCGATGTTGGCACGGAAATCGTACATGTTGTCCAGTTGGAATGAACTCAGCTCGATAATATAATAATCGTGTTTATCTTCGGCTACTTGCAGGGCAAGACTCTTGCCTATATTACCGGCCAGGCCGACATTCAATCCTGCACTCTTGAAAATGTGATAGATGAGGCTGGTGGTGGTGGTCTTTCCGTTTGAACCGGTGATGCAGATCATCTTGGCATCCGTATAGCGTCCGGCAAATTCTATTTCCGAGATAATCGGTGTGCCTTGTTCTTTCAATTTCAGAATCAACGGAGCATCGTTTGGAATACCCGGGCTTTTAACTACCTCGTCGGCATTCAGAATCAGTTCTTCGGTATGATGGCCTTCTTCCCAGGCAATACCGTAGCTGTCGAGCAGTTCTTTGTACTTGTCCTTGATGGCGGACATGTCCGATACGAACGTCTCGAATCCTTTCACTTTGGCTAATACGGCAGCACCCGCGCCACTTTCGCCTGCTCCTAAAATTACAATCCTTTTCATTCTCAATAATGTGTCGATATACCGATGTGGCCGTATGCCACCGGCAACACATAAACTTTAATGGTTAATAATCCGGTTAATTCTCTCTGTTTTATTTATGGGTTCATTGCCGCTTCCCTGCCTTTTCACCTGCATCCGCTTCTTCCCCGATTGGCATATCAGCACATTGAACCATGATTTATCTGATCTTTAATGTGATGATCGTTATTGCTGCCAATACGATTGTTACGATCCAGAAACGAACAGTGATTTTCGATTCATGGAAGAGGTTGTCCGGTTGGGTGAATACCACCCGGCATCCGCTTTCTATCTGGTTCATCGATGTACGGAAATGATCGTGTATCGGCGTACGTTTAAACAGGCGTTGTTTTACCCCTTTTTTCTTTCCGACCTTGTAATAAGCGCGTTGCAGAATGACCGACAGGTTTTCTACCAAAAATACACCGCAAAGAATGGGAATCAATAACTCTTTATGTATAATGATAGCAAATACGGCGATAATACCGCCGATGGTCAGGCTCCCGGTATCGCCCATGAATACCTGCGCCGGATAGGCATTGTACCATAAGAAACCGATCAGTGCACCGATGAAAGCACATATGAAGATTACCAGTTCCTCCGAACCGGGGATGTACATGATATTCAGATAGCCGGCAAATTCGATGTGGCTCGATACATAGGCCAGTATGCCCAAAGTCAGTCCGATAATGGCAGAGTTGCCTGCTGCCATCCCGTCCATCCCGTCATTCAAGTTGGCGCCATTGGATACGGCCGTCACTACAAAGATGGTAATGATCACAAACAGGATCCATCCGGCAGTCTGGGCATGATCTCCCATAAAAGCTACCAGATCGGCATAATCGAGGTTGTTGCTTTTGAAAAACGGTATGGTGGTCTGTGTCGATTTCAAGTCGTTTGTCCCGTGCACGACTTCCATCTCGCGTCCCGGTGTCTGTACTTCTATGTTTTCACGAATGACGACGTCCGGGCTGAGATAGAGGGTCAATCCCACAATCAGTCCCAATCCCACTTGCCCGATGATCTTGAATTTTCCGTGCAACCCTTCCTTGTCTTTCTTGAATATCTTGATATAATCGTCGGCAAATCCCAATGATCCCAACCAAACGGTAGTGATAAGCATCAAGATCATATAGATATTATGTAGTTTTCCTAACAGCAGGCAGGGGATCAGAATGGCTACAATGATGATGACGCCACCCATGCTCGGCACTCCTACTTTATTTACACCGAACGGGTCGATTTTGGCATCACGCTGTGTCTCCGTGATCTGCTTACGCTTCAGCAGTTTGATAAACTTATCACCCCAGATGCTCGAGATCAGCAGTGCCAGAATGATAGCCATCAATGCACGGAATGATGTATAACCAAACATTCCCGCACCGGGAAAGTTGAGTTTGTGTAGCCAGTCAAATAGATAATATAACATTGTAAATAGTGATTAGGGGTTAGTGATGAGTGATTGGTGATAAGTGATGTCGTCACTAATCATTCATCACTGATTTCAACTCTTCTTTGTCATCAAAGTGATGTTTCACTCCTTTTATTTCCTGGTAGTTCTCGTGTCCTTTTCCGGCAACGAGAATTACATCTCCTTTTTCGGCCAGCATGCATGCTGTGCGGATAGCTTCCCTGCGGTCTGCCATACTGATTGTTTTCTTTCTGTCTCCGGCATCCAAGCCGGCCAGCATGTCATTGATAATATCCTGCGGTTCTTCAAACCGGGGATTGTCCGAAGTAATGATGACACGGTCGCTCGCTTTGGCAGCCTCTTTGGCCATGATGGGGCGTTTCCCTTTGTCACGGTTACCTCCGGCACCCACCACAGTAATGACTTTACCTCTGCCTTCGAGTACGTCGTGAATGGCATTCAGGACATTGACCAGTGCATCCGGAGTGTGGGCATAATCCACGATTGCCGTATATCCCTGCGGAGAACGGATGGCGTCGAAACGTCCTGCTACCGGGTGTAGTGTACTGAGCGCCACCAGTACATCCTCTTCTTTTTTACCGAGCAATACGGCAGCGCCGAATACGGCAAGAAGGTTAGATGCATTAAATTTACCGATGAACTGTACCATCAGTTCATGGTTGTTGAAGTCGAGCAACATTCCTTCGAAGTGCGACTCCAATACTCGCCCTTTGAAGTCGCTCAGACTTCTCAAAGAGTAGGTATATACCTTCGAACGTGTGTTTTGCGTCATTACCAGTCCGTTCTTGTCATCCAGATTGGTAAGGCTGAATGCGTTTTTGGGCATATCGTCAAAAAACTTCTTTTTGGCTTTCAGATAGTTCTCTACCGTTTTATGATAATCCAGATGGTCGCGGGTCAGATTCGTAAAGATACCTCCGGCGAATTTTAATCCACTGATGCGTTTTTGGGCGATGGAGTGGGAGCTTACTTCCATAAAAGCATACTTGCAACCTTCGTCCGCCATCCTGCCTAACAGGCGGTTCAATGTGATGGGGTCGGGGGTAGTGTGCTCGGTTGGGATTGCTTCGTCATCGATATAGTTGCATACCGTTGAAATGAGTCCTACCTTATATCCGAAATAGCGGAATGTATTATATAATAAGGTGGCGATGGTCGTTTTCCCATTGGTTCCCGTTACGCCTACCAGTTCCATTTTAGAAGTAGGATCTCCAAAGAACAGAGTCGCCATCTTGCCTGTGGCATCCTCGCTGTCTTTCACTTGCACGTAGGTGATTCCCTCTGCCGGCTGTTCCGGCAGGTCCTCGCAAAGTACGGCGACGGCCCCTTTTTCTATGGCAGCCGGGATATAGGCATGCCCGTCTGTCTGCGTGCCGCGCATGGCCATAAACAGATGTCCTGCTTCTATCTGTCGGGAGTCTATGTTGATTCCTGTTATTTCTATGTCCGAAGCCCCCACAACCTGTACCGGTTGGATCGCTTTCAGTAATTCGTTCAGTTTCATACCTTATTATATATAATCAGTTCAGATGCAATACGATTGTTTGTCCTTTTCTTACTCTTGTTCCATTGGCTATCGACTGGCTTTTTACCTTGCCTACGCCTACCAGATTTACTTTTATCCCTCTGCTTTCGAGCAGATAGACAGCATCCCGTGCGCCCATGCCGATCACGCTCGGAACAAAATCACGCATCAGGTCTCTGCTTTCTAAGATAACGCTTTTGGGGGCGGCATGTGTACTGCCCCAAGTCTCTTTGCCGCTTTTGATTTCGAACTTAGCCTGGCTCTGTATCTTCAGTTCGTCGAGTACCCGTTTGGTATCATTCATCTCTCCGGCTTTTACGTCGGGAATTACCACGCTGTTGGTGTCGATGGCATTTGTCAGTGGCAGGCGCAAGTCTTTGGCATATACCCTTTCTGCTATTTTACCGAATACGCTACCTGCCATCAACCCACCGGAAGCCGGAAGCCCCGGTTTCTGAATGGAGACGATGCAACTGTATTTCGGCGCTTCCGAAGGGAAGTATCCGCAAAAGCTGACTAAATAGTTCGTCCTGCCCGTTTTGTATCCGGCGGCGCCTTGTGAAATCTGTGCCGTTCCTGTTTTGCCGGATACGGCAAACTGCTTGCTGCCTGCCGGTCCTGCCAGTCCCTGATGCACTACCTTGTAGAGAATTTCCCGTATCTGTTTCAGCGTATTATCCGAACAGATTTTCGGGTTGATGACTTCTGTCGGGAACTCCTTTACTACTTCCCCGTCTTTTACAGCCGCTTTTACGAACTTCGGGCGAACCATTACGCCATCGTTCGCTATGGCATTGTAGAATGTCAGTATATTCATCGGGGGCACTTGCGTTTCGTACCCGATACTCATCCACGGGAGGGTAGTCTTGGCAAAATAGCGTTCTTTCGGTCCTCTGATGTTGGGCTTTCCCTCTCCTGCGATCTGCAGGTGCAACGGCTGGTCGATGCTCATCCGTTTCAGTCCGTCTACGAACTTTTGCGGATTGTCATGATAGAATTGGTCGATGATGCTGGATGTCCCCACGTTGGACGACACTTCCAAGATACGGGTTACGTTGATTCTGCCATATCCGCCGCGATGCCAGTTCCAGTCTTTCATCGGCCGTCCGTACATCATTTTGATACCGTTTCCCGTATCCACTTCGTAATCGGGGGTGATGTGCCCGTCTTCAAGAGCCACCATGATAGAAGCTGTCTTAAAGGTGGAACCCGGTTCGAGCATGTCGCTGATGGCATTGTTACGCATTTCGTAATAATTGCCGTCCGCCGCTTTCATCATGTTGACGATTGCTTTCACCTCGCCTGTGGCGACTTCCATTAAAACAGCAACGCCTACACTGGCATTCAGCTCTTTCAACTTATCTACCAATGCTTTTTCACAGATGTCCTGCATGCCCACATCGATGGTGGCGATAAGGTCGCAACCGTCTACGGGAGGAATATCTACGATGTTGAGGTATTTGTTCATCACCTTCTGGCGGTGCGTGATTCCGTCACGTCCTTTCAACAAGGTATCGAAAGCCAGTTCTATTCCATTCTTGGCACCTTGTGCGGTGTCTGCGTAGAGATCGCCCAATGTACGTGCTGCTAAAGAGCCGAATGGTTTCTTGCGCTGGTTGTAAGCTAACTCATGGAATCCGCCTTTATACTTGTTCATGTTGAAAACAGGCAGGCGTTTGGCCTCTTTATATTGAATGTACGAGATACGTTTCGGGTAAATCAAATAATTGCGGCTTCCTTTTTTCATCCCTTTCTGTAGATGCGCTTTGAATTCAGCCGCACTTTTATCCGGGAATATCCGGTGCAACCCTTCACAGATCTCATTCATATGCTTTTTCAAGGAGTCGGTTTTGGCCGGTGCTCCTGCTTTGAAATCCATATAGATGCGGTATTCGGGCAGTGAACTTGCCATCAGTTTGCCGTCGGAGGAGATGATATTACCCCGATTAGGCTTTACCGTTACATTCTCTTTTACGAAACGGTCGGCAACATCCTGCCAGTATTGTCGTTCGGCAAACATGGTGATGCCTGCTTTTACCACGATTGCTACTCCTATCAGCCCCATTATGAGGATAACAAAGAAGTAACGGGTCATTATATTTTTTTTATTGACAGCCAAAACTATTTATAATTTATAAATGACAAATGACAATTGACAAATGGCAATTGATAATTTACTTTTTCTTTCCTTCTCCACTCTCCATTCTCCCTTTTCCCTTTTCCCTTTTTTCTCCTTTCTCCTTTTTTACTCTATCAGGTAAGGAGGGTTTGTAGATGTTTGCAAATCACTCTCTTTGGTCGATATGTATTCCTCGATACGTGACTGACGACTTCTTTCCATCAATTCCGAGCTACGTGTGAGCGCGTCATATTTAATGTCGATAAGTTCTTTCTTCAGCTTATCTATTTCAATCTGCTGTTGTTGACTGGCATATCTGTTATGGATATAGAAGATAATAAATACCATAATGAGTACCAGCAGTTTTGTCTGGCGGCGGAAAAAGTCTGTAGCTAAGATATCTCCTCCTAAAATGCTTTTCAAAGAGGCCCTCTTTTTCTTTTTGGGTTCTTTGTTCTCGTTTTTATTTATCTTTTTCTCTTCCATAAGTTTCTATCTCTTCTGCTTATTTCTTTTCTGCGATTCTTAGTTTGGCGCTCCGTGATCTCGGATTGCGTTCTATTTCCTCTTCGTCCGGCACAATGACTTTGTTGTTCACCAATTTAAAAGGCGTTTGCAGGTTACCGAAAAAATCCTGTGTCGTTTTACCTTCCACATTACCGGTTTTCATAATGTTTTTAACCATCCGGTCTTCCAATGAATGGTAAGTGATAACGACTAATCTTCCTCCCGGTTTCAAGGCTTCCGTTGCTGCGGTCAACATTTCTTTCAAAGCCTCCATCTCTTGATTTACTTCAATGCGAAGTGCCTGAAACACCTTGGCAAGTTCTTTCTTCTCGCGTTCCCGGCCGAAGAGTGGCTTGATGATCTCCAAAAACTCGCCGATTGTCTTTATTTGTCCGTTGGCACGGGCCTTGACGATAACCGATGCTAATTTGCGACTGTTTTTCAATTCTCCATACAGGTAGAAGATATCTGCCAACCGTTCTTCTGCATAAGTGTTTACCACATCTGCTGCTGTGAGTCCGGCCCGTTTGTTCATACGCATATCCAATGCACCGTCGAAGCGGAAAGAAAATCCTCGTTCACTGTCGTCGAAGTGATGGGAGGATACTCCCAAGTCTGCCAGTATGGCGTCTACTTTCTCTATATCGTGATAGCGTAGAAAGTTGTGCAGGTAGCGGAAATTGCTTCGCACGAAAATGAAGCGCGGGTCATCGACAATGTTTCGTTCGGCATCCTCGTCCTGATCGAATCCTAATAAACGTCCGTCTTTTTCCAAACGCGAAAGTATCTCACGGGAATGCCCTCCACCACCGAAAGTCACGTCTACATACGTGCCATTCGGGCAGATATTCATTCCGTCTACGCTCTCTTTTAGTAATACCGGTACGTGATATGTCAATTCCTCTTGTGTCTCCTTCATCTGTTCTACCTTATTATATAAGCAAGTGACGGCAAAAATACATATTTCTCAAAGAAAAAAGAACCTCCTGTATGGAAAATATGGAATAAAGTTTTCAACAGATTGTTAAATGTTCCCCGGAGTGTTTTTCTTTTGGGTATTTGCCTTTTTCTGTTCCCGTAGTTGGATGCTTAGAAACTTGGTTTTCATCCGTATCTTTTTCAGAAATGCCGGTGCTGATTTAAAGCCGATACGTGCTACCCATACCTTGTCGGCAGTACATTCTTCCGGTTTTTCCACTCCTTTACTCGTGATTGTGGGAAAGAAATTGCCCAGCCCGTCGATGCTAACGGTGCGTCCTTGGTGCAGATGTTCGGCGATAACACCTGATAACTGTACAAGTACCGACATGACATCCCCGTCTTGCAGTGAACTCTTTTCCGCCAGTTGCCGGGCTATTTCCGCACTGTCGACGGGTTTCTTTTGTAAAGCTCTTGTGGTAGCATAATAACGCACGTTTGTTTCTCCCTTTGTTGTGTCCACCTTCTTGGTAACTACATAATTAATAGCCATATATTCTTCTGTTATTGATAATTATACTTGTACTGTTTATAAATTTTCAATCGTCTTGTTTGTGACTTTATACTTTTGCTCTAAAAACATGGGGATGTTTTGATACAAAACATGGGCATGTTGTAAACAAGAACATCCGGATGTTTTGAACGACAGCATGGGGATGTCTTTAGTGCTGAATCTTTTCACAAAGATATGCTAAAGTATATGGCTGTGCAAGTAATAACCATGTGCTACGGCAGTCAAAAAGATATCTTTTTGTTATGCCTTGTAAATGAGTGGGTTGTAACTCATAATAGATTGGAATGGCAAAGAAATGATATATCCCCTCCTCCTATGGATTCCAATTTGCTTTTGTGGAAGAGGTCGCTTGTACTATAAAGTGTGAAGAGAATAATATAAATGATTCAGTTGTTATGTACGCTAATTTTCGGCTTTACGAGGTCTTTTTTGTTTTTTTTGTATTAGGGTCAATGATTTTTTTTTTGAATTGTCCGGGTATTATCATTTTTTTTAATCTCTTTTTTATTGTATCTTTTTGATAAATAGATGTTTATTGGAAAAAGTGTTAGTTGTGATTTGTCCGGGTTATATATTTGGAATTTTTATTTAAAACTCTTTATCTTTATAAAAAATAAATGCATATGAAGTTATTATTGTTCTTTTTGCTACTCTTTGCTCCTTCCCAGATGTCGGCGCAGTTCTTTTTGAGGTGTGCCTCGAATTCTCCTCGGGAAGGAGATTGTATTATTAAACAACAGGTGAAATGTAAATCTCCAGGACCTAAGGGGGAAAATGTTATATGGGATTTTAGTGAACAAGATCTTGTGAATGAGAACTATAAATTAAAATATATTACTCCTAAAACACTTTCTGATTCTATTGTCGGTATAGAGCATCGTACGATGTACTATTATCAATCAATTACAGATTCTCTTTTATTATTGGGATATGAAAATCCAACGACTTGGATACGTTATCGTGAACCGGAGACTTTGCTTATTTTTCCTTTTTCATATGGACACTCTTTTACTGATTATTTCGATGGAATGGGCAACTATTGCAATCGCTTAGGAATACATATACAAGGAAAATCTATTGTAACTGCTGATGCGACAGGGGGCATGATTCTTCCTGATGGGGATACTTTGCGTAATGTTTTACGAATATATACAATTAAGAAAGTGGTGGAAAAAACAAAATTTGTTTCAGAAAAAAGCAAGAATGATACCATCCCTTTTGTTCTCTGTCATGATAGCATAGATTTTCATTTGGCAAATGATTCTGATTGTTTAGAGATAAGTACTTGGCGTTGGTATGCTGACGGCTATCGTTATCCAGTGTTTGAAACGATAAAAAGTATGGCTTATAGATCTGGTAAATGTTATGAACATTTTACGACGTCATTTTATTATCCACCTTATGGACAATCTTATGATTTGAATGATGATCTTGAAAATCAATTACGGCGAGAACGTGTTGATGAAGAAGGAATCAACCGTTTATGGGGAACTGTTGAAAGAGGGAAAGGGAGAAGATATGAAGATGAACATGTGATTTATAGCTTTTATATGGATGAAACGGGTAATCTACAATTGAACTACTTTCTCGAGGAAGATGCGAAAGTTGAAGTAATGCTGTATGACTTTCAAGGACGACAATTATTGAGATCGAATATAGGATTGTTACAGAAGGGAAGTTATCAGGATCGGTTGTCATTTAATATTTATCCTTCTGGTGAATATTTGTTGCAAATATTGGTTAATGGAAAGATGTATGGAGAGAAAATATTGAAACCTTAATAAAATAATACAATTGAGACATGAAACTACTATTAAATGATAAAGTTACAACTTACTTGAAGATTAGCATGCTATTCATTTCTATTCTAAATTGGGAATACTTAAAAGGAGAAAATACGTCTGTAGTACAGGTTGTTCCTGTATCGCCGACTGCTGCTTCTTTAGGACAGTTTGGTTATATTCCAGTTGGGCACTATACTGGTACGGCGGATATTTCGGTTCCTTTGTATGAGATAGCACTTGATGGAAAGAAGTTTCCTATAAATATTGCTTATCATGCATCTGGAATAAAGGTGGCACAAGAGTCCGGTTGTATTGGTTTGGGGTGGGCACTACAAGGATATGGAGCTATAACGAAGCAAGTTCGTGGTTTTGATGATTTTGAGTCATCCCCTAAAGGCTATTATTGGAATACAAATTTACCAATACCAACAGAAGATAATGGATATGATTACCAAAATGGATCAGTTAGTGAATGTAAGGATTATTCGATTTATAGTCAAAGAGACGGAGAGCCCGACTTATTTCATTTTAATTTTGGAAATTATAGTGGTACTATGTTTTTTCAATGCAATGGGGTTGGGAATAACTTAGCTAATAGAGCCTATCCGTTATTGACAAAAGTGAAAGATAATCTTAAGGTGGAATATAATATTGAAAGTAAAAGTTGGGAAATAGTAGATGGAGATGGATATATTTATTATTTTAATACATATGAAATGACAGAGTCTTATCAGTTTTCAACTACTAGTAATTCAAAATTGTCTAATACTACTCGTGGGTGGATAATGCATGACTCTAGAGGAATACAACCAGATGTTATTACTACATGGTATTTGGATTCTATTGTATCTCCTCAGAAGAATAAAATAACATTTGAATATGGAGAAGATTATATTTACACTCAAAAACAAAGACAGGAAACTATTTACCATTTAGTGGATGCAGTTCCTGCTCGGTTTGCTAGTGGTATGATTCATGATTTAGAAAATTATGTATATTCATTTTCTAAAATAAATCAGAAAGTATTAAAGAAAATAGTTACAGACTTGTTGACAATAGAGATTATTACTGATAACAGGTTGGATATTGAATCAGTACAGACTACGAAGCTCCCTCAAAAAGTATCAGAAATAAAAATAAAGGATAATTCTGGTTTGGTTGTAAAAAATATAATTTTTGACTATGAATATGTAGGTCTTGTGTCGAACTATTGTAGCTGCCGCCTTTTCTTGAAACGTGTGACAGATAAAGCTGGGGAAGAACGACACGTGTATGAGTTTACATATGATAGAGCTTCTAAGCTTCCGAATAAAGATTCAAATGCCATTGATGATTGGGGATATTATAATGGTAAGACTATTTCGGATAGACGTTGGGGTACCGAACAGCAGCAAGGAGGGGAATCTAATATTACTTATGTGCCTGCTTATCGTTTGAAGACAATGAGCCCTTTGTCGGGATATACTTATGATTTGAGTTATTTAGGAAGAAGTCGTGAGGTTGTTAATGAATATGTTACATGCGGAATGTTGTCTTCAATGAAATATCCGACAGGATTAATTACGAATTTTGAATACGAACCTCACGCTGTTCAAAATGGAAGTAATAGTACTCTTCAAAAAGAACAAGTGGTATTAGGAGTTGCTTATTATCAAAACTTTCTTTGGGATGAAGATGAAGATGAGAATATGTATGAGAATTCTAAAATGGCTGCTTTTACATTGACAAAAGAAACTGAAATTACATTGCAATGGAGAGTTCTTACTTATGATGAAGAGCCTAAAAAAGATGAGGATGGAGAAGTTTCTTTTTATAGATGTGCATTTTTAAAAAATGAATCGGGGAAAATTTTGAAAGAGATAAGTGTTGTTGAAAGAGAAATGGGACGATTTATTTTGCAAAAACTTGTACTTCCCGCAGGAAAGTATACTGTAAATGTTGCAACTCAGAATATTATAACTCCCGGAAATTATGGTATGTCGTTAAGTGTCAGTATGGAGGTTGTGAAAAATATAGATACAAATGTTGTGTCTAAAGGTGGAGGCGTTAGGGTGAAAAGAATCTATAGTACGTTTGAGGGGAAAATAATTTCTGACTTAAAATATAGCTATATGAAAAAAGGGAAAAGTACAGGATTGTTGATGAATAGTCCGGTTTTTACTTATCCCTTTACAACAAGAAATTTGACCTTAAGGGGAGTGTATGATATTGGAGGAGTTAGGGTTGATGTGATAGATGTGACCGGATTTTATGTTTGTGGTATGTCTTATCCATATACTCCTTTTAGTTTTTCTGCTATGGGAGCTTCTGTGGGATATAGTACGGTTACTGTTCGCGAGAATTTTTGTACAGGGTATGAAGAATATTCTTATTATAATGTACCGGATAGAGCATTATCTTCGGATGAATCTTATATACCGGGATTTCCCACTACAGGGAGTTTGCGAAATGGGCAATTATTATCGAAAATACTCTATGATGATGACGGGGGAAAGGTAGAGGAAACAAATTATATTTATACCGTAGATAGACAAGAAACGGTTAAAGGTTTTAAGGCATATATTCCTTTAATATTCTCTACATTTTCGACAAGTGAATTTGACTATATATATGCCAGGTTTTATGATACGGTATCTGAGAGATGGAATTTGACACGAGAAATAACAACTACATATGATCCTAATAATTATGGCAGTAATTATGGGACTCCATCAGTTCAGTTTTATAAAGATTATAAATATTTATCTTCCAATGATTTACCGTCTATGGTGTCCTATGGTAATAGTGATAAGAGTATTAGGCAGATACAATATAAATATTCAACCGATTATGCGGATCAGATGTCGCAAAAGATGAAGAACCGTAATCTTGTTAATAAACCTCTTGAGACAATTTACATGTGTGACGGTTCTGTTACAAAAGCAGAAAAAACGAGTTATATAGATACTTTAGGGTTGATTCTACCTAAAATAGTGTATGCTTTAAAAGCATCCTCTCCGCTTTCGTTGTCTATGTATAGTTCATTCTATCGAAAAAAGTATTCGATAGACCTATATAATAAACATGGTAAAATTGTACAGATGTCTGAAAAAGATAATATACCTGTAACATACTTGTGGGGATATAAAAGTATTTATCCGATAGCAGAGATCCGGAATGCTACTTATAATGAGGTGGCTATGCACCTTAGAAATATGGATTCATTTGAGAATTCTTTGTCTCCGATTATGACTTCTATAGAAAATCTACGCTCTTTACTAAAGAAATCGCTGATTACTACTTATACTTATAAAGTACCGTGGGGAATTCAAAAGATAGTATCTCCAACAGGGATGAATACTACCTATAACTATGATCTTTTTGGACGTCTGCAAACGATTTTGGATCATAATGGGAAAGTTGTTAAGCGTTTAAAATATAATTACAAACAATAAATTTTGTAGGTAAGTTAAATTTGAAGAAGTATGAAGTATTTATATATCTTTATTTTATCCTGTTTAACGTTGAATTTATACTCTCAAGACTCTTGTAAGAATTATATTCATTCTTACGTGATGTTGGATCAGGCAGCGAGTAAATGTATAGAAACGATTCAATATTTTGATGGTTTAGGGCGCTCTTTTATGACCGTTCAAAAAGGGGTAACTCCTTCTCGAAAAAACCTTTTGACTGAGCAATGGCGTGATGAAACAGGGCGTCTCGTAGAGGATCGTCTCCCTATAGTGACAACATCAGACCGCGTTTATTCATATAAAGAAGCTATGGCTACTTATAATGATGAAATGTATTATACAGAGTATGTTTACGACTATTCTCCACTGAAACGTGTAATTGGTATAATGGGGCCTGGTGAAAAATTTTCAAGAGATTTGTCTACAGGATATTCCTCTAATAAAGCAACAGGGATACTTTTGTGTAAACTTTATAAAGTCACGTTTACAGGGGAACTTGTTTTAAATGGCAATTATGCAGAAAAGGAGTTGTCTGTTGTAAGAGAGAAAGACGAAGATCATAATGAGACTTATACCTTTAGGGATAAGCAAGATCGTAAAGTGTTAGTCCGTCAGATGTTAGGTGATATACCACATGATACCTATTTTGTGTACGATGCTTGTGATAATCTGATTTTTGTTCTTCCGCCAGCTTACCAAGACGAGCCTGATTTGGATTTATATGCTTATCAATATAAATATGACAACTGGGGCCATTGTATAGAGAAAAAAATTCCGGGATGTCAACCAATCAAATATGTGTATGATCAGGCAGATAATTTGATTTTTTCACAGGATGGTGTACAGAGAGAAAAATTAGAATGGACTTTTTATCTGTATGATAATTTTCATCGGTTAACTGTCAAAGGAATATGTGGAAATACTAACACTTCTTCGGTGAGTGAAAGGATAGTGGTATGCTCATTAAATAAAGATGATAGTGGTATTATTCCTGATGGATTGGAGAATACTGGTTATAGTTCTGACTTTGAGCTTGTTTCTCCAATAATTCATCAGGTTAATTATTATGATGACTATTCCTTTTTGTCATTGGTCGGTTTCCAGAATCGTGCTAAATTTCCTGCTCAAACTGTAGCGGCGAATGGCTTTTTAACAGGAAGTATATCTTCACTACTCGATACTTCTGCCAAACTATATACTGCGGTTTATTATGATATAAAGGGCCGACCCATTCGGGTTACTCAAGATGATCATCTTGGTGGATATAAAATAACTGTTACTAATTATACTTTTACAGGTAAGCCTTCGCAGGTGGTCAATGCTCATTATCATACAAAAGAAACAGCTAAACTTGAAATATATAAATATACTTATGATCATGCAGATCGATTAGTAAAAACGACCCATCAATTAGGCCCTAATGCCCCTATTGTTGTGTTGTCTGAAAATACTTATGATGAATTGGGACGATTATCAACCAAAACTTATCATCAGAATGATTCGCTTAAAAGTACATATACTTATAATATTCGTAATTGGCTGACTGGTATTACTGGCTCAAAGTTTACTCAAAAATTGTTTTATAATGAACAAGATGAAGACAATACCCCTTGCTATAATGGGAATATTAGCCAGATGAATTGGTCTGTTACTTCGGAAGCTGGTCTTATACGCAATTATAATTTTCAATATGATGAATTGAATCGTCTAAAGAGAGCTATATATGGAGAAAGTAATGATGATCCTAACTATTGTCCTGATTATGGAGTTGATTATGCATATGATAAAATGGGTAATTTGACTTTCGTGAGACGTTATGGACTTTTAAATAAACCGGATGATTTTGATATGATTGATGATTTATTTATAGATTATAATGGGAATCAGTTAAAAGCAATAGACGATAATTCTGCGGGAGATCCTCTTTATGAGGGAGCTTTTAATTTTGTAGATGGTTCGTCTAAACCGCAGGAATATTTTTATGATGCAAATGGAAGTTTAGTTAAAGATTTAAATAAAGGAATTACTTCAATTAGATATAATAGTTTAAATTTGCCTTCGCAAGTAATTCTACATATGAGCGGATATATCGATTATCAATACAGTGCGGATGGTGTAAAACGCCGTAAAGAGTCTTATACGAAATTGGAACAGGTAGTCGATCCGATTCCGGGTTTTCAAATATCGAATAACTTAGCTTCTTCTTTAGCAATGCAACGGGATGTATCTAACCTTGTTTTAGATTCACGCGCACGCTATAAGGGATATACTTGTACCGATTATTGTGGTAATTTTATATATGAAGACGGGGAGTTAAGCAGAATCTTAACGGAAGACGGATATATAACATTGAATGGTAATGTGTCTACTTATCATTATTATTTACGTGATCATCAAGGAAATAATCGAGTTGTGGCAGATCAATATGGTACTGTAGAAGAGGTGAATCATTATTATCCTTACGGTGGTTTATTTGGAGAAGGAGTGGAAAAGAGTAAGCAGCCTTACAAATATGGTGGTAAGGAATTGGATAGGATGCACGGGTTGGATTGGTATGATTTCGGTGCGAGATATTTAAGATCGGATGTTCCGGGGTGGACTGGTGTCGATCCGCTTTGTGAAAAGTATTATTCGATGAGTCCGTATATTTATTGTTTTGGTAATCCTGTGAGATTTGTGGATCCGAATGGAAAAGAAGTACAAATCCCACCGGGAAATGGTTATTGGAATTGGAGTCGTGAGAAACAAACTAGAGTCGAAAGGCATGTTAATGCAACAAATACTGCCGCTAAGGAAGTTTTTCGAGGATCGGAGATTGGCTTAGGTAGATCGCTGTATTCTGTTAATGCAGGCTTGAGTTTAGGCTCTGTTAAGGGAAAGGTAGAAGTGAATTTTGGGGAGATTTCGGTTAAAACCAATGGCAATCAATTGTCTATGGAGGCTGTAGCAGGAGATGCAGAGGCTAAATTTTCTGTAAATTCTGCATCTTTAAAAGCAGAAGTTTCAATAGCAGAAGTAAAAACTACGTTTGATTCTGATGTGAATATGAATACAAATTTTGATTTTGCATCCGCTAATGCGTCTGTTTTAGTTGGTGATAAAGTAAACGCCCAAATAGACAATAATACCAAAGTCGGTGCTAACATTAAAGCTGGTCCAGCTAAGGTTGGACTGTCTGTTGATTTCAAAGCGGCTACTCAGTGGTTACATGGAATGATGAATACAATAGTGGAGGTGTTGACGCCAGAGATTAATGTGAACACAAAACAGGAGGGAAATCGTTATTAAAATTATATAGATTATGAAACAATTATTTATTATGCTATTGCTTGTGTTAACTTCTTGTGTGCAATCCAATAAAGTGAGTGATGAGGGGTCCCGTAAAATAGTTGAAACATTTTTCGTGACATACGAAAGTGCTGGTGCAGAAAAGGCGTTGAATGAAATATTTGCTACTAATATCAATTTTTTAAAGTTGCCGACACATAGTATAGATGAGTTGAGAGAAAAATTAAAGTCTTGTGAGAATACTATGGGCAAGTATTTTGGCTATGAAATTATAGCCAAAAGAGTTATAGGTAAAACTATAGTTCATTATTCTTGTATTGTAAATTATGAACTCCAGCCACTTAGGTATTCATTTACGTTGTATAAACCAAAGGATAGATGGATGCTTTATAACTTCAAATTTGATTCAGAACTAACGAATGAATTAGATGAGTCTGCAAAATTTTATTATATTGAATGATTTGAATATGGAAGATGCTTTTGGCGAGCTTTTTGTCCTGATCATGGGGGGCTTGTTGTTGATTTATTTTTTTATTCTGCTTTATTTCATCAGAAAGGCCAGAAAATGGCCTACTACTATCGGTCAGATATTATTTTCAGAGGTGGCAACCTCTGGTAGTATTGATGAGCTACATAGAGTCGTGATAAAATATGAGTATCAGGTACAGGGTAAATTATATGTTTCGAATAGGCTTAATTACGGTCATCGCATGTCTACAAGTTCTTTGTCTTATGCACGTAAAAAAGTGAAACAGTATTTCCCGGGGCGTAAATGTACGGTACATTATAATCCGCAGAAACCGCAGAGCGCTGTTTTAGAAACATCATTGAGTTCGCCATTGTATCTTTTGCTGTTTAGTGGAATACTGTGTATTTTTCTGGGCTTGGTGTCGCTTTTTAGATAAATCAAAATGGTGTCGGAAATATCTCTTTTATGATTTAATAGGTTTATAAGATATTACAAAGATGGATTTAAAACAGTTACTAATTAGTTTCTCAGTACTTTGGGTTTCATATTCCGTATTTGCCCAAGATAATTATAACAAGGGATATATCATTACCCTTAAACAGGATACTGTGCAAGGGTTAATCAATTTGCGGACGGATAAGATAAATGCAGCTTGCTGCATGTTTAAGTCGGATATGGATGCATCTCCTGTTATTTATTACCCCGGTGATATCCAAAAATATCATTTTGTGAACGATGGAAAATTGTATGTTTCGCGTTCGGTTGAATTGAGCCATGGCAGTACTGTTCAACTATTTCTGGAGTGTTTATTTCAGGGTATGAAGAATTTGTATTACTATGAAAGCGAGGATAATAAAGAGTTTTATTTTATAGAAAGTCATGACAGGTTGGTGAAATTGGATGCACCTTTGATTGAAAATACACAGAGCGATGGGCGTACGTTTAAGAAAGAAGTGAATCGTTATATTCCGACATTACACTATGTCTTTCGGGATTGTTTCGGGATTCAGGATAAAATAGATCGTACCCCTTTTACGCATAAGGGAATGGTCGATCTGGTGAAAGCTTATCACGGTATGATGTGTAACAATGAAGAAGGCTGTATCGAGTTTGTGGCAAAGGCGGACAAACCGAAAATTCATGTCGCTGTAACTCCGTATATCGGTTTGCAAAAATATACTTCGCACGATGATCTAAAAGAATATGGAAAACCTGTACTAACATACTTGGTGGGGGTTAATGCTGCTGTTTCTTGTCCCCGTTAGATAAGTTCGCTTAGTTTGGTTGTCGATTTGTCTGTGTCCAAGCTGTCGGCGAAGGATACAAGAAGGAAGAGCGACTATTCAAGTATATTGCTCTCCGGCAAGTAGGGTGGGGGATATACTTTTCCGAGGGGAGCAGTACGTCCTTTTATTGGAGCCGGTGCAGTGGTCTGTGGCTTTCTATCGGCTAAGTATAAAATAGGGAACACACGGTTGGAACCCTTTGGTGGAGCTTTTCCAGGATATTATGTAAATCTTGGTTTGCTGATTCCCGTTTCTAAAAAATGGCAACATGCTATCATGATTCGTGCGCAATTAGAAGGAACGAGGGATACTTTTGCACGGAACAGTGTCTTTACCGGATGGTCCGGTGTTTTGGGCTATTCATTCTGACAGGAATGAAATAAAAAAAGGAGCAAGTATGGAAATCTCTTCCTCTTGCTCCTAAATTAACACAACTAAAAATCTGCACTAAAAATTACTCATATAGAAATAGAAATCGATAAGTCGTCGGTTTAGGTTATATAATGCGATTATCTGAAATCTTTCAATTCTTCCTGTAGCTTTTGGCGTGTAAAGAAGATCCTG
>OHCR01000383.1_pt1 | contig 26727 bp, 19 predicted proteins | sample 1566831 | NCBI WGS metagenome assembly OHCR01 (sample SAMEA3879516, study PRJEB24766) | human gut metagenome | biome: human-associated habitat; feature: feces | place: USA | collected 1985/1987
GAGTGTCACAAGCTGGGCATACCGGTAAAGACCCGCCACAATGAAGTCGCTCCCAACCAGTTTGAATTGGCTCCCATTTTTGAAAACTGTAATCTGGCGAATGACCACAATCAGCTGGTAATGGACCTGATGAAACGTATCGCACGCAAACATCATTTTGCTGTTCTTTTCCATGAAAAGCCCTACAATGGCGTTAATGGTTCGGGCAAACATAACAACTGGTCGCTCTGCACCGATACAGGCATCAACCTCTTTGCACCGGGTAAAAATCCAAAAGGAAACATGCTATTCCTTACTTTCCTGGTAAACGTATTAATGATGGTCCACAAGAATCAGGATCTGTTGCGTGCTTCTATTATGAGTGCCGGAAACAGTCACCGTTTGGGAGCCAACGAAGCACCTCCCGCTATCTTGTCCATTTTCCTGGGTTCACAACTGTCAGCTACACTCGATGAAATTGTCCGTCAGGTGACCAACTCAAAAATGACTCCGGAGGAGAAGACAACTTTGAAATTAGGTATCGGGCGTATACCCGAAATCCTGCTCGATACCACCGACCGTAATCGCACTTCTCCTTTTGCATTCACAGGAAATCGTTTTGAGTTCCGTGCCGCCGGCTCCTCAGCCAACTGTGCTGCTGCCATGATTGCCATAAATGCTGCCATGGCCAACCAGTTGAATGAATTTAAAGCATCGGTAGACAAACTGATGGAAGAGGGTATCGGTAAGGACGAAGCAATCTTCCGCATCCTGAAAGAAAATATCATAGCCTCCGAACCTATCCGTTTTGAGGGTGACGGCTACTCAGAAGAGTGGAAACAGGAAGCAGCCCGCCGCGGACTAACCAACATCTGCCATGTTCCGGAGGCCCTGATGCATTATATGGATAACCAATCGAGAGCCGTACTGATAGGCGAACGTATCTTCAACGAAACCGAACTCGCCTGCCGTCTGGAAGTGGAATTGGAAAAATATACCATGAAGGTACAGATTGAAAGCCGCGTATTGGGTGATCTGGCCATCAACCACATCGTCCCTATCGCTGTCAGCTACCAGAACCGTCTTTTGGAAAACCTTTGCAGAATGAAGGAAATCTTCTCTGAAGAAGAATACGAAGTAATGAGTGCCGATCGGAAAGAACTTATTAAAGAAATCTCTCACCGTGTATCTGCTATTAAAGTACTGGTACGCGACATGACAGAAGCCCGCAAAGTAGCCAATCACAAAGAGAACTTCAAAGAAAAAGCATTTGCTTACGAAGAGACCGTACGTCCTTACCTGGAAAGCATACGCGACCATATAGACCATCTCGAGATGGAAATTGACGATGAAATCTGGCCGTTGCCCAAATACAGAGAACTGTTATTCACGAAGTAAGCCATACTTGATGTCTCCCCGTAAGAAGGTCCTTTTCAAAGATCTCTTATGGGGAGCTTTTCATTTCCCGGGTTTCCTCTACCCAACCCTACTTTCCTGCCGGCAAACATCCCAGCGTCTGTCAACAAAAGATTGAAAGAGATCAATGTTCAATTTGAAAGATAGATAAACCGGAGTTCCATATCGCGCTTCTTGCTCTCAGAAAGAGTATGCTCACTCTCCTAAATAGTCCGCCCGACTTCCAAAATGTAAAGCATACATAGCAAACTTTTCGATAAACTATTCTGTTTTTCATTTTTTCTTTCTACATTTGTGCTTTATAACACAGTTTTGCAACAGATATGGTAAAGATGAATTTGTCAGAAATAAACGTTCCCGAACGTATTGCAGAGATGTGGGCTCCTCTAAACGCAGAGCAAAGGGAGTTCCTGGCCAATAATTTCACCCTTCAAAATTACAAAAAGAATGAAACAATTTATTGTGAAGGTGAATCACCTACCTATCTGATGTGTCTGCTTAGCGGCAAAGTAAAAATCTATAAAGACGGTGTAGGAGGCAGAAGTCAGATTATACGCATGATAAAGCCTACAGAATATTTCGGTTACCGAGCTTACTTTGCCAAAGAAGACTATGTGACTGCCGCTTCTGCGTTCGAACCTTCAACCATCTGCCTGATTCCCATGAGTGCTATCATGACACTGGTAAGCCAGAACAATGACCTGGGTATGTTTTTCATTCGTCAATTGTCTATCGACCTCGGTATTGCCGATGAAAGAACCGTCAATCTGACCCAGAAACACATTCGCGGACGCTTGGCCGAATCACTGCTTTTCCTCAAAGAAAGCTATGGACTGGAAGAAGATGGCTCTACGTTAAGTATCTATCTTTCACGCGAGGATTTGGCTAACCTATCGAATATGACTACTTCTAATGCCATCCGTACATTATCCAACTTCGCAACCGAACGACTGATCACCATCGACGGACGAAAAATCAAGATCATCGACGAGGAAAAACTTAAGAAGATCAGCAAAATAGGATAAAAGCGCTTTGTCGCCATTCAATAACTTAACACACATTTATTACCATGAAAAAAGGAATTACTCTTTTTCTTTTGTCTCTGCTTTTCATCACCCCCGGATGTAAACAGTCAAAAGAAACCATCGTGAACGAATACAATATCGTTCCGTTGCCAAACCAAATGATTCCCCAACAGGGACGGTTCGAAATAAGTAAAAAAGTAAGAGTCATAACAACCGCTTGTACACCGGACGTACAAATCATTGCCGACAGCCTCATCAACCGATTGAAGCTGACATCAGGAATTACCATAAAGCAAACTTTCGAGAACGTAACGGACGAGCCTGTTATTCGTTTCGTGCCGCAAGACGGAATGCCCGAAGAAGGATATAAACTCTCTGTCACTCCTCAAAATATCACCCTTACAGCTTCTACCCCCAAGGGATTTTTCTATGCAGTGCAAACACTTTATCAGTTATTGCCACCCGTTGTATATGGTAATCAAAAGGTGAAGAACGCCGAATGGTCGGTACCGGCTGTCGAAATAGAAGATGCTCCGCGCTTTGCATACCGTGGTCTGATGCTGGACGTATGTCGCCACTTCTCCCCGGTGGAATATATATATAAATTCATCGATATGCTAGCCATGCACAAGATGAACACTTTCCACTGGCATCTGACCGACGACCAGGGATGGAGAATCGAAATCAAAAAATATCCTAAACTGACTGAGATAGGTTCCAAACGTAAAGAGACACTAGTAGATTATTACTATGTAAACTACCCGCAAGTCTTTGACGGCAAAGAGCATGGCGGATACTATACACAGGAGCAGATCAAAGCCATTGTAGACTATGCAGCCAGCAAATTTATCACGGTGATCCCCGAAATCGAGATGCCGGGGCATGCAATAGCAGCCATTGCTTCTTATCCGGAACTTTCATGTACACCGGACAGCACATGCGATGTGACAGGAACCTGGGGTGTATTTGAGCAGGTATTCTGCCCTTCAGACACCACTTTCCAATTCCTTGAAGGAGTGATGGATGAAGTTATGGATCTCTTCCCCAGCAAATACATCCATATCGGTGGTGATGAATGCCCGAAAACAGCCTGGATCAACAGTGAATACTGCCAGTCGTTGATCAAACAACTGGGACTGAAAGACGATGTTACCCCCAACGTTATCGATGGGAAGAAACATACCAAAGAAGAGAAGTTACAAAGCTACTTTATCACCCGCATGGAGAAATACTTGAATAGTAAAGGGCGTAACATCATCGGATGGGACGAAATTCTGGAAGGCGGACTGGCCCCGAATGCCACCGTTATGTCCTGGAGAGGAGTAGAGGGTGGATTAAATGCAGCCAAAGCCGGACACAACGCCATTATGACACCAAATCCATACGCATATCTGGATCAGTATCAGGAAGAACCGGAGATAGCTCCCGTCACCATCGGTGGATATAATACGCTTAAAAAGACTTACAGCTACAACCCTGTACCGGACGATGCAAACGAACTGGTGAAAAAGCATATCATCGGTGTACAGGGTAACATCTGGACGGAATACATGCCCGGCAATGACAACCGCGACTATCAGGCTTTCCCACGTGCAGTAGCCATCGCCGAAACGGGCTGGACATTGAATGCAAACAAAAACTGGAATAACTTTTGCCAACGCATGGTAAAAGACTTCCGTCGTATGGATGTGAAAAATGTCAAAGCTTGCCGCAATTTCTTCGATGTGAATATCAATACACATGTAGACGAAACTAATACGTTGAAAGTAGTACTGGAAAGTTTCTACCCCAATGCCGAAATTCACTATACAACAAATGGAAGCGTTCCAACAGTAGAATCTGCCATTTACAATCAGCCTTTCGCCTTATCCGGCGAGATGGACGTGAAAGCCGCTGCTTTCAAAGACGGAAAGATGTTGGGCAAGGTCAGTGGAAAGAAGTTGTATGGCAATCTGATCAGTGGTAAAAGTTTCACAGTGACTCCGCCCATCGGAGGGGCCAAAGGCGACATTTTTGGTGAAAATGATGTTCTCGGTACTGATATAAGCACTTTCGGACTGACCAACGGTAAACGTGGCAACATCGCCTCGATGACTCCGTGGAGCGGATTCCGGATGAACGACGCCTGCAATAAACTGGTATTTATCGTTGAATTCGAACAGCCTACTACTGTCAGCAAAGTGGTCTTCGGTTCGTTATACAACCCCGCATCAGTCATTCTCCCTCCCAGTGTAACTACTGTCGAGACCTCTTCCGACGGACGGAAGTATGATAAAATGGCAGAAGCTTCCTTCAAACGGAACTATCCTGAAAGAGGCAGAAAGGCATTCACTGATACATTAGGCTTTGCCCCCAAAGAAGTCAAGTATATCAAAATCACTCTTCAAAATGGTGGTACTTTACGAAACGGTATTGATTTCGTGAAAGACCCGAATGAAAAAGATGTGGTTCAGGCTAACATCTATTTGGACGAAATAGAAGTATATTAACGACCACATCATACTCCACAAAAACGCGGAGGACACAGAGTATTATTCCATTTCTGAAAATATAAACTCTGCGTCCTCCGCTTTATTTCCGGACACAATTACTGTCCAAAGAGACAACTGCGTCCGGAATATCTTTGTAGTTTTTTACAAATCTTAGATCAATCCCTTTTCAGACAGATAGCGTTCAGCTTCAATAGCAGCTTTACATCCGCTTCCGGCTGCTGTAATAGCCTGACGATAATGCGGATCAGCTACGTCACCCGCAGCAAATACTCCGGGTACCTTGGTACGAGGACTGTCACCGTCGGTGGTAATATATCCCACTTCATCAGTATCCAGATAGGGTTTAAAGATGTCCGAATTCGGTTTATGCCCGATAGCAAGGAAGAAACCGTCGATAGGTAATGAATAGCGTTCTTCATCGGGCTCCTCCCAACGTTTCACAAGATTCATACCTTCTACACCGTTCTCACCGAAAAGACCAACTACATTATGCTCAAAAAGTACTTCAATCTTATCATGTTTCCTCACACGCTCCTGCATAATTTTCGAAGCACGGAGATAAGGCTTGCGCACAACCAGATAAACCTTGGAAGCGAGTCCGGCCAAATAGATCGCTTCTTCACAAGCAGTGTCACCACCACCTACCACAGCAACCACTTTCTTACGATAGAAAAAACCGTCGCAAGTAGCACAAGCGCTTACCCCCATACCGGCATACTTCTTTTCATCGTCCAGTCCTAAATATTTGGCTGTAGCTCCGGTGGCGATAATCAATGAATCGGCTTCGATTACTTTTTCACCATCGATTGTAATTTTGTAAGGAGCCTGACCAAGATCAGAAGCGGTAGCAATCCCAAAGCGGATGTCAGCACCAAAACGTTCGGCCTGTGTACGAAGATCTTCCATCAATTGTGGTCCGCTGATTCCTTGCGGATAGCCCGGGAAGTTTTCTACATCGGTAGTGGTAGTCAACTGTCCACCCGGCTGTATTCCTTCGTAAAGCACCGGTGACAAATTTGCACGTCCAGCATAGATAGCGGCTGTATAGCCGGCTGGTCCTGAACCTATAATAAGGCATTTAATTCTTTCTGTTTCCATACTCCTATTTATATTTTACGATTTACTATTTAACGCTTGAAATCATTTCCCTCTCCTACCGAAGATCAATCACTTCGGCATGAGGATATTGTTTCTTATCAAACACAAACATACCATCGGCATATTTCAAACCTGTCTGATAACCGGTCACAGTGATCTCGCTACGACTCTTATCACGTTGTTCCATCATAATGAACAAGGGTTGATAAGTGTCTTTACTCACATAAAGCACAATTCGCGATAAATCTCTCTTCTTATCAGTAGCAGTCAATACTACCTCATAGACCGGTTTGCCACCAAAGTTCTTCAATGATCCGATCTTATAGTCGAAGCCATGACGGTATATCTGTAAAAGCGCATACGGATTAAGGCCCTGCAATTCGGTCCCGGTAGGGTTACTGATATTAACTTCATCACTGCTTCTCAGATAGCTCCACTGGGTCTTACCATCAAACCAAGTAATACCATCGTCTGTTTTCAGTACAAACTTTTCCCCTTTGAGTTCGATGACTCCGGCAGACTGTCCGGCCATCCTGCTTTTGTTAAACACTGTCACGTTGAATTCCGCACAGATACCGCCTGCCTTTTCAAATGTGGCCGCCGTCTTATCAAGCACAACTTTTGCCTGCATTTGTTGTTGAGCAAACACAGGCAAAGTCAGTAAAGCTATCCAAATGCTAATTATAATCTGCTTCATTGTATACACTCATTTAACGTTTGATTATTGAATATTGTTCAAACGCATTTCAAGGTCATTTTCGTCCACACACAGCACATCGCGTGCCTTGCTTCCCTGTGAGGGACCTACAATACCGGCCTTTTCCAGCTGATCCATCAAACGCCCGGCACGATTGTAGCCGATGGAGAATTTGCGCTGTATCAGCGAAGTAGATCCCTGCTGGTGAATCACAATCAACCGGGCAGCTTCCTCAAACAACGGATCGAGCCGTCCCATATCGACTTCACCCAAATCACTACCGCTATCTTCACTCACATATTCGGGCAGGAAGAAGGCGGTAGGATATCCCTGCTGACGTGAAATATACTTGGTGATTTCTTCCACTTCGGGCGTATCGATAAATGCACACTGTACACGTACCGGATCGGCTCCCTGAAGGAAGAGCATATCACCGCGACCGATCAACTGATTGGCTCCCGGGCGGTCGAGGATGGTACGTGAGTCCATCATCGCTGACACACGAAATGCGATACGTGCCGGGAAGTTGGCCTTAATAGTACCTGTAATGATATTGGTAGTCGGACGCTGGGTTGCGATAATCATATGAATACCTACGGCACGTGCCAACTGCGCAATACGGGCGATCGGTAGTTCTATCTCCTTACCGGCTGTCATAATCAAATCACCAAACTCATCAATAACCACTACGATATAAGGCATAAATTTATGCCCCTTTTCCGGATTCAGGCGGCGATTGATAAACTTCTCATTGTACTCTTTGATATTGCGCACATGAGCCATTTTCAGCAGATCATAGCGGCTGTCCATCTCTACACAAACAGAATTGAGGGTCTGCACCACTTTAGTTACGTCAGTGATGATAGCATCTTCACCATCGGGAAGTTTTGCAAGAAAATGATGCTCAATGACAGAATAAATGCTGAATTCCACTTTCTTAGGATCCACCAGAACAAACTTCAATTCGGCAGGATGCTTCTTATAAAGCAGTGAAGTGATGATAGCGTTCAAGCCGACAGATTTACCTTGTCCGGTAGCACCTGCCACCAATACGTGCGGCATTTTGCAAAGATCAACCATGAATACCTCATTCGTAATGGTTTTACCAAGTGCAATAGGCAAATCATAGGTTGACTCCTGAAACTTCTTACTACCTATAATAGACTGTCCTGAAACGATCTTCGGATTTGAGTTAGGCACCTCGATACCGATCGTACCTTTTCCAGGTATGGGAGCAATGATACGAATGCCCAACGCAGAAAGGCTCAAAGCGATATCGTCTTCCAAGCCACGAATCTTTGAAATACGTACTCCTTGTTCCGGAGTGATCTCATAAAGAGTTACCGTAGGTCCTACCGTAGCTTTAATCGTACTTATTTCAATGCCAAAACTACGCAATGTATTGATAATACGGTCTTTATTCGCATTCTGTTCCTCCATATTGATGGTAGGCTCACTATTTTCATAGTGTTTCATCAAATCGATAGTAGGAAAATGATAGTTCTCTAAATCCAATTTAGGGTTGTAAGGTTCGGTCTCCGCACCCTGATAATTTTCATCATCGGCAGCAGGCTCTATCTCGAACTCAGGCTCTTTATCTGCCGACGCTGCCCGAAAAGGAGGTACGGGATCAGGAGCTGTCTGTTCAAAAGTCATAGTCACATCACCATCGGATGTCACATCCCTGTCTTCCGGAGTCACAGGCATTTCGGTTGAAGATTCGACAGGTGTTTCAGGCACAACAGTAGTTTCCACCTTTTTCACCGGTACTTCCTGCCGGAAAGTACGATTTACATCAAATTCTACTTCCTGAGGTTTCGGGTTATCATATTCATGTGGTTGAGGGGCCTGAGTAACTTCAGCAAGTTCTTCTTTTTGTTTACGCTTCAAGAAACTAAGACTAAAAAGCTTACGCAGCCAAATGATGGTGCGGGCACTCATATATATAAGGAAACAAATACCTGTTGCCAGAAGAATCAGCCATACACCCGGAATGCCAACTTGAGAAATCAGCCAGTTACTGATGTTATAACCATGCAATCCACCCAGATAGATGAAGGAGTCCTGATAATGGTCCATAAAAACGAAACCAAGGAAAACAGAAAACCAAATGAGCAGCAATGAACATCCGATAAACCATTTCCAAAGGCGTACCACACGCACACGCATTAATTTGAGTCCGGCAACAGCCAAATAGATTAAAATAAAGAAAGAGGAAATACCAAAACAATCATTGATCAGGTAGCTTGCCAACTGAGCTCCCCGGGAACCTGCATAGTTCTTTACGTGATTGTTCACAGCAGCAAGGTCCTGGGCATTTCCGCTATCAATAATACTTTGGTCAGCTGCTCCAGTGAAAAAGAAAGAGGTAAAGGCCAGTAACAAATAGACTGAGAAAATGACCAGTACCAACCCGATTACAAAGTGAATTGTTTCGTTCCTGAAGAAAGCCACATATTTTTTTGTGGAAGCCGGCTTCTGTTCTGCTTCCTTATCTGATTTCTTTTTTGCCATGTGGATGATGAATCTTAAGCTATATGATTAATGATGCAAAAGTAGTAAAAAAAAGAATTTCATTGGACTACCCACAACTTTTTCTTACCTTTGCGTTTCAATTCAAGCAGATATGAAAAAAGAGAGTCAAGTAATATTTGATAAGAATGTGATAGAATTCGTTACAGTAGCCGCCGAGTTCTGCGCTTTTTTGGAACGTGCCGAAAGTATGAAACGCAGTACGTTTGTTGATACCACCCTTAAAATACTTCCTTTGCTTTATCTAAAAGCATCCATGCTTCCGAAATGCGAAATGATAGGTGATGAATCACCTGAAACGTATGTAACGGAAGAAATTTACGAAGTGTTGCGCATCAACCTGGCATCCATATTGGCAGAAAAAGACGATTATCTGGAAGTATTTCTACCCGACATGGCTTACAGTGACGAACCGATCAAAAAGAATATTTCGGAAGATCTGGCCGATATCTATCAGGATATCAAAGACTTTATCTTCGTATTCCAGCTGGGATTGAACGAGACGATGAACGATTCCCTCGCCATCTGCCAAGAAAACTTCGGACTCTTGTGGGGACAAAAACTGGTAAACACCATGCGTGCCCTGCATGACGTAAAATATAGTCCGAAAGCCCGGGGAGAAGACGAAGAGGAAGAAGAGTACGAACCCGAAAACAATGGAGACTGTCACTGTGAAGATGACGACTGCCATTGTCACGATCATGGCTGCCATTGCCATGATGATGAATAAAAGAATATGATTTTAAAAAGAACCATAAGCAAAGAAGAGGTGAAGGAGATGCCCAAAGCAGCATTTCCCGGACGGATTCATGTAATACAGACTGAAAGTGAGGCGCAAAAAGCGGTGGCTTATCTGCAATCCCAAGCCATCTTGGGAATCGACAGCGAGACACGTCCCTCATTCACCAAGGGACATTCTCATAAAGTAGCATTACTTCAGATTTCATCTGACGAGTGTTGCTTTCTGTTTCGCCTGAACATGACCGGCCTAACCCAACCTATCATAGAACTACTTGAAGATCCGAAAGTAATCAAAGTGGGCCTTTCACTAAAAGACGACTTCATGATGTTACACAAACGGGCCCCTTTCAATCAACAGGCATGCATTGAGTTACAAGAATACGTCCGTCCTTTCGGCATTCAGGATAAGAGCCTGCAAAAGATATACGGTATCTTGTTTAGTGAGAAAATCTCAAAATCACAGCGTCTTTCTAATTGGGAAGCAGATGTACTGACGGATGCTCAAAAGCAATACGCAGCTACAGATGCTTGGGCCTGCCTCAACATATATCACTTATTGGAGGAACTGAAACGAACAGGAAACTACGAATTGGCTCCGGAAGAGGAAGCCACAGAGAAAGTAAAAGTAGGTTCAGATCAACAATAAAAGTAAAAACAACATAATAAATTTATGCATAAAGTATATCTTAAACCCGGCAAAGAAGACTCATTGAAACGGTTCCACCCCTGGATTTTTTCTGGTGCCATCGCCCACTTCGACGGCGAACCCGAGGAAGGTGAAGTAGTGGAAGTGTACACCTCAAAAAAAGAATTTATTGCCAAAGGGCATTTCCAGATCGGAAGTATTGCTGTACGTGTACTTTCGTTCAAACAAGAAGAGATTAACCACGATTTCTGGAAACACAAATTGGAAGTGGCCTACGACATGCGACGCAGTATTGGCATCGCTACCAATCCGACTAACAATACCTATCGCCTGGTACATGGAGAAGGCGATAATCTGCCCGGACTCGTTATCGATGTTTATGCCCGGACTGCTGTGATGCAGGCACATTCTGCAGGAATGCATGTAGACCGTATGGCCATTGCCGAAGCTTTGTCCGAAGTTATGGGTGATCAGATTGAAAATATCTATTATAAATCAGAAACGACCCTCCCATTTAAAGCGGACCTTTTCCCGGAGAACGGTTTCCTTAAAGGAGGAAGCAGCGACAACATCGCTCAGGAATATGGGCTGAAATTCCATGTAGACTGGCTGAAGGGACAAAAAACAGGATTTTTTGTAGACCAGCGTGAGAATCGTGCTCTACTGGAGCGTTATGCCAAGGGGCGGTCGGTATTAAATATGTTCTGTTATACCGGAGGCTTTTCCTTTTACGCCATGCGTGGAGGTGCCAAACAGGTGCACTCGGTAGACAGTTCTGCAAAAGCCATCGATCTGACTAATAAAAATGTAGAATTAAACTTCCCGGGAGATACCCGTCATGCAGCCTTTGCTGAAGATGCTTTCAAATATCTCGACCGTATGGGTGACCAGTACGACTTGATCATTCTTGATCCTCCGGCATTTGCCAAACATAAGGATGCGCTGCGCAATGCCCTTCAGGGCTACCGCAAGCTCAATGCCAAAGCATTTGAGAAAATCAAACCGGGTGGTATCTTATTCACCTTCTCATGTTCGCAAGTAGTGACCAAAGATAATTTCCGTACTGCTGTATTTACTGCTGCCGCCATGTCGGGCAGAAGTGTGCGTATACTACATCAGTTGACCCAGCCCGCAGACCATCCGGTGAACATCTATCACCCGGAAGGGGAATATCTCAAAGGATTGGTGCTCTATGTAGAATAATCATTCCATAAGCATAAAAGCACCACCCTCAAAGTTAATTAGAATTAATAAACAGAAGATTTTCATCAAATCATTATGTTATATAACATAAATCCCTTTATCTTTGCACTGTGTTTTTCATGGTATTAGATTTAAGGTTAATAAAGATTGGCTGTCCGGGAGGATAGCCTTTTTTTTATTTGTATATATGAAGAGAGAATAGATTACTGCGGGATCAATGAATAAACTTAGAAATAAAGATAGATATTCAGCCCTTTACCCCCTCCAATTTATTCATTGACTCCATTTGGTTAACAATCCTTCTAATAATGTAAAAGAACCGTCCTGCAGCAGGTGGTGGATGACCTGCTTCTTTAATTAAATAAGCAGTAACCTCTACCTTTTATTTCTTTTGTTTTACTAACATAATCACCGGATTATCTTCTTCATTCAACCTAGAGGCTATTTCTTTCAATTTACCATCTTTCAGTTGGTCTTTCTTATAAATTTCAACAAGTCGGGCTGCATTTAGACTTGTGACGTCTTCAATTTCACGATTAATTGGTTTCGCTGTCATAGCCACTGTTCTTTTGTCCACATAGTCATCATTGTATATGGTAACTTGAAATACCGCCTTTTCTTCTTTGTCATACACCAGTTCATCAGCATAGAATCCGTTGCCCTTTTCAAAGTTAAATACATTTTTAACGGCTTCCATAAAGTAATAACGGTCGGTATGGATACCCATATAAAGAAAAACTTCCGGTTCCATGGTATGTGCAGAAGGAGTTCTTACAACAAAAGGACTTAATGTACCATCCGACGCATAGTTATACAATGTATCAGCCGATGTATCCATAAGTGTACATTTCCCGTTACTCAGGCGTATCTGATAAGAATAATTTGCTATAAACCTATCTCCATCATTCACAATTGGTGTATCAATCGTTTTGAAAGGAATAAAAATATCACGGGTGATACTTCCATCCTGTTTTGATAGGATAATATGGTATGATTTGGTTCTATCCTCTCCTTTACTGTGATAATCTGACATATCATAGCAAATCAAATTATCTTTGTCATAATCGAAAATAGATGAAACTTCCCGATCAAGACTCAAACACCGTTTGAACTTTCCATAAAGATCATACACTAAGATTTTATTTCCCGGTGACTTTACGAATATTTCACCATTGTTTTCATCAAGAATAATCTCATTAATCCTCGCATACTCTTCTGCTCCTTGCCCCCGACGATTTATCTTCCTCACTCCCTTACCGGTTTTTCTGTCAAAAATAAAAATATCCCCATCATTATTCCTATTTGTCGCCAATATATATTCTTTTCCCACATCCTGCACCAGACCTTGTGTAAGAAACTCGTCAGTGGTCTCCAACGCAACATATTCTACATCCATAAAATCCTGAAGAATCAATTCTTTTTTAGGATAACTTTTCGAAACGTCAACAATGATTAAACCATTGTTTGACTGTTTATTTTCTCCACACCCCGCTAATACCACCAACAGAATGACTGCTAAAATCGTTTTTGTTTGTTTCATTTCAGTTATTGTTTATTTGATAAAGAAGAACCTGTTTAGAGCCTGTAAAAAAATGGCTGAAATCTTTTTAATCTAAACTTTCCGTATCAGCCGAATAGTTTCTTTCTTTGGAGTAACCAAACTTTAAAAAAGATATATCAGACTGATTTTAAGGAAAAAGAGTGGCAATATATAACAAAAGTATTGAACCTGCAAGAAAGAAAGCGAAAATAAGATTTACAAATGATTTAGAATGCCATTTTTTATTTAGTGAAGACCGGCTGCCAATGGCATATGCTTCCTCTTGACCTCCCTAAGTGGCAGTTGGTTTACTACTACTATCGCAAATGGGCGACCTTGTTGGATTTTGACTTGCTATTAGAGAAACTTCCTAAAGACCTTTTTTCCCTGCGCAAATAAAGAAGAAAACAAATGGATTTCCCCTCTTATCATAAGCCATTATAAACAAAACTATTACGATCATTCATGCGATCTTTACTCCGGCCCGCATACCCGGATAAGATTCAGACCATCTTCGCTAAAGATACGAAGGAAAACAAAATGCTTTTATAGGCATAAACAAATAAGATAACAGATACATCACACCATATGTCAAACCGTTACGTTTACGTTCTCTACTAAAACGAAGAGTGGAAGATGGAAGATCGAAATTCATTTTTCGTATGAGAAGCGTACAAAAGGTTTTAGAGTCCGCTGAAATCGTCCCCTCAAATACCGGACAAAGTTCGGTTGCCACACCTTCGTTATCGAAATAACAGGCTTTAAGATTATTATGGAGGAAAACTTAAACCGGCTCTTAGATTAAATAAGGTAGCAACGGATTATATATACCCACATTAAAAAAACAAATTATTAATCATACTTTTGCAGGTTTATTTCTGACATTTAGTCATTTATACAATAGAAGTAAGTCATTTGGAATAGACCGCTTTCTTTTTTATAGACCTTTCATTCTCTGTTTTTTCCGATTTTCTTTTCCCATTTTCCTTTTCTCATTTCCTTTTATTCCATGCTTTTTCCACTCTGTCAACTAAAAATATTATATTTGCACCTGATCTGCCATAGACAGGCACGACGGGAAACACATCAATAAAAGTTATGAATATAAAAAATCGTTTGATTATTATGAACTTCCTGCAATTCTTTGTATGGGGGTCGTGGTTAATTTCACTAGGTGGCTATATGGAAAGAGGCCTCCATTTTGAAGGTGGGCAAATCGGAGCCATTTTCGCAACAATGGGAATCGCATCCATTATCATGCCGGGAATAACAGGCATTATAGCCGACAAATGGTTCAATGCCGAACGCCTTTATGGTATTTGCCACTTGCTGGGAGCCGGCTGCTTGTTCTACGCTTCTACCGCCACCGACTATAATCAAATGTATTGGGCCATGTTACTCAATCTAATGGTTTACATGCCTACTCTTTCGCTCGCCAATACTGTTTCGTACAATGCACTCGAACAATATAAATGCGATTTAGTAAAAGACTTCCCGCCTATCCGTGTATGGGGAACCATCGGTTTCATTTGTGCTATGTGGGCAGTGGACCTTACCGGATTCAAAAACTCGAGTGCTCAACTTTATGTCGGAGCAAGCTCAGCATTACTTCTCGGACTGTATTCTTTCACTCTGCCCCCATGCCCCCCTGCAAAAAATCAGAGCAAAACCCTATTGTCTTCTTTCGGTCTAGATGCCCTCAGCCTATTCAAAAGAAAAAAGATGGCTATCTTTTTCTTTTTCTCGATGTTGCTGGGTGCAGCCTTGCAAATCACAAATACATATGGTGATGCATTTTTGGGGAGTTTCGCCAAAATACCCGAATTTGCAGACTCTTTCGGTGTCAAGCACTCAGTAATCCTGCTGTCCATCTCACAAATGTCCGAGACACTGTTTATCCTGGCCATTCCTTTCTTCCTGAAGCACTTCGGAATCAAACGTGTCATGCTCATCAGTATGTTTGCCTGGGTATTCCGATTCGGGCTGTTTGGCTTTGGTGATCCGGGATCAGGCATCTGGATGCTGATTTTATCAATGATAGTATACGGTATGGCATTTGATTTCTTCAACATTTCCGGTTCTTTATTTGTTGAATTGGAAACCAAACCTGAGACAAGGGCCAGTGCACAAGGTTTGTTCTTCATTATGACAAACGGATTGGGCGCTGTCATCGGAGGATATGCCAGTGGAGCCGTAGTGGATGCATTCTCTGTATATGAAAACGGAATGTTGGCAAGTCGCAACTGGCCGGCTATCTGGTTCATATTTGCAGCATATGCACTGGCTATCGGTATTTTGTTTGCAATTGTTTTCAGATACAAACATCAACCGGGAGAACTTAAGAAAGTGAACAATTAACAATGGATAAGAAAGTAGAATTACAGGTATTGAACATTTCTAACAGCCAGGCGCAGGTAGGTGCCTATGCAATGGTATTGGGAGAAGTAGATGGCGAACGGCAGCTACCTATTATAATAGGACCTGCCGAGGCACAAGCTACAGCCATTTGCCTGAAAGGAATAAAGGCCCCACGCCCACTGACACACGATTTATTCTATTCGTGTCTGAATGTTTTGGGAGCAACTCTGCTCCGGGTACTAATATACAAAGCCAAAGAAGGCGTTTTCTATTCGTATATCTACTTTAAAAAAGACGAAGAAATTATTCGGATAGATGCCCGTACCTCGGATGCAGTGGCACTGGCCGTCAGGGCAGATTGTCCTATCTTTATATACGAATCTATTCTTGAACGCGAGTGTATACGGTTGACAGACGGGGACGAACGTCCCGATACTCCGGAAGAGGATGAAAACTCACGCACGGAGCCGGTCAGCATTATTTCTCTTGAAGAAGCATTGAATAAAGCCATTCAAGAAGAGAATTACGAACTGGCAGCCCGACTTCGTGACGAAATAAACCGACATAAATAAAAGATATGCACGTATTTTATACCCCTGATATACAAACCAGCACAGAACTTCCTGAAGAGGAAGCACAGCACTGTGTACGTGTGCTCCGCCTGACAGCCGGAGATGAAATTAGTCTCACCGACGGAAAGGGAAACTTCTATCGGGCAGAGATCAGCGTGGCAACCCATAAACGTTGCCTGGTGAATATTAAAGAAACAATTTACCAAGAGCCTTTGTGGGACGGACATCTGCACATTGCTATGGCACCCACAAAAAATATGGATCGTAATGAATGGTTTGCTGAAAAAGCAACTGAAATAGGGTTCGACGAATTAACATTCCTGAACTGCCGCTTCTCCGAACGGAAAGTAATTAAAACCGAACGCATTGAAAAGATATTGGTGTCTGCCATCAAGCAATCGTTAAAAGCACGTTTACCGCGTCTGAACGAGATGACTGATTTTTGCACATTTATCGAAAAAGACTTTAAAGGGCAAAAGTTCATTGCCCACTGTTACGAAGGAGAGAAACCTTTACTGAAAGATGTCTTGACAAAAGGAGAAGATGCCCTGGTGTTGATCGGACCGGAAGGTGACTTCAGCGAAGAGGAAGTCAAGAAAGCAATCGAGAAAGGATTTGTCCCTATTAGTTTAGGCAAATCGCGACTGCGCACAGAAACAGCAGCATTGGTGGCTTGCCACACAATGAATATGTAATTTACAGAAATAAAAAAGATAGTAATTATGGTAAAACGAATGATTTCCCGACTTTCGGTACTGGCAGTACTGATCGTTTTCATGGCAGCCTGCTCCAAGAAAGCGGAATATATCCATGTGATTCCAGCCGATGCTTCGGCTGTTGCTTCCATTAATCTGAATTCTCTTGCCGACAAAGCCGGCTTGAATGATAAACAGAATGAAGGGATGAAACAAAAAATGATGGAAGCCCTGAAAAGCGGAATGAATGCAGCTGCTTTCCAGCAACTGGAAAAAATAATGAAAAATCCTTCTCAATCGGGGATTGATGTCAAAGCTCCTGTATTCGTATTTACTTCCAAGACTTTCATTAGTCCCACTATAGTTGCCAAAGTCAGTAATATCGAGGACTTGCGTGCTTCGCTCGACTTAATGGCCAAAGAAGGAATCTGCCAGCCTATAGCAGAAGAAGAGGGGTACAGTTTCACATCCTTGCAGAAGAACAATCTATTGGTCTTTAATGAAAATGCAGCAGTTTTGACAGAAGCCTACGGAACTTCTCAAATGGATGTTGCCAAACAAACCATCTCCACACTGCTCAAACAGACCGAAGAGAACAGTATCGCCTCAAACGGCAGTTTCCGGAAGATGCAGGATCAGAAAGGAGACATCAACTTTTTTGCTTCAATGGATGCGGTTCCCAAAATGTATACTCAACAAATCAGTCTGGGACTCTCTTCACAAATCGACTTGAGTGAAGTAAAAGCTGTGGGTAACCTCAACTTTGAGAAAGGAAAAATCGCTCTGCAGATCGAAACCTACTCGGATAATGCAGAGACGGATGCGTTACTGAAGAAACAGGCTCAAGCTGTTAAAAAGTTAAATACAACTTTCCTCCAGAACTTCCCCGAATCGACTCTCGCATTCTTAAATATAGGAGTCAATGGAGCAGCATTCTACGATTTACTGTTCAATAATGAAGAATTCCGTAGAAACGTGTCTCTTGCGAAAGCCGATGAAGTAAAAAGTTTATTCGCCTCTTTCGATGGAGATATTTCCATCGGACTGATTAATGTAACCTTGAACAGTGTTCCTACTTTTGCTGCTTATGCAGATGCAAAGAACGGAAATGCCCTGAAAGCATTGTACGACAATAAGAAACAATTAAAATTAGGTAAAAACGAAGATATTATCCAATTGGGCGAAAACGAATATGTTTATAAGTCAAGAGTAACCAACGTATTCTTTGGCATCCGCAACAAGCAGATGTATGCCACTAATGATGAACTTCTGTACAAGAGTATCAGCAAACCGGTAGAGAAATCAATCAAAGATGCCGGATATGTATCGGATATGAAAGGCAAAAATGTATTCTTTGTTATCAATATGGATGCTATTCTCGATCTCCCTGTTGTGAAAATGATGGCCGGATTCGGCGGCGAAGAATATCAAACTTATTATAAACTCGCTTCAAAAATTTCGTATATCGAGGCATTCAGTGACAGCGAAGGTAAGACCGAAACAGCCATTCTTCTGAAAAACAAAGACGACAACGCTTTAAAACAGATAGTAGACTTTGCCAAGCAGTTCGCCGGCATGTAATCTTCAACGTGTATGGACAGCATTCACCTACAGCAAACACTTCCCCAAGTGTTTGCTGACCGTAATTCGATAACTTCGGATGTATGGCATCGGAATCTTGTTTTCCATAAAGGAAAATCTTACCTGATCGAGGCTGCCTCCGGTACCGGTAAATCATCGTTGTGCAGCTACATCTACGGCTACCGAAACGACTATCAGGGAATCATCAACTTCGACGAAACCAATATCAAAGCATATCCGGTGAAGCAATGGGTGGAAATCCGGAAGCATTCACTGAGTATGCTTTTTCAGGATTTACGCATTTTTACGGAGTTGACCGCCATCGAAAACATCCGACTAAAGAATAACCTGACCGGATATAAAACCCGAAAAGAAGTATTATCACTGTTCGAAGCATTGGGACTCTCGGACAAACTGAACGTGAAGGCAGGCAAACTTTCTTTCGGACAACAACAGCGAGTGGCGTTCATCCGATCGCTTTGTCAACCTTTCGACTTCATTTTCCTGGACGAGCCCATCAGTCATTTGGACGACAACAATGCACGTATTATGGGAGAACTGGTAATGGAAGAAGCCGGAAAACAAGGGGCGGGAATCATCGTAACGTCCATCGGCAAGCATATCGAGTTAACGTATGACAGAATATTGAAATTATGAACAACTTAGTCTGGAAGCTGCTCCGTCAGCATATCAGCATCGGTCAGTTGACCGGTTTCTTCTTTGCCAACCTTTTCGGAATGGTTATTGTGCTACTCAGCGCACAATTCTACAAAGATGTAGTTCCCATCTTTACCGAAGGGGATAGCTTTATGAAGAAAGATTATATGACAGCTACTAAGAAAATCAGTACGCTGGGATCTTTTGCGGGCAAGAGTAACACTTTTTCGTCTGAGGAAATAGAGGAACTGAAGAAACAACCGTTCACCCGGAGCGTAGGTGCTTTCACTCCTTCGCAATTTAAAGTCTCCGCAGGATTGGGAATGCAGGAAGCAGGAATTCACCTTTCTACCGAAATGTTCTTTGAGGCCGTTCCTGATAAGTTTGTAGACGTCAGCCTCGATAAATGGCATTTTGATGAAAACACGCACACCATCCCTATCATCATTCCGCGCAATTATCTGAATTTATATAACTTCGGATTTGCCCAGAGCCGAAGCCTGCCTAAACTATCGGAAGGGTTGATGAGCCTGATCCAAATGGATATTCTGATGCGGGGCAACGGACGGGTTGAGCAATATAAAGGAAACATCGTCGGCTTTTCCAACCGGTTGAATACTATTTTGGTTCCACAATCTTTTATGAACTGGGCTAACCAAAACTTTGCACCGGATAGCCAGCCGGACCCTTCACGGCTGATTATTGAAGTAGACAATCCCGCTGATGCCTCCATTGCAAAGTATTTCCAACAAAAGGGTTATGAGACAGAAGACGGAAAACTGGACGCCGGGAAAACCACTTATTTTCTGCGTCTGATTGTGGGTATTGTCCTTGCAGTGGGACTATTTATCAGCATACTCTCTTTCTACATTCTGATGCTCAGCATTTTTCTGCTTTTACAAAAGAACACCGTGAAACTGGAAAGTTTGCTTCTGATAGGTTACAGCCCTTCAAGAGTAGCACTCCCCTATCAGATTCTTACACTAGGACTCAATGTTGTTGTACTGTTACTATCCGTCGGCATTGTTTCGTGGGCACGCACCTCTTATCTTACGACACTGAACCTGTTGTTTTCACAAATGTCTGTCGGATCTCTCTGGCCAACTTTCGCCATAGGTATATTTTTATTCTTATTGGTGTCTTCCATCAACGTTATTATACTGAAAAAGAAGATGTTGTCAATATGGATACACAAAGCATAGGAGAGATTAGGGCATAAAAAAAGGAGCAACGCCTTGCTCCAACCTTTGTTAACCTTAAATCTAATACTATGAAAAACACATTGCAAAGATACGTACTCTTTGGTTATCTGCAAATAATACAAGAAAAAAAGTATGTTTTATAACACCATTTAAGAGTTTAACACCTGCTTTTCACTTCCTTTTTCATATCTTTGTAACGTTATTAATAAAGATATGACCATGCCGGACTATGATCTGATTGCCATTCTTGGCCCTACCGCTTCGGGTAAAACCCCTTTTGCTGCCGCATTGGCCGCAGAGTTAAATACTGAAATCATCAGTGCCGATTCACGCCAAATCTATCGGGGAATGGATCTTGGTACAGGCAAAGACCTGGAAGACTACACTATTAACGGCCGACAAATCCCTTACCACCTGATAGATATTGCTGATCCGGGCTATAAATACAATGTATTTGAGTATCAACGTGATTTCCTGACAGCTTACGAGACTATTAAACAAAAAGGATGTCTCCCCGTTCTATGTGGAGGGACAGGCTTGTATCTGGAGTCGGTACTAAAAGGCTATCGCCTGATTCCAGTTCCCGAAAACCAAGAGTTGCGTGTACGCCTGGCCGAAAAATCATTGGAAGAACTGACTGCTATTTTAAGCAGTTATAAGACACTTCACAATTCGACAGACGTGGATACCGTCAAACGGGCAATCCGTGCTATCGAAATAGAAGAGTATTATGCAAAGACACCAATAGAAGAACGGGAGTTCCCACAACTGAACAGCCTGATTATCGGAGTGGACATCGACCGTGAATTGCGACGGGAGAAAATCACCCGCCGCCTTAAACAAAGACTGGACGACGGGATGGTTGAAGAGGTACGTCGTCTCTTGGCAGAGGGAATTCAGCCGGATGATCTGATTTATTATGGATTGGAATACAAATACCTGACTTTGTACGCCATTGGCAAAATGACATACGATGAAATGTTTACCGGTCTGGAAACTGCCATCCACCAGTTTGCCAAACGGCAAATGACCTGGTTTCGGGGAATGGAACGAAGAGGTTTCACCATTCATTGGGTAGATGCTTCACTCCCAATGGAGGAAAAGATTAACTTTGTAAAGCAGAAACTCAAAGAGTTTTAGTAACTTTGGCGAAGCTCTTAATCGTTTTTGTTTCATTTATCAGTTCGTCCCGCAAGTGTGGGTCCATGCGCCCGGTTACCCAAGCCCATCAGTCCGGGAACGGAGGCAGATGAGCCCTCAAGCGCAGGGCGAGTTAATGGATAAAGAGAAAGGTAATAAATAGCCTATGATAACTGGTTAAGCCAGTGCAAGTCTGTTGTTAATATATGAATGATCGGTCGTTTAACAAAAAGATCGGTCACCATACAGAGAAATTAGAAATAAAAGTACGAAATAATAAATATAATATCCATGAGCGTAGAACCTGGAAAATGGGGTGTAATCTACAATCCCAAAGCAGGCACACGAAAGGTGCAGAAACGGTGGAAAGAAATAAAAGAGTACATGGACTCTAAGGGAGTGTCATACGACTATGTGCAGTCCGAGGGTTTCGGATCGGTAGAACGACTCGCCGGTATTCTGGCCAACAACGGTTATCGCACCATCGTAGTAGTGGGCGGAGACGGTGCATTGAATGATGCCATTAACGGCATTATGAGTTCGAACGCAGAAAAAAAAGAAGAGATAGCCATCGGTATCATTCCCAACGGAATAGGAAACGACTTTGCCAGATACTGGGAATTGAATCTGGAATACAAACAAGCAGTAGACTGGATTATCAATAACCGCCGAAAGAAAATAGACGTGGGTTACTGCAACTTTTACGATGGCGAAAAACACCAACGACGTTACTTCCTCAATGCAGTCAATATAGGATTAGGTGCGCGTATCGTAAAAATCACGGACCAGACCAAACGTTTCTGGGGAGTAAAGTTCCTCTCCTATCTGGCAGCTCTCTTCCTGCTGATATTCGAACGCAAGCTTTATCGTTCACATCTCAAAATTAACGACGAACACATCCGCGGACGGATTATGACAGTCTGTGTGGGAAGTGCCACCGGATACGGACAAACCCCAAGTGCCGTACCCTATAATGGCTGGCTGGATGTATCGGTCATCTACCGTCCCGAGTTCCTGCAAATCTTGTCCGGACTGTGGATGCTTATTCAAGGACGCATATTGAACCACAAAGTGGTGAAATCCTACCGTACCCGAAAAGTAAAAGTACTGCGTGCCCAGAATGCCGCCGTCGACCTTGACGGACGCTTGTTGCCACGCCATTTCCCGATTGAAATAGGAATTATCCCGGAAGCAACCACATTGATTATACCCAATTGATAAAACATAAATGTTATGATAGAACAACTGAAGAACAATAAAACAGGAAATTTTTTCCTGTTAGCCGGTCCTTGCGTCATCGAAGGCGAAGAGATGGCTATGCGAATTGCAGAAAAAATAGTAAATATCACCGATAAACTGGGTATTCCCTATGTATTTAAAGGTTCATACCGTAAAGCCAACCGTTCTCGCCTGGATTCATTCATGGGAATTGGTGATGAAAAAGCGTTGAAAGTTCTCGAGAAAGTACACAATACCTTCGGAGTGCCTACCGTAACCGATATTCACGCAGCCGATGAAGCAGCCATGGCAGCCGATTATGTAGACATCCTGCAGATACCCGCTTTCCTCTGCCGACAAACGGACTTACTGGTCGCTGCTGCTCAAACCGGAAAAACGATTAATATCAAAAAAGGACAGTTCCTCTCTCCGCTTGCCATGCAGTTTGCAGCAGACAAGGTGATAGAGGCCGGCAACAAGAACGTTATGCTGACTGAACGTGGAACAACTTTCGGTTATCAGGACCTGGTCATCGACTACCGGGGCATACCGGAAATGCAATCTTTCGGTTATCCGGTCATCCTGGATGTAACTCATTCATTACAGCAACCCAACCAGACGAACGGTGTAACAGGCGGTATGCCGCAATTGATCGAAACGGTAGCCAAAGCCGGCATTGCCGTAGGAGCCGACGGTCTCTTTATTGAGACACACGAAAATCCGGCAGTAGCCAAAAGCGACGGTGCCAATATGTTGAAACTTGACCGGTTGGAAGGCTTATTGACTAAACTGGTGAAAATTAGAGAAGCAATTATGTGATTTACTTCCCGGTAATGCGACTGATAGAAAAAACAGTAAGAAGGTAATTCATCTCAGGAGATGCTGGAAGTCCGGATTCTCAATACATAAATAGGATCTATGCACTCTGAAACTCCTGCGGTGAGTGGAACTTAAAAACAGTATAGCAATGAAACATTTATTCCGTGGTTTACTTTTGGTTGCAGTCATCTTATGCTGCAACTTCCAACAGGCCTTTGCACAGCAAATGCCGCCCATCCCTATCGACAAGAACGTACGTATTGGAAAGTTGGACAATGGTCTGACCTACTACATCCGTAAGAACAATCTGCCTGCCAACCGGGCTGACTTCTACATTGCCCAGAAAGTGGGTTCTATTCAAGAAGAAGAAAATCAACGCGGATTGGCACACTTCCTGGAACACATGTGTTTTAATGGGACAACTCACTTCCCCGGTGATGCCTTGAAGCAATATCTGGAGCGTATCGGCGTTAAATTCGGTGAAAACCTGAACGCATATACGGCTATCGATGAAACGGTTTACAATATCTCCAATGTACCCGTCAAAACTCCCGGTGCAGTAGACTCCTGCCTGCTGATTCTACACGACTGGAGCAATGACCTGACACTCGATCCGAAAGAGATTGATAAAGAACGCGGCGTCATCAATGAAGAATGGCGTACACGCATGAGTGCCATGATGCGTATGCAAGAGAAGCTTCTGCCAATGATGTATCCGGGTGACAAATACGCCCATAGCTTCCCCATCGGCACCATGGACGTAGTGATGAATTTTAAGCCGCAAACCTTGAGAGACTATTACGAAAAATGGTATCGTCCCGACTTACAGGGAATCGTCATCGTCGGTGATATCGATGTAGATGCCGTAGAAGCTAAAATCAAAACAATGTTTGCCGACATCCCTGCACAGCCTAATGCGGCAGAACGTATCTACTATCCCGTCGCAGACAATAAAGAACCGATTATCTGTATCTTGAAAGACAAGGAACAGCCTCATGTCCAAGTTCTACTCTTCAATAAACACGAAGCAGTTCCCGATAACCAGAAAGGAAATGTGGACTATCTGATACAGCAATACGCCAAGAATCTGATCAGCATTATGCTGAATGCACGTTTGAACGAACTGGTTCAGACAGCCAATCCACCCTATATTTATGCAGGAGCAGACGATAGCAACTTCTTTGTTGCCAAAACCAAAGATGCATTTCTGGGGATCGTGGTTTGCAAAGAGGACAGCATCGAAAATGGTATCGCCGCCATGCTCCGCGAATTAGAACGTGCCCGCCAATTCGGCTTCACCGAAACAGAATACAATCGTGCCCGTGCCGAATACTTGCGTCAGTTGGAATCTTCTTACAATGAACGTGACAAACAGAAAAACGAAAAGTATGTAAATGAATATGTCCGCCACTTTCTTGATAACGAACCTATACCGGGCATAGAGAACGAATATACAATCATCAACCAGATCGCCCCCAATATTCCGGTGGCAGCAATCAACCAATTGATGAAAGGACTGATTACAGACGACAATCAGGCGCTGGCCCTTTTCGCACCCGAAAAAGAGGATCTGAAACTACCATCCGAAGCCGCTATCGCAAAACTGCTGAAGGATGCAAAAACCGAAAAGCTGACTGCCTACGTAGATAAAGTATCAGACGAACCCTTGATGGCTGAAGCGCCGAAAGGTGGTAAGATTGTTTCGGAATCAAAAGACGACATCTTTGGAGCAACTACTTTGACCCTTTCTAACGGAGTAAAAGTGATTATAAAGAAAACTGATTTCAAGGCAGATGAAATCCGGATGAAAGGTGTCAGCCTGGGAGGTAGTTCCGTATTCCCGGATTCGGAAATCATCAATATAAATGGTCTGGATGCAGTCGGAGTCGGTGGTTTGGGTAACTTCAGTGCTGTAAACCTTGAAAAAGTGCTCGCCGGAAAGAAAGCATCGGTTAGTTACGATATCGCAAACAAGACCGAAAGCGTTTCAGGAAGTTGTTCACCCAAAGATTTCGAAACGATGATGCAACTCACTTACCTTACATTTACAGCACCGCGTAGAGACGATGATGCATTTGCCTCATATAAAAATCGTAATAAAGCCGCATTAAAGAATCAGGAATTGAATCCGAATGTGGCCTTCAGCGACTCTATCCAAGCCGGCATCTATATGAAACACCCGAGAATCATACGCATAAAAGCCGACATGGTGGATCAAATGGATTACGACAAGATTCTGTCTATGTATCAGGATCGCTTCAAAGATGCAAGTGACTTCACATTTATCTTTGTCGGTAACGTAGATGTAGAGAAGATGAAACCGGTAATTGCCGAATATCTGGGTGCGCTCCCCGCCGTTAACCGCAAAGAAACTTTCAAAGATAACAAAATTGAAATGCGTCAAGGCATTTACAAGAACGAGTTTACCAAGCAGCAAGAGACACCGAAAGCTTCCGTTTTCGCTTTCTACAACGGAGATTGCAAATATGACCTGAGAAACAACCTCTTGCTTAGCATGACAAGCCAGATTCTGGATTTGGTCTACATAGAAAAAGTACGTGAAGACGAAGGAGGTACATATGGTGTATATGTAGGCGGAACGCTACAAAAATATCCAAAAGAAAAAGCAATCCTGCAAATCATCTTCGATACGGCTCCCGAAAAGAAAGAGAAGCTGATGAAGATCATTTTCGGAGAAATCGATAACATAACGAAAACAGGCCCGTCGGAAGCCAACTTGAACAAAGTGAAAGAATATATGCTGAAAAAGCATACCGAAGACCTGAAAGAAAACAGCTACTGGCTGGGAAGTATCGACGAATACTTATATACCGGCATGAACCGCATGAATGATTATGAAAAGATAGTCAATAGCATTACGGTGAATGACATCCGGAAATTCGCTGACGACCTCTTCAAACAGAAAAATGAAGTGGAAGTGACAATGGTCAGCCCGGAAAAGAAATAATAAGACCTTGCAGCACGCAGATGATGCAACCCAAACAGATAAGAAGTTGTATTATCTGCGTGCTCTTTTTTGTCGAAACTTAAATAAAACGGTACTATGCTATTCAATGAACTACGCCTGCACGGCAAACTTGCAGCCAAACGACATC
>OHCR01000421.1_pt1 | contig 25003 bp, 14 predicted proteins | sample 1566831 | NCBI WGS metagenome assembly OHCR01 (sample SAMEA3879516, study PRJEB24766) | human gut metagenome | biome: human-associated habitat; feature: feces | place: USA | collected 1985/1987
GGTTGCCATACTCCGTCATCCAGCTGATGGTGGCGTGACCCGCCTCGTGGATGGCGATGCTGCGACGCTCGTCCTCGGTGATGATCTTGTTCTTCTTCTCCAGACCTCCGATGATACGATCCACCGCATCCATAAAGTCTTGCTTCTCGATCGCCTGCTTGTCGTGGCGTGCCGCTATGAGCGCCGCCTCGTTGCAGACGTTTGCTATGTCAGCCCCTGAGAATCCAGGCGTCTGTCGTGCCAGCTGATCCACCGATACGTCTGGACCTAGCTTGAGACCCTTCATATGTACGAGGAAGATCTCCTTGCGGTCGTTCAGGTCGGGCAGGTCTACGTAGATCTGACGGTCGAAGCGTCCAGCACGTAGAAGTGCCTTGTCGAGGATATCCACACGGTTCGTCGCTGCGAGGATGATCACCCCACTATTGCCATCGAAGCCGTCCATCTCGGTGAGGAGCTGGTTGAGCGTGTTCTCCCGCTCATCATTACTGCTGAAGCCGGCGTTCTTGCTTCGTGCACGCCCCACGGCGTCGATCTCGTCGATGAAGATGATACAGGGCGACTTCTCCTTAGCCTGCTTGAAGAGGTCACGGACGCGTGAAGCTCCTACACCGACGAACATCTCCACGAAGTCTGAACCAGAGATCGAGAAGAACGGGACATGCGCCTCGCCGGCGACCGCTTTAGCAAAGAGCGTCTTACCAGTGCCTGGAGGGCCCACGAGGAGCGCGCCCTTAGGGATCTTACCGCCCAGCTTGGTGTACTTGTCGGGGTTTTTGAGGAACTCGACAATCTCCTGTAGTTCCTGCTTAGCTTCGTGAAGTCCTGCCACATCGTCAAAGGTGACGTGCGACTCCTTCTTGTCATAGAGCTTAGCCTTAGACTTACCGACGTTAAAGACTCCGCCAGGACCACCGTTCTTCCCTCCAGGGCCAGCGCTCATACGACGGAAGACCCATATCCAGAAGACAAGAAGCAGGATCAGCGGAAGCCAGTTGGCTAGGATGAGCCAAAAGCTCATGCTGTCGGTCTTATACTTGACATCTATGACGACCTCCTCCCTTTGGACAAACTCGTCAAAGCGATCTACCGACGGAAGGGTACACTTGACCTGATACTGCGCATTGACCATGCGAAAGGGGAAGCCCCGCTGCTCGATGTTTTGTAGCTCCTGCTCGCTGTAGACCATGCCCACCTTCTTGGGATTGAGCGTAGCGATAGCGACACCCTTGGTGCGGTTGACCTCTACTTTGGTAGCGACCTCCTTGCGAAGCAATTGTTGAAACTCCGTCCAGTCCACCTCTTTATTATTAGTAGGCTGCTCAGACGGAAGGAAGAAGAGCATCGCCAATATCAGAATGGCCGATAGGTAGAGCCACATCGGATTAAAGCGACGCTTACCGCGTCGTGGATCCGACCCCTGCGGGTTAGGAGTGGGGGTACCCAGAGGGTTTTTAATATGCTTATTCATCAATAGAATTCTTTCTAGTTCATCTCTCAAAAAGCGTACCACAATCCACCTCGCTGACCTATTGGCACACCCTTGCTCGCAAAGGTACAAAATAACCCTGTAGAGACTTTGAGCTCCAGCGGGCTACTCGTAGAGCTTTAGGAGAGGAAGCCGAGGAGGACACCCGCAGCTACGGCAGAGCCGATGACGCCTGCTACGTTCGGACCCATCGCGTGCATCAGCAGGTAGTTCGTTCGGTCGTACTTGACGCCCTCGATCTGCGATATGCGAGCCGAGTCGGGGACTGCCGATACACCTGCATTGCCGATCAGCGGATTGATCTTGTTGCCCTCCTTGAGGAAGAGATTCATCACCTTGACAAAGAGTACACCCGAGCAGGTCGCTATGATAAAGGAGAGTGCACCGAGCATAAAGATCTTTACAGAGTCGAGCGTGAGGAAGTGCGTCGCCTGCGTCGAGGCTCCTACCGTCACGCCGAGGAGGATCGTGACGATGTCGATGAGCGGCTCACGAGCTGTGCGAGCTAGACGATCGCAGACGCCGCTCTCCTTGAGGATGTTGCCGAAGAAAAGCATTCCCAGCAGAGGTAGACCAGAGGGAACGAGGAATCCCGTCAAGAGAAGTCCGAAGATAGGGAAGAGGATACGCTCTATACGAGATACCTTGCGGGGTGGCTTCATACGTATGCGTCGCTCCTTGTCGGTTGTCAGCAGACGCATAAAGGGCGGCTGTATGATCGGCACCAATGCCATATAGGAGTATGCCGAGACAGCGATAGCGCCGAGTAGGTCGGGAGCCAGCTTTGATGAGAGGAAGATAGCCGTCGGACCATCAGCACCTCCGATGATACCGATAGCACCTGCAGCATTTGGCTCGAAGCCTAGCTGCAAGGCGATCATATAGGCCCCAAAGATGCCAAACTGTGCAGCCGCACCGATCAGCATCAGCTTAGGATTGGAGATCAGCGCCGAGAAGTCCGTCATAGCACCGATGCCGAGGAAGATCAGTGGCGGGTACCACCCCTGTCTCACCCCCTGGTAGAGGATGTTTAGGACAGATCCCTCCTCATAGATGCCGATCTGCAAGCCCGCATCCTTAAAGGGGATATTGCCGATCAGCATACCAAATCCAATGGGGATCAAGAGCAGTGGCTCGAACCTAAAGCGTATGCCTAGAAAGATAAATAGAGCACCGACCAATATCATGATCACGTGACCCGTCGTCACATTGGCAAAGCCAGTGTAGGTAGAGAAGATCTCTATATTCTCAACAAGGAAGTTCCAGAAATTCATAAGGCTATCTCGTTAATCGCTTAGGTCTAATGTTACGCTTTCAGTCGCTTGCAGTCCACCGTAGGACGCATCATTTGGCTCTTATCACTCCATGGCGTGTAGGGTAGCGTGCGAGGGCGTATCGTCAGTCGTCCTGGAGCCTCCCCACCGCCCATCTCTAGCTCACTCGTTAGTGCCAGTGAGATAGCGACAGCAACGAGCGGATCTTCAGTCGTGCTGGCCTTCTCCGCAGGCTCTTGGTGTAGACGGCTGTTGAGGCTCTCTTTACGCCCCTCGAGACGCATTGCCATGATCCCGACCAGCTTATAGGCCAAGAAGAGGATCAGTAGCCCCGAGAAGACCACCAGCATAGCGGTGATGGTCATCACAAAGCCATTGGGATCGGCCTCCTGTAGGCGGTCCATCTTCTCATTTTTGTCCTTGACCACATTGTTGGATCCAGGCGTCGTGTGCTGCGTGATATGCCAAGCCTCGGCGGGTACAACCGTCCGCACCCCGTCATCGATACGAGCATAGGAGTGATTGGCGGGGAGTGATGCAGGCACCTCCACCTCATCGATGATAGTGCTCCCATCGTTGCTTATCAAAGCTAGATAGTGCGGAGTGTCAGGTGCTAGCGTGAAGTTCAGGTGGAAGGTGCCTCGTAGCGGCATCTCATCAGCAAAGAAGACGACGCTCTGACGTGGCTTAATAGCTGTCAGCACATCCCCCTTAGGGATCATATACTTCTTAAGATTCTGCGGATCATCTGTCAGGAAGCAGCCCGCTAGGTCGATCGATCCCGCAGAGGAGTTGTAGATCTCGATCCAAGGGCTACGCTTCCCGTAGTTGTCTATGTAGTTATCTACATTATCTATCATCACCTCATTGATCCGTGCCGCTGTGATACTCTGTGATGAGAGCGGAAGGGATGACCATAGGGCAGCTATAGTAGAGAGTAGTAATAGTCTCTGTAAAGCAGGCAGTGTGACTCGTTGCATAAGCTCACATATATATTGCTAAGATTAGACCTCCAAAGGTACGTTTTCTCTGGCAAAGTAAGAGCATTTCGAGAGATTTCTAGATATCCACGTGGAGATTTAATCTCCACGTGGCAAACAACTCAAGAGCTTTACGAAATCAAAAATCGCACAGGGCTGACGCATTATAATCGCTCTTGCAGGAGCTACACATTAGTGACAAGCGAGGAATAGATGAGATCATTATATATAATGTGTCACCCCTAGATTTTCGCTATTCTCACGCCTTGCAGTTTTACATATCTTCACGGGGACAGTTCCTCCGATCCCCCCATTTCTCGAATATCCACGTGGAAAATCTCAAATCTCCACGTGGATATTTTTTGTTTTCCACGTGGGCGTCATTCATTTCCTCCGAAGTTTCATTTGATTCCTCCGAGGAATTTTTTCTTTCCTACGTGGGAAAGAAAAAATATCCACGTGGAGATTTCGAAATATCCACGTGGAGATCACTTTTCCCCGACATAGTGTCGTTTTGATATGTAGCCAGCTCTAAATTATTGTAGCGAACCAGCGTTGAATTTATCCCGCTAGGGCTGATGCATCATAATCGCTCTATCAGGAGCTGCACATGAGCGACAAGCGAGGAGTAGAGAGGTCGATGAGTTCATTGTATATAATGCGTCAGCCCTGAAAAATCACTGTACCGATGATCCTATGTCTAGAAAAAACGTTATATTTGTCTCACCTAGGTCGAAGATGTGCATTAGCACCTTCCAATCTAAGCCCCCATTCAAAACTTACTAGTTATACGCTTATGAAAAAGATAATTACCCTTCTTCTAGCATGCATCGCTGGGATCCTGTCCCTCCATGCCCAAAGCATCACCCATCCCTTTGAAATCATTGTCAAAGAGGGGGCCACAGAGGTCTCCTTCGAGCTGGGTGGTAAAGCATCCGTTGCCATCGACTGGGGTGATGGCACTAGCGAGACTATTGAAGTCGACGCCGATGCTACCCAAACCATCAACCACACCTATGCCACGCCACTTGCTAAGAATAGCGTCGTCTCCTTCGAAGCAGAAGGCATCGAGCGCTTCAAAAACAGCTTCAAAGAGTCTGGCTCCATCATCGGTGTAGGCAAGGTAGATGCTCCCGACCTTCTCAGCTTCTACTATATGTCGTACAAGGGTGGCACACTAGCACACTCCACAGATGGTGTGGTAGACCTCTCTCTCTGCCCCAAACTCCAGTACATCAGCATTCAGGATGCCCCACGGCTCAAGATAGGGTACCACCCTCAGCTCAAGCACATCATGATCCAGTCGAACTGGAAGAAAGATAGCCCAGCCTACGCTACTCTTGCCAATACCGATCTCGACCTCTCACGCTACCCCGACCTGGAGTATGTGTGGGTAACCGACCAGAAAGAGATCAAGGAAATCAACCTTACTGGTCTTACGAAGATCAACTTCTTCCGGTGGCAAAACGGAGGTATACAAAATGGCATTGGGCTAAGAGAGATCACTCTCAACAACGAAGGGCTCAAGAGACTCAATATCTCGGGGCACCAGCTCCCGCTTAGCAGCCTTCCGCCCAAGAACCCCAACGTCGAATACGGAGAGTACAACTTTACCTATGCCCCAGCGGGCTACTCTATCCCCGAGGAAAACATTGTCGGCACACGCATAGACCTCTCGCAGATGGCGACAGAGTACGACTTCAGCGGTCAGCCACACCACCCCACCATTATATGGAAAGATGCTAATAGTGGAGAAGTGATAGCGGATGATCACTACACCTCGGAAGAGGGGATATTTAAGTTCAAGAAATCACTCTTCGCCGACAAAGATAGCATTACCCTGCAAGCCACCTTCGAGCCCGCTTTCTTCTCCCTCGAAGAGCTTACTGGCTCCGCCACCATTCCTCTCAAGTCCAACGAGGTGGTGCTACACAAAAGCGATATTCAGAATGAAGAGATCAACATCGTACTGAAGACCGAGCTTCCGATTGGCGCACAAATTGCCCTCAACTTGGGAGACAGCAAGGGAGTCGTACTCAATGGTGTCAAAGAGGCCTATCAGCAAGGCGACTACGAAGAGGGACGCTACCTCTACACGATCACGTCGCAGTCCATCTCTATCTCTGGAGATATCACCGAGCTAGACTGCAACGGACAGCAGCTGACAGCAGCACACCTCAAGAACCTCCCCAACCTCAGCTACGTAGAGCTGCACACCAATAAACTTGCCCAATTTACTATCCAAAACTGCCCTGCCATAGAGGAGCTATATATTGGGAAGAACCAACTGGAAAGGCTCGAACTAAGCGATCAAAAAGAACTCTCCACTCTCGACTGCTCCGAGAATGGTCTCGTATCGCTGCAGCTCGGTGACTGTCCAGCACTTAGCAGTCTCTGGTGTCACCGCAATAGGCTCTCCACACTTGACCTCTCTGCTTTCCCCGAGCTCAGCGAACTGATGGCCTACGCCAATCGACTCACTTCGCTCGACCTGGCTCATAACTCAAAGCTCAAGACCCTCAATGTGGCAGACAATCAGCTCCAAGAGCTAGACTTCACCGCTACTCCTCTCCTTATGACCGTGGTGTGCCATACCAATGCGATCAAAGGGGAAAAGATGACCGCTACGATGCAGTCGCTCCCACAAAGAGAAGCCAACGCTATGGGAAAGATAACCATCGTCGACACTAAGGCGAATAACGAAGAGAACATATGCCTCGTGAGCGACGTGACCATAGCAAAAAACAAAAACTGGACTTGCTACGACTTTAGAGGAAGCGTCAACAATACTGTAGAGTACGAAGGAGATACAACTGGTATCGACAATGTGCTTCCGAGTAATTCCTCTATTGTAGTCTATCCGAACCCAGCTACAGACTTCGTCTACATTCGCACGAGCGATGCCGCTGTATGGACTCTATACTCCATCACGGGCGAACTGCAACTGACTGGGAGTGGCACTATAGTAGACCTTCGTAGCCTCTCGCAAGGAGACTACTTGCTGGTAATAGAACACAATGGTCTGAGAGAATCCTTACCTCTCTTCAAACGATAAAGAGAGACTAGCGAGCTTGACGCATATGGTACTCTAGAGTACTCGCCCAGGAGACTGTAGCTTTTTTGCCTATTGGTCTATCGCGTAGCAGACTCTACCTATGTTGCCAAGCTCGCTATCCCCACCATAAGGAAAGGAACTAATTGGAACTTACGATATGAGAACTATGAGCAACCTTTGGAGGAGCATAGCTAGCCTTCTCTTATTTACCCCCTTGGTGCTTCTTGCTCAGGGGGAAGCTATGACAGGCTACCCTTCTCAAGGGCTATGGCCCTCCTCACACTCTATCAAGCAATTATTCGATCTTCGCACGACTCCGCATATTCTCGGTAGAGGGGTAGCTTGCGAGACGTCGGTAGACCTTGTGCCCCTCGTTAAAGGTTTTGGCTATGCATCTATCGAGCCGTCTCTCGATCACCAAGCGCTGGAGTTTGAGGAGGGTGTTGAGGGCATAGTGACGCCTTATATTATGCTTCCACTCTTTGACGATATAACGATCAAAGGGATCGAGTGCGTCGTAGACGAAGCGGTTGCGGACGCCCGCGTGGTCGTAGCACGTGTGAGGCAAGACGATACGAATGGCCTGAGTCAAGAGATCCTGGTGAGCCAGCCTGTTACTCTCCAAGAGGGATACAATCAAGTGTTACTGGATGAGCCGCAAAAGGTCTCTGCAAAGGATCTTGTGCTGGTCGGATACTCTTGCCCCGCCACTAGCGTGAAAGGGAGCAAGTCCTCGCCTGTATTATACGATGGCGATAATGAGAACAGTCTTCCAGAAGCCAATCTAGTAGCCGTATCCCCCGCCTATTACGAGAAAGGGAAGAGCTACAGTTTCAGCCAGGTGCAGGATACGGAGCCTCTCGAGTTGGGCTCGGCGCTCATTTACGCACTTGTGGACGACCCCCAGGGGCACTACGATTATGTAGTTTATCCTCTTAAGCAGCCACGTTATAGTCTCCTTACTAGCAAAGAATATTTCCGCTACGATATCTTAGTTCGCAATATCGGCTTTAAGGAGATAACAAGTATGACTTTCCTCGAGAAGTACCATCATGCTAACTACGGGATGCGCGAGAAGCAGTATCCCCCCTTTGAGATCCCTGTACCTGTAAAAGGGATTTGCGAGGTTGCCTGGACGCATCCTCCTTATCCAGAAGGTACCTCCAAGGGGTCGGTCGAATTGCTGAGTATCAACGACCAGTCGGTAATCGAAAAAGGAATGATAAAGTGGGTATTTGATGCCTTCAATCCTACTGAAAAGGGCAGTGTGGAGCGCAAGTCGGTACTTGTAGAGTACTACACCTCCGAGAGTGCTCCCGATGCACCGAGGTACAATGCTATGATCAATCAAATGGCAGAGGATCTAGTGGCGAAGGGCTACGAAGTCTCTTGCGTGGCATATCCCGTGGGTGGTGAAGAAGTCGCCTTTGCCAAAGAAGCTTGCAACGAGGAGCTTGCTACGCTCCTAGGGCAAGTCCCGTATCCCACACCTTCGCAGCTCCCCTATTTCTCCATCAATAGGGCTCCCTATCTTTCGGAGCGTAGAGCCTTTGCCTTTGTGTCGAAGGACCGGCTTTTTGGCAAAGATCAAAAGGCTGATGCCGATTTACTGGAGCCCTTCCTTCAAGAGAAGGAGAGAGCGCTCATCTCAGATATCGTATGCCACGACCTACCTGAAGGTAAGACCACTCTAGAGGTAAAGGGGAAACTTCTCTATGATGCCGACCCAGACGACCTCTACCTTACAGCTGTCGTGACCGAAGACAACGTGAAGGCAGAAGACCAAAAAGGTATAGACACGGGGGAAGAGTATCTGCACCAGCATATGGTGAGAGCTTACTACACGAGCAATATCGGTACTAAGATCATGCCCGAGGCTGACGGAACCTTCGATTATAAATCTCCAGAAATTGCCCTTGATCCCTCGTGGAAGAAAGAGAATCTGAAGGTGGTACTCTTCCTGCATCGCGATGCAACCTACGTCAATAAGATTAGCTGCCATGTCTACAGTAGCAAAACTATACCCTTTGGTGGCTCCTTCTCTGGGGCAACAGCTCCACAAGTCAAAGAGAGCTCTACAAGGCTCTATCAAGATGCCTCGGGACTGCTGCAAATCGAAGGAGATCACGAGAGAGTAGTGGTCTATAGCCTCGAGGGACAATGTGTAGCGGAGAGCCTACCCGCACAGCTACCCCGTGGCAGCTATGTGGTAGTAGTGAGTCACGCCCAAGGTACCACACTCCATAAGGTAGTGGTAAAGTAAAGAACGAAGCATAAGCCCCTAAAGGGCTTCTTCCATCAGAATAAACAGAAAAGGATGTATCCCTACTTTCGAGGGGATGCATCCTTTTTGACTTTTAGGTCTAAACAGTTGGTCAGGGTGGTCAATCGCAGGCTTGCCTTCGTAAAGCGCAGATATGCTCCATCACCACTGATAACGGGACTGAGTTCACCTACTTCAAGTCTATAGAGCGGGCGCTAGATATCCCTGCACTCTTTGCTAAACCTTACAGCTCTTCTGACAAACCTCTCATCGAAAATATGAATGGATTGATGCGGCAATACATCCCCAAAGGGAAAATCCTTTGACGAGATCTCTGACGATGAAATCAGATATATTCAGAATCAACAAAACAATAGACCACGTAAAAAAACAAGGCTATAAAACTCCCTACGAAGTCTTCTCACCTACATTTATAACCGTATTGCACTTGACACTGGAATGTGCAACCCCAATTTAGAGGGTCAAATCGTTGTGACTCTTAAATCAAATTATTACCTTTGTCCTCGTAAGCGTAGACACCTGTGCAGAGACTCGCTGCTGGTGTATTCTACAAGGCAAGCAAAAAAACATAGACTACATATAGATGGACTCCAAGATTAAGGAACTCACCGATAAGATCTACCATGAAGGGGTAGAAAAGGGAAATCAAGAGGCTGCTCAAATCTTAGCCAAGGCTAAGCAGCAGAGCGACGAGATGGTCGCTACCGCACAGGCCGAGGCACAGCGCATCGTGAATGATGCCCAGCGTCAAGCAGCGGATCTAACTAAAAACACCCAGTCTGAACTCAAGCTCTACGCTGAGCAGGTGGTTAGCTCTACGCAGAGTACCATCGCAGACAGTCTGACGGATCGCATCGTACGTGACAATGTCAAGGCGATGACGACTGATGCGGACTTTATGCAGAAGTTGATGCTCGCTATCGTACAGCAGTGGACTGTCGGTGAGCCGATGGTCATCGAGACAGCCAATGCCGAGGCTCTAGAGAAGTATATGCTCGGCAATGCTAAAGCACTACTCGATAGCGGTCAGGTGACGATCCGTACGGGAGCGGCTCAGGGAGCTGGCTTTTCTGTAGCACCTGCTGATGGCTCGTACAAGGTCAACTTCGGTGAGGAGGAGTTTGTCAACTTCTTCAAGAGCTTCCTACGTCCTCGTCTCGTGGAGGAGCTTTTCTAAGCAAGCTATATATAAAGTATAGTTAAGGGTGCCTACAGAGCCTCTCTGCACACCACTTGCTGTGCTATAACGACAACATTATGGCAAAGTACTACGCTACCATCGCAGGTCTGCCAAACATTGGTGTAGACGACCGCAAGCTACCGATACAGACGGATGCGCTGCAGGCGGAGCTACGACAGGAGCTCACCAAGCGTGACAGACAGCTCCTAGACCTACTCCTCATGGAGCAGGAACTACCGCAGATCTTGGAGACGATCAATGCGTGGCTCTCGGACGACTCGATCCACTGGGAGGATGACCCCTCAGAGATCGAGCTAGAGCCTAAGGAGCCACTAGAGACGATCGATGCTAAGGAGCTCGCTGACTATATCATAGCTGTACAGCAGCGCACGAAGCGCCCCCGCACGAAGCATCTACCCGACTTCATCAAGGAGTACATCGAGATGCGCCTCCCCGACCCCGAGCTGGAGGAGGAGCTAGAGGAGGAGCGAGCTGAGATGCGCGAGGAGCTACAGCAAGCAGAGGAGCCCTACACGATTTGGCAGCTACGCCTAGAGCAGGATAAGCTCATGGCGATGTACTACGACTATTTGATGCATCAGAAGAATAGATTCGTAGCCGAGTGGGCGGAGTTCAATCTTAACATCAAGAATATCCTGGCCGCCTACACCAGTCGGCAGCTGGGCTTTGACCCTAAGGAGTATATCATCGGAGGGGGCACACTACAGCATCATCTGCGCACTTCGCAGGCTGCAGACTTTAGCATTACGGAGGAGCTCTTTCCTCAGATACAGCAGTTGGTCAATATCAGTCGCGAGGAGGACATCGCTCGTCGCGAGCAACTGATAGACCGGCTTCGCTGGGATTGGCTCGAGGAGCAGACCTTCTTCAAGCCCTTTGACATAGAGTATCTCCTAGCCTACTACCTAGAGCTAGAGATCCTAGAGCGCTGGGTATCACTCAACGAAGAGACGGGCGAGCAAGTCTTCCGTCAGATAGTCTCTCAGCTCAAGCATGAGAGCACCACCTCGCTAGAGGAGTTCAAACGCAAACAAAAGAAATAATAGATACAATGACAAACGGTGTGGTAAAAGGAATCGTCTCTAACCTCGTCACGGTAGAGGTCGATGGTCCCGTATCGCAAAATGAAATATGCTACATCACCGTACGCGGGGTGGAGCTGATGAGCGAGGTGATCAAGGTGATCGGTGCAAGTGTATATGTACAGGTCTTCGAGAGTACTCGTGGTATGAAGGTGGGCGACAAGGTCTCTTTCACTGGGCACATGCTTGAGGTGACACTGGGACCAGGTATGCTCTCCAAGAACTATGATGGTCTACAGCACGACCTAGATAAGATGGATGGCGTCTTCCTCAAGCGAGGTGACTACACCCACCCACTAGACACGACTAGGAAGTGGGACTTTACGCCTATTGCTAAGGCAGGCGACACGGTACAGGCTGGGTCGTGGCTGGGTCAGGTGGACGAGAATCACCAGCCACACCGCATTATGGTACCCTTCGTTATGGAGGGGAGCTACACGGTCGAGAGCGTCAAGCCGGCGGGTCAATATACTATCGAGGAGACGATCGCTGTCATCGTTGATGCTGAGGGCAAGAAGCATGATATCACGATGATCCAGCGTTGGCCGGTCAAGGTGCCTATCCAGGTCTACAGTGAGAAGCCTCGTCCCTTCAAGCTTCTAGAGACGGGCGTACGAACCATTGACACGCTGAACCCAATCGTAGAGGGCGGTACGGGCTTTATCCCTGGTCCTTTTGGTACGGGCAAGACGGTCCTCCAGCACGCTATATCTAAGCAGGCGGAGGCGGACATCGTCATCATGGCAGCCTGCGGTGAGCGTGCTAATGAGGTGGTGGAGATCTTTGCCGAGTTCCCTGAGCTCGAAGACCCACACACGGGACGCAAGCTGATGGAGCGTACGATCATCATCGCTAACACGAGTAACATGCCAGTGGCTGCTCGTGAGGCTTCGGTCTACACCGCTATGACCATCGCTGAGTACTACCGCTCGATGGGTCTCAAAGTACTACTAATGGCAGACTCGACCTCTCGATGGGCACAAGCACTGCGTGAGATGTCTAACCGTCTAGAGGAGCTGCCTGGACCAGACGCATTCCCGATGGACTTGTCGGCTATCGTGGCAAACTTCTACGCTCGTGCCGGCTTCGTCTATCTCAACAACGGTGAGACAGGTTCTGTAACCTTCATCGGTACGGTCTCTCCAGCAGGTGGTAACCTTAAGGAGCCTGTCACGGAGAATACGAAGAAGGTGGCTCGATGCTTCTACGCTCTAGAGCAGGAGCGCGCTGATAGTAAGCGTTACCCCGCTGTCAACCCGATCGACAGCTACTCTAAGTATATCGAGTACCCCGAGCTTAAGGAGTACATCACAGCAGACCTAGGCTCTGATTGGCTAGACAAGGTAAACGAGATCAAGACACGCATGCAGCGTGGCAAGGAAATCGCAGAGCAGATCAACATCCTCGGTGATGATGGCGTACCCGTAGAGTACCACGTAACCTTCTGGAAGTCTGAGCTGATAGACTTTGTGATTCTACAGCAGGATGCCTTTGACGATATTGACTGCAACACACCTCTAGAGCGTCAGAAGTATATGCTCGACAGAGTGATCAAAATCTGTCACACGGACTTCAACTTTGAGGACTTCAACGAGGTGAGCACTTTCTTCAAGACGCTCATCAACCACCTCAAGCAGATGAACTCCTCGGAGTTTCAGAGTGATGACTTCAAGAAGTACCAGCACGAGTACGAGCAGCTCATCGAGCAGCAGTTTACGCACGCCACCTCTAATATCTAATCTCTAGTATCTAACGTCTCACAATGGCTACACAAGCTTTTCAAAAGATATATACACGCATCACCAACATTACCAAGGCTACCTGTATGCTCCACGCTACGGGGGTGGGTAACGACGAGCTAGCAACAATCAATGGCAAGCTCGCTCAGGTGGTTAGAATCAATCATGACGAGGTGACTCTACAGGTCTTCGCAGGCACTGAGGGCATCCCAACCAATGCTGAGGTTATCTTCCTCGGTGAGGCGCCAGCTCTCAAGGTGAGCGACCAATTGGCTGGACGCTTCTTCAACGCTTACGGAGAGCCTATCGACGGCGGTCCACAGCTAGAGGGAGAGGATGTAGAGATCGGCGGTCCCTCGGTCAATCCTGTACGTCGTGACCAGCCCTCCGAGCTGATCGCCACAGGTATCGCTGGTATCGACCTCAACAACACGCTCGTGACGGGACAGAAGATCCCATTCTTTGCGGACCCTGACCAACCCTTTAACGAGGTGATGGCACTCGTAGCTCTCCGTGCCGAGAGCGACAAGATCATCCTCGGTGGTATGGGTCTGACGAACGATGACTACCTTTACTATAAGAAGACCTTTAGCAATGCGGGAGCTCTGGATCGTATCGTGAGCTTTATCAATACGACCGAAGACCCCTCTGTGGAGCGTCTACTGATCCCCGATATGGCTCTGTCGGCTGCTGAGTACTTTGCCGTGCAGAAGCATGAGAAGGTGCTGGTCCTTCTGACCGATATGACCAACTACGCTGATGCGCTCTCGATCGTCTCGAACCGTATGGACCAGATCCCCTCTAAGGACTCCATGCCAGGCTCACTCTACTCTGACTTGGCAAAGATCTATGAGAAGGCGGTGCAGTTCCCCGACGGAGGTTCTATTACGATCATCGCTGTGACGACCCTCTCGGGAGGCGACATCACGCACGCTGTGCCAGATAATACGGGTTACATCACCGAGGGTCAGCTCTATCTGCGTCGTGACTCCTCGATCGGTAAGGTGATCGTAGACCCCTTCCGCTCGCTCTCTCGTCTGAAGCAGCTAGTCATCGGTAAGAAGACTCGCGAAGACCACCCACAGGTGATGAATGCAGGCGTACGTCTCTATGCCGATGCGGCCAATGCTCAGACCAAGCTGGAGAACGGCTTTGACCTGACAGACTACGACCAGCGTACGCTAGACTTCGCTAAGGACTATGCCAACGACCTCCTAGCTATCGACGTCAACCTCAACACGACCGAGATGCTCGACCATGCGTGGAGTCTCTTTGCCAAGTACTTCACACCCGCTGAGGTGAGCATACGTCAGAGTCTTGTAGATAAGTATTGGCCTACAGATAGTAAGGTCGACAAAGCTTAGGAAGAGAGATGGCGATCAAGTTTCAGTACAACAAGACCTCGCTACAGCAGCAGCAGAAACAGCTTAAGATGCGAGAGCGCACCCTGCCCACGATCAAGAGCAAGGAGAGCGCCCTCCGTCTAGAGGTCAAGAAAGCTCGCCGTGAGATAGATGCTCTCAATGAGCAGCTAGAGCAGGGCATACAGGGCTACCAGGATATGGTGGCTCTGTGGGACGAGTTTGACCCTACGCTGGTCAGCGTCACCGATGTGAAGCTATCGACAAAGAAGATAGCCGGTGTCGTTGTCCCTGTGCTAGACAATATAGACTACGAGGTGAAGCCTTTTAGCCTCTTTAGCCATCCCTCCTGGTTTGCTCAGGGTGTCGAGCTTCTCAAGGCACTAGCCACGCTGGGCATCGAGGCGGAGTTTCTCAATCTCAAGCTAGAGTATCTCGAGTATGCTCGTCGTAAGACTACGCAAAAGGTCAACCTCTTTGAGAAGGTTCAGATCCCTGGCTACAAAGACGCCATACTCAAGATCAAGCGTTATCTAGAGGATGAGGAGAGTCTCTCCAAAGCTTCGCAAAAGATCATGCGCACCAATCTAGAGATTCGTGCTGCCAAACAAAAAGAGCGACTAGCACAATGATAGAGAAAATAGATAAGTATCTCTTCTTAGTCTATCACCAAGACTACGACAGCTTCCTCCTCAAGCTACGCGACCTAGGAGTCGTGCATATTAAGGAGAACAAGCCGACCAGTGAGAGCGAACAGATCAAAGAGATCGTTGTGTCGCGTCGTCATCTGTCAGATCTCATCCGTACTCTCTCTCGCAAGCGCTCCGAAGAGCAGCCCATCGGCGCTCCCCGCAAGCCCGCTAGCGCAGAGGAGGGCGAGGCTCTGCTACAGCAGATCGAGACTCTCCTAGAGGATCGTCGCCAGATAGCCTCTCAGATCGAGAGCCAGCAGCGGGAGAATGACTACTGGGAGCCGTGGGGCGAGTATGACGTCCAGCAGCTAGAGCGGCTCCAGCAAGCGGGTTACCCGATACGCTTCTACATCATCCCCACAGCTCAGTATCAAGAGCACTGGGAGGAGGAGCACAACGCCATCATCATCGACACCCGACGCTCGCATCACTACTTCATCACCGTTGGCGACAAGAGCACAGAGCGCATCGAGGCGGAGCAGATCAAAGCTCCGACCCACACTGCCAGCGAACTGGCCGAGCGACTAGCCTCTTTCGAGCAGCGTGCCGAGCAGATTGAGACGGAGATACAGAAATTTATCGATCAGCACCTAGAGGACTTGCAGGGCTACGACATCCTCCTCCAGGACAAGTATCAGATGAGCAACGCCTTCCTACAGGCTACTGGCGAGGCGGATGACAAGGTCATGCTCCTCGAGGGGTGGATACCGAGCAAGATCGTCCCCGAGGTGCGACAAGAGCTAGATCAGCTCCCCTGTTACTATGCTGAGCAGGAGATACTCGATGAGGACAAGATCCCCATCAAGCTCCAGAACAACCGCTTCAGTCGACTCTTTGAGCCGATCACGCGGATGTACTCTCTGCCGAACTACTCGGAGCTTGACTCGACGCCACTCTTCGCACCCTTTTTCATGCTCTTCTTCAGCTTATGCTTTGGAGATGCAGGCTATGGACTCGTCATCTTCCTTTTGGCGACCCTCTTCAAGCGCAAGGTCAAGGGGCAATCGACGAAAGACATTTGCTCTCTAGCGCAGTGGCTCGGAGGCACCACCGTCGTGGTCGGTTCGCTACTAGGCACCGTCTTCGGCATGGTCATGCCATGGGCCAATGATGGCTCCGTACTAGGCAGTGTCCGCAACGACTACTTCCTCAATCAGGACAACCTCATGCTCCTCTCGGTCGTGCTGGGTATCATTCAGATCCTCTTTGCTAAGACCGTGGCAGCCGTCAAGATACAGAAGCAGCGAGGACTCAAGTATGCACTCTCTTCGTACGCCTGGGTCATCGTCATCTTTGCCCTCATCATGGCCGTGGCACTGCCGATGGCTGCGACAGGGATACCGAGCTACGTCACCAACATATTCTACGGACTGGCGATAGCTGCAGGACTCGTTGTGGTCTTCTACAACAGCCCTGGCAAAAACATCTTCCTCAACATCGGCTCCTCACTCTGGGCAAGCTACAACACCGCCTCGGGACTACTCGGAGACACGCTCTCCTACATCCGTCTCTTTGCGATCGGACTGACGAGTGGCGTGCTGGGAGGTGTCTTCAACAACCTTGCGGTCTCCATGTCTGAGGGACTTCCCATCGGGCTTAACTGGCTCGTGATGGTCTTCATCCTACTCTTCGGACATGGGCTCAACTTCGGACTAGCTATCATCAGCTCGCTCGTACACCCGCTACGTCTCACCTTTGTGGAGTACTACAAGAACAGCGAGTTCGAGGGTGGCGGTAAGCCTTACACCCCCTTTAAGGTCAACTAAACAAGCAATAATCAAATCAATAACAGATATACATAACATGAACGAACTAATTGCATACGGAGGCGTAGCCCTCATGGTCATCCTCACAGGTATCGGCTCCTCTATCGGAGTCACCATCGCAGGTAATGCGACCATCGGATCTATGAAAAAGAACCCCGATGCCCTCGGTCAGTACATCGGTCTCTCCGCTCTACCCTCTTCGCAGGGTCTGTACGGCTTCGTCGGCTTCTTTATGGCCAACACCCTCATCAAGGATCTTCTCACCGCTGGTGCACTCGGTGCTGGTGCTGCGTGGGCTATCTTTGCCGCTGGGCTCAGCCTAGGTGTAGTAGGTCTCTACTCAGCTATTCGCCAGTCGCAGGTCTGCGCCAATGGTATCAAGGGTATCGGTGCTGGCAACAACCTCTTCGGAGCAACGATGGTCATGGCCGTCTTCCCTGAGCTGTACGCCATCCTAGCGCTACTCGTATCGATCCTAACCTTCGGTGTCGTCAGAGGTCTATTCCTCGCCGCATAGAGACACCCCGTCAGAGTCCCCGTTGCTTTAGCGACATACTCTACACATAGGGGCTACTAGACAGCCTCGACCAACTATCGGACAAGTCCCCGGCAGAGCTAGCTCTGTCGGGGGCTTGTCTTATGTCTATAGCCTGCAAAGCTCTATACCAGCTCTCCGCTTCCATCCAGTGTTGAATCTCGTATATATAATGGAGTCAGCGCAATACGAGTAACCCTTTGTAGGGACGCTCGGTCGAGCGTCCGTCCCCGTTAAAACCACGATGCTGTAACCTTTGATAAAACGGACGTTCAGACCGAGCGTCCCTACAGCGGTCGTCTCTAACTTCTAATCTCTAACTACGCTATGAGCAAACAACTACGCATCTGGCTCTTCGTCCTCATCGGCACGCTGCTGGCGAGCAGCTCCCTCCTCGCCGAAGGTGTCATCACGATGACTACTTCCAAGGCTGTCGGAGAGAAAATCAGTCTGGGCATTGAAGCTAATGGCAACGTGACCATCGAAGGTATCAAAGAGGTTCCACGAACTGGAGACATCCGGGTTGACTACACCCTCACCAGTCAAACAATCATCATCCGAGGCGATGTAACAATGCTTAACTGCGACCAAGAAAGACTGACCAGCTTAGACATCTCGGGCTGTACCGCCTTGACAATGCTGAACTGCAGTGGAAATTACCTGACCAGCTTGGACCTCTCGGGCTGTACCGCCTTGACAGAGCTTAAATGCTACAACATTCGACTGACCAGCTTGAACGTCTCGGGCTGTACCGCCTTGGAAAAGCTTCGGTACTCCTGGAATCAACTGACCAGCTTGAAAGCCGTTGGCTGTACCTCTTTAACATCGCTTCAATGCAGTAACAATCGACTGACCAGCTTGGACGTCTCGGGCTGTACCGCCTTGACAACGCTTGTCTGCGACAACAATCAACTGACCAGCTTGGACGTGTCGCAGAACACCGCCTTGACAACGCTGAACTGCAGTAACAATCGACTGACCAGCTTGGACGTCTCTGGCTGCACCGCCTTGACAACGCTTACCTGCTCCAGCAATCAACTGACCAGCTTGGGTCTCTCAGATTGTCCCCAGCTGAACTTTGTGGACTGCTCTGTGAATCAGATTAAGGGGAAGGCTATGACCCAGCTGGTGGCTAGTTTACCTACTTACAATAGTGGTAACGAGAGAGAATCTGGATACTTCATCATTGTGTCCAACTTAGCTCCAGAAGGAAATGTCTGCTCTAAGGCTGATGTAGCGACTGCTCGTGCTAAGAACTGGAACTCTTTCAAGAAAGTTAATGGAGGAAAGTTGCTTCCATATGAAGGTGAAGATGATAATCTGCAAGTAGGTAATGGTGTGATTACCATGACCACCACAAAAGCTGTCGGAAAGACTATTGCTCTCGCTATTCAAGCTGATGGAGGAGTGACTATAGAGGGCGTGAAGGCGTTTCTGCAACCAGATGGTTGTATAGCTTATTACACCCTCACCAGCCAAACGGTTACCATTCGAGGCGATGTAACAGCGCTTACCTGCTACTACAATCAACTGATCAACTTGGACGTATCGGGCTGTACCGCCTTGACAATGCTTGAGTGTTACGACAATCAACTGACCAGCTTGGACCTCTCGGGCTGTACCGCCTTGACAGAGCTAAGGTGCGAAGGGAGTCAACTGACCAGCTTGAACGTCTCGGGCTGTACCGCCTTGGAAAAGCTTCGGTACTCCTGGAATCAACTGACCAGCTTGAAAGCCGTTGGCTGTACCTCTTTAACATCGCTTCAATGCAGTAACAATCGACTGACCAGCTTGGACGTCTCGGGCTGTACCGCCTTGACAACGCTTGTCTGCGACAACAATCAACTGACCAGCTTGGACGTGTCGCAGAACACCGCCTTGACAACGCTGAACTGCAGTAACAATCGACTGACCAGCTTGGACGTCTCTGGCTGCACCGCCTTGACAAGGCTTAACTGCTTCTACAATCAGCTGACCAGCTTGGACGTGTCAAAGAACACCGCCTTGAGATCGCTGTACTGCGGAGATAATCAACTAACCAGCTTGGACGTCTCAGACTGTACCTCCTTGACATCGCTTAACTGCTCTAAGAATCAATTGACCAGCTTGGATGCCTCTGCCTGTACCGCATTGAGATCGCTTTTCTGCTCTTGGACTCAACTGACCAGCTTGAACGTTTTGGGCTGTACCGCCTTGACAGATCTAAGCTGCGAAGGGAGTCAACTGACCAGCTTGGACGTCTCAGGCTGTACTGCCTTGAGAAGGCTTCAGTGTTACAAAAATCAGTTGACCAGCTTGGACGTCTCAGGTTGCACTGACTTGACTGGTCTTCACTGCTATGAAAATCAGTTGACTAGCTTGAACGTATCAAGCTGCACTGCCTTGTCTGGTCTTTACTGCTATGAAAATCAGTTGACCAGCTTGAACGTCTCAGGCTGCACTGACTTGACAACGCTTCTGTGTTACAATAATCAGTTGACCAGCTTGAACGCATCGGGCTGTACTGCCTTGGCAACGTTTGAGTGCTACAATAATCAGTTGACCAGCTTGGACGTCTCGGGCTGTACCGCCTTGACAGAGCTTAGCTGCGGAAGCAATCAGCTAACTAGCTTGGACGTGTCAAAGAACACCTCCTTGACAAAGCTAGACTGCGGATGGAATCAACTGACCAGCTTGGATCTCTCAAATCATGACCATTTGAGAGCTCTGGACTGTAGCAAGAACCTCCTGAGGAAGATAGATCTGTCAGGCTGTACGAATATAAACTTGCTGACGTGTCATAAGAATCAAATTAAAGCACCCGAGATGACTAGCCTCGTCAATAGCTTGCCAGATTTACAAGGTAAGGGTGTGGGTTTTTTTAGAGTGTTTTATGATGGGAGTGGTGAGGGAAACGTTTGTTTTGCTACGCATGTAGCTATTGCTAAAGCTAAGAATTGGAAGATCCTGTTTACACGAGATCCTTATGATAACTATTGGCACGACTACACGGGCGCAGACAATCCTATCTTTACAGTTACCTCTTCATCAACTAGCGGTGGGGCGATCTCCTTCACTGGGGCGGACAACTTAAACGCTGTCCCCTACGGTACTACGCTGACGGTCATCGCTACCCCCTCAGAGGGTTACGAGTTGACTGAGTTGACTGCCAATGACAGAAACATTCTTGACACGAAGAAGGTGGTCGTCGACGAGGATCTACTCATCAAGGCGATCTTTAGGAAGAAGACCTTCGCAGTGGCGCTGAGCAGCAACGAGCATGGTACGATCTCTATCGCTGAGTCAGTAGACCTTGATGCGGTGCCGTATGGTACGACTCTGACGGTCATCGCTACCCCAGCAGAGGGTTACGAGTTGACGGAGTTGACTGCCAATGACAGCAACATTCTTGACACGAAGCAGGTGGTCGTCAGCGAGGATCTACTCATCAAGGCGACCTTTAGGAGGAAGACCTTTGCGGTCACGCTAACCAGTAACGAGCATGGTACGATCTCAATCGTTGAGCCGGTGGATCTCGATGCAGTAACCTACGGAACGACTCTGACGGTGAAGGCTACGGGCAAGAATGCGCAGTGCGAGCTGACCGCTCTTACGGCTAATGGGGAGGACATCCTTGCTACCCAGAGCTTTGTCGTGAAGGGTGCGACGGAGGTCAAGGCGACCTTTGTGGATCACACGGGCGTGGAGACAACGGTCACGCAGCAGACTCAGCTCTACCCGAATCCAGCGACTGACTACGTCATTGTGGAGGGTGTAGTACCGGCTAGCGAGGTGACGCTCCACAGCATGACAGGCGAGCGGCTCTATGCGGGGCGTGCGGATAGTCGAGGCACGCTACGGATCGACCTGACACCCTATGCGGACGGGGTTTACCTGGTCTGCGTAGCGGACGAGACTTACCGAGTAGTGGTAAGGCACTAGAAAAAAGGGGCGAACCGCCTAGCCGTTCGCCCCTTTTTAGATGTTGGAGATTAGAAGTTAGAGATTAGAGCTAGCTGTCCCTACGTGGATATTTCGAAATCCCCACGTGGAAAATAAAAAATATCCACGTGGGCAAGAAGAAATTCTTCGGAGGAATCAAACGATACTTCGGAGGAATCAAATGATACTTCGGAAGAAATGATTCGCGGCTACGTGGAGAATAAAAAATAGCCATGTGGGGATTGGACATTTCTCACGTGGCTATCGTCTGAAAACTATTTGAGACTGTTGCAAAAGTCAACAGTCTCACAATCTTGCTTGCATGATTGTCTAGACTTTGCAGAAAGGATGAAGCGCAAGGCGCTGAGGGTGAGGTCTGAAGGGAGCATACCTCCGTATGTGACCGAAGCCGAATCCCGAAAGCAACACAGCGATTCGCCTTTATGCAACAGTCTCTATCCACAAGACAGAGGCTCTGTGGCTATACGGTCTAAATGAGTACCTTTGCGGTGAAGATTGTCACGAGGGGTCGTAGCACCCTCCACATTAGCATACAAGACTATGACACAGTTCAAGACGACGCACCTCTATGCGCTGCTGACCTTTATCTTTCTGGCATTGGTTATCACGCTGCTCTCGCCACACGATGAGGAGACATTTCAGTATCAAGTGGTGGAGGGTAGGCCGTGGATGGGTGAGGAGCTCCTGGTGGCGCCTTTTACTTTCCCTATCTACAAGTCAGACGAGATGATACAGCGGGAGCGTGATAGTGTGCGCCAGACGATCCTGCCTTACTATCAGATCGATACGATCACCGGAAGTAAGATGCTACGTAAGTGGGACGATGACTGGAGCGCTAAGTGGAGCCGTGAGGTCACGGACGAAGCTTACTACTTCTACATGCACAACTACCTCAAGGAACTCTATCGTAACGGAATCATAGAGGAGGAGATAGCCTCTAAGCTCAGGCAGGAGGATGTGCTGGAGGTCAAGCTCCTAAGCGCTGATCAGGTGAGCCGTCTGACGCCAGCGACGCTCTTCTCGACACCCATGGAGGCGTACCAGCAAGCTACCGAGAGGGTGCCCCAGGGGATGAGTAAGTCGATCGTCCGAAAGTTTGACCCCAGCAAGTATATCGAGGTCAATGTCTATCCTAACGAGGCTAAGACGCAGCAGGTGATCGATGATGAGCTGCGTAATCTCTCTAAGTCTATGGGGGTGGTCCAAAAGGGGGAGCGCATCATCGGTAAGGGCGAGATCGTGAGTCCTCATCAGTACGACATCTTGCAGTCGCTGCGTCGCGTCACAGAGGAGCAGCGGGATAGTAACCTGCGACAGGTATTGCCGATGAGTGTGGGGACTTTCTTGATTATAGCTTCGCTGCTGGTGGGGTTGTGGTTCTTCCTCTTCTACTACCGGCCGAAGATTGTCAAAGAGTACAAGAACACGCTCTTCCTATCGCTGCTGATCCTCATCTATGCGATCTTGACGATCATCTTCGCGCGCATGGACCTGGGAGCATGGGTCTATGCGATCCCCTTTGTGTCGGTGGCGATACTGGTGCGTACCTTCTTCGAGTCTCGTACGGCGGTCTACGTCTTTCTCACGACGGTGCTGATCTGTGCGCTCTATGTGCCTTTTCCACTGGAGTTTGTCGTGATACAGTTTGTCGCTGGTATGGTGGCGGTCTTTAGCCTTCGATCGCTCTCCTCACGAGCACAGATCATCCGTGCCACCTTCCTCATCTTCGTCATATACAATGTGATGACCTGTAGCTACTCGCTGATGACGGGAGGGGCGCTGGGGAGTAATGACTTGAGCAATCTGCTCTACTTCTCGTTCAACCTGATCTTCAACATGTTTAGCTACCTGCTCATCTACCTCATCGAGAGAAGTTTCGGCTATGTCTCGAACATAACGCTCGTGGAGCTGAGCGACGTCAACCGACCTCTGCCACGGCAGCTCTCGGAGCAGGCTCCTGGCACCTTCCAGCACTCGATGCAGGTGGCACTCCTGGCGAGCGAGGCGGCTACCGCTATCGGTGCAGATGCTCGTCTCGTACGTGCTGGAGCCGTCTACCACGACATAGGCAAAATGCGCAATGCTGCATACTTTACGGAGAATCAGGGCGCGATCAATCCGCACGACCAACTCACCCCCACGGAAAGCGCTGCTGTCATCATCAAGCATGTGACCGACGGACTGGCTATGGCGCAAAAGCACAACCTCCCGCAGGCGATCCAAGACTTCATCCGTATGCACCATGGACGAGGCATGACGAAGTACTTCTACACCCAGTATTGCAACGAGCATCCTGACGAAACGGTCGATGTGGACAAGTTTACCTATCCAGGTCCTAATCCGAATACTAAGGAGACTGGTATCCTGATGCTGGCAGACGCTATCGAGGCAAGTAGCCGCAGCCTCAAGGATCTGAGCAAGGAGACCCTCATAGCACATGTCAATAAGATCATTGATTCGATCGTCGCTGATGGTCTGCTCAACGATACGCCTCTGACCTTTAGGGATATCCAAACGATCAAGGATGTTTTTGCTGAGAAGCTCGCCACGATCTATCACTCACGTATTGCCTACCCCGAGCTCAAGCGATGACACTCTACCTAGTAGGCTATATGAGTGCCGGCAAAAGCACTGTGGGGCGTACGCTGGCGGAGCTCCTCGGCTATGAGTTTGTAGATACAGACATTTACATCGAGAGTCGCTTCCGTCAGCGGGTGTCAGACCTCTTTCGGCTGCATGGCGAGGAGTACTTTCGCCAGAAAGAGCGGATGATCCTAGAGGAGATCGCCGGGCTCCCCGATGCGGTCATCGCCACAGGCGGTGGGCTGCCTGTATACCACGACAATATGGATATACTCCTAGAGAGTGGCACGGTGCTTTACCTGCGTTATAGCAGTGAGGTGCTAGCTCAGCGACTGGAGCTCACCAAGCGCACCCGTCCCTCTGTGGCACACCTCTCGGGCGATGAGCTGCGACAACATATCGAGGAGTCCATGCGTCTGCGTGATCCTATCTACAGCCGCGCGCATCGGATCATCGATATGGAGGCTCTCGCCAAGCAGGGTATCTCCTCAGAGACGAAGATAGCTCACTGGATCGCCCAGCAATTACCCGCTGCCGAGTGAGGCTCCTCGCCGACACTTGCGAAGAGCCTTCTCCCTAAGGGCTGCTTTTTGAGGTGCTGGAAGAAATTTAGACTGACGTATTCTAATCGACGGAGACTATAAAACAGAATATCCACGTGGAGATTTTCGATTCTCCACGTGGATATTTTTTATTCTCCACGCTTTCTAAGTTCATATGCAAGTAAAATGCGAAGTTTTTTCTCGTTTCGGAAGTTCGGTCGACTTCTCTTCGGGTGAACCGCTCAGCGGGGTGGGGGCTCCCACCGTAGGGGCGGACTTATGTGTCCGCCTGTCCTCGTTGGGGCGTTTTATGCCATATGGGCGGACACGTAGGTCCGCCCATACACAAACCACATCAACACGACAAATCCAGCCATCAGACGCTGTAACACCCATCTTCGTAGGGGCGGACCTGTGTGTTCTCCCGTCCTCACCTGAGCGCAGTCTATTCTGCGGGCGGACACGTAGGTCCGCCCCT
>OHCR01000447.1_pt1 | contig 24339 bp, 11 predicted proteins | sample 1566831 | NCBI WGS metagenome assembly OHCR01 (sample SAMEA3879516, study PRJEB24766) | human gut metagenome | biome: human-associated habitat; feature: feces | place: USA | collected 1985/1987
CGGCTTCTATAAGTAAAGCAGTTAAGATCCGTTTCTCAAATATCTATAAAAATCACAAAACAACTTTTCTACTACTATCTCCGATCTCAACTATATAGACCCCTTTCTGAGTTACAGGAATTGTTGTTACATTAGAAACAGGTGCTTTAAATGATATTAATTGTCCTGAAACAGAATACACTTTAATAGGAGATTTTGCATCTACAACTGTAATTTCTCCATTAGAGGCCCAAACCACTGCTTTTTGATCTGCTTTTTCATAGCTCATCCCAGTTGGAGTATCAACCCAATCTACATCTTCAACTTTACCCGGAATATATTTATCATCAGTCGCAGCAATCTTTTCTAACTTAATATCACTAAGCAATAAAATACTATTTTCAATACCACCACCTAACCACATTTTTATTACTATAGGTAACTCTTTATAATTAGGATCTGTATTATCTGCAATAGTAAAATCTAAAATGGCATTGTTCCAATAATCATTATATTCAGCATAAAATGGCAACTCGAATTCTCGATAAGTACCATTATCAATTCCATCATAATGAGATGTGGCTATAGTTAATTTAAGACTATTTTGTCCTGAATTTGCAATAACACGAAAGCCCATAGAAAGACGATAGTTGGTTGCCAAAGGAATATCTGTATTTGAAAGCCAAAATAATGTAGAATTAGGCATTGCTTTAGTGTTTTGTACAGCTCTTGAATCAGACAGTGTAGAACCTTTACCTTGATAACAAAACAGATTTCCTAATTCACCACCATCCACAATTTGGCAAGCTTTATAAAATTCTCCAAATGAAACTTTATCAGCTTCCGACATTTGTGCATAATCATCCGTTATAGGACCAACAAGATCACCACTTACATAACATGCTAATCCAATAGACCCATCCAAATGATCTCCTAAACGAAAAGGCGCTTTACAATTCCAATGAGCAGCAGCCATTTCTTTAATGAATAATCCCGCTGCACTACCTTTTTCTTGTTTACTAAATGTCCATGCAGTCGGAGCATAATTCTGTGCCATTATACTCACAGAAAGAAAACAAACGGCCGAAGCCAAGAGTAAATTTCTTCTCATAATAATAAAAATTAAAGTTAATAAATAAAACATTGGTATAATACCCACCGCATAATTAGATATTCATATTTTCAATATATAATAATGCATTTTTTGTTGTTGCAAACATAGATGATTAAATATAAATTAGTGTTCAAAAATGGTTGTTTGTTATTCCAAATATGTTCTAAACACCCTCTACAAAAGAGTTTTGAACGATTTTTGAAAACATGTGATTGATTTTGAAAAAAGCTCAATCAAAAGACATTCTTCATTCGCATTTCATTTATGAATATTTGCTGTACTCACCACCTCTAAAAATTCACAAATTGAAGTATTTATACTTTTTCTTGAATACATTTATACTGTCCATTCCTATATATATCATTATAGCTATTCCTAAAACAAGATTTATTTCGGTACACAGAGGTGGTTTCAAGAGTCTACAAATGCATCTTAAAAGCAGGGGAAGCACTGATACGCAAAAAAATAACATTTCAATTATCGATAAAGCACACAATTCGGCGAAAAAAGACTATCGTAAAATTAACGTGACTTCTAAGACTTACTTAAGTCTTAGAAGTCACGTTATCTATACTGCTAATATATAAACATACGGTTTTAAAAGTTACTTCTCCCTAAAACAAGTGTCTATCCATAGAAGGAAAAGTAGCCATCAATGGAAGAAAAACTATAACCGCAAGTTGCGGTTATAAAAACAGAAGTTTTGATTTTAAAACCAAAACTTGCAGTTATAAAACCAAAAGTTTAAATCATAGATTACAAAAGGGGGAATAAGACTTTTCTACCCGACAATAGAAAGTTTATATCGAATGATAAGAGATTTTTCGTCCAATGCCTTATCCACAATAATTGGGCTAAATTAACCTCAACTCAATATAAGTAAGAATGACGATGCACAGCTGGGACGGACTGAAATGTTATATCGAACTCAGGTTAAAATTAAACAACAGCATCAATTAGTATTTGCATAAAATAGCAAGGTGGTAACATGATGATAACAGAACTCATTATCAACACATTACCACCCATCATATTATCATCTTGTAGTTTACAGCTTTCTAACAGATTAGCTACATTGGCCCTATAAACAAGGGCACATGAATAACTTGATACAAGTCCGGGCTATCTCTCCTTAGAAATAAAACCTTACCCCTCCTTTTATATTAATTCGTGATATTCCGCTATATTCATCCTCTCCAAGCGTAACTCCTTCTTGTCTGGATAAATAGCTGGACAAAGATTGCACCTCCACTCCTAAACCGACATGCTTGCTTACCATATATTCAGCACCGATATTCACGTCAAGCCCAACTCCGGAAAGAATATCTCCAGAATCACTATATCCAAAATAACCAATGCCAATACCATACTTTAATATCCAAGCATCAGCCAATTTAACACGACCTATAAACGAAGGTGCAATATAAGTCAACAGCATGTATCCACCTTCCGAGAAACTGGTTCTAAAACCGGAATACTGCAACCCGAAACCGAGCCCATTACGATATACCCGGTTGTATTCCAATTCCCAGTCGAGTCCGTTCTTTCCATTATAAGTTCGATACGGCGTATAGATTTTACTATAAACACAACCGATTCCAACATCCAGACCTATGGTATTCGCCGGTGCCTGGCGTTTTTTCATTTTTTCTTCGAGTGCAATATGCTTGGCTTCAATAGCATCAGCTATCGGATTAAGAGCTTGCTCGTCTATTGTCCAATCATTTATGTAGAGCATGATACCGGATATCTGATGACAGCTGCTCCCCCATACTGCAGGTGTTTTATGTTCTGTAACAACAAATCCGTTTCCACCAACCTTAGCGGTCTCTTCTCTGGCAATCCGGAGTACCTGATCGTACTTACATTTGGTAGTCGTACCGGCATCTGTTACAGACACATTCCCTATGGGTTCGGCTGAATTAGGAATAACATCCCCCGGTTCATACACCCAAACGGAATCTGCCGCCACAGGAGGATAGGTTCTGACAACTTCAGTTGTAACACGCGGACTACAAGCTGTCAACAACAATATCGGCAACACCGCCACCAAAAGCAAATTAGTAGTTTTCATTTTTTTTAATTTATAATATGAATAAAGATTGCAACGACTCACTATTTCCACAAACAATATTCCTATAGCGATATGCGAATTTGAAAATCGAGACTGATAAGATGTTCATATTTCCAAGGCTTCGACGAACCGAAACGATAGAACGTGGGACGATAATTCAGCCCGATTCCGAAAGAGTTGCAAAAATATCCATAAATATGAATTGGAGTGCCGATTGCGTATTTTAGGGAATGTAAATCCAAGTCTCCAAAATCGCCATCGGAAGGATCTGCTTCATCAACGTCATAACCTTCCGTATGATAATCCCATGAATTTCGTGCTATACATAACCCATAACCGACTGACAAGTATTTAATATAGTGGTTATGCATCAAACAAAGATCCATACCTTGAATATGTGTATGACTGGATTCATAATCTACCGGAGCAGGGACCGGAGCCATGAAAGCCATAGTAGCATTCCACTTCAGCGACAAAGAAGTATTCTTGGAATGGAAATATTCCAACCCGGCTCCAATTCCCATAAAACCAATTTGTTTGTCTCTTTGAGACGTTCCTTCTGGAACAAGATTATACCCATTGACATAAGGAATAGAAAGAAGCAGCCCAAAATGTCCTTTTTGTCCTCCCAAAGTTTTTTTGGAGTGCTGTTGTCCGGTGATTGACAAACCATACCGCTGACGAATTTGTTTCCATACAGGAAGCTTAACACTGTCTCCCTCAATCGTCTTTAAGGTTTGTGCTTCGATATTTACGAAACAAAAAAAGATAGAAAGAAAGATTATCAACAATGTTTTCATGTTTTTTCTATTTAGATAGTTAATTATCAATATTTAAAAATAAAAGGTTCTATTGGAAATCTATTAGCATTCCAATCCACACCATCTTTTTTGGAAAAATAGTTGCTTGCTTTTTCATTAGCATATCTTTCATACCATTTTATTTTATGGGTAGTAAGAGGGGCATGACCATCAATAGGTTCTGATCTCTTTGCAGACCTAAGACTTGGCAATCCAACACTAAACAAATATCCCCAACCATATTCCTGACTTTGCAAATAGTGTCCATATTCATGTAAATACAAATCATCCAATAAGGGATTAAATTTCCCCGAAGAATTTGCCGGTTTACTACTTTCATCATTTATGTTAATATAATTACCAAGAGTAATTCCCTTATTCTTGGGAGCATATTCATTTATGACATAAGTCGCTCCCCTAAAATATTGCACATCATCAACCATACCAATGGTATTCTTGCCTAATGAAAAATATTCACCGATAACAGTTTGAGGTAATTGCCATGTAAAACGGCTTAATAACTCTAAAGCTCCTTTCCAAAAGTTATTAGTTTTATCAACGGTAAACAGACCTCCATATATTTTGGCTTCGTTCTTTACTGATTTCCATGCCGTTTTTATTGGATTTTTACCAGTAAAAATACCTTTCCAAAAACCAATAACTGCTGCAAGAAAGAATTCACCATCCTTATCCGTATACATTAACGGATTGTTCAAACAATAACTATACCGATTAAAGCTCTGACTGTTTTCCGGCATCTGTACATATGGATCCGGACTTAAGAAACGCCCCAACAACGGATCATACAGACGGGCATTCATGTTTACCAGTCCGAACATTGGCAAATGTTCGTGACCTGTATAGCCGCGATTCAAAAATAAGTCCGGTTCGGTTCCGGGAGCATATATAGACTGATTATCAGGATTGCGCCAACGCCCCCAAGCATCATAACTTAACTCTTGTACCACATTTCCGGTAGAATTTGTGATATGTGTAATGCTTCCCAAATAGTCACGGCAGATATAATAAATACTCCAGGAACCATGCTCCCTTACATATACTGCCGGGGCGGAATATGCGTTTCCACCGATATACAGGAAACTTTTCGCGCCATCTTTCTCATAACACCCCCCTAAATAATAGCGACATTGTTTATTATTACCATTCCGACTGATTGTCATTTTGGCACGATCGCCATTCGCTTTATAAATAAATGTTGCAGTTGCACCATTCTCCATAATCGTTGCCGGGCGTTTAAAAGAGGTATAAATAACGTTTTGAGGATTCTTCGGAGCTAAATAACCGGAATGGGAAACAAACTCGGTCACTGCATAAGGCTTTGAAGTATTCGTATAAGATAACTCACCAACTCCAACAAGCTGGGTGATATTACCTTTCGAATCATAAACATTCTGCTTAGGCCCATAATCAACCAAACGATTCAATTTGTCGTAAGTAAAATACTCAGTAATATTACGATCTACATCTGTACGGGTTGACAAATTGCCGGTTCGGGCGTTAAACATATATTTAAAGTGTTGTATGGAACCCGCCTTGCGTTCTGTCTCCATACCGTATGCATCATACCCATAAGTACGAGTTAATAAACCGGTAGTAACTACCGTAGGTTGTCCTAACTCATTTTCACTTACTAATTTCCATACCGAAGTGGAACCTAATTTTATTTCTGTCAGATGTCCATTGGTATAGATATGATTTTCCTCTATTAGAGAATTATCGTCGGATGTCTCATATATAATTTTCGTAAGATTGTCATCCGTATTATAGATATAAGAACGTTTCAGCCAAACGCTATCCGGAGCATATTCCGTCTCAGTAGCAATCCGCCCCAATTTGTCATAAGTATAGTACTTTGAGGTCCCATTAGTTGAAATCTCCTTTTCTATAAGTTTCGTTGTAATGTTATACTTCCACCTTGTTTCAAATTCAGGTCGTACTGCCCTTACAATCCGGCCATCCAGTTTAAAATTAGATAATATTGTTTTACCATTGGCATCTGTCTCTCTTACATCTCTTTGACTACCACTAACATTTTCTGAGTAGGTTTGTGTTCCTGCACTCGGGTCTATAAGCTTGGTACGTCGCCCATAAGCATCATACTCAAAGGAAGTGACAATATCTCCCGGAGCAATAATTTTCGTAGGTTGCTTATCCGGTCGATATTCATAAGTAATTGTCCCTCCCGGGTCAGAAACAGCCGCCAATAATCCACTCTTGTCATAGGTTCGGGTGGTAGCTATCCCCCTCGCATCGGTAGTAGTCACTTGGCTTCCTGAATAAACGGTCGTATTTGTTCCTCCGGAAGCTTCTGTTACGGATATTGTACGGTCATAACTATCATAACTATAAGTGGTCCATAACGAGGGCTGAGTTTTAAATGGTTGAGAAACTCTTTTCAAACGTCCATATTCATCATATTCGGTGGCCGTATATTGCCAACTTCCATCAAACCGTTGACTTCCATTCCAGACTTCCCGGTTCAACGCGTCATAATATGTCTCCTTTTGAGGTTGTCCGGCTATTGATTCTGTTACAGAATATACTCCTATTGAAGGGCTCCACACATAGGTTACCTCTTTTTTCATATCATAACGTGTCGCAGAATTACGATTGAATAAACGAACCTGCCATAAATGGTCTCCATTATAGCTATAATGATAAATATTAGATAAAAAATCTGTCATGGAACTAACCCTTCCCCACGTATCATAACTATAACGTGTAGTCCGTCCTAACCTGTCAGTCTCCGACTCAAGATCACGATTCATATAGTATGTATAAGTACTTCCTTGGAACACCACACTTTCATACGGAGCACTCATCTCTGTAAGTACATTATTGTATGCATCATATGTCCATCTTGTTTCATCGGTTTTATTACCATTTGCTTTAGTTATCTTACTTTCAGGCAATATGGTACCTGATTTATAGGTGATTTCTTCCGATTGAGTCCAAGAAGCCCCATCACGTCTTTCTGTCACTGTCTTCAAAACAGGAAGCCCGATCCAATAACGGTCCGTTGTAATCTGATTTTGATAAGTTTGCGTAACGTTCGTTTGTATCACATTTGAGGTTTGCCCATCAGTATAAGCAGTTACTTCGGACACAGGGTTACTATAATTATCGTAGCTATATGTTGTTGTTACAGTCGCATTTTTCAGTAAATCCTTAACAGTAACTTGAGTAGGCCTAACTGTAGTTTTTTTATTGGTAGCAACTCCCACATAGTAAATATGACTCGTCTCCATCGTAGGAGTAGTCTCCTTTACCGGAACACCGAATCTCAAGGGATCATACGTTTGAGAAGAGACTACCCGACTACGCAATTTATCATAAACCTCCACCTCTTTCATTCCGACAAACCCCAATCCCTGCCGATGAAAAATAGCTCCTTGATAGGTGTACGACAAATTGTTTATTAATGAACCATTGAGTAATGTTTCCTGTGAAGCGGTAGCCCATAAAGGACCATTAAAATCTGTATACGGAAAAGTGGCATTCGTGCCTTTCACATAAAACCAGATAGGGTTTCCGAGTTCCCGTCCATTCAAACGCTGATAATAATTGCGATGTATCACTCCGAGACTGTTAACCATTCCTGTCAGTAAATATTGCTTTGCACCATTAATCATGCTGTTCACTTTCACTAATTTCGATCCCTTTACTGCCAATAAGAAATTATAATAATTGGACGTGGCGACAGAAGAAGGAACCATATAACTGCCATCGGGAATTCCCACAGAAATAATATCTATCAGAAAAGATCCGTTTTTGTTGAGTAAAGCATCTATACTATAAGTATTATAATATAATCCTTGTTTCACCAAATCAACTAATCCATCGGCATCCACATCCTGCAATGCATAATGTTCATCCTTTTTACATTCCATAAGATTTTGTTGAGTTTTAATAAACCCATTTCCTTTAGATAGATAGACGTCCCACAGCGTTCCATTATGATAAGGTATCGTTGTCGCCACTCGATAGGTAGCGCCATGCTTAGGACATTCACCATTAGCAAGAGGTTTCCTACAGTTGACACATTCGGTGACATAGCCTATGAAATAATGGCATTCCGGACACACGTTGCTATTCGGATAGTGCCACAAACATCTCGGACAATACTCGGAAGTTTTTGTCAAAACGTCCAGATTCCCCCACTCATAATAAGACTTGACCGGAGTGACAACTAAATCAATTTTGCCATCACCGTTTACGTCTCCAAGCATTAAATTCCTGTCCCGCAAACTATAAATGTCCAAATCGGGATAAGTAAATAGCTTATTGAGAGAATAAGTTCCACCTGCCACTTCAAAACTATAAATATCCAATCCATTCTCATGCAAATGGCAAATATCGGTCTTCCCGTCCCCGTCTACATCCATTGGAATGACCATATCTTTTTTAACATTAAAATTAAAAACATGAGCATTGAAGAGAGTTCGCCGCCCGGACAAATCGAACAACATACATTTAGAATCCAACTCTTTCTCCAAAGGCTGATACATAGACACGGCCAATATTTCTATTTTTCCATCACCGTTATAGTCGCCCGATAAATAAGTTTTAGGCCAAAAACTTTTGTTATTCACATGTGTTACCGCATCGCTGGTAAATGTAAAGGTAGATTCCAAACTCATACTGTTTTTCAAATCCGGTTTATAGGTCTTTATCGTAACCACATCCCGGTCGTTAGCCAAAGTATTATTAATCTTCAAAATTTCATCGCCCGCCTTTCCGTCTACATCAGCCGATAGTAAGGCTTGAAAGCCATCTTCTGCTAAAAGTTTAGTCGGTGAAGGAGCAACGCTACCCAAATTCTGGTAAATCAGTAATTCCTGCTCCGGAACAAACTCCGAATAATAATAATATTCGGAATGCTGAAAAGTTCCACTCGATTTATAGTAAGACGAGCAAGGACTTTTATCCGGATAGACAATCAAGCCGTCATCATCGGAACCATAATCGAACTTTCCTTTATTGACAACTACCGGTAGAGATTCATCGTAATGCAACATTAACCCGACTTCCTGTTTCTGAAGCTTCTTCGTCGTATTGTCACTATATCCATAGTAAAATTTCAACGGATTCAAATTGCTTTTTCCAATCCCTGTCAGCAATGACACTCTATCTGTCTGGTAAGTAAACGTATATTCGCAAACACAGCTTCCCTTATCCCAGCATTTTATCTTATCAAGTAAACGCGACAATTTAAACTCCATACCATTTTGATAACCGGATATAATATCGGTGCGGGATTTATAAGTAAAATCCATCTCTGTGAAATACATATCGGATGAAGAATGGATTCCAGAATAGATTTTCGTTATATAACTGTGGTTATCAACCGTTTCATATTCGTAGGTATTATAATTCCCTTGTGCATCTTCAAAACGTGTGATAGGAAAAGATATATTATTGGTATTGCTATATATGGCTTTACTGCCATTCGAATATTCTACGGCGAAAGAGTTAATGGTATTTCCAGACACAGCCGCTTTTATACGCATATTTCCCTGTTCCGGTTCGTAGGTATTGGCTTGACCGGACACCGGAAGTAATCTCATACCATCCAGAACAAATGCATCATCCATACCAAGAGTCATAGCTTGAGTCATTCCATCATAATAGATACTTTTATCGACCCGGGTAATGGAAGACAACCCATTAATATTCCAGCCATATCCCAATACATTATTGCCTCCCTGACTATTGTAAACGATAGAAATTTCCGGATTAAAACCATTCCGTATAGGAGTAATTTCGATAGGAACATTATAGGTGACGGCCCCTGTAGACGTCACTTCGGAAGTAAAAGGTATTTCTCCTACCCTATATTTAGTATCAACCGCTACAGAAGTAGGGATGTGGGCATGCGTTTCATCAGTTGATAAAGGAGTAACTCTTGCTGTTTCCGAAATAGCATCCGCATTCAAAACCGGATGTTCAATGCGGATAATAGAATCCGGCGCAATAGAACTGAGACTATCTACAAATATTCGCCAATGCTTCGACTGCGAATCGACACTATAGGTTTGGGCAACTGTATGGGAAGCGAAACAGAAACTTAGTATTCCAAAAACACACCAAAAGTATAAAAAGGTATTCTTTACTTTCATAGCATTAAGATATTAAAGGTTATTCTTTGATGATTTTCCATGTCGACTGCATCTGCCCGAAAACGAGCTTCATGATATACATGGCCGGAATGAATTCTCTCATAGAGACCACCATTTCCGTTGTACGAATCGTTTTTTTCAACAACAGTTTTCCCTGCATGTCATAGAGCTGCAATGTCCCGACACCCGGTTCCGGCAATTCGGACAAGCTGACAGTCAGATCTGTTACCACGGGAGTAGGATAAACACGAACGTTCTCTCTGGAAAGTCTATTTTCCCAAGTGTCATCATCCGCCAAAGAATCATTTTCCATAGAAAGAGAAAAGGAACGGGAAGTTACCAATAGGCGGGAGACCCGGTTACCGGCACTGTCATAAGAATATTGCAACCGCACAGCTTCTTGTGCGGAAGCATCTGTCCCGACAGCAAAACTCACTAAAAACAGTAAGAAAAAGAAAAAAGATTTCATAGTATATAATATAATGTTAGTCAACCTATCAAAAAAATCATTGTTGATTCGAGGTTTTATATATCGGACAATGATACGAAATCATTGACATTTCAATGTTTCAAATCATTCAATCTTTTTCAAAAATCATTCTTTAAAGAGTATTCGAAACAATTTTAGATATAACTAAACAATTTTAAACACCGAAAACAATAAAGCATACCGTCTATTTATACTTATTTAAATCACAATTAAAATTACAGAAGCTTGATAATATAGAATGATTACAATAAAATAAAACGGTATAATACTCCGACATAACACATTAATACTCAACCATTAAACGAGTAAACTTATTACTATTACAAAAGTATACACTTAAGCTTGTGTTAATAACGTTTCTTTATACAATAATAGTATATACTTTTGCATGATAAAAGTATATATTATTGTATGCATCAATTTTATAGTTAAAGAAATAGATTAACAATGTTAATAACCAACCCGTTATCTTTGCTTCAAAAAGACATTATTTTCCCATACCTTTTGTTTATCTGTCACATTTGTTTTAATTTTGTCTACACTAATCAAAAAAACGATTATGAAAAACTATGGAAACGTACTAACCAGTTTATGCCGGTTTGTCGGATGTGTTCTATTGATGCAATGCTCCGTTTCTTCCTTACACGCTTTTCCTGATTATTATTTCAAACAACTATCCCTACAAGAAGGGCTATCACAGACAACGGTCAACTGCGTACTCAAGGATTACAAAGGAATCATCTGGATTGGTACTCAAATGGGATTGAATCGTTTTGATCAGTATGAACTTAAAAATTACTTTTATGATTCATATTCTCCTAATTCATTACCAGACAATGATATCTGCTTTCTAAAAGAAGACTCCCTGCTCAATCTATGGATAGGTACTCAGGAAGGATTGGCAATTTACAACCGGGGAGAAGATAATTTCACTTTGATCTATCATAACAATGCCCCTGTACAAGCAAAGACCGCTTGTCTGCTGACGGACGGAATATTATTTGCAGGAACAGGACTGTGGATATACAGCTATGCCGATCGCCAATTGCACAGTCTCCCCATTATTAATAAAGGCAAAGCAATTAATGACTATTTTAAATATATCAAACCTTGGAAAAAAAATACGTATGTGGTAGGCACCCAATGGAAAGGTGTTTATCTCTACCACACAGACAGCCACCAATTAACCCCTTTCACCTCTTGCAAAAAACAACATATAAGTTCTTATTTTATTGACAAACAAAAAAACTTATGGTTATCACCTTATGGTGAAGGTATGATATGTTATGACGCAAACGGCCAAGAAATCGCCCGCTATTCCACACAAAATTCCGATTTGTGCAATGACATCATACTTGACATGCTCATTTACAAAGACGAACTGTGGATAGCTACCGACGGAGGTGGCATTGCGCGTTTAAATCTCGCAAACCGTACCTTTCGCACCATCAAACAGCAAAGCGGAAACAACAACTCACTGCCCAGCAATTCAATAAAAAGCCTGTATGTGGATCATTCACAAAACCTATGGGCCGGTACCATCCGAAACGGACTGTTGAATATTCGCGAAGTATACATGCACACCTTTCAAGATGTACCTTTAAACAACCTTTATGGTCTGAGCAATAAAATAACCTTATGCTTGTATGAGGAAGACGGCTTTATGTATATTGGGACAGATGGCGGAGGTATCAACCGGCTAAACCAAACTGAAAATATATTTAAGCATTACCCCTCATGCAGCAAAGAGAAAGTAGTATCGATAGCAGGATATAATTCAGAAGAACTGATCGCCTCCTTTTATGGGAAAGGACTCTATTTCTTCAACAAAAGAACCGGACTCTGCCGTCCGTGCAACTTTATAAGCCCGAATCTCAGAGAGCAAATCAATTCCATGGGAATAGCTATCAACATATATCAATTTTCTCCCGGAAAATATTACATACTGGCAGAACAAGTATATATTTATGACCTGAAAACAACCCGGCTTACCCCTGTACAGATGACACAAATACGCAAAGATACAGACACTCCAATCAGTAATCTTAAAGTTATTGCCTCAAACGACTCCATCACCTACCTTTATGGAGTTAAAAATATTTTTTGTCTGAACAACCGCACCCAAACACTGTCACCGATCTATTATTCCGATTTCAATATCACTATCAACTGTGTCTGTTGCGATTCGCAAGGAGATTTCTGGATAGCAACCAATCGCGGGTTACTAAGATACAACCGTCACAATAAATCTGCTGAAAAAATCGAGACGTCTCTGTTCAGTGAAGCCAGAACAACCGTTTATGATCCTACAAACCGAATTTGGATCGGTGCCCGAAACATGCTGTTCGCTTATTCCATATCGGATAAACGATTTACCATCTTCGACGAAAACGACGGGGCTTTAGCCAATGAATATATGTATACCAACGTTCCCATATCACAATCGGGAGACATTTACCAATGCGGAGTAAACGGCTTATTGCGTATTTGCAAAAATTACCCGTTTAAAGACGGCAATATTCCCACCATAAAATTAATGGATATAGAACTGAATGGAGCAACCATCACCAATCAAGTCTCAGCAACAGGCAAATTGACCATTCCCTATCATTACACCTCACTTATCATCAAACTGATAAGAAATGAGGAGGATGTATTTCGACGGAGAATATACCGGTTTCACATTTCCGGCTTGGCGCGCGATATCGAATCGTATGCTCCTTCTTTGGCTCTCTATTCACTATCCCCCGGTCATTATGAAGTATCCGTTTCGTGCAGTAACAGAGATGGTAGCTGGACAGAAATGACGCCTATATTAAATCTGGAAATCCCAACTCCATGGTGGCAAAGTCCTTATCTGAAACTGGCACTGATTATTCTGCTTATCATTATCTGCATAGGTTATGTGACTTATTATAACCGGAAAAAAGAGCGTAAACTGCAATGGGAGCTGAAAGAACACAAGCAAAATATGAATGAAGAGAAAATACGTTTCCTCATCAATATGAGCCATGAGTTGAGAACACCTCTTATGCTTATATATGCACCGCTCAAACGTCTGCTTAATAAAGAGGCAATAACCGACAATAAACTAAAAGAACAACTGGAAAGTATCTGCCGGCAAGTCAGACGTATGAAAAATCTGATTGAAATGGTACTTGATGTACGTCGCATAGAAATGGGGCAAAAAGTATTACATTTTTCCACTTGTACGTTCAATGATTGGTTGGAAGAAATCGCCGGGAGTTTCACAAATGAATATGCCAACAAGAATGTACGTCTCCTATACAATTTTGACAACCGTATTACAGAATGGACGTTTGATACCAGCAAATGCGAAATGATAGTATCCAATCTATTAGCAAATGCATTAAAATTCACTCCGGAAGGAAATTCCGTGACATTAACAACGCAAAAAGAAGAGGGAAGCATACGTGTTTCCGTCATCGATGAAGGTATCGGACTGGACGAAGACGACATAAAACAACTTTTTGTACGCTTCTATCAGGGAAAAGACTCAAAAGAAGGAAGCGGCATCGGCCTATCCTATGTGAAAGTACTGGTGGAACTGCAAGGAGGAAAGATCGAAGCCTATAATAATGAGAAAACAGGAGCCACTTTCTGCTTCGAACTGCCCGAAAGAGAAGATAAAAAGATTCTTTCTGAACAGTCCGTCAATATATCACTCAACGATGTACTCCGTTTTTCCGACAGAGAAAGACAAGAACAAAAAACATCCCAAGAGGAAGAGAATTTCGATACACGCAACTATTCAATACTAATAGTAGAAGACAATATCGAACTGTCCAACTTTCTCAAAGAAGCCTTGAAGGAGCACTTCCAAAAAGTATATACAGCCAACAACGGAAAAGATGCATTCAACATTGCCACACAAAAATTACCCGATATCATTGTCAGCGATATCATGATGCAACAAGGCGATGGTCTGGAGCTATGTCAACAAATAAAAAGACAAGAAAAAACCTGTTTCATTCCCGTGGTACTACTCACTGCGCGAACGGACATGGAAAGTACAGCATCCGGCTATAAATCGGGAGCTGATATCTACCTTACCAAGCCTTTTGAAGTAGATGAATTAATAATTATAGTACGCAACTTATTGAAAAATCGTAAGATATTACAAAAACACTATCGTAACTATGTGAGTAGTATATCCTCCTATCCAAGCATGGAAGAAGAACCGAGTAATGCAGACGAAAGATTTCTCTTCAAACTAAATAATATTATCATGGAGAATCTAAGCAACAACCAATTGGATGTAGATTTTATAGCAGACCAAATGGGCATGTCGAGAACCACACTCTACAACAGAGTAAAAGCAGTAAATTATGTGGGTATCAACGACTGCATCAATAATTTCCGTATAGAAAAAGCCCTTCAAATGCTACGTGAAACAAATTGCAATATGCTCGAAATATCAGAAGCCGTAGGGTTTAGCAGCCAACGCTATTTTAGCACATTCTTCAAAAAAATGGTAGGCTGCCCCCCATCCAAATACAGAGAAGAGAATCAGAAACAGGAGTTAGAAGCAGGAAGTCAGGAGTCGGAATTTAGAATTTAGAAGGTAGGAGGTAGAAGTTGGGAGTTAGGAGCTGAGAGTTAGAATAAGAAAGTAGCAAACTTTGATATCTACGAAAGGCATCCTCTACTTACTACTTGACTACTGACTCCTAACTACTATATTCTAACTCCTAAATTCCAACTCCCAAATTCCAACTCCCAAATTCCAACTCCTACCCCAACTGTCCGATACGATTTATCAACTCGTCACCCAATGCATTCTTATCATCAATGTGCTCCAGTACGGCAGTTACAAATGGGTTACTTTCAAAATCTCCACGAACTTGCTCGAAATCAAGTTTCATCTCATCTTGTGATCCGTCAGCTCCAAAACCAGTCATTGACGACATGGAGAATTCCTTACGTGCATCATTATACACCATACGATCCAGCCCGATAACAGCTTCTTTCCAGGATTTTACAATACAGATAATGTCTTTGGCAGTAATTGTCTCCGGATCGAGACCATAAAACTCCTGAATCTTATTATAAGCCCATGTCCACTCATAGGTGTAGTAATTGTTGTGCATCTCGGCAAAGCGGGCATTTATTTCTTTCAAACGATTAATTTCACCACTTTCTATCCCGGCCATCAGCTTTTCTATTTCACTCTTCGGAGCAATCAATCCGGATATGTCAACCCATTCTCCCAAACCTATCTCCGTATCCGGTTTCAGCCGTTGGCGAATTTCCTCGTTACTCTGGAACTTAATGCCTTCAAGACGCTTGATGATAGAATTGCCCAGAAATTTATGAATGGCTATCTCATAATAACGAATACCGCTATTCAGGGAAGAATTCTTAATCTTGGCACTCTGATAAGAATAAGTTTCGGAAGTTTCGCCGGATACACGTTTCAAATCCTTCAAAATAAAACGCCCCTTAAACATCTTCTGAATAGTATATGGGCTCAGCAAGTTATAATTAATATAATCGAGCTTGTTAGGGTCTTTACGTTTATCGCGTTTCGGCCATTTCTGGGCATCACGAATGGTACCCACACTCCGCAAGTTCACTCCCGGTACGAGAAAAGTGGTATTCTGCTGTTCGATCAGATAAGAAAATGGCAGATTGGATGTATCGGCATGGTTCACGTGACGTCCCATTACCAATGAAAATGCACCGACACGGGCCGGCCAGAGAATATAAGAATCCGAAGTAGTTTTTGCTCCGCGTTCCAATGTACCTTGGTGAATAGGTCCGAGTTTATACATGTGGTTACTCTGATTAGACCCGGAACCGGCATTCATAAACGAAAACATACCGGCAATCAGCAAGGTCGACTTATGATGTGTAACCGTATAAGGCCCGGCGAAAATAGCACAAGCTTCTCCGTTTTCTCCCTGACAATTACTGAAAAATAAGGAATCGGAAGCCGAATAATTATGCCCTAACTGACAAGCTTGCCCCACAAAACAACGGGTCAGCAACGCACCGTCATCCACGTGTGATCCGGAAGAAATAATGAAATCGTCACAGATCACCCCGTGTCCGATATGAACCGGTGCCACCGCATTACTATTGACACTGCCATTCGACAAACGACATGTACCGCAAATATGGCAACAATCGCCTATCCGTACATTTTTAATGGAACCGGTATTAAGTATCATCACATGATTACCGATTGTCCCCACAGTGGAAGCATGCTTATTAGAATAATAATCGGTAATCTTCTTCATGCGATCTATCAATTCCGGACGATGACGATATAAAGCTAAGATATAAGCCTGATGCGCTGAAAGTTTGTCATTGATCAGCACTTCCCGGCCACCCGTTTCATTTAGAACAGCAACTTCTACTCCATTACCAAAAGTCGTACGACCATCTACCAAAATGATATCTACATTTTCAATAAATGCATTATCCCCAATTTCATAGTTCGCAATGTAGTTCTGAATATTTTCAATGCAGCAGTTGTCCCCTACTATCACATTGTGCAGTGTCACATGACGTAGGCCGGCATGTTTTTTTATTCCACCCGGCAATGTAAAATCCGACTGAAAAACTCCTAACTTTACTTCACCCGAAAAGCGGGTGTGATGAACGTACTCGGTAGTAAAATCTTCTGCTACAAAGACTTTTCCCCAATCATCCGCCAGACACGACTGACTCTTTAACTGAAGAATTTCGTCTTCAGTCAATCCTCGGTAAATTTTTCCCATAATGTAAGTAATATAATGATGTGCCGATACAACAATGTACCCATACGACAGTTGGCCGCACTATATTATTTACTAATACACCGCATGGCAATTGGCACATTGGCGTATTGACACATTGAATAATTATTCCTCTTCTTCGTAGGTCTGATAAAGGAAATCATTATAGGGATACTTCTGTACGTGTAACTCTTTTACGCGTTTATAAACTACACTCTTCAGCTCTTCTATATTGATTCGTTCGCGGGCGGAAATGAACAGACAATTGTCTTCCATTTTTGCCATCCACGTCTTCATCAGTTCTTCGAGTGTTAAGTTTTCTTTTGTTCTGGGGGTAAGGTCGTCTGCCGCTTTCTCCACGTAGGTATAAGCGTCTATTTTATTAAATATAAGTATCATAGGTTTCCCGGCACCACCGATATCGGCCAGTGTTTTATTCACCACCTCTATCTGTTCCTCAAATCCGGGATGGGAAATATCGACAACATGCAGCAACAAATCCGCTTCACGCACCTCATCGAGAGTAGATTTGAAAGAGTCTACGAGATCCGTCGGCAATTTACGGATAAAACCGACCGTATCGGACAGCAAGAAAGGCAAATTGTCAATTATTACCTTGCGTACGGTAGTATCGAGAGTCGCAAAAAGCTTATTCTCGGCAAACACTTCACTCTTTGCAAGAAGATTCATCATGGTCGACTTTCCGACATTGGTATATCCCACAAGAGCCACACGAATCATCCTGCCACGATTTTTCCGTTGGGTAGATTTCTGTTTGTCAATTTCTGCTAAACGTTCCTTCAGCAACGACATACGGTTCAATATGATACGGCGGTCCATCTCGAGCTGGGTTTCACCGGGCCCACGAAGTCCCACTGAGCCGCCTTTACCACTACCCGATCCGGAACCTCCACCCTGTCGTTCAAGGTGAGTCCACAAACGCTGCAATCGGGGGAGCATGTACTTATACTGAGCCAGTTCCACTTGCGTTTTCGCATTGGCAGTCTGTGCACGCATCGCAAATATGTCGAGGATAAGCGAAGTACGGTCCAATATCTTGACTTTCAGCTCCGCTTCGATATTACGTATCTGTTTAGCCGAAAGTTCATCATCAAAGATGACCATTCCGACTTCCCGTTCGTTTTCTTCTTCATTCAAGATATATTCTTTTATCTCTTCCAATTTTCCTTTTCCCACATAAGTTACAGAATTGGCAGTCGGCAACTTTTGGGTAAACTTTTTCACAACTTCCGCCCCAGCCGTCTCGGCAAGGAATGCCAGTTCGTCAAGATACTCGTTCGTTTTACGCTCATCCTGAGCTTGCGTAATAAGACCGACAAGTATCGCTGTTTCGACCTGAGCTTCGGAGATTACAAATTCTTTCATTCTTTATTTCTCGTATATAATATGTGCGCAAATATATAGTTATTTTTGCAGAAAGCCTTGTTCTATAAGCTTATTTAATTCGGAAACAATATTTTTATAGTCCGCCCGCCGTCCGCATTCATGCCATTCAGTGATAGGGTCTTTATCTCGGATATGTGCTTTCAACTCCTCCATAGAGGGAGCTGAGGACAACCGGCTATACTCTTCATAAGTATAAGAAAGGAAAGCGACATTCCGACCTATTCCCCTGTTGTCCAGCCAATAGCCATCGTTCAGCAGAGTCGGCAGACAGAGTTTTCCCCCAATAAAAAGATCACGCGGATGCGGATAAGACAGAATCTGTGTACGGGAATCGTCCATCAGTACCGGAACCAGATGAGAATAATCGCCTTTAGTCTTATAAACAAACACTCTTGGGGAACTGACAGCAGCAGACCCTCCCCGTACAGGTGTCTCTATAATCATTTGATTTCCCATATTCTGCTCCTCTTTCAATTGTGTAGCCGGAGTACGACAAGCACTCAACATCAGTGCAAAAAACATACAACCGCCCGTGATACAAACAATCTGCTTCATGTAGATAACTTTGTGATTTCAAACAAAAATAGAAATAAAACACAAAACCGGCAAGTTTGAATGCTATTTGTTTCAAACTTACCGGTTGCCTTTATTTAATTATATTTACACTTTCCCGGATCATTTCTTAATAAACTTCCCACGATAAATCTTATCTTCAGAATGTAATATAAGAATGTAACATCCTTTAGTCAGAACGTCTACCGGCAAAGCATAAGTCTCGCCATCGTGTATAGGTGGATATCATTTCCATACAAAAAAAAGACCATTCTTTCACAAGAACGGCCTTTCAAAAAACACTTTATTTATAATGTAAAGGGACGAAACCCTTTAAACATTTCATTGATTATCAATTCAAGCAGTGGATCACAACCCTTCATTCAAGTCGGTTTCTCCAGTAGGTATCGACCACTTCCAGAATGTCTTGTCACATACTCCGTCTTTGTAACCGAATGTTCCGGAAACAGAAGCATCATAGTTACCGCCTTCTGCAAATGATTTTCTGACAACAGCAATTCCCCAACGTTTGCAATCGAGCCAGCTATGTCCTTCACCCCAAAGCTCCAAACGTCTATACTTGGCTATTTCCTCAAAAAGTTGCTCCCCTGTCAAGTCACAAGAATACTCCGGATCACGGCCGGATGTTTTATTCAATTCAATCAGATTATCCCGTGCCGGTTGAGGGTTACCGCTATTCAGGAAATAATTGGCTTCTGCTTCAATAAGCAACATTTCCGAAGACCGGATCAACGGAATGGAACCGATTCCCGGCATCCCTTCGCAGGCATATTTAAGGCTCGTATAAGCATTATAAGGAGTCTCTGTCATATCTGAAAAATTGGCTTTGATGTATTCTTCTGCATTTGCATATGCTTCATCGCCGTCATCACCTTCAGCAAACATTCCAACCATACTGGAAGTCTGTGTATCCAAAACTTCTTCTACAGTTTTGCCCTCAGGAAGGAATGTTCCTTTGTGCAAGAATAGTCCTTTACGAATATCACTGTCAGATATCTCATCGATAAAATCACGAGCTACACAAACATGATAATGTTGGTTGGTAGCATAATAACCGTTTCGAGCGAAAACGACTAAAAAAGCACCGTAATACAGCGTTTCCTGCGCATCATTAAATGTTCCCCAAATCCACTCACTGTTGTTCTGGTAGAATCCGGCCTTATAGTCTGATACATTCATCAGAGAGCGGCCTTCACGAGCGGCCTTGGCATTATCGAGTGCAACCTGGTAATCGCCTTTAGAAAGAGCCACACGAGCTAAAATAGCTTCGGCAACATTCTGATCGGGATAACAGGCAGCCGACGTTCCATAGAAAGAATCACGAGTCATGTCACCGTTAGCTTTAAACAGGGAAATTGCTTGATTCAGATCCGAATAGATTTGCTCGTAGGTCTGAGCCAAAGTCGATAACGGCATATCACCGGTAGATTCATCTATACGCAGAACAATTCCTTCGGATCCTCCGTTATTGCTTTCTTTCCATGAATCGCAATATATCTGGCTTAAGCGAAAGAAAGAATAGGCACGAAAAGTAAGCGCACCGGCTTTAATATAATCTTTTTCGCTTTGTTCACCTTCGGCAGCATCGATATTTGCTAAAACCGTATTGGCGTTTCCTATGATGCTATAGTAATAGTACCATGGATAAGCACAGTAACCGGATGTTACATTCTGTGTAAACTTATTATTAAATATAACAGACCATCCCGGCGACATCAACGGATAATTGAAATCACGCCCCGGATATTCTAAATAGTATTGTATGACAGTACCTTCACCATTATTTGCAAAGTAATCCCAATATGCTCCGTGTTGCATACTCATCAATTTACATAAGCCGTTGATTGCTTTTTTGGCATTTTCTGTCGTACTGAGAACAGCTTCATTCGAAGCCTGATCGGTCGGTTCGGTCTGCAGCCAACTGTCAGAGCAACCGCTACCGAAAATTAATATTCCACTTAAAGCGGAAGCAAGTATATATTTAGTCGAAATTTTCATATTTCTGAATTATTTAGGGTTAAAATTTCAAGTTCAATCCGAATGAGACAACACGTGCGGTCACATAAGTCTGGTCTGCACCTCCACTGTAGCTATACTGTGGATTCATACCTTTACGAGCAGCAATTGTAAATGCATTTTCAATTGAAGCATAGACACGTAAACCATCTATATTCAATTTATTAGTAATTTTAGATGGGAAATCATATCCCAAGTTAATATTCTTCATCACGAAATAAGATGCATTCTGCAACCACCGGGAACTTGATATACCAAAATATTGAGAAGCAGTAGACATGGCTGCACGAGGGATTCCGTTCGGATCGATACGATTCGGAGATGTCTCTGTAATACCTTCGGGAGTACCATTCCATGATTGAAGCATGTCTTCATGTAATGCCGATGCACTATTGGCAGACATTCCCATCAAACTGGCATAATTCGTATCATACACTTTCCCGCCTAAAGAGAATGTTCCCAACATAGATAAAGAAATTCCTTTATAAGTCAACGAAGTATTGATACTGCCGTAAGTTTTTGGCAGAGCAGAGCCATGCCACTCACGAAGGCCGTAACTACCCGGATTATAACAATAATATTGACCATTGATTTCAAAAACATTTCCACTACCGATATTATCATCCGTCACTTTTTCCGGATCGGCTACATATATGGCCATACCATCCATTTGATCGACACCCGCATAAGTGTAAGTAAAGAATTCATAGATGCTCTTACCCTCACTTAATTTTTGCACCCCTTTAGTAATGTCTTTATGATCGGGCAGTTTGACTATTTCATTCTTAAGGAAAGTCAGATTGACACCTAAATTCCAACGCCAATTCTTATTATAGATAATATCAGCATCCAATGCCAAGTCCACTCCTTTGTTGGATACAGTACCGATATTTTTAGTTATGATAGAACGTCCGGTAGGATCAACCGTAGTGGTTCCCCAAAGATCCGTAGGACCAGCCGACAAGGGGTTATAAACATCGAATAACAGATCTTTGGAACGTTTGTCAAAATAATCGATAGAAAAGTTCAAACGATCAAACAGTCTTCCTTCCAACGCAATGTCAACAGAACTGGACTTTTCCCATTTTAATTCAGGATTGGCAAGCTGGCTCTTGATGTATGCTCCCTGGTGTGCATTGGTATCAGCCAAATATAATGCTTGATAAGCATAATAAGCAGCACTTTGGTCATTACCCACTTCACCATAAGAAGCGCGAAGCTTTAAGTTATTAATCCAATTGAGTGATTTCATAAAATTCTCCTCCGAAATGATCCAACTGGCACCGATTGACCAAAAGTTACCCCAAGGATCTCTGAAACGGGATGAACCGTCCCTACGAAATGAGAGATCTGCAAAATAACGCATAGCATAACTGTAACGTGCTCTTCCCAAATAACTTTCCGTTGTATAATTATCTTCATATCCGGTTGCGCTTGTAGTTTCTGCAAAATTGGAACCTTGCGTATTACCCTCAAGCATCATGTTGGTTTTGGAATACTGATTCAACGAGTAAGTCATTTTATATGCTTCGTGTGCCAACAACACATCTACATGATGAAAATCAAAGTCATGTTTCCAATAAAGTTCCTGACTGAAGCGATATTCACGTTGGCGGCTGTCATAGTTAAACAATCGTCCGTTATTGGCCGAACCGTCTCCTACATTGGTATTATTAAAACGTACCCGGTTTTGATTATATGTATAAATATCTCCTTTGACCGTCGCTTCAAAATCTTTTAAAAATGAAACAGTACCATAAGTCTGTCCACTGATTGTGGTTCTATTTTTACGGTCAAAGTCATTTTTCATTTCATAAATGATGTGACGGTCATTCAAGTAATCATTGGCACCTCCAATATGCAGATTGTATTCTTTACTTCCTTCTTCGTCAGTCATAATACTACCATCGGCATTATGTTTGTATATCGGGTACACCGGCGCCATCATCATAGTTTGATAAAACGGATTAGCGTATGCCGCTCCACCTTCGCTGGCCCCCTCCGAATAATTATTCTTACTGACAGCTCCGTTAAGATTAACACCTGCCTTAAACCATTTCACCGGACGGAAATTAGCATTCAGACGAGCAGAGAAACGTTCAAAATCAGAACTGATAGTATATCCCTGCTCTTTCAAATAACCGAATGATGCAAATACGTCATATTTGTCTTTTGCAACATCACTGCTCATATTGTATTCCTGACGGTGTCCGGTGCGTTCCACTTCTTTGCTCCAATCCAAATCGTCATATCCCGGAAGTACATTAGCGATGAAATTACCGTTACTATCAAATAACTTATCATTTGCCGCATCAAATATATTCGATTTGATAATGCCCATCACATTCTTAGTTGCATATTCTCCCGGTGTCATAGAGCCTAACTTGTCAGCCATATCTATGGCTGCATATTCAGCTTCCCCTTTCCACATAGTTTCCATCCAATCTTTGATACCCAACCGGTCATATTGTGGAAGACCACGCATATACATACCCTGTTTGATGCTAACCCGGAAATTAAGGCGTTCCGATTTACCTCTTTTGGTATTAATAAGTATGACACCATTGGCTGCCTTATTTCCATAAAGAGCAGAAGAAGCAGCATCTTTCAATACCGAAATACTTTCGATATCATCACTGTTAACGTCATTGAGGCTACCGCTATAAGGAGTTCCATCGATAACGATCAAAGGAGAGTTCTCACCGTTCACAGAACTAAAACCTCTGATTCGAATAGACATTTTGTCGCTTCCGGGTTCACCATATGTATTATTGATTTGGATACCCGGCGCCGAACCTTCCAATGAACCGGCGGCATTGGTAACAGGACGCATCTCTATATCTTTCGCATCCAGGGCAGATACAGCACCTGTAATAGACTTTTTACTGGCTGTACCATAAGCCACTACTACCACTTCTTCAAGTGACTGTGCATCAGACTTTAGCACAACCTTTACAGTCGGTTTGATCGCCACTTCCTGTGTCTGCATTCCGATGTAAGAAA
>OHCR01000450.1_pt1 | contig 24308 bp, 10 predicted proteins | sample 1566831 | NCBI WGS metagenome assembly OHCR01 (sample SAMEA3879516, study PRJEB24766) | human gut metagenome | biome: human-associated habitat; feature: feces | place: USA | collected 1985/1987
AATCAGCTTGTCATCTTCCGTCACATCCATCGTATCATCGATAAAAGCATCGATCTGACCTTCCAGACGCTTGTAGAATGCTTCTGCATTTTCAGGCATACCACCGTATCCCCATGAGTTTTTGCGATCTTTCTCTGCCATCCAGGGGATACCGCCGAATTCGTCAACCATGTAAGGTTGTCCCTCGTAAACGGCCAGGAAGTCCTTGTCACGCGCATTGCGGTAAGGCTCTTTACCTTCTTCCATTTTTAGCTGTTCAGTCAGTTTGGCACGATCCTGTTCGTAGTTGTGTACGCTCCAGATATCTGTTATCACATGGTTATCACCACTGGCGTCGTTTACCGGACGAGTCGGATCGATGGCTTTGGTAATGTTGTATACGTCACGTACCAAGCGGACATAAGCATCCGGACCGCCACCCCAGGTTTCATTGAAAGGAGTCCAGGTTACGAGTGAGGGATGATTGCGGTCACGAACCACTACTTCGCTCCATTCACCCAGGAAGTTACGCGCAGCCAGCTCCTTGTTTACATCGAGCATCCAGCTTGCCGATTCTCCCCAGGTGATGTATCCCAGTTTGTCGGCCCAGTAATAATATCTCTCTTCAAATACTTTCTGGTGAAGACGTGCCCCGTTGAAACCGGCTTCTTTTCCCAATACGATATCGTTCTTCAGATCTTCATCGCTCGGAGCTGTCCAGATACCTTCCGGATAGAATCCCTGATCGAGTACCAGACGTTGGAAGTAAGGCTGGTTGTTCAGATAGAAACGTCCGTTGGCTGTGTGCACTTTGCGCATACCGGCGTATGATTTCACTTCGTCCAGTACGTTACCTTTGGCATCTTTTACCTGATAAACGAGATCGTATAAGAACGGATCTTCCGGCGACCACAGTTTCATATTCTTCACCGGCAGAACTACTACCGAACTGTTGGCACAATTTACACTTTTCTTGGCAACGGTTTTATTTCCGTCTTTCAAGGTGATTTCCAATGTGTTGGCCGATTCATTATAAAATTCCGGTTCGATGACCAACTGTTTCTGGTCGATGTCCGGGCGTACGAATACTGACTTCAGACCGTCGGCTGAGACAGCTTCCATCCATACAGTCTGCCAGATACCGGTAGTACGGGTATAAGAGCAGCCTCCCGAATAATAGTTACCGCATTGCTTTCCTCCGGTTTGTAGTCCGGAACGGAGATCATCTTGTACGAATACCACCAGATTGTGAGTCTTTCCGAGGGTAACATAGCGAGTCAGATCTACGGCAAACGAAGACGAACCGCCGAAATGACGTTGTACGAATTTACCATCGACGTAGATCTCCGCACAATAATCCACAGCACCGAAGTTCAGGAATATCTTTTTTCCATTCCAGTCCGATGGGATGGTAATATTGCGTTGATACCACATCTGTTCGATGAAATCGGTATAGCCTACTCCCGAAAGTTTACTTTCCGGGCAGAAGGGTACAGTGATGTTCTTATCAAACTTCTCTGCCGACTGCAGACGGCGGTCTTTTCCTGATTTACCAAAATCGAAATCGAATGTCCAGGTCCCGTTCAGGTTTACCCATTGTTCCCGTTCGAACTGTGGACGGGGATACTCCGCTCGCGGAGTATCTGCACTGAAACAGGACCAGCTGTTCAGCATGAATAGCATTGCTGCTGCTAAAAGTTTTTTCATTGTAATTGTGTGTTTGAGTCCTTCTTTCCCCTCCACTTGCAGGCAGGAGAGAAAGGAGGACTTGTGTATGAATATTGAGTTATTATTATAATGGTTCGGAGTGATTATTCACCTCTCTATCGGGAGGCTCCCACTACCGGAAATTCCGTTATTCTTAATGTAGTGCATCCATAAGGAATCAGGGTGATTTCTGTTTCCGGCCCTTCGCCTCCGCTACAGAAAGAATAAGGTTGAGGCCCTGCCATTTCGTTGTAAAGTTTCCATGAAGGTACCAATCTTGCTTTCATCCGTATTTCTATCGGGGCATTTTCCTTATTCCAGGGGAATACGGAAGATTGCTTTTCCGTATGAATCGTTACACGGGCATGTTCGTTCGCTTTGTTACGATTGAAATCAACCAATCCATAGTTCCATGGTTCGGTAGGAGTCACTGAGTAATAATACGGACCATACCACGGCTCTTCAAACTCTTTCTTCTCCCATTTTTCTTCCATCTTCAAGGCAAATACCAACGGACCGCGTTCAATGGTTACCGAATTTTCATACCAGGTGCTGGCAGTGACTTCCATCGGCAGATGGAGTTCCACCCGGTCCCCTTTTTTCCAGTTGCGGTTGACAATGGCCATCCGGCCTCCTTCGGCATGTTGAAGAAGTTGTCCGTTGACTGATATTCCGGCTTGTCTACACCATTTCGGGATACGTAATTGGAGAGCGAAGTTTACTTCTTTCCGTTTTTTGTCCATCGATTGGAGGGTGAAACTTATTTTGTCATCCATCGGATAATAGGTTTCTTCACTGAAAGTTACCGTACACCCATCCGCTACTTTGGCCGTCACTTCCGATGGAACGTATGCTGTAACAGCCAGTCCGCCGTCAGGAGTGGCATACCAGAGGCTTTGGGTGAATTTAGGCCAACCTTGGTGCATGTTCGATGCACAACAAGGATATCCCGTCAGCAGCCCGAAACAGTTGTCCGTTCCTCCGTGATCCTGATCGAAATTGCGACGATGGCGTGATACCATCACCTGGTTGGCTTGTTGGAAATATTGTTTTGTCATAAAATCGTCTGAAATCTGGGTGGGCAGTGCGTTGAATGCAATCCTTTCCAGATGGTCGGCGAAGTCGATATCTCCCGTAATCTCTACCATTTTTTCCAGCGAGTACATCAGTTCCACAGCTGAGCAGAGTTCTGAACCTTGGGTCGGATTGTTGCCATGCAATGCCTCGTCACCACCATACATACCCTGCGGTTGTCCGTGGAACTGGCGAATGTCACGAAAAGCACATTTAACCGCATCGAGATACATTTTGTCGGGCTCTTGCTGATAATAGATGACAGGCTCTTTGATACCTTGTGCCAGGTTGACACAGTGAATCGTATTGATACGTTTCAGGTCTCCCCGGTTCACCATATCTACAAAGCTGAAACTTTGTTGATGAATCAGTTTGCCGAGATCGAGTAGGAATGAATCACCGGTGATATTATAGAGCCAGTATACGGCCTGAAGATTATCGCAGGCACGGAACTCTGCCCAAAAAGTCCAGTTGCCGAGCGGCTTTTCCGGTAACGTTTTCAGTTGATAACGGAAATAGTCGGTCATAAACCGGATGACCCGTTGATCGTTCGTGGCAGAATAATATTGCTGGAGTATTTTCAGCATCACCATACGCGGCCACCAGTCGTGAGAGTTATCCCGTTGTATGCCGGCCTCTCCGGGATAGTCTTTGGCCGGACCGAAGAAACCGTCTTCCCGCTGACTTTTTAAAGCCCATTCTATCCAAGGTTGCACTTTAGCTTTCAGTTGCGCATCGTCCAGGATATATGCCAGAGGAAGTAAACCGTCAATCCAGTATGGTCCTCTTTCCCATTGATCACCGTCGCCGCCGAGCCAGCCGTTGCGTTCGCCCATCACCAGCGGATACAGTTTGTCCATTTGCCCGGTTGCCCCGTTTTTCTGCCTTACCAACATTTCCTGTAACCATCCTTTTGCCTTAATGCTGCCTAACGGTAGTTCCATCAAAGGTTTGCGTACCAATGGATAGCGGTTGTTGGTATAGTTCTCGGGGGTATCGGCCCGGAGCCCGCTTCCCAAGGAAGAGAAGCAGAGGCCCAGTCCGATGAGCAGATATGTAAATGTATTTTTTTTCTTCATGAGTGTCTTTCGATTAATGCTTTATCACCGGGTATCTTTTACTCTCTTGTGTTCGGGAAAGCCGAAACCCGCAGTCTGGCTGCTCCCATCGGAATCAGGGTGATTTCTTCTTTTTCCCCTTTCGGAGCGTCCATTTCAGGAAGTTCGCTACACAAGTCGTATTGATCGATAACCCATGAAGGAACCTTGCGTCCGATAGCTTTTACCTCGATAGGTGTACTTGCGACCGTGAACGGGAAGTTGTCAGCCGGCCATTCTTTGTGTACTACTTTAAAGTCTTTCAAAGGTTCGTTCTTACCGAGTACCAATGCGTAGTTCCAAGGAGTTTTTGCATAGATCTCGTATGTCGGCCATTGGCTGGCGTCAGCGCCTTCCTGCCATTTAGAGTCACCGATAGCCGTAGCGCGGCTGTCCTTTTTCACATAATCTTCGTCAATTTTCAGTGACATTGTCAACGGACCGTAGTCTACGCTTACACTGTTTTTGTTCACTTGCCATGTACGCATCGAAAGTTGCATCGGCAGTTGAATCTCCACTTGGTCATTGTCTTTCCATTCGCGATTGATGCAGGCATATTGTCCGGCTTCGGGGTTAGCCGCTACTTTTTTGCCGTTAACAAAGATAGTTGCACCCTCTGTCCATGAAGGGATTCTCAGATAGAACGGGAAACTTACAGCTTTCGGAGTATTTACCGTAAACCGGATGGTTTCCTCGAAAGGATAATTCGTCTGCTCGTGAAGGCTTATTTCGTTTCCGTCACCCACTTTCACCGTTGCTTTGCAGGCGGCATACATGGCGGCCGCTACACCATTATCCGGAGTAGCCAGAATCAGATGCTCGGCATAATAAGGCCATCCCTGTGCGTGGTTATGCTGGCAGCAACGGCTGCTGAACGGGTTCATTGCCAGGAAAGGTCCCCGGTTGTCGATGCCCGGATGATGATTCTTTGAGTCGCTGACCGTCTGGTTAGGGCAAGTGATGTAACGTAATCCTTTGAAATCCGGCATCACGGCAGCCGGATAACTGTTGAAAGCCACTTCTTCGCAGTGTTCTGCCCAAAGCGGATCACCCGTCATACAAAGCATCAATTCATCGGAAGCCATCTGTTCTACCAATCCGCAGGTCTCTACTCCCTGACGTGGGTCGATAGAACCCATGCGGGCATTTTCGTCGGCACCGAACATACCGCCCGGTACTTGTCCGAAAGTACGGCGTATCAGATTGTGTACATTATAAGATGCTTTCAGCATGGCTGAATCTCCTGTCATCATATAATAGGTAGCCGGCTCGCGGAAACATTGTGCGATGTTTACATTGTGCCAGTTCGGCAGTGCCGACGGACGGGTCCAGTCTGCTGTGTTCCGGTGTATCTTCTCAGCCAGTTCCAGTAAGAATTGATCTCCTGTGCGGTTATAAAGCCAATATACGCTTAACAGGTTATCTCCGCCACGGCTGTTTTCCCAATAGTCCTCCAGGAATTGTTCGTCCGGTACACTTAACTGCCATTTAAAGTAATTGGTCATCAGGTCGATTACCCGTTGGTCATTTGAATATTCATAATAGGATTGCAGACACCAGAGCATAATCATCTGTGCCCACAATTCTCTTTTTCCGTTCCGCTCGTTGATGGGACCAAAGTATCCGTCGGGCTGTTGGCTGGCGAATGCTCCTTCGAGCCATACTTTAGCTTCATCAATCATTTTCTGATCCTTTAATATATAAGCCAGGTTTCCGTATCCTTTCAGCCAATAGGGGACTTCTTCCCATCCGTGATCTCCTCCTTTGGTCAGCCAGGCATTATTCTCTTTGCCCAGCCATGCACTGATCTCATTCAGGTGACCGGTCAGACCGTCTTTCTGTAATTCGAGATATTTCTTCAACCATCCTTCGGGCTGAATACTTCCGACGGGCAGTTTAATGAAATTCATCGGTTTCAGTGGCAAGCGGTTTCCTACATAGTTTACGTTGGTTTGTGTACAGTCGGGGCGGTTCACGATGGTTACTGCCAACGATGATTGATCGGAAGTACACGATGCTGCCAGTAATCCGGCTGTAAATAGGATTCCGGCCAAGCCTCCTTTCAGACTTTTCATCTTTTTCATGTTTGGGTATTTTTACTTATGGTTATTATTTAGGGGTTATTTCAATACAAATCAGTAGCTTCATCTGATATCATGCTACAAAGTTTGTGAATTCTGTATGAAATGTGCGACACAAACTATTCAATAAATAGCAATTACTGACCAATACGATGCGAAATGCGGGTTATGTGAATATTAGAAGTATAAAAAGAACAGATTCTTTTGTTTATTGAGCAGTATTTATCCCTTTATTCAACGAAAATGTTTTTTCTTTGTAGCATCTTAATAACAGAAAGCTATGAAAACAAAGATCTACCTGCTATTTATTACTACCTTATTCTTCTGCGCCGGTTGTGGCAACAAGAGCGGCGGACAGAAACAGGAGTCGGTAAGTGCGGCAAAGGATACATATGTAAATCCTTTGTTTCCGGAAGGGGCCGATCCGAGTGCTCTTTTCCATAATGGTAAGTATTATTATACCCATGGAACGGAAGATAAGATCATGCTTTGGGAAACGTCCGATATCACTGATATGGCTCATGCGGTTTGCAAGATAGTGTGGAAGCCTCAGGATCCATCCAACAGTTGTCATCTCTGGGCACCGGAGATTCACTATATCAATGATAAATGGTATATATATTATGCAGCCGACGACGGCAATACGGATAATCACCAGTTGTACGTACTTGAAAACTCTTCACCCGACCCGATGGAGGGAAAGTTCGAAATGAAAGGAAGTATCATAACCAATCCCGAATGGAATTGGGGGATACAGGCCACCACTTTCGAACATAAGGGAGTCCGCTATCTGGCCTGGTCCGGATGGCCCAAAAGGAGAACCAATGCCGAAACTCAATGTATCTATATTGCCAGGATGAAAGATCCGTGGACACTCGATTCACCCCGTGTCCTGATATCCAAACCCGAGTATGAATGGGAACGGCAGTGGGTCAATCCGGATGGCAGCCGTACGGCTTACCCCATTTATGTGAATGAAGGGCCTCAGTTCTTCCATTCGAAAGATAATAAGACGTTGATTCTATATTACGCTGCCAGCGGTTCGTGGTCACCCTATTACTGTGTCGGGATGTTGACTGCCGATGCCGAGAGTGATTTGTTAGATCCGGCTTCCTGGACAAAGAGTTCGGTTCCGGTATTTCAGCAATCGTTGGAGAATGAAGTTTATGGTCCGGGTGGACTCTCCTTTGTTCCCTCGCCCGATGGGACTGAATGGTATATGATTTACCATGCCCGTCAGGTGACCAATGGAGACACCGGGAGTCCTGAAACCCGTAATCCGCGAATACAAAAAATAGGATGGGATGCCCATGGAATGCCCGATTTGGGGATTCCGGTTCGTGCAGGGGTTGCCTTGCCGAAACCTTCGGGTACTCTTTTGAAATAAAATAGTCATTTAGAACATTTTTTCCTTAGTCTGACAGGTAGCCGCCTACCTGTCCCGGGGATCGTATTGCATCATTAATAGGTTAAACATAATTTGAAGACAATGAAAAAGAGCATTTTAATTGCAGTTCTGACAGCGTCGATAGCTACTTCCGCTTTTGCACAATGGAAACCGGCAGGAGACAAAATCAAGACAAAGTGGGCTGAGCAGGTGAATCCTGAAAATGTATTGCCCGAGTATCCACGTCCGGTGATGGAACGGGGAGAGTGGAAGAACCTGAATGGTTTGTGGAATTATGCCATCACCGAGAAAGGAGCTGCTCCTTCAGCTTACGAAGGTCAGATTCTGGTTCCTTTTGCCATAGAGTCCAGCCTTTCGGGTGTTGGTAAGAAAGTCGGCCCCGACAAAGAACTTTGGTATCAGCGTACTTTCACAGTACCCGCTTCCTGGAAAGGTAAAAAAGTGATGCTGAACTTCGGTGCTGTAGACTGGAAAGCTGATATTTGGGTCAATGACATTAAGGTGGGACAACACACCGGAGGATTTACTCCTTTTTCACTCGATATTACGGCTGCTTTGGCTACTAAAGGAGACAATAAACTTGTTGTGAAGGTATGGGACCCGACAGATCGCGGACCTCAGCCTCGTGGCAAACAGGTAAACCGTCCGGAAGGCATCTGGTATACGGCTGTTACCGGTATCTGGCAAACTGTCTGGATGGAGCCTGTGGCCGAACGTCATATTACTAATGTTCGTACGACTTCAGACATCGACCGTAAGAAACTCACAGTGGACGTTACTACCAGTACCAGCTGTCCTTCGGAAGTTGTCGAAGTAAAGGTCTTCGATGGTAAACAGCTGGTTGCTACCGGAAAAGGATTGAACGGCCAGACTATTGACATTCAGATGCCTGCTGATGCCAAACTGTGGAGTCCTGCTTCTCCGACTCTTTATTCTATGCAGATTGCCCTGTTGAGCAATGGTAAAGTGACCGATAAAGTAGATAGCTATACAGCTATGCGCAAATACTCTACCCGCCGTGACAAGGACGGAATTGTACGTTTGCAGCTGAACAATGAAGATGTGTTCCAGTTCGGTCCTCTCGATCAAGGATGGTGGCCCGACGGACTGTATACAGCTCCGACAGACGAAGCGTTGGTTTATGATATTCAGAAAACCAAAGACTTCGGGTTTAACATGATCCGTAAACACGTGAAGGTGGAACCGGCACGTTGGTATACACACTGTGATAAACTGGGTATCATCGTATGGCAGGATATGCCGAACGGCGACCGTGAACCGGAGTGGCAGATGTACAACTACTTCACCGGCAATGAACTGAATCGTAGCGAGGAGTCGGAACAGATCTATCGCAAAGAGTGGAAGGAAATCATGGATTATCTGTACAACTATCCTTGTATCGGTGTATGGGTTCCGTTTAACGAGCGTTGGGGACAGTTCAAGACTGAAGATATCGCGACATGGACAAAGAAGTATGATCCTTCACGCCTGGTGAACCCGGCAAGTGGCGGCAATCACTTCCCTTGCGGTGATATTCTTGACCTGCATCATTATCCCAATCCGTCACTTGACTTCTACGATGCCGGACGTGCTACCGTGTTGGGTGAATATGGCGGCATCGGCCTGGCACTGAATGAACATCTTTGGGAACCGAACCACAACTGGGGATACGTGAAGTTCAATTCACCCGAAGAAGTAACTAAACAATACGTTGAATACGGCAATGAACTGTATCGGTTGATTTCAAGAGGTTTCTCAGCTGCTGTCTATACACAGACTACGGATGTAGAAATGGAGGTGAACGGACTGATGACATACGACCGGAAAGTGATTAAGGTGAATGAAGCTCAGGTGAAAGCTATCAATACAAAGATATGCAATTCTTTAAATAAGTGATTAGAGTAGGGTGTCGATAGGTACACAGGTTTTTGATTAAGGTAAAGATTGTTGAAGGATACTATTTAGATTGAAACATACTAATAAATAAAATAATGAAAAAACTATTCACAATGGCTTTAGCAGTCGGTATGCTGTGCAATGCGCAGGCAGCCGACCTGTATAAGGCAAGTAGAAATGTTGCTTTGCGTGCGCCGGCGGTGCCTCTCATCACTTCCGACCCCTATCTGTCCATCTGGTCGCCCACAGATGCGCTGAACGAAAGCAGCACTATGCACTGGACCGGAACGGAACATCCTTTGTTGGGTGCTATCCGTGTAGACGGGAAGACTTACCGCTTTATGGGGAAAGATAAATTGAATCTTGAAACCCTTGTACCCATGACCGATACCGATACCTGGCAGGGGAGTTATACTTTCGATGAGCCGGCTGCGGGATGGAACGCCCTTTCGTTCAATGCTGCCGGATGGAAAGAGGGACAAGGTGCTTTCGGTACTCCCGATATGCCTCGTGTCCATACTCGCTGGACTACTCCGGACATCTGGGTTCGCCGCGATTTCCAGATTAACGATGATATGAACGGAGAAACCATCTATCTGAAATATTCGCACGACGATGTATTCGAACTCTACCTGAATGGTGAAAAGCTGGTTGCTACAGACTATTCATGGAACAACGACGTATTACTCGAACTATCGGATGCAGCCAAGAAGAAGCTGCAAAAAGGAAAAAACGTACTTGCCGCACACTGTCACAACACAACAGGAGGTGCTTATGTAGATTTCGGCCTTTATCGCCTGAACAAACAGACGACAGGTTTTGAGACGGCAGCCGTCCAGAAATCGGTAAGCGTACTCCCCACACAAACTTACTACACGTTTACTTGCGGTCCGGTGGAACTGGACCTGGTGTTTACCGCACCTTTGATGATGGACGACCTCGATTTGTTGTCTACTCCCGTTAATTATATTTCTTATCGCGTTCGTTCGCTGGACAAAAAGCAACATGATGTGCAGATGTATGTGGAGACCACTCCGCAGCTTGCCATCAATGAACTGACGCAACCTACCCGTTCGAAAGTGATCCGCCGTAACGGTATCAATTATGTACAGGCAGGGACTATCGACCAGCCTATCCTCGCACGAAAAGGAGACGGTATCTGTATTGATTGGGGATATGCTTATCTGGCAGGAAATATAGGTGCCAATACAGCTGTCAGCCTGGGTAACTATTATGGTATGAAGAACGAGTTTGCTACCAAGAGTTCTTTGTTGCCTACACAAGCCGAGTGCGTGACCCGTCGTGCCGACCAGATGCCGGCTATGGCCTATACTGACGATCTGGGTGAAGTAGGTACCGATGGCAAATCCGGCTTCCTGATGTTGGGTTACGATGATATTTATGCTATCGAATACTTCTATCAACCTCGTATGGCCTACTGGAAGCATGATGGTAAGGTAAGCATCTTCGATGCCTTTGAGCGTGCCAAAGCAAACTATGCGTCTGTCATGGAACGTTGCCGTGCTTACGACGAAATGATTCTGAACGATGCAGAAAAAGCAGGTGGCAAAGAATACTCTGAACTGTGTGCATTGGCTTACCGTCAGGTGATTGCCGCCCATAAGCTGTTCAAGGATGCGGATGGTAACTTGCTCTTCTTCTCTAAAGAGAACAATAGTAACGGTTGTATCAATACTGTCGACCTGACTTATCCGTCTGCTCCGCTCTTCCTGGCTTATAACCCCGAATTGCAGAAAGGCATGATGACCAGTATCTTTGAATATAGTGCCAGCGGACGTTGGAACAAGCCTTTCCCGGCTCACGACCTGGGAACTTATCCTATTGCTAACGGACAGGTATACGGTGGTGACATGCCGATTGAAGAAGGTGGAAATATGGTAGTCCTGGCTGCTGCTATTGCCAAGGTAGAAGGTAACGCCGACTATGCTAAGAAGTATTGGGATTTACTGACCATTTGGACTGATTATCTGGCGGAATACGGACAAGATCCCGAGAACCAACTCTGTACTGATGACTTTGCCGGACACTGGGCACATAACGCCAACCTTTCGGTAAAAGCGATCATGGGTGTAGCTGCCTACAGTGAAATGGCCCGTATGCTCGGTATGGATGATGTAGCCGACCGATATGCTGCCAAAGCCAAAGCAATGGCTACCAAATGGGAACAAATGGCTCGTGAGGGTGATCATTATCGTCTGGCATTCGACCGTGAGAATACCTGGAGCCAGAAGTACAATATGGTTTGGGACAAGATGTGGAATCTGAACCTTTTCCCCAATAATGTGATTGAGAAAGAAATTTCTTATTATCAGACCAAACTGCAAAACCCTTATGGACTTCCGTTGGATTCCCGCAAGGAATATACTAAATCCGACTGGATTATGTGGACTGCTGCCATGTCTTCTGATAAGGCTACTTTCGAGAAATTTATTTCTCCGGTATATAAGTATGCTAATGAAACCGTATCACGTGTTCCGCTGAGCGACTGGCATCATACCGATAGCGGTAAGTTTGTCGGTTTCAAGGCACGTTCCGTGATCGGTGGTTATTGGATGAAGGTATTAATGGATAAAATGCAGAAGTAATAAGAACCGGTATATAATTAGGGTTTATTATCAAGGGTTGTATCAAAAGCTTGTTTTGCTTGGATACAACCCTTTTTTCTTTCCAAGAGATGTTATGTTACCTGCCTATTCTACTTAAGTTAGTGTCGGTTTAAGCATGAAGTGGCTGTCAAGGGTGTTCCGGCACCTCTGTAACCCGGAAGTCCGTACCAATCAATCCCTCTTCCGAGTAGCCTTCACAATGAATCACGTATTCTCCGTCCTCCTGATCGTTTAGAAAGAAGGATACTTGTGCTCTACCTTCCTTGTCGGTTTTTACTGTAGGATTCCAGTACAGTGTATTTCTTTGTTCCGAATGTTCGAAGAATGAATGATCGGAAAGAGTAGGAGTATAAAATTCTTTTGTCTGGTTATAACCTATCCACTGGCAGATTTTATTATTCGTTGCTATAACTTCTCCTTGTATCGGACGGCTATATAATACGATAGTGCCTCCATAACTGCTAAATCCTCCGAACTGAGTGGACGTCTGTTGCAGGACTTCTACCCGTTCGATTCTGGATGCCTCCATGCTATATACAACTTCAGGATCTTTGGCAATATACCCATCCAGTACCAAGACAGCTACTGTTCCTCCGGGAAGTCCGTTGATGTGGGCATACTGTAAGTTACTCTTTGTTTTATCCGGATTAGGAACCATGGTGATGCCGGGCACTGTTCTCAGTAATTGACGGACATCTCCAAAACTGTTGCTTGCTTTCACTTGAGTACTTGTTTTCACGAATCCTTCACTATAAGGACGCCGCTTTTCAATCGGATCTTTTTTTCGTGCGGTTACTTTCACTTCTCCTAATTCGAATAGCTGTTTGTCAATCTCCTTTTGGGGGATGTAGGACTTGGTAATATCCCATTGTACATGAAAAGAACTATCAGGTGCAAAAGGAGAAGGCATATATTTCACCGATGGAACCGGAATGGAATCATCAAGTTTGATCGGATAGGTTTTCCCATTCTTGTCGGTGGCTGAGAGCATGACTTCCTTTGTTCCTTCAAAAGAGATTCCCGATAGGCTGAAACGTTTTTGTCCATCCAACGGACAGGTAATAAATTGTTTGAGTGAATCTTGACGTAGGATAGCCTGAAGTTCAACAGATTTAGCCTTCTGTTTATTTATATTTTCCACTTTTCCTGATAGGATGAGAGATTGTTCCATAGGATATCGGGGGAGATTGTCGGGCTGGTTGAAAACTTCAAGTGAGTAGCGTCGCCATCCTTGTGTCAGCAATAGCAGTTCTATTTTAGACAGGCTTTCAGTATCTTCCGGATTCCAGTAGCTTAATGGTTGTTCCGTTTGCCCTTTCAGGTTGCTACTAAGAAATAAGTAGGTACTGAAGTTGTCACGGATCGTTGGTTGCTCTAAAAAAGTTTGTGCAACTGCCAGCGAGAAAGAACCCGGTTGGGGAATTCCTTTCTTATCAGTACTACGGATATTCACCGACATTTTTCGATGTCCTTCTTGTACCGAAATAGTAGATGAAAGTTTTAGGTTGAGTGTTTCGGGAAAGTGAGTAAATACCAGCCTTTCACAATAGGCATGATAGTCTTTATCGATCAGGGTTAGTGTGAAGACGCCCGTAGGAAGTTTATCTAAAGGCAAATCGAAAAGTGTACGCGGTTGCGAACCATCGACGGGTAGTATGGCAATCAACCGTCCTTCTTGATGGAGGATAAGTGAATAAACCGAGTTTTTGGTTGAAGGGCCAATCTTTTGAGTCAATAAGATACGTAATGCTTCTTTCAGGTGTTTAACAGTGATTACAAACCCCTGCTCGCTTATCGAAGGTATTTTAAAGTCTGTGTTATCTCCTGCCAGACGGGCAATGTATTTTTCTTTTTTCTGTGGGATGAAAAAGAAACTTCCTTTGCCCAAGTGACTGGTAGCAAATTTACGGATACTGTCTCCATGGGCATTCAGTATGACCCCTTCTGTTTGAACCCCTTTTCCGGTGTTGGCATCCACTACTTCGAATGCTATTCGGGAGGTGAGTCCATTGATTAGATTTCCTCCTTCCGGGAAGAATCTCAGTTTAAATTTTGTTGTCTGCTGGGGAATGTTGCCTTTTTCTGAATCTCCATAAATCGTTAGTTCACGATGGAAGAAAAACTCCGGATCAAAATTCTGCATCCATCGGGTATAGGCACGAAGTTGATAATGGCCGGCGTGTAGATGTTCCGGGATCGAAAGGCTACCGGAGGCTGCTCCGTCTGCCAAAGGATACTTGACTTGTTTTACAATATCTCCTTTACTATTTGACAGATCTATGTATACAATCCTGCTGGCTTCGGTTGCTGAGGAAGAGAGTGTTTGATACACTTTAAACCAAATGGTTTCTCCGGCATAATAGTTGGTACGGTCTTGATGCAGATATAATTTCTCTATCGGATTTTCACGGGCATACCGGTTGAACCGGGCTGACAAAAGAGTATCGCTTACGGCTTTTTGTGGGGCTGCTGCGCAATGGATGGTGCATAACAGACAAAGAATAGTTAATGCTGAATGTGTTTTCATAATGAACAAAGGTAGTGAAAAAAGATAATAGTGACTGACAGTATTCCAACTATCAGCCACTATTGTCATTGAATTTACAGTTTTCTGTTTATTTATAAACTTCCAGTTCGTAGATACGTGTATCTCTGCCTCCGGTGCTCTGTGTAGGACGAGTCACAAGCAGACGGATGTAACGTACTTTTCCGTCATAGTTCAGCGGACGTGAAACGACATTTGCATGGTTACCGTCGATAGCATCCAGAGTCGTCCATTCATCGCCCGGGTTAGTTTTACCTTGCAGGAAGCAACCATTGGTGATGTATGAGTGACTTTCCTGTCCGGCGTTCACCATCTTCCAACCACTGATGTTTTGTGCTTCACCCAGATCGAAGTCTACGTAGTTCGGAGTCTGCGAAACGTCACACCACTTTGTATCCGTTTTACCATCCAGCAGGAAGTCCGGTTTTTCTTCGTCGTTGGTATATCCGGAGCAAGCAATGATTTTAGCTCTTTTCAGGATATTTTCGCGTACTGCTTCTTCATCATTTCCGGCAGTAGCTGCATTACCTACGTTATTGGTGCGGAAAAGAGTGCCGGCAACGGTTGTAGCCGGTTCATTTTCGGCAACCAGAGTAGCAGCAAACAAAACCACTTTCTCATTTCGGGGCAAGATTACGCTGGTAGCTCCCTTCGGAATATCCATACCAAATTTGAACATATAAGTGAATTCATAAGGCTGATCACCGTTGGATGCATGGCGGTGTGTACCTACATAGGCAATCTCAGCATCTTTCAGATATCCTTCGGTGTGTCCTTTATGTCCCCATTGGCCGATGAAGCCGGTATAAGAAGGTACAACGAATGAAGCGGTCTGCTTGCCAATGCGGAAGTCGGCCTGATTGTCTCCTTCGGTAGAGGCGGCGAGGATATAGAGACGGTTGTATTTGTTTTCCGCAGGCAGTTGCAAGGTATCACCTTCACAAGACATTCCGTTCGCAATCTCTTTTTCTCCCAAGCGGAAAGTGATCTGACCGGCTATCAGTGAGTCCGGCAGAAGTTCGGCTGCAAAAGAATAGCCCGATTCGAAGTCGCCTTCTCCACGGAATTCATTATAAGAAGCACATTTGCGGTCGTAGTCAAGCGGTAAAGCGGCATATTCGATCGGAGACGCCTCACGTCCCGATGGTTTGAGGCGTACTTTGTAAGTTCTTACAGAATAAGGAGTGATGTTTACCTGCAACTTGTTTCCTTCGAAAGTTGCATTGCCGATTGTCTTTTCTGTACCGTTGGCTTCGCTGGCACTGATGATTTCCCCTGCAAAGGTCAGTGTGGCGCTCTGTGCTTTCCGGCCTTCGGTTTCGTATACGCGTACTACATACTCATCGGTTTCTTCCGCTTTCTTCAGTGCCTTGATCAATACATTGCGGTTGTCCGAAGCGACAAACGAGAACGATTTTCCGGCATTTCCTTTGTGCTTTTCCGTACGGAAGGCTTTCAGTTGCTGGTTCAGCTTTTCGGCTTTCTCTACAGTGGCAGGTTTATCCAAGGCTCCCTGATGTGGTATCAGGCTGTAGGTGAAGGTATGATGACCGAAATCCTGATGATCCTGATATGCGTAACCTCCGCGTGTTTCCGGTGTGTGGAGCAGGGTGAGACGGATCGTATGGTTATCCGGCTTGTCCCATCCATATTTGCTGTCGTTCATCACCGATACACCATAACTTCCGTCACGATCGGTCAGGTCGGCCCAATATTGTGCATATACTTCGTAAGCTGTTTCGGTATTGTTGCCACGTTGTATGCTGCCGATACCCAAGTCGTACGTAGCCTTTTCGTTTTCAAGATTGAGCGGGAATTCGGCTTTTAACAATGCGTTGGTCGATTGCCAGTCTATTTCGTTATAGAAGTCGATGCGTTCTGCACGGCTACCTTCATACAGACGTATGTATTGACGGAAGACAGATTCTCCGTGACGTTTCTCGACACAAAGCGATTTACGTAAAGTTCCGTCTTCAACCAAAGTTATTTTCACGTCATCCGTAATCGAAACCGGAGTACGGTCGGTTGTCTCTTTCAACACTTCCCATGCTGGCCAATTGTATGACTTGTTCTGAGTGAAGAGTGCCAGGCGGATTGCTTTCCCGGCTTTCACCAGCTCTTTGCCGTTCTTTTTGTCAGTCAGAGAGACGATATCTCCATTTTTATCCAATGTAATCTTGTACAGAGAGTTTTCCAAGGTATTGACGTTCGTCGAGACGTTGCTTGCACCGGTTCCTGATGTGCGTATGTCATATACCACATATCCTGTAGCCGGAACTGTTGCTTCTACCAGGATGCGTGCTTTTCCGTCGGTATAAGAAATGAGCTGAGCCGATACTTTTTTGCCCTTTTCATCGTACACCGTTATCCCTTTGGGGGCTTTTGGAAGGTCAAGTTCTATTTCCGCAATATCTGTAACCGTAAATCCGAGTGCATTATAAAGGATTACCGGAATACCGCTGACCCGTGTATCCAATTCCCTGCCGATACCATGAATGGAAGAAGTCAGTACATTGGAGAACTGTTTCAGTGAGATCAGTTCATCGTTCCATGAAAATTCATAGGCACGCGGTATACTGGTTCCTGTCAGGTCATCGTGGAACTGATGATAAATGAAGCGTTTCCATGCTTCATTGATGGTGCTTCCCGGATATTTGGCCTGATTCAGCCATTCGGCAGTTACGGCAGCTCTTTCGGCCGCGTCTCCCAGTAATTCGTTCTGGCGGTTGTACAATTTCATGGTAGCCTGTGAGGTGTAGCATCCTGTACCGTGAACATCCATCAACAGTTCACCGTCGAATATCGGTAATTCCGGATGATTCTTATAAGGAAGGTAATCTTTGTAAAGCTGGTCGCTGGTTGCACTGACAATTTCTACCGGACCGTTTCCGCGAAGTCCTTTTTCCACTGAGCGGACAGAGGCCAGTGTCGGTGATCCGCCGATATCGCCTGTACCGTAATATCTGTATACTGTATTAAGAGGTGTACGGCCTGCCAGTTCTTTCAGTTGTTCGTTTTCTGAAAGGTCTTCGTCGTTCCATCTTTTGCCATAATCATATCCATGTGCCAGCATGATAGACGATCCGTCTATTCCTTTCCACAAGCCGATTGTAAACGGATGCTTGCTCTTACCATAGAACGGATGCACACGCCAGTCCAGCTTTTGTGAAGAGAAACCAATCAGGCCGCAGTGCGAAGCGATAGTAGGCAGTGTCCAGCCAAATCCGAAACAGTCGGGCAGGAAGATGTCCGTGCTTTCCACTCCGAATTCTTGTCTGTAATACTGTTGTCCCAGCATAATATTGCGGATGAACGATTCAGTCGAAGGTACCAGAGCGTCCGTTGCGTCCCAGCTACTTCCGGAAATGTGCCAGCGGCCTTCCCCGATGTACTTCTTCATTTCTTCGTATTGTGCAGGATAGTACTCCTTCATCCAAGCATATTTCACTCCGCCTTCAAAGTTGAATACATAGTTCGGATACTTTTTCAGCAGAAACAGGTTCTGGTTGATCGTGTTCCATACATACTCTTTAATGGTAGTCTGTACATCCCAGTTCCACTGAGTGTCCAGATGGGCATCTGCTACCATGTAGGCTTTCGCCTTTTTCTCCTGTTTGTTCCCTTGGGCGTACGAGGCTCCTCCGGATAACAGCAGGGTAGCTGCCAGCATAGCAATGTGTAATTTCATGTTTGCTTAATACATTATTTAATTAATAAATGAGGAATTATACAAAGGTGACCAAATTCGCAGAAAGGAGATGAAAAATACTGTTCAATAAATAGCAGAATCTGTTCAGATGTGCTTTTAGGGCTCTGTGAGGGGGATTGAAATGTTGAAAAGAACAGATTTTGTTGTTTATTGAACGAATATTATCGTCTTATTAGCTAAAAATAACTTTCCTTTGCAATGTTTCGAAACCGTAAAAGCTATACTATGAAATACATCCCGTCTTATATTCCGAGGATTATTTCCATAACGATGCTTTTATACATTAAAGATTTATAGAACCTGTTTTTTAAATTTATGTACTATGCGTAAAAAAGAACAAATGTTTTGGCTCGCAAGTCGTAGCAGAATGTGGCGCATACCACTTTGTATGGCTGCCTTTTCGCTTTTGCCAAGTGCCTACAGTTTCGCCAGCGCCGAAAATCCGGTAACAGAAACTGTATTGGCAGTGAACTCCGTTCAACAACAACGGACCGTAAAGGGTATAGTTATCGACGCCAATGGCGAAGCGGTAATTGGTGCTAACGTAAAAGAGCCGGGGAGTACAACTGGTACCATCACCGATATGAACGGTGAATTCTCGCTGAGTGTCGGCCCTAAAGCTACACTTGAAATCTCATTTATTGGTTACACAACACAAAAAGTAAACGTAGGCGCATCAAACACAGTTAAAGTAATTCTAAAGGAAGACACAAAAGTACTCGATGAAGTCGTTATTACCGGTTTCGGTATGTCACAGAAAAAGGCAACACTGACGGGTGCCGTTGCTGCAATTGCTTCTACTGACATTGAACGTTCCAATGCAACAACAGCGTCAGGTGCATTGGTTGGTAAAATAGCAGGTATTAATACCCGTCAGAATGATGGACGTCCAGGTGCTTCTACACAACTACAGATACGTAATATGGGTGCTCCATTGTATGTAATTGACGGTGTTGTATCTGATGATGGACAGTTTAATAACATGGACTTTAACGATATAGAATCTATCTCTATATTGAAAGATGCCTCTGCTGCAATTTATGGTGTGCGCGCTGCCAATGGTGTAGTAGTGGTTACATCAAAGAAAGGACAACGTAATTCGAAGAATTCCGTATCTATTAATGCTTATTATGGTTGGCAGCATAATTCACGTTATGTTCAGCCAGCTAAGACTAAAGATTATGTGAACGCTTATGTCTCTGCAGAAACTTGGGCTAAAAAGGCGGACAATGATCGCAGGTACAACAAAGAGGAATATGCAAAATGGATGGCCGGTACTGAGAAAAACTACCAGGGTTTTGATTGGAGCGACTATATTTGGGTTACTGCTCCTCAATCATATATTAGTGCGAATCTTTCAGGAGGTACCGATAAGGCTAATTATTATGTAGCAGTTTCTCATATCGATCAAGAAGCGACTGTGCGTGGTTATGGTGGATTCAGACGTACAAATGCCCAGATGAATATTGATATGAATATTTCTGATCGTTTCAAGATTGGTGCTACGATGAATGGACGTATTGAAGATCGTCACCATCCGGGTGTTCCTGGAGGAGATGATACATGGTTGCCTCGTTTTGCAACAATGAAGAATCAGCCGACAAAGCGTCCGTATGCCAACGACAATCCTTTATACCCACAACTTGTCTCTGACCAGAAAGAAACAAACTTTGCTCTTTTAAATTATGATACCAGTGGTAAAGTATCTGATGTATGGCGTGTTCTTCAAATGCAAACAACTGCTGAATATGAAATCCTGAAAGGATTGAAGGCTAAAGGTATGTTGGGCTATTATTATGCTTACAATGAACTGGATAATCAGGAATACACATTCAAATTGTATGGATACAATGAAAAAACGGGTGAGTATTATGAAACGGCTGCTATGGATAATCCTTATCGCGAACGTAATCGTGAGAAGGTAGAGGATCAATTTGCTAATTTCCAGTTGAACTTTGATCGTAGGTTCGGTAATCATTCTATCAATGCTGTTGCTTCTTTTGAGGCTACACAACGTAAGCGCCCCAAATCATGGGTACATTCAGTTCCGGTTGCCAACGGTATGGATCTGATTCGTTTTAAGGAGATTGTGGAGTATAATGATACTGGTAACAATACGGAAGCTCGTATGGGATGGTTAGGACGTATCAATTATAGTTTTGCTGATCGTTATCTGATCGAATTAATTGGTCGTTGGGATGGTTCTTGGAAATTTAAACCGGAAAATCGTTGGGGATTCTTCCCTTCTGCCTCTTTGGGATGGAGAATCTCTGAAGAAAATTTCTGGAAAGAAAGTAAGATTGCCAACGTGTTTTCTAATTTGAAGATACGTGGTTCATACGGTGTGGTTGGAGATGATAATGTGAGTGATTATACTGCGTTCGATTACCTGCCTGGTTATAAATACAATAACGGTGGTGCCGTATTGGATGGCGATTGGGTTGTTGGAACTGAGACTCGTGGTTTACCTAATAAAACTTTATCATGGATGGAATCTAAGATCCTGGATATTGGTGTAGATATGGGCTTCTTTAATAACCGTCTGAATGCTCAGGTAGACTTCTTCCAGCGTATTCGCGATGGAATTCCTGAATCTCGTTATGACGTGTTGATTCCAAATGAAGCAGGTTTCTCTTTACCAAAAGAAAATTTGAGATCGGACAAACATGTTGGTTTTGATGCAATGGTAAACTGGACCGATCATGTTAGTGATTTTAATTATAGCGTTGGTGCTAATATGACTTATTCACGTTTCTGGGATTGGGAACAATATGATACACGTCATAGCAACTCTTGGGATGTTTATCGTAACAGTATTTGGCATCGTGTTGGTTATGTAAATTGGGGATATGAAGCTGTTGGCCGTTTTACAAGTTGGGAACAGATTGCTACTTATCCGATAGATAACGATAGAAAAGGAAACAAGACAGTTGTTCCGGGTGATATTATGTATAAGGATGTCAACGGTGATGGTGTAATAAACTATATGGATGAGCGTCCAATCGGTTACCGTAGTGATAGTACTCCTACACTCAACTTTGGTATTAATTTGTCGGCAAGCTGGAAAGGTTTTGATTTGGCAATGGACTGGACGGGTTCGGGTATGACATCATGGCAACAGCAATATGAAACGGCTCGTCCGTTCCAGAATGATGGTAACAGTCCGGAAGAGGTATTTAAAGATGCTTGGCATCTGGCAGATATCTGGGATGCGGACAGCCAGTTGATTCCTGGAAAATATCCGTTAATTCGTTTGAATAATGAAGAAACAAGTGCTTATGATAAGAGTACATTCTGGCTGCATAATGTGAAATATATTAAGCTGCGTAATCTGGAGTTTGGTTATACTTTACCCAAACGGATTGTTGCGAAAGCTGGTATCAGTAATTTGCGTTTGTATGTGTCTGGAACCAACCTGTTCTCTATCAGTAATATACCTTTTATGGATCCGGAGTGCATCAATTCAAATGGTTTGGACTATCCGACGATGCGTGTGGTTAACTTAGGTATTAATCTCAAATTTTAAGTAAACAATGAAAAACAGATATTTTTTAATGGCTCTTGCTGCTGCAGGAGTATTATCGTTGAGTAGCTGTAATGGCTTTCTGGATACGAAGCCAAACGACATTATGACACAAGATCAGGTGTATGCTGACCCGGCGTTGGTAAAATCTGTTCTGGCTAACTTTTATGGCCGTATCACTTTTGGCCAACGTAATGAAGCAGTAGAAGATTATTTTATGCTGGATGAGGCTATTCATTATGATAACAATAGTGATGAGAATATTGATAGAAATAAATGGCGCCCTTATGACTATACACTGATTCGTAATCTGAATCAATTCCTACAAGGTATTAAAGGATCTACTGCTGTAGATGAAGAGACCAAGAGACTGTATGAAGGCGAAGTTCGCTATATTCGTGCTTGGACTTATTTTTGTATTGCCCGTGGGTTAGGTGGTATTCCAATTGTAGGAGATGATGTATTTGACTATACCGGTGGTATGGATATTACTACAATTCAGGTTCCCCGCTCTACTGAAGCTGAAACTTATGACTACATTATTAAGGAGTGTCAGGAAGCGGCTGCTATGATGAGTAAGCAGACTAATAAAAACAATTCTCGTGCAAACTATTGGGTAGCAAAAATGTTGGAAGCGCGTGTAGCAATTACGGCAGCGTCATTAGCTACATACAATACGGTGGCCGAACATCCTCAATTGAGGACTGCTGGTGGTGAAGTAGGTATACCCGCAGATAAAGCAGAAGGCTACTATCGTACAGCTTTAGCTGCTGCAAAGGAGGTTATCGAAGGAGCTGCAGATGGTACGGCTTCTCCATATAGATTGATGTTAGCTGCTGATAAAACTTCAGAAGCTTTGGCTGATAACTTCTTTAAAGCAGTTTGTGAGAAAAGTGGTAATACTGAAGTTATTTGGACACGAGACTATGCTACTCCTGGCTATGGTCATGAATTTACAAAGAATTGCTTACCTAAAAGTATCGAACAAGATACTGGCAGTGATAGAATGTCTGTATTATTGAATTTGGTTGAGGCTTATGAATCAACAGATGCAACGGAATCAGAACGTGGTAAAGCTGCAAAGTTTGATATAGGTACATTAGATGATCCTAAATTCTTTGATGATCCGATGGATTTGTTTGCAGACCGTGATCCACGTTTGGCGGCTACAGTTCTTTTACCGGGCTCCACTTTTGATGGAAAATTAATAGAATTACAGGCTGGACAACTGAACAAAGTAAATGGTCAATGGGTAGAAAGAACAGGTCGTAGAAATGAAACGGATGCCCAAGGACGATTGATTACTGCCAATAATGGTCCGTTCGGAGGTAATGAACGTGAAATTAACCGTACAGGATTCTTCGTTCGTAAATATCTGGATAAAACTCCTTTGGCCGGTACTCAAGGTACAAAATCAGCTATGTGGAATGTATATTTCCGCATTTCGGAAGCTTACTTGATTGCTGCTGAGGCTTCTTGGGAACTGAGTCGTAACAACAGCGATGTAGAAGCTTTGAAATATATCAATGCTGTTCGTGAACGTGCCGGTATTCAGCCTTTAACTTCTATCGATCACCAGAAAATTATGCATGAGTATCAAGTGGAATTTGCATTCGAAGGTCATCGTTGGTGGGATTTGAAACGTTGGATGGAAGCTGATAATATTTGGACTGGAAATGAAAATGATCGTACAGCACAGCGTCTTGGCTTATGGCCTTACCGCGTAGTTGCAGATGGGGATGCTAATAATGGTAAATGGGTATTTGTAGAAAAGAATATGCAGACATTAGATTTATGGCGTAAACCGCTGAAGTGTACTGATGTTCAGTATTATTCAGAAATCGACAATGGCTGGATTAATAATAATCCGAAATTGGTTAAAAACCCGTATCAATAATCTAAAATTAGAAGAGACAATGAAAACAATATCAAAGATTTTTTCAGTATTGCTGTTAGGAGCGATGATGTTTACCAGTTGTATGAAAGACAACTACGATGCTCCTGAGTCAATGTTGACAGGTCGTGTGATGTATAATGGTGAAGCATTGCAACTTCGTGGCAATGAAGCTGTACAATTACAGCTTTATCAACATGGTTATGCTAAACACGATCCTATTAATGTATATGTTAATCAGGATGGTATGTATTCTGCTAGTTTGTTTAATGGCGAGTATCAGATGATAACAAAGAGTGGAAATGGCCCTTGGACTTCTGAAGGGCGTGATACTATCAATGTAACTGTTGCTGGCAATACAGTGCAGGATGTTGAAGTTACTCCTTATTATCTGGTAAGAGATGCACAGATGACCTTAGAAGGTAATAAAGTAAATGCATCTTTTAAAGTAGAAAAAGTTGCAGGTGGAGGAATTGACCGGGTATTTTTCATGTTAAGTACTACTCAGTTTGTGAATGATGCAGAACATAATGTAGACCGTTATGATGAAACTGATAATTTGGATGCTTACGATGAAACAGGTAAATTATACACTTTTGCCACAAGAGACTATACGGATAATAGTATGTTCCAAACTGCTTTGAAAAGAGGCACATTGTTCGGTCGTATTTGCATCTGGCCTAAAGGCTCTGATCAGGGTATTTACTCTAAAGTAATCCGACTGAAATAATTCATATCAATGTTTAATGTGGGGAGGGTGTCGGGTTT
>OHCR01000469.1_pt1 | contig 23613 bp, 10 predicted proteins | sample 1566831 | NCBI WGS metagenome assembly OHCR01 (sample SAMEA3879516, study PRJEB24766) | human gut metagenome | biome: human-associated habitat; feature: feces | place: USA | collected 1985/1987
CTAAAAGTCAACTTAAACAATATTTTGAAACAGGTAAAATACCTACACAAGCTCAATTTGGTGAGCTTATTGATTTTGTTCAACCTTTAATTAGTGATAATGTAAGTGATAGACCGAATCAAACTTTATTGTTTGGTGGTGATACTCCTAATCCAATTATCAATGGGCTACGTATTATTCATTATTACGAAAATGATGATACTATTTATAACTATTGGATTTTTACAAATGAAGCTGGTGGAAATAATCAGTCTGGTATAAGTATTCCAATGTTTGTTATTAAGCGTATCAGTAGTGAAGAACCAAATCTTTCACTGGATATGCCTAATTTAGAATATGCTATTCCTACAAGAGAACAATTAACTAATTGGGTTAAACAAGGTTATGATTGCGATGCTGCTGATGCTGATACTTTACATTCAGCTTTGACATATCTTACATTTAAGCCTTGGCCCGAAGGTGGTGGTTCTGAATTTCCAAGAGTAGCTTACATTGATAGTCAGTCTGCTTGGAATACATGGCTTACAAAATTCAAAGCTGCTCATCCCGAAGCTGATAACAATGGTGGAAGTGGTTCTCCAATATTAAATCAGTGGGTTATTGATAGTTATACATTCATAGTTGAAACTTCTGAAGATATTAATTTTGCTCCAGATGATACTTATGAATTTATTAATTGTAGTTTCATTAATAATGATACCACTGAAGATACTATTGTAATGACAGTTGATAATTGTGTATTTCGAAATTGTCAAATTGATAGTGGATATAGAATTAGAAGTGGTGAATTTAATGAATGTGTTTGTAATTTCGATGCTACCGCAGGTAATGTTATTTTTAAACATTGTAATATTTATGGTATTGGTACATTAGAAAATTGTAATGTTACGCAATGTGGTGTTTGGATTTCATCTATTAGTGGTGGAGCATACAGATATTGTAATTTATATGAAGTTGAAATTGCAGGTTCTGCAAGTATAACTGGTGGTTCAATTTTTGGAGCAACATTTACGAGTGTTACAATTCAATCTACATGGATTAATTTATTTAATTGTATAGCTATATCAGGAACTGCTATTAAAGCAGGCACTGTTAAAATCATACGAGGTTTTATTTATGGTTGTGATTTTGCAAATATTACAAGTACTGATTGGGTTATGAGAGGTGCTCAATGTTGCAAATTTAAATCTACTTTGTTATCTCAAGGTGTAATTACGGCTGATATATTTGGTAACAAAAATGCTGAAACAAATGGTATGAATACTGGTGTTTAATTAATATCATAAATTATGATTAAAGTCTATTGTAAATTCCTACCGTTCAAAGGATATTTATGTATGACAGTATTATGGTGGTTAATCATACGAACTGAATACAAAGATAAAATTACTGAAACTGTTGAACGACATGAAACTGTTCATAGTTATCAACAAATTACTCTTTTTATTGTAGGTTTGTTGGTTAGTATCATATTAAGTCTTACTACAAATTATTCTTGGTGGGGATTACTTGCTACTCCTGCAATTCCTTTATTAGCTTATGTTGTTAGTTGGATAGTTGAAATTATATTACCTCCTTATAATCGAGCTTATAAAGATATTTGTTTTGAAGGTGAAGCAAGAAGTTTAGAATCTGATAAAGATTTTAGAAAGAAATTGTTTCCTTTTAGTTTCTTAAAATATATTCCAAATAAGAAATATGGAGGTAGATAATATTGAAGAGTGGTAAATGGAACAACTCGTAGGATATTTCGTTGAGTTATTCAGTACTCATTTCGATTTATCATTTATGCTTTGTGTGAATGTTTTAACATACATACTTATTAAAGCAATAGATGATATTAATGGTGATAAATCTGTTGGCACATGGACTAAACGATTGGTTATGTTAATTAGTTGTTTTGTTATTGCCGCAGGATATGTAGCAGGTGGATATGAGAATACTACAATTCTTATTAATTCTGCTATTCTTGCACCAGTTGCTTGGAGTTGGATATTCAAACCGATTCTAAAAAAGATTGGTGTTGATTATAAGAAAATTGATAAAACTACTAAAACTAATTAAGTCATGGCAAAAGTAACTCGTGGTGCTGGTACGGCTGGCATCAAATCTGGTGATGTTAAGAAAATTAAGAAAGGTTCTAAAAAGAAATAAAACACTATGGCAAATTTTAAGCACAAAGTGTTCTTATTAATTGCTAAATGGATACCCGTAGCTGTTATTAGTAATTGGTTCGAAGATGAAGATGCAAGTAGTGATAAGGTTTGGGAATATTTTAGGGTTATTTAATGGGCTATTGTAATTTGTTTGGTAAGACGTGCTATTAGATTAGCACGTCTTTTTTCATGTAATTACGGCTGGAAATGGAGGATTTTAACGTATATTTGTTAGTAGCCCAATATAATATACCTATTAATATTAATCCTCTTATACGCCTATCTATGTTCGATTATACAGCTATTATAGTAGCTATAATAACATCCATAAGTACGATTGCTGGTATTTATCTAAAAGAATGGTTATTTCCTAAACGTAAAGAACAAAAACTTACTATTGAAAAAAGTAATTGTTATATAGAACTTGATAAGATATGTGCTTCTATTCGAGATACTATTCACGCTAATGCTGTTTATATTGCTTATTTTCATAATGGCGGTCATTTCATTAATGGTGTAGAAATGGATAAATACACTGTTGTTGGTGAAGATTATGATTGTTGTGTAGTATCTTATAAGAAATCTTTTAAGGATGTTCTTGTTAATAATTTTCCTTATTTATTTCACAATCTTCTTGTTAGAAATCGTCATTATTGTAATGATGTTAGTAAATATAAGTTTCAAGACAGATGTTATAAAGATGAACTTGAAAGTAGAGGTATGAAGTCTGCTTATACTTTTCTTATTAAAGACCCTATTAAAGAAGCACCTATTGGTTTTATTTCTCTTGAATATAATATCGTAGAAGGATTTAATCCTGATGATGAAAAATATATTTGGAAAAAACAAAATACTATTGCTAATCTTTTGAATCTAAATAAGTAAGATATGGGAACACTTAATCAATATGCAGCTCGTATTGCAAACATGGTTAATCAACCTAATAATCACGAATTTAAAGAACGTGTTAAGGATATGATTAAAACTATGTTTGCAAATCGTATTCGACAAAGCGTTGAGAAAAATGGAATAGATGATATTCTTAAACTTACCTTTATTGCTCCTGTTGAAGAGTTGAAATATAGTGATATTCTTCCTACTGAATATCGAGTTGCTAATAAAATTAGATTGTTAGGAACAAAGTACAAAGTTCCTACACCCGTGCGCATACAAAGTGATGCGCCTTTTGCGTTTGTAGGTGATACTGTTGGTAATGGATATATGTATGAAAGTTCTATTACATCTCTTAAACTACGTCAAAGTGGGCGTCCAACCTGCTCTCCTACCGGGTATCCACGAGCTTATATTATATTAAACGGTCATATAATTATTGCTGAAAAAGTTGGTACAAAAGATATTGATGATAGACGACCAATTAATGAAGTAATGATTACAGGTATATTTGAAAATCCTGATGAAGTTCTTTCGTTCTTTAAGAATGAAGATGGTCAAGATATTGAATTACCTTTACCTAATGATATGCTTGAAAGTATAATTCAAGAAATACTTAAAACTGAATTTGGTATTTATCCTCAAGATTTGGATATTAAAACGAATAATAATAATCCTACTATTGCTCAACGTGGTAATGGTCAAGATTAATATCATGCTTCTATCATTATGGTTGATAACGAATATTATTGGAGAGATTTCGTTAAAGAAGTTCAAATACAACTTAATTCTTTAATTAAACAATTACATCTTGCTTATGAACGGCGTAATGATTGTATTTATAATATCAAAGATAATCTTGCTAAATATCAAGAAGCTGGTGTTGATGTTTCGGTAATATTCGATATTGATAATCGTAGTAAGATTTATTTTAATAAGAAACAAGATGTTCTACTTGGTACTAAACTAATGAGTTATATTCGTAGTTATAATTACTTAGTTTATGAACGTCTTGATAAACTTGATGATGATATAGAAACTCTTGCTGCTCTTAAAGAGTTACCTTCTGAAATGTATACTTATATGCAAGATGAAGTTAATAATGAGATAGCTAATTTATTATGTAAAGGTAACAATTATTCTTTTGGTAGTTCTGTAGGTTACGTTTATGTTTACTATAAAAAGACGATGCCCGGTGATGTATGTAGTGTTGTCGATTGGGGTGCTACAAAAGACTTAAAAAAGAAATTATTAGAGCAAGGTATTAATATACGAACTGCTGATAATCCAAATGGTATTCCTTATTTCATATATTATGATTATGACTGGTGTATAAAAGCTGTATATCATAAAGTCAAAGGTCGAATACCACAAAGTGTCTATTATAAATTCAAATTTGGTCACACAAGTAGTGCTTACGAAAACGGTGAAAAAACTATTGACAGAACACCTTTTGCAATGAAAGGTAAAACTGTTGATGAAATTGCAACAAATCGAAGACTTAATTGTTTCAATAAAATTCTTGCAATTTGTTTTAATCATCCTGACGAAGCTATTAAACTATATCGAAATAATCTTCCTAAACAAAATAATGCTTTATGATTGATAATAATATATTCATTAGTAGTGCTACATTAATTCCAGATATGTATAACGATTATAATATACAAAGTGATGATTTTGTAAGTCGTTTTCCTATTTGGGTTGCAAATGCTTTAGAAGAACTTAAATTCATTCAAGCATATGTTAATGTAGAAAAAGATATTGAATTTGATGACCATCGTTGTCAATTACCGTGGGATTTTCGTGGTGTAATTGATGTCATTATAAATAACAAAAAAGCTGTTCTTAAAAATTCAGCTGAATTTAACAAAGATACTATTACTGAAAAAGTAACAACTGTTCCGACATATACTCCTTATCCCGGTATTCCAAATGCAGATATAACAAGTCCCGGTGATAAAAATAATAGTTTTAATCATGCTCCTGTTGATAAAGAACAACCTTATTATTACATTAGTAATAACTGGATTCATACTAACGTTGATTACGGAACTATTCATTTAAGATATAGAGCTTTACCTGTTGTTTATGATAGTATTATAAATATGGATGTTCCTCTTATTTATAATAACGGCCCTCTTAAAAAATATCTTAAACTTTATGTTCTTAAACAAATGTTATTAAGAGGCTATAAACATCCGGTTGTAAGTCTTACAGCAAACAATCCTTATACAAATCCTGCGATAGAACTCGATAGAATGAGAATACAAGTTCGAGTTTCTTGTAACAAATTTAGTAACGACCGTCGAGAGAATATTGCTACTATTCTTCGTACATTAGAATAATAGAAATTATGAAAGTTTTAGGTCTTGATTTAGATAATTCACCTTATATTGCACAAGATAAATCTTTGCGGTATGCTAAAAATATAACTATTGATAATAAAGGTCAAAGTTATTTTAATGAAAGAGGATTTGATTTCATAGGTGAATTAGATGATATTCTTGAAAATCATCCGACAAATCGGCATATCATTCCTTATATTTATAGTGATGCCGATAATCACAAATATAATATTATAGGTACAATTCCAACTAATGTTGGTGTTGTACTTTTTTGCGTTGTAGAACACTGGAATAATGCAGATAAATCTGATTTACAAACTAACGACGCTATTATATATCTTAATCTTGATGATAATAACCCAACTGTAAAACGTTGTTTGTATAGTACATCGGGTGCATTTGGATTCAGTATTGATAGACCAATTCATGGAGATTATATATACAATTATAAAGAAAATTTGATTGTTACATTTACTGAGGGAACTGATGAATCAGCAAATGAAACAAGAATTATTAATTTGACTGACCCGTTTTATGATGGTAACAATGGAGATGATACTGCGATAGGATATGACATCACTATTGATGAAGTTGATTCATTTAATCTTATTCCAAATGTTACTTATCCTGAACTTCAATTAGAAGTTGAAGACGGTGGTAATCTTAAAACTGGTGCTTATCAAATAGCAATTAAATATCGTCTTGATGATGGTACTTATACAAACTATTCTCCTTTAAGTACATCACTTATTGTTTGTGGTAATTACGAAGAAGATTATGCATTAGGTATCGAAATCAATAAGAATATTACTATTAGTTTTAGAAATAGTGGTATTAAATATAAACATTGTAGATTTGCTATTGTTTATATTACTGACGAAGCTCAATTATCATATGAAACTGATGACATTTCAATTAGTGGTATAAGTACTACTCATATTGTAAGTGATGTTTCATATTTATCTACTATAAGTCTTGATGATATTTTTATTAAAAATATATCATATATTCGAGATAACACTCTTGTTAATTTCAATAATAGACTTATTCGAGGTAATGTAAAAACTCTTGATTATAGTAAACTTGATAGTGAACTTAAAGAATTTACAGAGAACAATCTTGATGTTCAATTAAGTTGGAATCCGAGTTCTTCTTATATTAATAGTACTCGACGTTATTTCAAGAGTGGTGAAGTTTATGTTCTTTACGCTGGATATTATGATTATAAAGGTGACCTTGTAAATATACATCATATTCCTTGGAAAGCTAACAATTATGATATTGAAGCATATCCCGTAGGTTCTACTAATCAAAATGCTCATAAAATTCCTTATAAATCTGAAAGTATTAGTAAGATTATAAGTCTAAGTTGGAAGAGTTCACCTGATATTGATGCTGCTGAACAAATAGATGAAATCGCCAAAACTGGTGTTGGCAGTGAAAAACCTACAATAGCTCGCAATCGTTATTTCACTTTATATGGAGTTTCAACTGGACACGCAACTGTTAAAGCGAAAGGTCGTTCTTTAACAAAAGGTAAACTGAAATTACCAAGTCTTCCATTACTATATACAACTGAAGATTCTGAAGGTGGAATTAATCCTTCTGATTATCAAGTTGTAGTATTGGAGATAACAAGTGAAAGTACATCGAGCCAGTTAATTGGTGTTAAATGTAGTCCTACATTTGCTGGAGATAGTTTGATACCTGCTGGTATAAATTTAACTACAAAAGTTTACGATGCTACATCGGTAGTTAAACAAATTGATTCAGAAGAATCTGAAGTTGAAACTGGGTATTATGAAGTTTCTGAATCTAATCTTTTAGCATCTGATAGTAAATCTACATTTATTGGTAGTACAATTAATACCAAAACTAATTTCGTAATTAATCTTGATGCAAAAGAAACTAAATATATTTTAATTGAAGCTCGATTAAGTTATAAAGTTAATGGTTCAACTGCTCCGACATTTAATTGGTTAACTCAATTATATTCTACTTCTTCTGAATGGAATCCTATTTATACATTAAGTCCTAATATTAATATTAAAGCTAATCTTGCTGGTAAAACAGATTTAATGAATAAATATATTAGTTCAATAGTTTATTTCTTTGTTGAACATAATATTAATAATTCTCGAATTGTTACACAAGGTTTCGCAATGCGAGATACTGAAACTAACAATTTCGGTAAGAATCAAACTTATAAAAATCCTTTTGGTGGAGATAACGCAAGATTTTACACATTTGAATATCTCTATAATAAGATAAATAGTATTCGAGGTAAACTTAAACCTCTATACTTTGAAACTGATGTTCTTAAATTTGTTAAAAATGAAGAACTTGATGATGATATAAAAGTATTTCCAGCTAAATGGAAAGGTGAAGATTTTGATGGATTTGATACAAATCCTAATGAATCTGGAACTCGATTCTTAGATGCTGACATCAATAGTCTTACTATTGATACTTCTCGTGCAACTAAAAATGTTTCACTTGAATATATCAATGCTAATATTAGTTCTCAAAACAATATTGCTGGCGATAGTTATTATCGTATTGAAAAAGGTTTTAATGGATTTAATAAAGGTACAGATAATGAGGAATGGGCAAGAGGATATATTGCCGATTTAATTAATAATTCTGAAACACTTTATTCTGATGTTAATAATCAGAAACTTCAAATTGCATCTAATGTAATTAATATTAAAGGTTCTTCTGAAGTAATAACTCCTTTAGTTGGTGATACATTTATTGGATATATAACACTTCGAGCTACTGCTCCATCATCTGATTATCGTTATGGTGATGCTCAAGCAAAAGAATTAGATAGTAACGCTACTGTTTATCGTTGGATATTCACTGTTCCTCTTGAAAGTAAATTCAATATTCTTGCTCGATTCAGTGTTAATAACGTAGATAAATCTTTCAAATATCACGATAAACGTGGTAATGAATTACGTGAATTTTATCAATTAAGTTATCAAGTTGATAATTTCATAAATAGTAGTGTTGGTAAAGGTTATTCTCCTGTTTATAATGAGAATGGTATTGAAACATTTACTTATTTTGAAGAAATTCCCGGAACTCAAGACCATCCTTATCGTATAATTCGTAGTCAATTACAGAGTGCTGAAAATGCTAATCTTAATTGGCGATTATTTAGAAGTGATGATTATAAAGATATGCCTTTTAATCGAGGTGAAATTATTGCATTGAAAACTGACAATAAAAATCTTTATATTCAACAGACTTATGGTCTGCATTTATTACAACTTCGTGATACACTTTCTAATACGGATGAAGGTACTTCGTATTTAGGTACAGCTGATATATTTAATATGGAACCTCAAGAGGTTACATATAGTCCCAGTGGTTATATAGGTTGTCAAAGTTATTTTGATACTCACGTTAATGTTATTGGTTATTTTGTTATTGATGCAGTTCATAGACGTATCTTTAATATCAATGGAGATAAAGTAAGTAATATGACTGCTCTTAATGCTCTTAAATGGTTTGATGGTAATCTTGTAAAAGATGTAGTTAATCCGTTTAAGAATAATGGTAGAATTTGGGCATTTAATGAAGATACTAATATCTTATATTTAGTCCAAAATGTTGATAATAAACAATTCACAATTAGTTTTAGTCCTATTGCTAATGCTTGGATTTCATTCCATGACTATAATCCTATTGTAGGTATTACCAATCGAAATGGATTATTCTGGTTTGATAAACATGGCATTTATGCAATATCTAAAAATAATTATGGTCGATTCTTAAAAGATGATAATAATAATCAACTTGTTAAAGAATCATATATTAAATTTATTCTTAACGACAATAGTAATTATAATAAGTTATTAAATAATATTGCTTGGAAAGATAGAGTTGATATTGTTAATAATCTGTTACCTACTATTAATGAATTTGAGAAAACTATTAATGCTATATTGGTTCATAATGATGACCAATGTACTGGTTATAAACTTGTTAAATTTAATGATATTTGGTATAATGGTACAACTGGTGTTAATAAAGTAAATCTTTGGAGATTTAATAATGTTAATGATATACACAAACAAATACCTTTTATGATTACTGATTTAGTTGTAGATGAATCTGCATTAAAACGTAAAGCTAAATGGTATGATGTTAATAAGTTCATTTGTCAATATGTTTATTGCATAATGAAGTTTAATAATAGTGATAATAACAGACTTTGGGAACTTATTGATGTTAATCCTGAATGGATTCTTGATAATCGTAATAATCAAAGGTAATTTGTAACAACTTGTGCGGCTCGGCCTTCGGCCTCGCTCCCCGGTGGGGCAGGAGGTTGCACGCCCACTTGTCGTGTTACTCAAACTTTTAATGGTATGTCTAATCGTAAAGTTAATCCTGATAGTCTTCGTCAAGTTACTCGTTATATTAATGAGTATTCTCAACATATTTGGGATAACGAATTGACTGGTGATAAAGAATTTGTTCGTGTTAAAGAAAATAATAAACTTAAAACTGTTCGTTCACGTTCAAAAGATGGTAGATATTATTATCCTTATCCCTCGTATGAAGGTGGTGCTAAAACTATTGGCCCTGGTTTTAAGTTAAATGATACTTCTGATTTTACTAAATCTGTTAAAGCAAAAGGTAAAGCAACAAGAAAACAAATTGATGCTGAATTGAATCGTCGTATGACGAAAGCCTACAATGATGTTCGTGATATTTATTCTGAGAAATATGGTATTGATGATTTCAATACTTTACCTCAACCTATTGTTAATCTTATGTCTAATCTTGCGTATCGAGTAGGTCGAACTGGTTTTAGACAATATAAGAAATTGTTAAAAGGTGCTAATGAACGTAATACAGATAGTATTATTAAAGAATATACTACTGGTAATAAAAGAAGAGATAAATCTGAATTAGAAATATTTAAGACTAATAGTTCTAATGATTATGATATGATTAGAAATAGATTATTTTCTAATTTTAATACTGATGATAATCCTGATAATTATGTTGAAGATATGAGTAAAACTAATCGTAAAAAATATAATTTCGGTGGTGTTCGTTCAACACATGACGCTACTGCTGATTATTTAAGAATAGCTCGTAATTCCGGTAATAATATTTTCGGTAATGCCATGATTGATTTATTTTATCATGATGGAAAGAATGATGATACTGGAATTCCAGTTAAGAATTATGTAGATAAGTTAATTGATAACGATAAACTTATTTATGCAAATATGCAGAACAAAATCAATAATGAAATTGTTACTGCTCGTGGAGTTGCTCGTTGTGGTGGTCTTGTAAGACGTAAGCGAAAAGATTTCGGTGGCGTTATGTCTGGTAATGTTTATCGAAGTATTGTCGCTGGTAAAAACAATCGAGATTACTTTGAAAATGAAGGTGTTGGTCTGAAAACTAAATATTTAGATGATGCTTATGCTGAAGGTGATATTGATTTGAATGCACAAGGTATTGCAAAAGCAAATCAGTTGATGGCTCGTGATTCAGCGATTTATGCTAATATGCAAAATAAGATTAATAATGAAATTCTAACTTCTCGTGGTATTACTGCTAAATTCGGTGGACTTGTTGGAATTCCTCGTAGAAAATTCTATTGGGGTGGAACAAGTATTAATGACCCCGGTAGTGTTCAATGGGGCACACGAGTTCAAACCAGTGATATTGACAAATCTAAATATAGTGCTGATGGCGAAGGTATCGTAGGTGGTAGTGCTTTAAGTGGAGCTGGGACTGGATTGGGAATTGGAGCTGCTGTTGGTGGAACTGCGGCGCTTGCCACTGGTGCAGCTGCTGGTTCTTGGCTCGGCCCTATCGGTGCTGGTATCGGTGCATTAATTGGTGGCATCGTTGGTTTGTTTACTGGACGTAAGAAAAAACGTCAAGAAGAGCGTCGTCGTCAAGAACTTTTAGCTGAACAAGCTGAAATGGAACGTCAGCAAACTTTGGGTAATATGCAAGATAAAGTTGAAAATGATGTTGCAACTATTCGACAAAGTAATCTTGGTAATTATTCAGAAGGTACAGGATTTTATGCTAAATTAGGTGGAATGATTGGTCGTAGAAAGTTAAACACCGGCGGCCAAGTAGTTCCTAATTCATCTAATAGTGTTGTTGCTTATGGTCAAACACATGAACAATATAATCCTGCTACTGGTGAAACTGGAATAATATATGGAGATTCGGAAATTGAAGGCGGCGGCGCTAAAAATGGTCGAATGTATGCTGGTGAAGTTGTTCGTGAAACTCCTGAAGGTGGTCAAGTATTCAGTGATACTATTAAAGTTCCCGGAACAAATCGTACTTTCGCTGATTACGCAAAGAAACTTACTGACATGAAAGGTAAAAAAGAAGCTCAAGTTATTCAACTTGCTGATGGAGTTACATTATCTTTGTCTGCATTAGATAAGAGTAAAACTAACAAATTACAAACTGGAACAAATGTTCGTAATATTGAAAAGTTAGTTTATAGAATGAATAAAGCTCGTGGTGAATCTGAAGCTATTGATGCTAAAACAGAAGATTTATTTGAAGCTCAAGAACTTTATGCTACTGCTTTAGGACTTCGTAATGATGCTCCGGTTATGCGTTGTGGTGGAATGGTAAGAAAGAAAAGACCTTTTGGTGGATATACTTCACCTTATAGTCTTACAGGAGTTTCAGCTCCTAAACTTACTACTTTACCGCCAATTCAAACTACTGCAAGTGCTGGCAGTGGTTCTGCATTTAAGTTCGGATTTAATGAATTTGGACTTGGTATGAATCTTGCAAGTTCACTGTTTGGAATTGTAGGTAACGCTCTTAATACTCGTGCTAATCGAAAGGCTATTGAATTTGAATCTACACTTCATGTTCCGAAAGGTAATAAAGTAGATGCTGTTCAATATAGTACAGATTATGATATAAGTGAGGAATTACAAGAACTTGGCACACAAGAACGTAGAGTTGCTCGATATATTACTGATAACACAAGTAATGTTCAAACAGCTCGAAATAGTGTAGCAAATCTTGCAATTAATGCTCAACTTGCTCGAAATAAACTGTATGGAGCCAAGAAAGATTATCAACGTCAAAGATATGATTTGAATAGGCAAGAACGAGTTAATGCTCGAAATGCTAATAGTCAAATTATGTATCAAGACGCTATTAATGAATATAATAAAGCTGTCGGCTTAAATCAACAGTTAATGGCAGTCAGAACGCAAGGATTACAAGGAATGTTACAAGGAGTTGAAGGTCTTGCCGGAGCAGTTAATAATTATGCAAGTGCCCGCTTATATGAAAAGTTATGGCCTCGTGGAGTAACTAATCACATGAGAAGTGGTTTTGCTTGCGGTGGTCTTGCAAGACGTAAAAGAGCTTAATGTAGTGCGTGATATATCGGATTATTCTTTTATAGGATAGTCCGATATTCACGATTTTTTGTATATTTGTAATGATACAAATAGTGGTACAAACACGCGCGACAAGTGGGCGTGCAACCTCCTGCCCCACCGGGGAGCGGAGCCGCTGTGCGGAGCACAGCAGGCGGAGCCATACGAGTTACAACTAATTTACAAACTAATCATTATAAAATTATGGCAGAAATTGCAATAGGTCGATACGATACTAATACATTAAAAACTCCACAATTACAAGATTATGGAAGTATATATGCTGCTGTTGGAAATGCTTTGAATCAAAAGTATTACCAAAATCGTGAAGCGTATATTAACAGAATTGCTAATCCTTTAAGTCAAATTAAAGCAACTTCCCGCGGACAAAAAGTTCTTGATTCTGAAAGAGCTAAGATTGTTGAAGGTGCTAATGAATTTAAGGAACAAGATAATTGGTTTGCAGCAGATGATTATATTTATAAGCAAACTGAGAATATTCTGACTAATGAAGGTCTTAAAGCTGTTCAAGCTGATTATGCTTTGGAACAGCAATATATGGAAGATTTGAAAAAGAGTGATTGGGATACTCAAAATCAAAATGCTTTCCTGCTTCGTAGTCGTTTACAATCTTCTGATATTGTTTATGATGCAGAAACTAATACTGTTGTAAGCGGTGGTTTTAACGGAGTTCAAATCGGTAAAAAGTTTGATGTAAATAAATACCAAAAAGACGTATTTGATATTCTTTCAAAAGCTAAAGCTGATAAAGTATCATTTGAAAATCTTGTTACTAATCCTGATATGATACGTCAGTATGGATTAGATGTTGCAACAGGTTTTGATGGTGAAAAGTTAGCAAGTCACTTTGTTAAAACTGGTAGTGAAAGAGAAGGTATCACAGAACAAGAGATTATGAGTTATGCTATGTCATTACTCAAATCTAATCCTGATTATACTAATTATCTTACTACTATTTGGCAGAATCAAGATGCTCTTACTCGATTTGTAAAAGATGATAGTTCTGCTGGTGGACATTTAAGAGATTATGAATTAGGAGATTATGCTCCTTTATTCGCTGGTAATCCTACAATGTTTGCTCTTAATGGATTAGGTATTAACATAAATGAACTTGGTGCTCCTACAAAAGACGGTAAGTTTACTGTTAATTCTAAATTACCTGCTGAAGTTAAAACTTTGTTAGATACTGTTAATAAGGAATATGGAGTTAATGTTCTTGATATATTACAGAACAAAGCTCAAGTTCCACCTGAACTTATTCAAGCTGGTTTACAGAATTATGTAGATAAAATGTTTGAAAGTTACGCTAAGGGTGTACTTGGAGCTACTGATGATATTGAGAATCTTGATAGAACCGCTTTTACACAAAGTGTTTTATCTGGTCAATTTATTAATAATAATATTCAAAGTTTAGCTGGTGCTGCCGCAGGTTTATATTCTTATCAAGATATTAAAACTACGGTTGATTTAATTGCTAATCCCGGTTATGCAGCTTATATTAAAGCTCGTGCAAAAGGTAAGCAACAAGAACTTGAAACTCTTCAACAATATGCTCCGTATCTTGATACATTAGGTGGTTTTGAAGTTACTGGTGATAGTGTTGCAGAAAACATTAATCGTCGTAATGAAATTACTGACCAAATGACTAAACTTTCAAATTCTATGAATCAGATATTTACATCTGATGAACTTGGAATTTTAGGTCTTAATCCGGGAGATGGTAATATTGTTAAAACACTTAATATTTCTACTGCTGAAAGATTGGTTGATTCAGCAGGTCTTGACGAAGAAACAGCAGCTAATCTTAAAGGTAAGCTTTTACAAGTTCAGACTGCTCAACGTAATTATAATAATCTTCAAGCTAAACTTCGTTCTGACGAAATTCAGCTTAATTCTGTATTTGATACTTGGAAAGAACATCGAGATAAATTATCTGGTTTATTAGGTTGGTACAAAGTAGCTGACCCTCAAGCTAAATTAATTCTTGATAATCGTATTTCAAGTTATGAAGCATATCTTGATTTTATAAATAATAATTATAATAGAAATGAAAAAACAGGTAGTATTCCTGTAACACCAGATGGTGGTTTTTATTATAAAACTGCTGATGGCGATATTGCTATAAGCCGAGATAATATTATGACAAAAGAAGAGTTTGAATCTACTCTGTCTAATGCAGCAGATAATGTTTCAAATCGTTATCGTAAAGCTATTGCTGATGCACCTCTTGAATTTACAGCAACTCGTGAGATTATTGCTAATCCTTCAAGATTCCAACAAAATTACATGGCAGCTGCTATGGTAAATTGGAAAAAAGGTGCTGGTAATATTAGTGTTGTTCAAACTCCGTCTGGAGAAGGTATTGGTTTTACCGGAATGCAATTAGCTAAGTATATGAACTTTGATGCGTTCCCTACTTCGACAACTGTTAATTCAAAAGGTACAAGTGTAACTCGTCAAAGTAATGCTACTAAAAATTCTAAACCTCTTTCGGGTAAAGAACTTGGTCTTGATTATGATATTTATAAGACCGAAGTTAGTCCGATTGCTAATGGAATTGCAGCTCGTGAAGGCCGTAATGAATATGCAATTACTCTTTTTGATGAAACTGGTGCTGCTCGTGGTAATATTATTTTCTCTGAACAAGTAGACCCGTCTATTATTGCTCGTCAAATTCTTGATAATTATCGTAATATTAAACCTTATGCTAAAATTGGTGGTGAAGGTTTACAACATAGTGCTGGAATGATTGAATCTCAATATGCTTCGGGATTTATTGATTTCGATACTACTGGTGCTAACAATAGTCCTGCTGTTGCAAACATCGCAGACCTTCAAAGAACTGTTGATGATTTAGGTAAAGTTGAATATAATTTGAATATTCACGAACCTTTTAATAATTCTATTGATGGAAATAGTCGTAAAGTTGAAATCGGTAGAACTACGCAAGGTTATTATATAAAAGATATTAGTGGATTAACATATCCTGACGGTTCTGTTCATTATGGTCAGTTTGGATATAATACTATTCCGAATAGTCTTTATACTATAAATGGTATTACCACTAACAATATTCAATATTATGATACAATTAATGAAGCATTAAGACCTATTTCTGAATATGTATTAACACAATATGGAATACTTCTTGATATGCAAGAAGCAGCAGAAGCTATTCAAAACAATAGAATTAATAATGCTAATATAGGATATTAAACATATGCCAAATTTAACAGATATTAAGATTCCTATTACAGGTTCTCAAGCTCTTACTCCGGTTGAAACACAAGTTTCTGGAGTAGGAGCTACTCCTGTTTTACCGAGCATGGAAATAGAAAAAGCTCGTGGTGCAAAACAATCTTCAATTCGACCTTTTAATATTTCTGAATACGAAAACATATTAGGTCGAGGTCAAGTTAATCCTAATCTTGATTTAAGTGTTCTTAATGAAAATAGAGCACAAAATCAAAGTGGTTGGTATTTAACTAAAAATGCTATCGGTCAATTAGGAACTACTATTCTCGGTGGTACTATTACTGGTATTGGTAGTATTCTTAATTTCTTTCCTACTACATATCGTGCTATTAGTCAAATATGGGATGATAATGCCAAATATAAATGGGACAAAGCTATTAACGAAGGTCTTGGTTCTGAATGGCAGAGAATAGGTAAAGACATTGAGAATTGGGGTCGTAAAGCAATGCCTATTTATCAAACAGAACAAGCGCAAAAAGGCGGTTTTGCTGGTGGTATGGGTGATGCTACTTGGTGGGCAAGTATGTTTCCTACCGTAGGTTCTGCGGCCGCATCTATGCTTCCTGTTATTGGACAAATGCGAGCTTTACAAGCTGTTGGTAAATTAGGAACAATGATTAACGGTGTTGGTCGTTTAGGTTCTACATTGAATAAAGCAGGTCGTGCATTACAAAACCCTTATACTCAACAGATAATCGGTACTTTATATGGAGCACATCTTGATAGTATGGAAGAAATTGTTCGTGGTTATGATGAACAATATCAATATGCTCTCGATTTAGGTTTCAGTGAAGATGATGCTCGTAAGTTTGCATCTGTTTATGCTTCTGAAAGTTACAATGATGCTTGGGCTTATGGAGTATTATTTAATGCTATTGAACTCAATAGTATGCTTCGTGGTATTAAAGAAGCTCCAGTTAATAGTATTTCTATTGAAAAAGGTTTAAGAAGTAATATAAAAGGTCTTGCACAACAAGGTAAGACTTTTGTTTTAGATAGTGAAACATCTAAACTTAATCGCAAACTCATTCCAAGTGTTGGACTTCGTAAAACAAAAGATTTCTTTTCTGTTGCTTTATCTGAAGGTCTTGAAGAAATGCGAGTTGATATGGCACTTAATGAAGGTGTCATTGCTGCAAAAAAAGAACTTGGGATTGAAGATGAAACTGCTGATTTAACTCCGTTAGCTCGTATGGGAAGACTTGTTGAACAAGCTTCTTCATGGGATAGTTTTATTTGGGGTGCTATTGGTGGTGGTGTAATGTCTGCTGGACGTAATGGTGTTACACGAATACTTAATGGTAAAGCTCAGCAAGAAGCTGAAAATAAACGAGCTACTAACATTATAAATGGTATTCAAGATACTGCCGCAGCTATTGCTGATTTTGACGGTGACATGAATATTAAAGTAACTGAAACACCAGTTTTAGATGAAGCTGGTAATCAAGTTATGAATAGTGATGGTACTCCAAAAGTTAACAGAACTATTACTGACCCTGCTTCAAGTTTGCTTGTTGGTATTATGGGTAGAATTGGTTCTGCTAATGGGTTCAATTATGCTGTTGAATATTTTGATGAATTAAGTAAATTATCAGATGCTCAGCTTGAAGAAGTTTATGGTGCTAACAAACGACCTATTGTAGATGCTCTTCGTAGAGAATTTACTATTATGCGAGATATTCATGCTCGTAATATGGGTTTAAGTTGGGGTAATCCTTTCGACAATGTTCTTAAAGTTCAGGCATCAACTGATGATTATTTACTTGATTATTATCGTCGTCAGTTAGCTATCGTTGATACTGATATTCAAACTTTCGATATTGAAGCGTCTAATCTTCGTAAGCAACGAGATGAAGCCCTTAAAGCTATTGATAGTAAACTCCATAGCTTAAATGTAGAAAAGACTGTTCTTGAACAAGAACGTGAAGAACTGCAAAAAGTTATTGAAGATTATAAAACTCAACTTGAAGATAAAACTCGTAATAAAGCGATTAGTACACTTAAAGGTAAACGTACTCGATTAGTAAATAAGATTAAAACTATTGAAGATACAATCAATGGTTTGCAATCTCAAATTGATGAATTAAATACTTATATTGCTAATCAAGGTACTATTAGTACAAAACAACCTAATCGTAAAGCTCGTAAACCTTATCTTCTTGAAATTAAAAATAGTAAAAAATCTATTTTAAGTCTGCAACAACAAATTGCAAATGCTCGTCAGGCTATTGCAGAATTAGAAGTTGGTAAACTCCAATATGAACAAGAACTTGCTATTCATAACGGAGAGATTACTGATACTCGTAGGAAGATTGAATTATTTGAAAATGATTTAGCTGATTACGATGCAAGACTTAATAGAATTAATAGTGATATTGCAGAACAGAGTGAACGTGAAAATAATAATATAGCTGAATATAATGAAGCTGCAAAACGTTTGCGTGAAACTCGTAATAACAATAATCAAACATATAAATCTCTTGAAGAGGCTCGAACTCAACTGAGTATGGCTGTAATGGCTCTCGAAGAAAATGTTAATAATCGAGATGAGATTATGGCTGAACGAAGTAAGTTACTTAAAGAGGTTTATGATAAACAAGAAGAAATTGAAAAAGCTAAAGATAAAGTAGAGGAAACTGTTGAAACTACTAATCAAGAAGCAAGTCAAGAACCCGAAAATGTTACTACCGAGGTGCTGACAGACAGTAACGGGATTTCGTACTCTCTCGATGACAGCGAGGCCCCAAATACCGTCGATATTAAAAATAAGGTATATTCGGTAGGCTCAAAATTTAATGTCGCAGAATCGCCCAAAACCGTGCAAAGAATCGAGGTCGTAACCGACGACGAAACCGATTTTAGTGCTGTAATGGTTACTATAAAAGATGATGCGACTGGTAAGGAAGATACATATTCTGCAAAAGAACTTGCAGGTATGGATATTACTGAAATTCGAAATGAAGTTCAAACTAAATTTGATGCTATTTATAAAACACTTTATAGTATTCAAGATAAACTTTCAGCAGATGAATTTGAGAATCATTATTTAGATACTATTATAAATTTGCATAAAGAATTATCTGATTCTAATAGTGATATTTATAAAGCATTATTATCTCCTATTGATAATACTGAACTTAATACGTTACGAACTAATATTATTGGTAATTTTATTGGTTGGATAAATGAATATCAACCTACTGGAATTAGTAATGAGAATTTAGAAAAAGCTAATCGTGTAAAACAGTTATTATCAGATAGTAATATTCGTATTGCAAATAATCTTAAATCTAATCTTTTTAAAGATTGGATTTGGAATCTTTACGGTGGTGATATAGTTGGTTATAGTGAAGAGGAAAATGCTAAAATGCGTGAAGCTATTGCTGACTATATTGCTAACGTTGCTAATGTTCTTAACAATAATTATACTATTACTGATGGTAAATTAATTCTTAAGAATATTAATGTAGACCATAATGTAATTCGAGCACAAATCGAAGGTCTTACTCAAATCAAATTTGAAAATCTTAATAGTAATTTTGATACTGTTAGATATTCAGATTTCTATCATAAGATAACTCTATTCAAAAATAGTATTATTAATGAAGTAGCTAAAAGTACAACTGAATTTTACAAAACTAATATCGCATATATCAACAGTGTGATGAATAGGTTTATTAGTAAAATTCGTGCTATTAGACAAGATGAAGATAGTCCGTTACATGATGCTCTTGTAAATGATGATGGCTTTGGTAGTCAAACTTCTAAAATTATGGAATTTGCTACTGCCGTAAATAATTTAGCAAAAGAGTTTTTAGATTATGGTGCTATCCCTAATCTTCCTACTCGTACAAGACTTCATACATTAGCTCAATCAATTCAACCTTATCTTGTATCTGATGTTGATGCTTTGAATCTTACTGGAGTAGATGTTATTACAGCTGTTCGTCAAAGTAATGTTCTTGATTTATTAAGAAATGCTCGAATGGCTTATTCTATTCTTTCGAGATATTATAATTTTGAAAGTGGTACTGAATTAAACGATGATGTATCTATTCTTAATAGTCTTGATGTACTTGCTAACAGTGTTTCTGACTTTATAGATGATACTGAATCAAGAGATGAGTTTAATACTAATGACTATCGTTATTATATTAGTGATTCAATGCGTAATGCTCTTGATGCTATTGAAAATACTATTGTAAAACTCGATGGTCGTCAGATATTTACTGATAATCACGTTTATACTTACGAAGATATTCTTGATTCTATATATCAGCAAACAGATGGTCGTAATGATGTTATTAAATATTATGAACCTATTTGGTATGCACTTAAATATTTCAAAAATGATGTAAATGTTAATACAATATATCAACAAATGAGTAAGAATGGTGTTCCACAAGAACAACTTGATGCTCTTAAACGTTTGTTTGATATTATTAATAAACGAATTGCTAATCCTATTCAAACAACAGATGGTGCTTATCTTGATAGTAACTTAAATCTTCGTGGTAAATTTTTAAGTGATTTCTTCAAAACTCATATTCAACGTGAATTTGAAACTAATGGTTTCAAAGGTTTACGTCGTCTTACACCTGAAGTTTATAAGATTATCACAAGTCCTGAATATTATAATCCTAAAACTCGTGTTATTAAAAACAACATTACAGTTAATGGTGTTAAATTCAAGGCTACTGAATTATTTGATGCTTTAAGAACTTTACACGAAGGTCAAGAATTTGAAGTTACTTATAAAGATGGTAATGTCGATGTCAATTTAGATGTAAATGGTAAGAAACTATTAATTGAACGAATTGGTTTAGGTGATAGTGAAACTTATCATGGAATCCAATTAGGTAGAATTGATGAAAGTGGAGTTAATCAATACGATTCTGTTTTTGGTAATTCTTATGGAACATCTAAATTTGTAGATACTATTATCCGAAAAGCTGGTGGAAGTGATACAATATTTAACTTAACAAAAGAGTTTTATAAAGTATATACTGAAGCCTTAACTCGTGAACAACAAACATCTGATTCAGTTGTTTCAAAACTGAAATCAATTATTAAAGAATTAGATAAATATGGTAATACATCAAAAACTGAACATTCTGAAATAATCAATGCTTTCATTGGAGCTATCCAATATAATACTGAAGTCGAAGGTGTTAGTCCTGAAGCATTTGATATTGAAGCTCTTGACTTAAATAAGGTTTATTATCTTATTAGTCCTATGTTCTATAACGTAAGACTTAAAAATCTTAATGATTATGTTCGTTATGGACTTAGAATCAAGAACGCTTATCAGAATCTAAATACTAAACTTGGAAATGACTTTATTCAAAGTCAAAAACTTATTACTGAAATTAAAGAAAAAGGTTCTGCAATTTTAGTATTAAAAGGTATTAATAAATCTCCTATTACATTTGCCGATTCAAGTGGTTATCGAGCTAATGTAAATGAAGAGATGCAACGTACTGTTACAGTTAATGGTAAACCTGCTGTTAATATTATTCAACGTCAGCCTGATGCTGATGGTTTAATGTTAGTTTCATCACTTACTACTGACACTGCATTTAATAATCCTATTGTTGAAGATAAAATTACTTCATCTGATAGGCATTTCCAAATGTATGCTGAAATTCAAGCTAATGCTGGTGAAAATGGAAAAAGTTATATTCCGTTACATCGTGGTAATTTAGCAAGTGATGTTGCAGATACACCGTTTAATGTAGCTGCTATGGAATTTGTTACTCAAACTATGAGTGATATTATTTCAGATGCTACGTTTACATCTCTTCCGACTGATGCTAAATCTGGTCTGTATACTCTTGTAGATGATACTAATAAGACTCGAACTAAAGCTCATAATGCTAATATTCGTAGTCGATTAGCTCCTTTATCAGAAGCTATCATTACAAGTTATAATCGTGGAGTTCCGGGAGCTGAATGGTTTAATATTAGTTCTCTTTATGAAAATACAGACCCTGCTACTGGAAAAACTCGTTATATTAAACATTTAGATTTCCAAACAGTTGTTCGTAAAAAGAATATACTTGGAAATGGAATAAGTTATATCAATAGAATTAGTATTGAATATACTAAATCTGGTGATAAATTTACTCCCGTTAAACTTCGATTAAGTCGTAGAGTAATTCCAGTTAATAGAACTACTTCAAAAGTTCGTATTGCTAAGAGTCCTTTTACAGCACGAGAACTTGCTCAATTAAATGGTATTATTGAAAAGAGTAAATCTAACAAAGGAACTTACGCTGTAATTGATTTGCAAGCAAAAGGTATTACTGGTAAAGATTTAACTGATTTACTTAATCATAATCTATTCCGTAAACTGTATGGTAATATGCAACGTAGTGTTACTACTGCATTGCAAGGCGACCATTATACTTATGGTGTTAAAACAGATGATGGTTACGCAGCAGTTAAAGGTCAATATAAATCTAAAATACTTGATTGGGCTAAACAACAAGGTATCGTTGATAAATCTGTTTCTTCAACATTTGATTCGATGCAAGATTTTATTCTTGACACCGGCGCTTTAACAACAAGTGTTATTGGAATTAGAGATACCAATGGTAATGTTGTTACCAATTATACTATTGATTCTATTCAACCTGCAATGTTCTTTGAACTTAAATCTGAAAGTTCTGATAATCCTATTCGAGAATCAGAAAATATGACGAAAGAATTTGCTGTTAAAGCAATTACAACATTAAGTTCAATGACAAATGATACTGAAACAAACTGGTATCAAAAACTTGTTAATATTACAGATGATAAAGTAGCAGGTCTTAGAGTATTAGGTGTTATACCTGATTTTGTATCTGAAGATGTTGCTAACAGAATCGCTGAATTATATGATAGAATTTATGCTGACGGTAAAACTAATTTCAGTATTAAGAAACTATCAAGTAAACAAGATTTCATAATTGCTCAATATGATAAAGGTACTGAAACTATCGTTATCAATAGCAATAAACTTACCAAACGTGATTTTACTGCTACTGATTTAGGTGTTAATATTACTCATGAATCTCTTCATAAGTATTTTGAACAACAAACTAATTCTAAAGAATTATACGATAAACTTGCTACCTTAATTAGCGATATTAATGATACCGCATTTAAGGTTGATGCTAAAGAATTTAATGCTAAATATAAGAGCGATTTAACTGAACTTGAACTTGGTTATCTTCGTACATATCTTAAAATATTAAGTGAAACTCCTGCTGAAATAGTTACTTATGCTTTTACAAATAAACAGTTTGCTAATTTAGCAAATAGAATTATTGTAGAAGAAGCTCCGAAGATTAAGAAACTTAAAAGTCTTTGGGATAAAATTATTGATGCAATTCTTTCGGTTATTGGTATAGATACAATTACCGATAATAGTTTACTTAGTAATGTACGAAATATAGTAATTAATAGTTTGGATAGTGTGAATAGCCGACGCGCAAAAAGTCCGACCAGTGGGCGTGCAACCTCCTCTCCCACCGGGGAGCGGAGCGCTGGGCG
>OHCR01000484.1_pt1 | contig 23146 bp, 37 predicted proteins | sample 1566831 | NCBI WGS metagenome assembly OHCR01 (sample SAMEA3879516, study PRJEB24766) | human gut metagenome | biome: human-associated habitat; feature: feces | place: USA | collected 1985/1987
ATATTTGTGCTATTAAAAAAAATATATAATTATAATTTAAATTGTATGAAAAGAATCATATTGATATTAATAACAATCGTTATGTCTGTTAATTCATTTTCTCAACTTGTAATAATAGATAAAGACGGAACAGAAAAGACTGTAGTTGAATATACCCCAGATAAAGAGCTTTATAACATGCGTGTTGAATATTATAAAATAATAAATTTCTACTCTAATGATTGCAAGCCGAGCTATGCAAAACTTTACAACATTGCCACAGCCATTGACCGAGGAGAAGATCCTTTAACTGATAAAGATAAAAATGTTCTTAATACTTTTTATTTTTTTGTTTCGCATATAGGAAACATAAACAAGGCAAGAAAAAATGATATCAAAAATGCACTATCTTTTATGAACAAAGCGGCAAGCGATTTGATTCATGCAATGCAAACAGCTTTGGCTGTTGATGATTATAAAAGATTTCAAAAAATTGGAGTTAGCTTAAATGACTACCTTTCATACAAAGCAAAATTATATAAAGAAAATCGACTTTGGCAAGAATAATTTTCTTTTTTAAAATCAATTTTACTTATCTTTTAAATAACTAATATGCTCTCTTTAGCTTCTTTGAAGGAGATAAGGTTACATTTTATTAGTAAATCAAATAAAATTTCCGGCTTGTTAGTATCCATCTGTTTAATAAAATCGGATTGCAATATTTCTTATCCTAATAAGCATATTCAATGGCAGGCCAATAACGATTTAGTATGCTACCAACAGACAATCACCATAAAAAATTATTCAATGTTTTCATTTCTTATTAAGATTTGAGGGTTATCCCCTGTGAGTTTTCTTGTTTTTATTCTTCTTTCTACGCTTGGCGATAGCCTTTTTTCGATGAGGAGATATTTCTTCCCGTTTCTCCCGTTCGTTATCAAGCAATACACCGCAGAAACTTTCTCTATAAGCTCTATCAGCAGAGCATTTTTCTTGTCCGTAATTAGACTTGGGGCAACAATCACATCCCATATCCTTTGCATTTTTCGTTAAACATTGAATCCGCTTGCTGAAATTGCTTCGTGAAGCGATTCTCTTTGTATTCTCTCTTGAAAGTCGTATGTGAGACTTTCTGTGTAGTGCAGCCTACCAGTGAGGCGACTGCAAGGATTAATATTATTTTCTTCATTACTAATCAGTTATTAATCAATTATTTCAAATGTTACTTTCACTTTTTTACAGCGAAAGCCTTTCTTATACACCTGTTTCCATGTCAAATTAGTTCCATCCAGCCAGCACCTGACGCAATCTCTTCGGTAATATTTTTGAGTATTCATCACAAGTGTACCATCCGGGTAGGTTATCATATACATTATATCTTCACGCATATTGTCTCCTTTCTGATCAATTTTACGTTAAATAAAAATCAAATGTCCACAACGCTTATTAGGGCAGATCGCAAACTTTTCTCTTTCGCTAATAGCGATAGTATGCCACTTGTGACACTTCTTGCAAAAAATCTTCTTATTCATTTTTGTTATTAGTCAAATTTTGATGGCATATCTTCGGCAAAGACGAACGCTTTAGCATCATTATTCCATCTGATTTCTTTGTTTCCTTCAGAATCACGGAAGAAATGTTCGTGTTCATCCTGCAAGGCGCATAAACCTATTTGAGTCGTTTCGTCAGATACAAAGCATTCATTATTGTAAGCCTTATATGCTTCCAAATCTGATATGACGGGAGAGAGAATATTCTTTGTATCTTCATTCTCGTAAACTTCCATATACAGGAACTCCCCTCCTTCGTACATATCCTGATCTGCAACGTGTTTTCCCTCAACTAACCGATTTAATACTTCTAATGTCAGTTCGGGTTGTTCGTAAAATTCTGTTGTAAAAAAGTCTTTTGTTTCCATAATTTTCATTTCTAAATAGCTATGAAGGTTTATTAACTACCAAGTCGCACTCAGGTGCCCATCCTAAAGACCTCGTACCATCCCATACATTGTATAACCATTCATCCACATACCCCTTTTGTGGATTGAAATTAGAATGATAGAGGTTAATTATCTCAACTTCTTTACCAATCTTAGATTTATCCGGATGACTGCCTATTTTTACTCTTTCTCCAATTTTAAATTTAGCTTCCATTACTTCCGTTTTTTAGTTGGTATATAAATTGGGGATGCTTTCCCTTTATTGTTTTTATTTATGCCGTTCATTTGGTCAACTGTCTTTTGATTGAAGATGGTAGAACCGGCAAGACCTTTGATGTTCTTTCCCATATTTAATTCCTTTCTATATTGTTATTCGTTAATTAATTCTGGGTTGTCATAGATATTACCTTTAACTACAAACATTTTACATGTCTGTTGAATAGTATTTTCTACAAAGCCATCCCATCCGACCCAACATCCTTCTTTGGCGCACCATTTAACCTCAAATGAAAGTCCTATGCGATGTTTTCCAGTCGTTGTAATATAGTCAAGTTGTATAATATCTCCCTCATAAATCTCTTTGCCGTTCCTATCGAGAAGCCCTGTGAACTGTCCGACTGTCTCGTTGGTAACTTCACAATCATCCACAACAAATCCGAAATTATCTGTTTCGAAACTTGCTATATTCTTAAAGATTACAGTTTTGTTAATGTTTAGCGAGTGGAAGTTAAAAGAATAATTGGCAAGATTTCCATATATCCATTTTTCGTCCTTGATGCGCTTACCTCTGAATCTGATTGTTCTCATAATGTTACTTTCTAATCTATTTAGAATTTCTTTTATTATTTACTTCTGATATACACATGCGGCACCAAGATGATAATCTTCGGTATTTCTTTCCATGCGATATGATCGAACTCGTATAAAATCGATTAAGGTAGAAATAGCGGCCACAATGCGTACATTTTTTCATTTCTCTGCCATCCGCATCAAACATCCTGTTTCGAGGTTTACGACGAATAAGAGTACATCCCTTACAATAATTATCTTCACCACGATATCGCCGACAATGAGAGAGGGATTTCACACCACATTTCGCAAAGGCCACGCAGTCAACACGTACAGATGAATGTGCACTCATAACTTTCTCTCCTTAACAAACTTAGTTAGTACACGGGAAATAACTTCTGCATTTTCAAACATAAGCCATTCCTTTGCCACATTCCAAGCAATGCCCATAAATGGATTGAAGTTATCTTTTTTAACCGTATGATGAGATAAACGCCCCTCTGTGGTTTTCAAACCCTTATCATGCAGAATACAAAGACCATTCTCGAAGAAAGCACAATACCTTTTGCCTACAACGGGCTGAATCATAGGTACAATCGAAGTGGTAACACCTAATAACATTCCGACAGCCCATTGAGTTAAAGCTAATCTATCAGAATATCCGGCATCAATAATCTTCTCAATATCATCCGGGGTTCCTAAACATGGTGTATTACATTGCTGTTTACAAATACTACATGAACATTGTACAGGCACACGACCTGAAGCCCTCATTACCCTTTGTAATGAGGTTTCCCTTGTTAATTCTCCCATAACTGTATTGTTTGAGGTAGTTCAAAGACTATTAAATATCTCCCCACAGCTTTACTGCAAGGTCATAATTCTTTTGAGCTTCGTTTACACCTTTCTTAGCATAAGTTAAAGTGTAAGAGTGCATACGTGGATACTTCCCAGATTTGACACCTTCATGATACTCCTTTGCAACCTCTAATTTATGCTCATAGAAATCTATGCTTTCAGGCATTGACAAATTTATGGCATTAGCTCTCTTATCCCAATATTCTGCTTTACTTTCGTGTTCTGCTGCCTTCTCGTCAAACTGAACACTTTTGCCCATATTGTTCCAAGCATCGTCTATCGCTTTTCTATGTCGTTTTTCGCTATGATGTCCTACTTTTATAGGTTCACCAAGGGAAAGAAAATCTTTATCTTTGTTGGACTTGTTATAGTATTCATTACTTCTCCGTACAGCAGATGCAGCCCATTCCCTGCGACGTTCTGCTCGTCGCTTCGCCCATTCTTGAGCATTAAAACCGTCAGTTCTTACAATGGAGTAATAGTAAAATCCTTCTTTTTCGAAGATTAGATTAAATACTATACTTTCGTTCTCTTTACCGTACTTAGTAGTGACTTCGATAGTTTCACCTTTTTCGTGTTTCTCATCACACTTTGCCAAAGATACATTTGGCGCAAATTTGTAATACGTATTCATTTTCTCTTGAATTAAATTGGTTTGACTTATATAAATGATGAAACCACGGCCAAGTAGTTGTGGTTTCATCATTAAATTACTTCGGTAGATTGGTAGATATCAAATCATCGAACAAGCCAGGAACACGAGGCTGTAACGCTTCATATTCTTCCCTGAAAAACTCTTCTTTGGTCCTACCTTGCTTTTTCCCTTTCCTTGTATGTACATCAAAAGTATATATAGGAATGGCAATGGGATAACGTCTAACATCATCTATCCATTTTTCTATGTCGATATCCCTTCTGTCATAGATAAAGTTCTGCAAATGATCTGCATCCCGGTTCTTCCTACATTCACAAAGAAGAATAACCGCCTTGCTGACAAATATTCTCCCTTTTGGTCCGGTAGCATTCTTATTTACAAGCTCATGACCTTGCCACAATGCTTCTATCTCTTTTGTTATGATACCGAAGCAATCTTCTGCACTAATGGTGTATAGACGCTTCCACACATAGTCGCGGTATCCACTCGCCCATAATTCCAATGCAAAAAAGCCGGCTACCCCGGTATCAGCTCTCCGGATCGCTTTTTGCATTGCAGAACTCACCTCAAAGAAATCATATCCGCAAACAGTTCTAATAATCATAATTCTAATTTAATGGTTTGACTCTTAATTGATTACATCAGTAAATTTAGCTAAAAAAGACGGATATAGCAAACAGAATGAACGCCATTTAAACGCCTTTTTTACAGACTATTAGAACTTGAATTTGCAGGATATGTTATACTGTACAAGCTGCTTCGTCTTATCCTTGCCGTTATTTGTCGCACTCTTTAACAGGATACTATCACCGAAGTTCTTTTTGATGAAAAGAATAGATTTGCGCTCTTCTTCCTGATTCCTGATCGAAGCAAGCCCACCGGCATTCACAAATGTGCTCTTCTGCTCGAAATTATAGCGCAGATCGGTTAAAATCTTACGCTCTTTGTACTTCATATAGCAGGAAATCCAAAAATCTTCTTTCAAACGTATCTCTTCATTCCACCAGGTATTTTTGTTATAGATTACTCCATAGCTGCAACCGGTTATCATTTTAGAGAGGGAAAGAAAGCCGGTTTCATCGTACATCACAGGTGATATTCGAGAAGTGAAACCGAAAAGATGAACACCCATCATACCGGCCATCTCAAATAATGACTGAATGATGTTAGTAATTCTATCCTTGTCTTTCACCCGACAGGGTTCGCCTTTATCCGCATAGATCGCCTTGCAGGCATGAACATCATCGTCGAGCATGAAGAGCTCACCAAAATGTTTCGCCATCCAGTTACGTTTAGGAATAAGGCCGATTACATCGTCCGGATGAGTAACGATTTCACATTCAGGGTTAAACTGCTGGTACAAGTCAGCTTGACTTTCAGCAACGCAAATTATGGGATCGTTCACCAACTTTTTAGCGAACACCCGGTCATGTCGCTTATGGCTTGGTATTACTATTTTGCAGGGCATGGCGAACGTCTTTTATGTCAATTACATTACTCTTACTTACTTTCCCGGTCTTGTACGACTTCATGTGCTGCATATCCAGCCTTTCACGAAGCCAGTTACTATCAACCTCATTGCTTGAGGTTATGATAAACAGCTCATGTTTTTCGTCATACTTTGGAATAAGGGGATAAATGGCTGTATCATCCGTAATGGCATCGAATCGTTCCTTAAACTCATCTTCTTTCTTCTCCGGCCCGAACTCGATCCCCCAATCCTGAAGTTCCTCCTTATTCCACTCGTTTTCCATAACGTCAAAATCATTCTCACCGAAATTGACGTTATCCTTTGTAGCATACTCCCTCAACTTCTTAACAGGGGTATCCGGTGCCAAGACTTTACAGGGAAGCTCCTTGTAACCAAGTTCCTTACAGGCACGTAGACGTAGATTGCCACAAACGACAATATACCGGCCATCATTATAGGGAAATACTATAAGTTCCCTAAGTTCAAGCATTTCAGGCGAATCCTGAATGCTCTTCTTCATCGCTTCGAAGCGATAATCACGGAAAAAACGCGGATTCTTCGGTAATCCCGTGAGCTGCCCCTTGTTAAAATCAAGTAGGCAGACTTGAATAGTTTCTGTCATAACAAACTGCATTAAAATCAACAACACAAAATCAACAACACGAACAGTCAGTAACAACACCTTAATCACATCTTTCCGACTCATCAGAAAGCAAATCTATCGCTCTCTTAATTTCGCCCTCGATATCCTTACATCCGTAATGTCTTAGAAAAGCAACGGTAACTATTATAATATCGGCTGCTCTCTTCTTGTACTCCGGATGGTCTTTTATATCGTCACATGGTAATTCTGATAATTCATCAAACTTCCTCCAGGCAGCAGATATTTTTAAACTGAAAGCCTTTTTGGAAGTATTATCATTCAGATGAAAGCGGCGCTCTATAATCTTTAAAATTTTAGGGGCCAACTTATTCAATGTTATCATAAATGATTAGGTTAATTTGTTAGACTAATAATAATCTCACACTGTCTTAGACAGGTTGATCCCTTATATGAAGCCTATAAATGATTCTTTTGTACATACACACAGTAATTAGAGTTTTTCTTGTAGCTTTTCCATTGCTTCGGTTGCACAAAGCAAAGCGTAATTACTATCAATAGAGATATACGTTTGAATTGTAAACCAAAGACCTAATATCCTAACTTGCAAGAAATAGGCAGTCTGGAAGTTCTTTGCTTGAAATTGCCCTTCTAAACGCATATATTTAGAAAGACTAAAGTAAGTAGCATTTACTTTTTTTATTCTTAATTTTTTCATTCTATACTTTTGGGGATGAATACGTTTTTCACTGGCCATAGGAATATTATCAAAACTCACAAAATTCATGGGAGTAGTAGTAAGAATACCTATTGGCATATTACTGGGATTCCCATTCTTAACAGGGAACATTTTCGGATTGCTCCTGTAAGCTTCACGAGCCATTATCATATTTTGGATCGCATGAATATGTATAACTTCCTCTCTGATATCTGATACATGAAACACAGGGAGATTACAAAATAAGTTATGCAGTTTACAGGAAACTTCAATGACCTCTCTTTCTTTATCTGTCAACATGCAATTACTTATTTAGAGGGTCCGTTGTATCCAAATATTTCCTATATTCCAGTTCTGTTTTAGCAAGGTTAATAAGAGTATTGACACCTTGAAAAACCTGTTTTGCCTGATTTACTTTATTAGGATCTTCTTTCACGTCCTTTATTTGTTGTAAAACCAAGTCTCTCATATCCTGTAAGATAGTAGGATTAACAGTAGATACCTTATTCAACCGTTCATTTGCCAACACAACAACTGTATTTGTTATCGACCGAAAACGGTTCAATTTGGAAGCTAAATCAAACATACTAAATATTAGAACTTTGCCATTATTCAAGTATATCTCAACTTCGGTTCCATCATCACCGGTACCGTCACAGTAGTTGAGAATTACAATTTCTTCATTCTGATAAAGGAACGGTTTGTTAACCATTTCCTTTAATCTATCTATTGCATTATCACTCATGATTCATTCTTTTTTGTTGCTTTATTAATTTGTCTATTCAAAGCTCCTTTTAGCTTGATGAGGTACTGAACATCTTCCGGGTACCGGGCATACATTGAGTTTTGGGTTTTCATTTGTTCAGAGCGACTAATCATATATAGGTTCTCAATGCAAATATTTTGCTTATTGCCATCTTTAAACTGAATATTATAACCAGGAGGTATCTCTCCATTATACTCAATCCACACGAGGCGATGTTTCAATTCAAAAACATTCGGTTCAGCAGTCTTTACCTCAATGTAACCGTCACGATTTACACGTTCATATCCAACCTCTTTATGGTTCTTTGGGATACATCCCTTCTTGAAACGTGTAGCTTTCGTTTTTTCAATTTGAGCATCAGACATATATTCAGATTGCTTGAGTCCTTTATTCATAGGTTGGTGCCCTTTGGAAAAGAAACCTTTTGAAGAATGTTCGAATAAGAACTCGGCAGACTTTCTTAATTTTAATTTGAAAGCCATGCCGGAAACAGCACTTTCAGTTGAACCAAGTATAGAAGCAATTTCAAGGTTGGTGTGGTCAGGATAAAGAACTCTCAATTTTTGCCTTTTCTCCGGACTCCAAACCCTCACATCTGGAGAACGTTTTAATTTACGTATTAAGGCTTTTGCCTTCACAGCTTCAAGTGTTTTGTCCAAGCGACCAGCAAGCTCTTTTAAATTAGCAGTTGGATACTCACTATCAAGTATAGCGAGTTGCTCATTAGTCCAAGTTCTCATAAGCATATCAATAAAGAGAGGAAACCATTAGGCTTCCTCTGTGTTATCGTTATCAAGATCCTCAAGTTGCTTTTTAAGCTTCTTTTCTTTCTTTTCAAATGAATCTGCTAATTTCTTAGTTAGCTTATTATATTCGTCTGGATATTGTTCCATAAACAGAATATTTTGGCATTTACGTAAATGCTCATAGAAATTCACATTATTAGATGATAAACATTCAGCTATAAAAGCTCTGTACCACTGAAATCTATTAATTTTATTATCCTTAACATAGTTAACGAAGTCACTATCTTTTCCATACTTTTCCAGACCAATCTTCTTCAGATAATCACTATTGCAACTATTAAGAATCAATACATCAAAAACCGTTTGTTCATCAATAGATAGAACTTCTTTGCGTTCATAATAGGGCTTATTTTGTGCCCATTTGCGCATCTCTTCAGCAGCTTTCTCTTTGACTATATCCTTTGCTCTTTTTAGCTGGTTATTTATATTTTCTCTCGCTATCTCTTTAGGATCAGCAACGGCAGCGGTACTGGAAGAAAGCTCTTTCTTTGTATAGTAGAATTTCACTTCAAATTCCGGATAATAATAGCCAAAAAATGAGATACATCGATAAACATCTCCATCATCAAGCATTTTTAAAGTACGCTCATCATCAGCATCATAATAACATGAATATCTAAAGACTTCATCCGGATTGACCACTGCAAATCCAAGTTGTTTAACAGCTTCTAAAGCACTCTCATATTGCATCTTTCTTTCATCGCTCCAATAAGAATCAGCTTTTGCTACAATTACAGTCTTTCCAAATGAAAGAGGTTCACCTACCTTTACAAGATTTTCACTTTCAAGCATAATCTTCCGAACTACATACGCTATCCGCTTTTTATTAAAACAGGTAGCATTAATGCACCGGGCATCTTTATTGTTCATCTCATAGAATAGACAACCATGATTACAGGTATTAGATTCACATTGAGAGCATGGTTTAAATTCTCCATTTTCCCAATTATCAGCGTCCTCTTCAATCCAATCGGCTTTTTTAAGTTCCATAAAAGAATTACTCACATAATCCCGAATCATAGCGGTCGTGCACTGTTCATCTTCTTCCTCATGAAACTCTTTTTGAGTTTCTTCGTCAAGTTTTGAAAGAATCATTGCACCGGATAATGGGATATCTCCATTTCTTACACGTTCCTTCAGTTCCGGAATAAGGCTATTTAGCTTTATACGATCAAAGACAAAGCGAGCAGACTTTCCAAATTTAAGGGCAATATCCTCATAACTACGCCCTCGCTCTGACAACTGCGCAAAAGCAAAAGCTTCTTCGATGGGATCGACATCTTTTCTTTGAAGATTCTCGGTAATCATTGCATCGAAAGCCTCATCATCTGTCATCTCTCTAACAATGCAGGAAATCGCTTGGAATTGTTCTGATTTCTTGCGATGTGCCTTGATTTTAGCAACATTCTCTTTATCTTCCTTCTCTTTCAATAGTGATACAGCCCGGAAGCGACGCTCACCACAAACAATCTCATACGAACAGGGAATTGTTGTGACATCACCAGTCTCCAAGTCAGTCACATCTTCGGATTTGGCTACTCTGACAGTAATAGGCTGCAATAAGCCCTGTTTTTCAATGTTACTTGCAAGCTCTTGAAGAGCTGCTTCATCAAAAGTCTTTCTCGGATTCAAAGGAGAAGGACTGATAAGGTCAATTCTAATGTTTTGTACTTCCATAATTTAATTATATTGGTTTGACTTTTAGTTTATTACATCAGTAAAGTTATCGTAAAATGACAAGTTATGCAAACAGAAACTTCGCCATTTTAACGCCTTTTTTATTGGGGCTTATTCCGTATTTGAATGAAGCCACGTCTTTCCGTTTCCCGAAGAAGTTCCATATCTTCTTCTCGTATTTCAGCAGGTGTTTCACCGTTCACACTTCGATAAGTTCCAATGCCGAAACGCTCTCTGATACGAGCAATTTTATCCGGATCTTTAGTAACCCAGTAAATTATTACTTTCATAGTAGCTATATTCTACGGCTCTCGCCACACAAAGGGAGAACATTAAACGTTTTAAAGCGATCCACTAATCTTGGTCCGAAACGTTTCTTAAATTCGGCTATGCCAAGATTAGATGTTATATGATACTTCTTGCCGTATTGCTGAAAAATCTCATACCGGGCATAAAGAAATTCATCAATAACCGAATCGAGGCTGGTACCATACGATTTTTGATTTTCCGTTTCCAAACCAATATCATTCAAGCAGATATTAAAGGGATTTGGTTTAAATCCTTTGGATTGATTCTCATTGTAAGTGTACAAGTCAATATGCCCGTGAATTTTATAATAATTCATCATTTGAGTAACGGACAAGTTTTCAAAAGCATTGGGGTTACAAGTGAGTTTCAAATAATCTGCAAAAACCTGCATCAACATTGTTTTCCCGGTACCAGGTTCACCAACAAGCAAAAGATTCTTATGCACCTTGTAATTCTCTTCTGGAAACACATTTTGAGCATACCGGCATCCGTTGAAGTAGTACAGAAGAAACTGAATTAGTTTAGAGTTGTTATCATCAACATCAAATTTTCTAAACTCACGTTCTGTATAATCTGTACCAAGGTTAGATATTAAATTCCAATGGTTGTAATACTCTTGCGTGTCAGTTAAGTCATATTCAGAAACGTTCTGAATACTTTCTTTGTGCCTTTGTATCAGATTCTCTATCTGTTGGAGTGTCAGCTTGCGCTTGCCGGCTTCCTTCTCCATCAAATTTTGAAGTTTGCTTGATAAATTCTTTTCCTCTTCCGTCATGGTCTAATTCATTTTTTCGATTTTCACGAATACGATCCAATATCCAAAGATTTGCTTTGGAATCCCACCGCTCTATTTTCACTCCATTGGCATTCTTCCATCCTATCGAGTCAAAGTGATTGAAGAATATTTCTGCTTGCTCTTGCCAATCATCTAACCGTTCAGGAGCATTTTGCTTGATGAAGTGTTGAATAACCTCATCAAGCGTGGGAGCTATAAATTCTTTTGCAACTCTTTTAGGTTTCTCCGGTTTAGAGGGTGGGAAAAGCTCGCCAGAGCTACTTTCTTTCTTCCCCCCTTTAGGGGGTTCTTTCTTTGTCTCTGTCTTATATTCTTCTTTAGGGGGTATGGGGGAGCTTTCTTGAAAAGGTGTACCTAAAGGGTGCCCTAAAGGTGTACCTAAAGAGTGCCGTAAAGGTGGTATATTTTGCATACCTTTTTGTACACCTTTTATAGAATATGTTGATTTATTGCCTCTTCCATTGCCTTGTTTACATTCAATAAGACCTGCTTGAACTAATCTATTTCGGGCGGACTTGAATACTTTTACAGACACTCCCACGTCAGATGACACCTTTGTATCACTACGTGTCCAGTTATCCTCCCAGCCTAAACGATTCGCAATTTTTAGTAAGTAAAAATAAAGCCTCGTTTCACAGCAGGAAAATTGCCAGCTTTCGTCAAGTTCCCAAAATCTATTGATAAGTTCAATATAGGTCATATCAATTTATAATAATTCCGTAAGACGTCATTTATGTACGGTTGTGGATCAGCTTTCAAGTAATCACAGACACTACGAATAAACTCAATCAGTCCATGACAGACAACATACACGCTACCATTGTTTTCAATCAGTTTTTGCCACTCTTTTTGTTCTGGCGACTGTCTCCCTGCACTCTTGCCTTTTATGCGCGGAGTTTTCATCTCTATGCAAAGACTACATTTCCCGCCACATGGAAAAAGCAGTATCAAGTCAGCAATACCGGCTATGGCACCTTCATATTTACGCATGAAACCGCTTTTCCTTGTTCGTGCGCCACCGTTGGGTATGGCAAACAGCAATCCGGCAACATGGGGAAATGTAGTTCTGAACCATTCAACACATGTATGCTGTATCTTTGTTTCAGAATATTTCGCTTCTTGTATCTTTATATCTTCTTCAGTCATTTTTCTGATTCTTATTTGAGATCGTATGACATTCATTAAGAAGGTCTACGATCTGTTGACATCTATTCCTGCAACCAACAAAGGAAATTATGGTAACCCATCCCGGACCGAACAATAAATGTGTCTGATACTCCTGGATATGAGTATTACGTCCGTTCTCTATTAATCGGTATGGCTTCATAATTTATCCTTGAACAAGTCCATTGCAAGATTTATCATATTCTCTTCCACTTGATCGTCCGTTCCGGTGACACCATTGGCTATGTTCTTCTTTGTCTGGATCACATCATACATATACTTGTCGATAGTATCCTTACCCAAGAAGTAATAGCAGTTAACGTTGTTCTTCTGCCCGTTACGATGTGCTCTATCCTCAGCCTGTTCGCAATCACTGAACGTCCACGGGAATTCAATAAATGCCACCCGGCTGGCAGCCGTCAAAGTAAGTCCGGTACCTCCCGATTTGAAGTTCAGAATAATCAGCTTGCAATCGGGATTATTTTGAAAGGAGTCAACGGCATATTGTTTTTGACTGATATTATCGGATCCCGTTACCGTCACAGCTTTAGGGAACTCCTTTTTCAATTCCGCTATGACTTCTTTCAAGTAGCCAAACAGAATCAGTTTCTCACCCCCGTCAATAACATCATGCACAAACTCACAGACAGCCTTGATTTTACCCCTTGCAGATATCTGCTTTAAAAGCTGCATCTGTACCATAACAGCACCATTCATGGACTTTTGCACTTGTTCGTCCGAAGCGCTCTTGTACTTCTTCAAGTATTTTACCATATCACCCTCGGCAGCCTTGTACTCTTTTGTTGTAGTGATATCAACCGTCAGATACTGGCGCGTCTTGTCCGGAAGCTGGGCAAGCACTTTCGACTTCTCACGACGGAAGAAACAGGTATTCCATAAGCGCCAATTCAGTTCCTTTACGTTAGATGCCTGTTTCGGGCCATCACAGTATTTTTCCACATATCTACTATAACCGCCAAAGTCCTCTAACCGGCCTAATATCTTTAGCTGTTGTATCAAATCCGTATTATTGTTGACAACAGGTGTACCGGTCAATGCGAACACATATCTCTTGCCCTTGCAGATCCCCTCGACATATTTGCTTTGCTGGGTTTTGGTGGACTTGCATTTATGCGATTCGTCAATAATGACAGAGTTAAACAGTGAAATGCGCTGATCGAAAGCTATGCTTTTCATTGTAAGCTTGGATTCTCTATTGACAGCCCTTACGAAGTACTTATTCAGCGACTCGTAATTAGTGATGAATACCTCACAAAGCGGGCTGCCATCCGTCTTTTTACACTCATAAAAAGAATGCCAGGACTGCCGATTTTTATCATCGAGTATAATTGCATTGATTCCTGCGAACTTTTTGAATTCACGCTGCCAGTTGACCTTAAGCGCCGCAGGGCAAATAACCAGTACAGGAAAAGAGTCACCATGAACATCAGCTTCCCTATGCGCCTTGACGACTGCACATATAGCCTGTAATGTTTTACCGAGCCCGGGCTGGTCACCGAAAAAGCAACGTTTATGCTCGATTGCATACTGTACTCCCTCAAGCTGATACTCGTAAGGTTGGAGTAGCATATAATGCTCACCGGTAAAAGGTTTCATCGGTGGAATATCATAATTGATCTCTTCAGATACATCCCTCCGTTTAACGGTTGAACAGAAACGCATCTGAACAGCCCATTGCGAAAAAGCCCGGACATACCAATCTGCATTCTTTCCACCCGAATAACGGAAATCATTAATTGGCACAAGCCACGCGCGGTCTGTCCCGTCATAACGTGGCCTGCTTGGAATTCTCTTTATGACTTCGACCAACTTCGGATGATATTCAAACTGAATCCTGTACATACTCGGTGTCTTAGTCACATAGATGGGTTTCATGAAGCTGTCTCTAACGCTAATTCAGTTTTCTCTTCCGGGATAAAGGCGCCCCCATTCTCCATGTCAACATTATCCGTCGGCTCTGATTCCTCAAATGGATCATCCCCCTCTTTGAAATCAAACTCCTGCTGGATTTCAGAGCATTTATTCTCCGTTACATATAATTCGGCTTCGTACAAGAAATTGTAAACGGCATCCCTGTATTCCTCACAATGCACATACTGCTCGTTATCCGGGTCAAAGCCGATACCGGGAGAATTGATGTTGAGCACCTTGTTTGTCATCAATGTCCTTTTCCCTGTAAGTGTACAAACTGCAAAAGAGGAGTCGCCGCCAATGGTAACCCCAGTGACATCGAACTTTTTGAAAAACTCATCCTCAAGACATGACTCCGGGCGCTCCCAATTTATATATTGGGCTTCTCTCTGTTCCGTTATGTCTACGATAAAAGGGATGAGCTTTCGCAGTGACTCTTTCAAATCATGGTGTACGGGATTAATCCCTTTAAACGTAATATCGTTCCCCTCCTGATCCGCATAAACAACCTCAAGACAACCCTTTTTGGCCATCTTGGCTTTTGAAATTTTTAAATCCATATTTAAAAAGAAATTAGTTAATATTTACCGGTACCGGTATTCATTAATAAAGTCATTGTAGTACTTGTCGGCAGGTAATGGTAAATTGATACCAAATTCGGCTGCCGCATCCGCCTGAACCTTGTCCAAAAAGACTTTCATTTGCAACGTATTCAATTTGGACGTGCTTCCGGATACCTCATCCACCTCTCCATTCATACAGATCCTACGCCGAAGAAACTTTTTACAATAATAGTCGTGCACGTCATTCTTGTCCGTGCCGGTTTCCCTTTCAATGCACGCAAACCACATCCACATCAAAGCGTTCTGCGGCAAAGTACGCGGCTCTACCTTCCTGTTTATATTGAGTTCATAGGTTCCATTCGGCAATGTAGAGCAGAGGTAGTCAAATGACTTGTCCATTGTGACTACCCCATCCTTTTTAATCAAAACAGCCTTTGCCATACATTAGAAAGGCAAATCATTAGGCGGTGGCACTTGAGGATACGCAGGCTGTTGCTGGTATGCAGGTTGTTGCGCTTGCTGCTGTGCCTGCTGATTATACCCTTGCGCCGGTTGTTGTGACGGCAACGGCGCCGGAGCAGGAACAGCCGGCTGTTTCACCTTTGGGGTAAGCATCTCCATGTAATCTACGAAAACTTCGGTTATGTAATGCCTGACCTGTTTGTTATCCTCATAGTTACGGGTACGCAGCTTACCCTCAATGTATAACTTATCCCCTTTGTGAACAAACTTCTCTGCAAGTTCAGCAGTCTTGTTCCAAAGAATCAAATTATGCCATTCGGTACGTTCCGGTACCTGCGTACCATTTGGCAAAGTATATGCTTTGTCTGTCGTTGCAAAAGACAAAGAAGCCACTTTTATGCCACCGTCCAACGTTCGGACATCCGGATCTTTGCCGGTATGCCCAATTAGTGTTACTCTGTTTAGACTCATTTTCCCTCCTCTCTTATAGTTACACGGATGCTATCCGCCTTAGCAGACACTTTCAGATACTTAGAATACAATTCCGGATGATCTTCTTGAAACTTCTTTGTATCAAAACTCTTCCCCATCGAAGAGGGGGTATAACTGACACGCAACCGCCCGGAATCCCATGATTTGACACCATTTTCACGCATGGCAGTTTTCAACTCCTCCTTATATTTCTTTTGAAATTCAGTCAAGGCTGCAAGCTCTTCCTCAATCCCGATTATGGTATTGACAAGCTGCACCGGAATAAGTGACTTGTTATCGGAAGGAACAGGCAGATTAGGTAAATACCGTTCGCCTTTTATCTCACACTCCATTAGCTTCTTGACTTCCTCATCCGTTTTGCGAGGAATTTCAACCAGTTTATACTTATCGCCACGCACCCAAATACCGAACAATTTATCAATTTTGAGTAATGGATTTTGAAGCTCAAACAGATAAGCGTAGATTGACAACTGCCAGCTCAAATACTCTTCATCAAGATATTGGGTAGTCTTAATATCCCCAAGACTGACTCTGTCGTTCTTTACCCAAACACAGTCAATATTTGACGCGAAGTATTTGTTATCAGATACCGTGTATTCATTGGCAAGTGCCTTATATCCGGCATTCACCCTCATACTGATATAGTTCTCGGCTTCAATACTTTCGGGTGGCAGGCCTGTGGTATCGGCAAACCGACATTGATCATGGATTAGGCTACCCTTTTCAGCAGCTTTCTTCAATACGAAATCCGGAATATCCTTGTATTTGTCCGGAAACAACTGTTTACTAACCATTCCGGTTATGCCCTGTAATTGCTTCTCACCAAGCATATAGGTGTGGTTTTCCTCATTGAAAACCACACTTGACTTTACTAATTCTACCATTAATTTTCTATTGTTTAGGTGGATAAAATCTTCCCATTTCAGAAGTTATGTCTCTGAACTCTTTATTATTGTGAAGTTCCGGATGCCCGGCCCAAACTTTTTCAAGTTCCTGACGGCTTTTAACACCGGTCATCTGCTTAATTGCACGGTCTAAATCTACACCCTTAAACACTGCTCCCGAAGCATTAGAAGGTGTATTTGTTTCAGACTTATATACCTTCTCCTTAGTATCACCATAAGTGTAACGGACACGTCCCTTATTGTCTACGATAACGAGAAGAATAATCTCCTTTTGCTCATTGTAACCGATCTCTTTCACACTGAATTTGGTATACAAAGCCATAGAACCCGTTTTATTCTGGTATACCTCATTTTTTTCAAGCGCGATCCAAATAAAAGGCCCAGTGTAAAGTTCACGGCCGATACCCCAATTGAATCCAGCACGTTTAAAGGCATCCGAAGCCTGCCCTTTCTCTTTCTCGGTATTCGATTCTGTGCCAACATCCTGTTTGCTCACCCATTCTTTTTTGTCCTTATCCCAAATTGACAACGTACAGAAAAGGTTTCCGTTAACGACATCGTGATGCCGTTTCCAATTCATTTCCCCGAACACTTCATCAAGTATTCTCATGTCCACGCGGGCATCCTTATACAATAGTAAAGAACAGCCCGAACCATCTTGCTTCATTGAACCAACCCTGCATTCTATCTCAGAAGCAGCAAGCGGTCTGATGGAAAACTTCTTCGTTTCTTCTTTTTGAACTATCAGCTCATCCTTTTTTTTCACTGTCATAATTCTCAATTCATTTATTGGTTTGACTTTTAGTTTATTACATCCGTAAAGGTAATCGTTATTGACAAGTTTAACAAACGAAAACTTCGCCATTTTAACGCCATTTTCAAAGCGGGAAATGAGGTGTCTTAGGCTCTTTCATCTCGCTTAAATCAAGCTCTCTGTAATCATTCAGCAATTGTTTGCTGAAATTGATCGTGCGTGCACATGTCCTCTCAGAAAACATACCGATATGGGTATAATCAGACGGTAAATCGAGAACCCTCGAAAGCCATGCATAGGCTTCTCTCCTACTCATGAATCCCAATTGCCAGATTTTGTCAAAATATTCATGTGCCTGGTGCTTCATCTGCCGAAGCGGCCTTTTCGCCACCCTACCCAATGCCTTGTCCGTTCCTTTATGAACACCGACATAAGCATCACACCCGGCACATAAGTAAATCATCCCGTACGATCGTCCATAGACAACCGAACTGTCAACAAACTCGGTAGGATTACCGCAATACGGACATATCTTCCCTGCAACAATCATCTTTTGTCGCTCAGTTAATTCCAACATAATAAAATAAGGCTTTGTGGACGGTGCCGGAGTCGAACCGGCCTCTTTACATTGTGCGCACTCCGTAATGTCTCATCCAGGAATACTACCCGCCCAATAGAAAGATGCACTATCCTCACGGACTGATACATCCTACGACCAAAATAAAAAATACTACTATGACATTCTATAACTGGTTAAGCGTGGAGGAACCCGGATTCGAACCGGAACGATAGATTACCAATGTATGACTTTCTTCAATCTATCTGCATACTTGCGTCTACCAATTCCGCCATTCCTCCTTAATGTAAAAAGGTGTACTATCCTCACGAACCGTACACCTTGAATCACAACACAAACACAAAATAAAACATGACAAAACTACTAAATCCCTCAACGAGCTTGTGAAGCTTGCAGGACTCGAACCTGCACTGGGTGTCTACTTTCTCGAAGCGTCCTACGATACTCATATACAGATTTCCACTGAACCAACTCTGGTATTGAGCGCGTCTACCAATTACGCCAAAGCTTCATATAAAAGTGGACTATTCTCACGAACCATCCAGCCCAGAAACACAAACACCAAAATAAATTATAGCAAATTTAAGTCCTTATTTAAATCTTCGTGGTGGTAGCAGGATTCAAACCTGCAATGCTTGGCAATCTTCGCGTCTTTGCGTAGAACGGGATTGGGTTTCGTTTTACTATGATGCCCCGTTTTCATAACATCGTAACCAAGTCTACTAAGAGTTGTCAGCGTCTACCAATTCCGCCATACCACCATGTTCGCCCACCCTATCTTCACAGACAAAGCAGGCAGGTTAACAAAATAGCTCCCGGATAGCCGTTCAAAACACACCGGGATAGAATAGAATAAAATAAAATCAAAAATTAAACAAGGGGCTGAACCCTACGGTGTCCTTTGCACCGGCATTTTTAGTTAAACATAAATGAGAAAATCTCTGTGAAGGAATCCGGACTCGAACCGGAACGATGAGTAATATTGCTTTCCAGCGCATCGGGGAATTGAACCCTCCTGCTTGCAGAATCGAACTCGCGCTTCATACTCTACATAAGCACCTGCCTACGCGTCTACCTATTCCGCCATTCCTTCATGTGTAGCCGGACGCTTCCGGCTACTTTGATTGAATTATGATACATATTCCCCCTCACGGGTTACTTAACTCTGATCGAGTTGAGCCGGAGAACGGATTCGAACCGCCGACCTCATGTAAAACATGCGCTCTACCAGCCTGAGCTACTCCGGCAAGCGCCCGGAATGTTATCCGGGCTGAAAAAAATCACAAACAACGAACACACCTTCACAGGCTATCTTTTTTTTGTTTCCTTTCTTCATAGGCAAATCGAATGGCAAGAAGTGCCACAATACAAATGAACATCATCTGTGAGCAAAGTATCTCACCACATGTTGCATCAATTCCACCGCCTATATACATAGCTGCTATTAAAGCAACTACCGAAAATACGTTATGAACTATTTTTAATGTTTTCATTTTCTTCTCTTTTTTGGTTTGACTCTTTTTCTCGCACATCTGCAATGGAGCAATACTTGGGCTGCATTGCAGTGCCACTTTCCATTTTGAACATTGACGGGCTTATCGCTTTCGATCTTCCCTGCTTCAATGAGTTTTATTAATTTATCCTCACCTCCTACTATACTGGCCGAAAATCTCTTTCCGAATATTTCCGAAGAAAACACCCTTAGAATGTTATCGAGCAGAATTTCTGCCATTTCACCTCTAATAGTTTCCATGGCCTATGCAGTTCTGGTGACTTTGATGATTCCCTCCTGAACATATGACTTGGTAGTCCAGGACATTCCTTCACTTCTCTCTTTATACAATCTTTGATTCAAAGTGAAAGTCACGGATGTTTTTTGAATAATGGGAAACTCTTCCACATCACCAACATCCATGTTCCGCAGCGTATTGATTATGCCACGTTTCTGAATTTCCTTTTCCATATTGATTATTAATTAGTTAATAAAGTTCCCCCGTTCCAAGATTATTCGCTAATAAAAAAGGAACAGGGGTTTTTCTTATTTTTGGAGTATCAAATCAAAAAAATAAGAAATATGAATAAATTTATCGAGATGGAGCAACGTCTTCACACTGATTTCAAAAAATCTCTTGATATGAGAAATGAATGGATATTCAAAATACAGAGTACGTTACTCATGGTATCTTCTACGGCTTTTGCTGTTTTGGTTTCTTTAGGAAATACTTCAAGTGACAATTTCCACAGTCGTGCCCTTTTGGCATTTTCAATTTTACTAAATATGGTATGTATCCTTTCCTCAAGCATATCAATATTCGAGAATCGAGCCATGAGCAATGAGATGTCTCGCATTTCCTATAATAAATTAAAGGAATTTTATCTACGTAAAAATGGAATCGATTCGCCTTTCTCCAAGCAATACGCTTCGAGAAAAGCCATCTTCGTAATTTTTGAATCCGTTTCTTATATATCATTCCTATTCTTTATTGTTAGTTTAACAATATACGCACTACACAAATTGCTATTCACATAGCACATTATACATAAACATTGAAGTGATGGGCGGATTCGAACCGCCGACCTCTGCTTGTGGTGCTCTCCCGTTAAGCTAAGAATCTTCTTGAGAGACTCGAACTCCCAACCGTCCACCACACACAGCGCTCTAACCTGCCTGAGCTACATCACCTTTATATACATAAAGCAAATACCACGATTTGCCGACACAAATGTCTAACTGGTTTAGTTTTACAACGATACGGCTTGACCATTAACCACAGCATTATATCGTTGGGAAGTCCGCCTACGTCAGTAATCCCTTTCGGCACGTGTCGACTTCCAAAACACCATTTTACCAATATGTCAAAGAACTCTTCTCTGTGTTCCCAGTCTCCTTTCAAAGGCAGGCTCAAAGGCCGGACTGGGTGCCGGTTAACTGGCTATCTTGGTTTGACTTAGTGAGGTTAATCTATATCCATTCGTGCAAGCATGCGATCGCACAATTCATTATCTCGTGCAAGGTAGGATTCTTGGGAATCCAGCCCACGGTTGAACAGTTCCTCTGAAATGAGTCTCAGCTTCTCAGATACTTCAGCAGTCTTTTCACTACCAAAATCACCATCAAGTACATAGGAAAGCCCTTCTATCATCCCGGATATGGATGCAAGGCTCATTTCCCTTAATCTGTTTGCGAACTCTTCCATGTTATTTAATCTCCTACATAGTGTGCACCGTATTGGGTGCTGTTAGGGTTATAGTAAGCTGATGCAGGAATAGACAAATCATTGTATGCCTTGCTCGGAGTGGCTTTTGCGGATTTGCGTATTTCTTCGTTCTGCTTATTTGCAAATTCTCTATTTCTCTTGGCTACATTCTCATCCGAAAACGATTCCTGTAGTTTTGCGAATCTCCATGCGGATTTCAAACACTCTGAAAATGTTTTCCCACCTTTCTTGTAATTGCGGTGTGCAGACTTCATTATTTGAGATAAATTGTAGCTCATATTCTTTATTTTTAAATTGTTTTTGTCAATCATATTTTGTATGTTTGTATGTATGATTGATTTATGATGCAAATATATCCTCAAATGTGGATATATGCAAATTTAAAAACCAAAACACATCCTCATTTGTGGATGTTTAACATTTGATTGATTATGATAAACAGAATTAAAGAGGTTATAACCTACTCAGAATTGTCAGAAAGGGCATTTGCTATCAAATGTGGATTAAAGCCTACAACTATCAATAACCAATTAATTGGTAAAAGAGAGATTAGTCTTGCAACTATAATTGCAATTTTATCCTCATTTGAGGAAATATCCTCTGATTGGCTATTGCGTGGCAAAGGAAGTATGTTAATTCAAAAAGAAGAGACGGAACCAGGCATGGAGAAATTAAAAAGTATTGTATATACAATAGCCAATCTACAAGACGAGATCAATAACAAGACAATGCAAACTCAACGATTATTAGAAGAAAATCAAAAACTGAAAGGTGAGTTGGCAATGTTAAAGAATGAACGAAATATAGGATAATATGGAGATAGATGCACGTCAATTCTATATAAAAAATTAGGCTTCAAACAAGAAAAATTAAGTATGATAAAGGAAACAAAAAATTTCATATATAGTATATCAGCTCTATTAATAAGCATTATTACTATTTGTATAGTAATTTATCACATGAAGTGTTCAGGCTTTTATATCGGAACATTTTTGGATCAATATTGGGATAGAATTATAATATTAAGTGGTATAGTCTTTTTCTTTATTCGTGAACTCTATAAACTACGCCTGAAAAAAGAAGAAATTAGATACACATTGTATTATAGTAAAACAATCAATGGTATTCAAGATTATATAAGCACTTATGAAGACTATAAAAAAGCAATGAACAATTTACCCTTTGATGTTTTTTTGGGAGAAATACAGGGAGCAGAATTAGATAATATAACTACACGATATTTAAATAGGATAAAACAAGCTGATTCTATTCTACGTATATTTTTAGAAGAAGAATTATATGATAAGTATAAGAAGATAACAGAAGAATCAATCAAATTGACAGCCAAATTATCAAGTATTCTGCAAGATACACATATAGTAGAAAAGGGAAAGTACGATGTAGCCGTAAAAAAGAACGGAATATATATTATCGCATATACAAAATACGCTAAAGATACAAACTACATGCTATCAGAAGCCCTTAAAATTACACATGTAAAAATTCAATAAAAAATTCTTTTTATTAATGTAGGGATAATTAAAAATATAAATGTTATGAGTACTGATGAGACAGACATCAAAAATGCAGGATACACAAAGTAATTTATTCCTGTAAATCTAAAAGGTCTATGGTATTTATTAGATTTCCAAGCCTCATAAAGGATTATAGGCATAAATAAATTACTTAAAATACAGGATATAAACATACCCAAT
>OHCR01000554.1_pt1 | contig 20885 bp, 15 predicted proteins | sample 1566831 | NCBI WGS metagenome assembly OHCR01 (sample SAMEA3879516, study PRJEB24766) | human gut metagenome | biome: human-associated habitat; feature: feces | place: USA | collected 1985/1987
ATGTTGATGCTGCCGTCCTTTTTGGAGCTGATCCACTTTGGCATGCCGGAGCGTACTATGTACAGGAGGCTTCGTCAATGGTTTTGGCTCAGTTCATCCAGCAACTTCGCCTTGCCCCATCACGGGCTATTGACTTGTGTGCTGCACCTGGGGGCAAAAGTAGCCTACTGAGGAGCTACCTCCCTACCGACACGCTACTCATTTCGAATGAGTTAGAGGCAAAGCGTGCTCAGATACTTCTTGAAAACCTTACCCGCTATGGCCTGGAGGAGACCATCGTCACCTCGGCTTCTCCACAAAAGCTGAGAGCTACGGGGCTAACGGCCGACCTGATACTGGTGGATGCTCCTTGCTCGGGTGAAGGAATGTTTAGAAAGGAGCCAGCCGCTATTGATAATTGGTCGGAAGCCAATATCTCGCTATGCACGCTTAGGCAACGAGAGATCCTAGACGAGGCGTGGATGATGCTGGAAGAGGGAGGCCACTTAATATATAGCACCTGTACCTACAACAGGGACGAAAATGAGGAGCAACTCCACCACCTCCAAAGTAAATATCCACTCAAGTTGCTACGCATTGACCTTCCAACTGAATGGGGTATTTGGGAGCGAGAGGAGGGCGTTTATAGTCTGATGCCCCATCGTGTTGAGGGCGAAGGGCTAACTATTTTTGTCGTAGAGAAGTGCGGAGGGGATACCTCCCCAAAAGCAGGTAAACCTCAAACAACCTCTACTACTCCTCCATTGCTCGCCTCGCTATTTGAGAGAGAAAATCTATATGAGCACCGCGGTACGTGGTATCATCTTAGTAAAGCTGGGCAAGAGGTACTATCTTTGCTCAAAGGGGTACAAGTACTCACGGCAGGCGTGCCACTTGGTACGCAAAAGGGCAAAGACTTTCTCCCCGCACACGGCTGGGCGAGCAGTGTGCCATTGGCAACTAAAGCCCCCTTTCCAAGATATGAAGCGACCGATGAGGAGGTGCTTCAATTCCTAAAGCGGGAGGTACTCAATATTGAGAGTGAGCGTGGCATCAATCTCCTCACCTATCAAGGCATTCCACTTGGCTTTATCAAGCAGGTGGGGAATAGAGCTAATAACCTTTATCCACGACACTTGGCTCTCCGCAATAGCTCATTAACCACAAAAGACATTCCCAATTGGATAACCTTATGTTAAAGAAATACCTACTACTCATCACTCTACTCCTGGGCTTGTCTAATGCCCATGCAGAAGCGCCTCGGATCAGTCTGCTCACTTGCGGACCTACCGACGAGTATGTGTTTTATCTTTATGGGCACACTGCCCTACGCGTACAGTACGGAGATACCGACTTGGTATATAATTATGGTTACTTCTCGCTAGAGCAGAAAAACTTCCTTATCAACTTTATGATTGGTAAGCCAATGTACTCACTAGGGGTGACCACATTCCAAGACTTTCTTTGGGAGTACTCGGCACAAGGAAGAGAAGTAGTAGAGCAAGAGCTTGCCCTCACAGATGAGGAAGCAACATTACTTTCGGACAAGCTCAATTGGAATGCACTGCCAGAGAATAGAGACTATCAGTACAATTTCTACTTTGATAATTGTGCCACCCGCCCTAGGGATATGATTGAAGAGGCGGTAGGTGGACTAAGGTACGACTTCCCCTTAGATCAGCTTCCTACATTTAGAGAGGCGATTAGGGGCAAAAGCCACACTGCCGTTTGGTATACTCTAGGAGCCGATATCTGCCTTGGATGGAAAAGTGACCGCCAGATGAGTATTAGAGATGCCGGCTTTTTACCAGAGTTATTGGCCCAAGAGATGGACACCGCACGGCGTGTTGACACTGGCGAACTTTTGGTGACCAAAAAGACTACTTGGGTGCCGCAGACGCGGGTCATCAATAACCCAGTGGAGAAGTGCCACTTCCCGCTCATTGTCTTTCTTTTAATTGGCCTCTACCTCTACCTACTCAAGTGGGGCAAATGGGATAAAGCACGTGTCGTCAGTGAGAAGGTGCTATATGCACTTCTGGCTATTGGTGGAGTGACCGTTTGGTTTTTAGCCCTCTTTTCTGAGCACCCACACACTTGGCCCAATGCCAATATGCTATTCCTACATCCCTTTTGGCTTTGGTTGGTATTCACCCATGGCAGGAAAAAATGTCATAGTTCCAATAAGTGGCTCTATTTTTGTAACTTTGTAGCCATAGCTCTCTACCTCCTATCAAGTACCTTCCAAAGGCTACCAATAGACCTTCCAGTACTTGCATTGGTAGTGGCGTGGAATCAGATAGATAGATGGAGAGCCTGCAGAAATAAGGCACGTACAGATGAATAAGTTACTTACAGGGCTGGTCTCGCTCTTTACCCTTTGTCAGGTGGGTGTGCTACAAGCACAGACCCCCCGATTGGTGCTACTCATCACCGTGGAGGAGCTCCGAAGCGACCTACTAGAGGAGCTCTCTAAGGATATGCCTCACGATGGAGTTAATCGCTTGCTTTCTAAGGGAAGAGTCTACAGCGAAGTTCAATCCCCTATACTGAGTGCTGATGCAACTGCCTCCGAAGCTATCATCCACACTGGAGCTCTTGCTTCGGCTTCTGGCATTTTTGAGCGACAGCCAACCCTGAAGGAGCGAAGTGGGAGGAGAGTCCCAACTAACTCTATCTTTCAAGACAAGAACTACCTGGGGTATGCCACTTCTGGCAACTATTCGCCCTTGGCCCTCACCTCACCTACCCTCGGGGATAATCTCAAAAGCGCCTATGGCTCTAAATCGCTCGTCTATAGCATCGCTCCTCGAGCAGAGGAGGCAATTATCGGGGCTGGGGTCTATGGCGATGCCGCTTACTGGATTGATGGGTACTCTGCAAGATGGGCCAGTAGCACCTACTACTCAAGGGAGTTCCCTTGGTATATTGATAAAACCAACTCTGGCACTTCATCTCTGCCAACACGGCTTAGCAGTGGGATAACGTGGCAACCTCTATCGACCCAATCCCGTATTCCCACCACCAGTTCCTTTAACCATAGCTTCCGCAAGACGACAAGCGATATTACGGACTTTAAGGATAGCCCACTCGTCAATGACGAAGTGGTTTCCCTTGCCCGCAAACTCTTTGAAAGCACTCAGCTAGGCAAAGACGAGACGCCCGACCTTCTTTCGCTACACCTCACGGTAGGCAATGCCAATAAAGCAGCTCAAGGTTTTTCAAGAGAGACTATTGAGAGCTACTTCCGACTGGATCGGACGATAGCTTCGTTGCTACAATTAGTTGATGACAAGTCCACCCTTGTTATCCTAACAGGGAATGGCATGTCGAGGGAATATCCTTCTACAGTTATAGACGATCGCAGGCTATTCAAGCCCGATCGTTGCCTAGCACTAGTCAATATGTACCTGCATGCAGAGTATGGGGTGCAAGGACTAGTGGAGGAGATCACCCCTACTGGGGCGGTCTATCTCAATAGAGAGACCATCAAAAGCAATCCAAAGCTTCATCTTAAGGAGATTCAGAGTGTCGTTAGTGACTTTCTACTAGAGTTTAGTGGCATCTCTTATGCCATTGAAGAGCATCGGTTGCGAGATCAAGCGATTGCCAATAGCGACAATGCTACTTGGCTCACGGCACTCAATAGTGCCACCAATGCCAATCGGCCCGATGTGATCTTCGGTCTGCTTCCCAGTTGGACAGCCCAAGACCTCTCTACCGAAAGAGGAGTCGCGAAGTACCGAATGACGGCGACCCCTACCACTACTGTAATTATGTACCCCAGCGTCGAGGCTGAAAAGATAGATACCCCGCTCGATCTCAGAGAAGTCTCTACCAAGATTGCGTGGATTCTCCGAATCAGGCCACCCACGCCACGCTCTATATTGAGATAGCGATAACCGACAGAATTAAAGATAATAGACAACAACGATATATATGGGATTTTTAGACTTTATTACCAAGATATTTGGCAACAAATCACAGCGAGACCTCAAAGAGATTACTCCGATTGTAGATAAAATTAAGGAGCAGTACGAGCAGGTGAAAGTGCTATCTCACGATCAACTTCGTGAGCGAACCGCACAAATTCGCCAAAGCATTCAAGATGAGGTGAAGCCAGAGCGTCAGCAGATCCAAGAGCTTAAAAAAGGGATTGATGAGCTGGACCTCTCGGAGCGTGAAGCAGCATGGGAGCAGATTGATAAGCTCGAGGAGACGATCCTCGACAAGATGGAAGGGAAGCTCAATGAGGTACTCCCCGAGGTCTTTGCCATTGTCAAGAGTACGGCACAGCGTTTTGCCGACAACGAGGAGATGACGGTCACCGCGACACAGTTTGACCGCGACCTCTCCGTCAATCATGACTTCGTACACATAGAAGGCGATAAGGCGATCTACAAGAATGAGTGGATGGCAGGAGGTAACCTCACCAAGTGGGATATGGTTCACTACGATGTGCAGCTCATAGGAGGAGTAGTGTTGCATCAGGGTAAGATTGCCGAGATGGCGACTGGAGAGGGTAAGACCTTAGTGGCTACTCTTCCAGTATTCCTCAATGCTCTTACCGGCAATGGGGTACACGTGGTGACCGTCAACGACTACCTCTCTAAGCGTGACGCCGAGTGGATGGGACCTATCTATATGTTCCATGGCATCAGCGTAGACTGTATCGATAAGTATCAGCCCAATTCTCCTGAGCGACTTCGTGCCTACAATTGTGATATCACCTTCGGTACCAACAATGAATTTGGCTTCGACTACCTTCGTGATAACATGGCTCGCACCCCTGCCGACCTCGTGCAGCGGAAGCACAATTACGCCATTGTCGATGAGGTGGACTCAGTGCTTATTGACGATGCTCGCACCCCACTCATCATCTCAGGTCCAGTAGAGAGCAAGGGCGATCAGATGTTTGAGGAGTTCAGAGGCGATGTGGAATTGGTAGTCAATGCACAGAAAACCCTTGCTAGCCGTCTGCTCACCGAGGCACGCAAGCAAATTGCCAGCGAAGATAAGAAAGAGCGCGAAGAGGGCTTCCTCAAGCTCTACCGTAGCTTCAAGGGACTACCCAAAAACAAAGCCCTCATCAAGTACCTCAGTGAGGAGGGCATCAAGGCTGGTATGCTAGATACCGAGGCGATCTATATGGCCGACAATAACCGCCAGATGCACATCGTCACCGATGACCTTTACTTCGTGATTGATGAGAAGAATAATCAGATAGAGCTTACCGATAAGGGTATTGATCTCCTTTCGGGTAAAAACGAAGACCCAACCTTCTTCGTCCTACCAGATATCGCTTCTCAATTATCGGCCCTAGAGAATGAATCCCTCACAGAGGCTGAAAAGAGTGAGAAGAAAGACCAGCTCCTCACCGATTACTCTATCAAGAGCGAGCGTGTACACACCGTGCAGCAGCTACTTAAGGCCTACACCCTCTTTGAGCGTGATGACCAATATGTGGTGATGGATAATAAGGTGATGATTGTGGATGAGCAGACAGGCCGTATCATGGATGGTCGCCGCTACTCCGATGGGCTCCACCAAGCTATTGAGGCAAAGGAGCATGTAAAGGTGGAGGCAGCCTCTCAGACCAAGGCAACCATCACACTCCAAAACTACTTCCGTATGTACCACAAGCTGGCAGGTATGACAGGTACCGCCGAGACTGAGGCTAAGGAGTTTTGGGATATCTACAAACTAGATGTGGTGGTGATTCCAACCAATAGACCTATTGCTCGTATCGATGAGAACGACCGTATCTACAAGACCGCTCGAGCAAAGTATGCCGCTATTATCGATGAGATTGAGCGACTAATCGGCGAGGGACGCCCAGTCCTTGTTGGTACCACCTCGGTAGAGACCTCCGAGTTGCTCAGCAAGATGCTCACACTCCGTAAGATTCCTCACCAAGTCCTCAATGCCAAGCTCCACCAAAAGGAGGCAGAGATTGTGGCAGAGGCAGGTAAGAAGAGTACCGTCACCATCGCCACCAACATGGCGGGTCGTGGTACCGATATCAAGCTCTCCCCTGAGGTGAAAGAGGCTGGTGGTCTCGCCATTATCGGCACCGAGCGTCACGAGAGCCGTCGTGTAGATAGACAGCTACGTGGTCGTGCTGGTCGTCAGGGCGACCCTGGTTCGTCAGTTTTCTTCATCTCCTTTGAGGATAAGTTGATGCGTCTATTTGGTTCTGATAGAATGGCTAGGATCCTTTCTACTATGGGACTAAAGGATGATGATATGCTCGAGAGCAAGCAACTATCCAAGCAGGTAGAGAACGCACAGAAGAAAGTAGAGGAGAATAACTACGGCGTCCGTAAGCACCTACTCGACTACGACGACGTAAAGAATGCACAGCGTAAGGTCATCTACACCCGTCGTAATCACGCTCTGATGGGCGAGCGTATTGGCCTAGACGTGCTCAACACCCTTACCCAGACGGCAGAAAGCCTTACCGATGGTGCTCCAGATATACCTTTTGAGGAGTTCAAGCAAAGCGTCTTCAAGGCATTCTCCACCGAGCTACCTCTCACCGAGGAGCAATACAGGCGTAGCAATCCAGACCAGTTGGTAGATGCCATCATGGAGCAGGTACTCGCCAACCTCAAGCGTCGCTCTGAACGTATGGCCGAAGTGACCTACCCTGTACTCAAAGCCTTTTACGATCAGCACGGCGATAATGTAGAGCGCATCGCTATACCAGTGACCGATGGCCGACTAGGCTACAACGTAGTCACCAACCTCAAGGAGGCGGTAGAGACCGAGGGCAAGAGTGTTGCCAAAGCATTCCAAAAGACCATCCTTCTCTACACCATTGATGAGGCATGGGAGCGTCACCTACTCGCCATGGACGAGCTACAGAATGCGGTCCGCAACGTTTCTTACGAAAATAAAGACCCACTAGTTATCTTCAAGGTAGAGGCTTACGAATTATTCCGCTCTATGGTAATAGAGATGAATCAAAAGGCCTCTGAGATCATCATGCGTGGCCACGTCAATATCGCTCCGCAGCAAGAGGATGAGCAGCGTAGAGTAGAAGTGCGTGAGCAACGTGAAGATCCACTAGCCAATAGACGCAGACGCTAGCAAAAGGACGACTACGAGGCAGCACAGCAAGCACGCTATGAGGCGGGTCAAGCTGCAAGCCAACAACCTCAAAAGCAGCAGCCATATATTGCGGAGCAAAAGATTGGTCGCAACGATCCATGCCCTTGTGGAAGTGGAAAGAAGTTCAAGAATTGTCACGGCCGCAACCTTTAATAGATAGATAAGCTATGATACATTCCATGACAGGCTTCGGAAAGGCCGAAGCCTCCACCTCCACCCAGAAGATCGTCGTAGAGATTAGATCTATCAATAGCAAGCAGGCCGATATCAGTCTCCGCTTTCCTCAGGAGATACGCCATATTGAGCTAGCAGCACGCAAGAGAGTTATCCAAAAGCTACAGCGTGGCAAGATTGATATCTTCATTAGCCTTGAGCAGCTACATACGGAGCCCAGCCTACAGCTCAATAGCGAGCTGGGCCAGAAGTATTGGCAACTACTTAAGGAGTTTAGCGAGGAGACCACCATTCCGCTGCCTACCGACCCCATGCGTATGGTTCTCAATATGCCAGGGGTGATGAATACCGAGAGCTCCACCTCCGAAAAAGAGACTGAAGACCTGGAGAATATCACCATGCAGGCGGTTGAGGAAGCGTGTGATAAGCTCAATGAATTTAGACTACAAGAGGGCAAGTCGCTCTACGATGGCTTCATGAAGAATGCCAAGACCATCGCACAGCTCCTTGATAGTGTAGATCCATACGAAGCTGAGCGAATTACCGAGATTCGGCAAAGGATAGAAGAGGGGCTAAGCAAGTATGTTGATATTGAGTACGACCGCTCTCGCTTGGAGCAAGAGATGATCTACTACATTGAGAAGCTAGATGTGAATGAGGAGAAAAATAGACTTCGCAACCACATCAAGTACTTCATCGAGACCCTCGATCACGAGGAGGTAGGTCAGGGACGCAAGCTCGGCTTTATCGCACAAGAGATGGGCCGAGAAATCAATACCCTAGGCTCCAAGAGCAACCACGCCACGCTCCAACAGATTGTGGTTAAGATGAAAGATGAATTAGAGCAGATCAAGGAACAAGTCCTCAATGTACTCTAACAATCGACACTATACCTATTATATAGCACTATGCCTGGCAAACTGATCATATTCTCCGCCCCTAGTGGCTCAGGGAAGAGTACCATCATCGACCAATTGACCAGCAAACACGGTCTCCGTGGACACTTCTCCATATCAGCTACCTCCAGAGCCCCTCGTGGAGAGGAGCAAGATGGTATTCACTACCACTTCCTCTCCACAGAGGAATTTAAGCAACGCATCGCCCTAGGAGACTTCCTCGAGTACGAGGAGGTTTACGAAGGGTGCTTCTACGGAACGCTTAGAAGCGAGATAGATAATACCCTCGCACGAGGCGAGACCGCACTACTGGATATCGATGTCAAGGGAGCACTCAATATCAAGAAAGCTTACGGTGACCAAGCACTCACCCTATTCATACAGCCACCAAGTATCGATACCCTTCGGCAGCGATTGGAATCGCGAGGAACCGACTCTCCCGAGAAGATAGCAGAGCGACTAGCCAAGGCAGAGACCGAACTGAGCTACGCCCCACTCTTTGATCGCAAAATTATCAATGACCAGCTCGACGTGGCATGCCACGAAGCAGCAGAGATCATTCAGCGGTTTATTGAGGAGGAGAGACGAGTACTACTTTTCCCTGGTTCATTCAATCCCATGCACGTCGGGCATCTCTCACTCGCCAATTATTTGGTTGAGAAGTACTCCGATCGCTTCGATGAGGTATGGCTACTCCTTACACCCGCCAGCCCCTTTAAGGAAGATCGCACACAGCTCCCCACCCCCTTTAGGGCGGAGTGGATTCAGCATCTGATCCAACACTACCCCAAGCTACGATTGTCACAAGAAGAGGAGAAGCTCACCCCACCCTACTACACCATCAATACCATACAGCATCTCAAGGAAAAGTATCCAAAGACCACCTTTACCCTTCTAATCGGTGCCGATAGCCTCCTCACCCTTCCCAAGTGGCACAAGGCAGAAGAGCTTCTCCAAGAGATCCCCATCATCGCCTACCCACGCCCAGGATATAGCGTAGAAGAGGCTCTTCGGGAGGTGAGCGAAAAAGTAGAAGTCCTTAGAGAGGTTCCGACCTTTCATATCTCCAGCACCCGAATCCGTCGGATGCTACTAGAGGGCAAGGCACTCCCCTACCTCCTCGCCACAGAACTCACCCACCCCCTCTACCGAGAGCTCCACTTCCAGCTCCTCCAGCTACAGCATTAAGTTAAAAGAGTCCCCAGCCATTGAAGTGTGGCTGGGGACTCTTTTTTATCAAGAATTCAACGAAACAGTTATACACCCACTCACTGATTACTTCAAGGATAAATCCTCTAAACTAACCTTGTCTTTATAATGCTCCAATGTGGTGATGAAATCAGAGCTCTCACTTGGATTTCTCTCAAGAGCGAGAATAAGCTTCCCCTCATTAGTTTGGTATATCTTTCCAATGAGCTTCTTGAAGTTCTTTTCAATAAACTCTTCAGAAGCGACTCCATTCAGCACGACCTCATAAAAGCTGTACTTTTCCTGATAAGCAAAAATAATATCCTCTCTAAACGTAGCCCGTAGCGAAGTACTCAGATTGGTGTCATATCCACGACTTAAAACATAAGCAGAAAGCACAAATAGGAAGTTGATTTTGTACGTAAGGACCAGTAGAGTGTCTCGATCAAAAAGGCGATTCCTAAAATGATAGTTATAATGTCGCTCATCCTCCTCTTGTTGAAGTTTTTTATTGTGATACGACAAATCATCAGGATCTACGAAGCCACGAATAAAGAAATTAGGAGTTGGATTATACCCTTCTGTAAGCTCATCTCGATAGCGTAAGTACCCTCCATTTTGGCGACAGTTAAAGATATCAATGTTATATTGAATGACATTCTTCGCATACGTTATTTGCTTATAGCGTGAGTTCACACCGATATAGCCATCCTCTTTATAATATTTACTATCACCAATAAAGTAAACTTCTTGACCATCAATGAACGATTTGTCTCGATATATATGGTCAATTATTTTCCCATCCTTTTGCTCCTTCAAACCTCTTGGAAGATTAGACTCGCCAATTAAACAGTCAATCATATCTTCAAAGACTATATTAAAGTTTCTAACAAGTAGCCGCTCATTTCGAATCTCTCTTCTTGCTACTCTCTCAGCTCTTTCATAGAAGGCAAAAAGCAAATTCCAAAGTTGCACAAGTTCATCTGTAAAATACTTACCTCGTATCTTACGCAAACGACGAGTTCCTTTGCCATTTTCTATCAAATTGGCTATACGGTGTGGTTTCTCCACCTTGTAATTAAAGGGGCACTTCACTACAAAGTAATAATGCTCTCTCAAATAATTGAGTGTGGAGTAAAATAAACATATGAGCTCTTCCTCATAGTTGATGGTTTTGTCCTTGGTCTTACAATCAAGATAGTATGGTATTTTTCCTTTGAGTAATGGATTGGTAGTACGGATGGTTTTTGTCCAGTTCACTTTATGACGACCACTATGTATGATAGTTGTGACATAAGTAAAAAGGGATTGATGCTTCTTGTTAAATTTCAGGAGAGCGATGATATGATCTAATAGCGTAGCATCATTTCCCCCTCTATAGTCATCAACACCTCCCAAGGATAGGTAAGAAGTGATTTCGTTATCAGGATGACGATGGTTGTAAAGTGCAATAGCCTGATAAATCCATGTAGAAAGGCCAAAAAGAAAGGCTCTATCCCTCGAAGAGAACTCCTTATTATCATCTGAAAGATCAAGCAAACTTGCAGGATCATACTTTCCAAATGCACGACCGCCTTTATCAATAAAGACCTTAGGCAGTATGAATATCGTCTCTACCGATCTGTCATAATAATACCCAACATGCGGAAACTTCACACCACCATCTCTTAACTCAATAACATCTATCCCTTCTAGATAGGGTGCCTCCTGCGGATCGTATTTATAGTCTTCAAATAATATCTTCACACTATAATCTATTGAGAAAATAATATAATTAATTAACCTACTTAGGATCGCCCATCTCAACTTCTACTGATGCACTAGATTCATTCATAATCACTTTGACACCAAGATACTGCATAAATCCACTTAAGATACTCCTTTCTTCACTACTATAGAGGTCATTAAAACTAAATTCAGTTTCTTTTCCATCAACTTGATGACGGAAAAAGTTATTCTTAGTATGGAACTCATCTTTGCACACCTCATGCCATAGATAGAACATCACTTTACTTTTGAACTCTCGCTCCTCGATCGAGTGCTTGATGAAGAAATTACCCATCTGTTTGTCTTCAGAATCTGTAACTTCAAGTATTCGTTCATTAACCTTCTCAAGAAAGTCTACCCAAAGATATTCGGCTGAATCAATAGAAATAGTAAACTTACCCGAAGATATTTCACGACTGTATCGTATAGGTACATATTCCCAATCCCATCGTCGCTTGAAAGCACTATCCATAGGAAATAGAGATTGGTCAGACGTATTCATAGTGGCAATAATATGCAGATTATTAGGCAAACACAAGTTACCGCCTTTGATACCCTCGTGCCCTATACCAAGCACTTGCTGCAAATAAACAGCAAGGTCTTTATCAGCTTTAATCTTATACTCTGAGTAACCATTACTATCTCTATCTAGTAATTGGAATAAATCCCCAAAAATTTGGGCACAATTGCCCCTATTAATCTCCTCAATCAATAGATATACATCTCTATTATGCTCAGTTGTATCAGAATTCTTTTGCCAAGCCCTTACATATGCATTAGTAAATACCTGGGGAGTAAACTCATAAGTAATATCAGTGCAATCCATATACGGCTTTAACTCATCAGCACATGCAAGGGCCTTATATATTTCAGTGGCCATGGATTCTTGCACTTTAGCATCAGCTAATAACTCCTCTCTTTCACACCGTGATAAATTTCCGACTTCTGGATATGCTGCACAAAAACGATGCAAAGCATATGTTTTCCCACTTTGTTGATACTCAAGCAACTTATCCAATAGAGCTTGCTTGGAAAGAGCAGTTCTCGTAGGTACAGTCATTGGTTTATAGCAGCCAACAAAGCTCGCGTAATCACTATCGGGGTGAAAGGTCGTCCGAAAGATATTGTCTTCATCGACTCCAGCCAACTTCATTTTAACCTGATACGACTTACCACTACCAGGAGTACCAAAATAGATAACTTGAAGGGGCATATGGGACATATTACTCATAGCATTACTTTCAAATAAGTGACAACTTTATTGATGTTCTCTGTATGGAAGTATCTCCGCTCAAAACAGATTTATTTCCTACGATCATTTGATCCAATTCTGCCCCTAGTTGAGATAATCAGTTAATGGAATCATGCTAGTTTTTTTAATGTCGTGTTGCATTCCTCAACGCCAATAGAGACAAGCCACAAAATCGCTTCATCCATTACTTCACATACTTACGCAAACATACCGAAATACGTTAGCAATACCAAATCACTTAATTCTACAACTAAATGCTAGTCAAAAAAAACGGCTGACATTTCAATCGACTTCTATAAGCAAGGACTGCTAAAGGCTACATTTGTGATAGCTCCAAAGTCCGAAAAATGCCCCTCTCTAAGTCCTCAAAAAAACCTCCATGCTAGTAGGGTAAAAGTTGAGATGCAACTAAGCAATCGGCGAGTTGCAACTAAGCATTTGCCGAGATGCAACAAAGCAAATGCTTAGTTGCAACTCGGCTGATGCCTTTATATAGCACTGAACTCTAATCGGTTATAAAAGGGGGTACCGTGACCTTTTTTAGACAGCTTTTCACCATATCTCACAGCTTGAAATTTCAGAGAGGGAGAAATGGTTATTTTAATATGTTAGCCTGCCCACGATGTGTTAAAAGCTTGTAGATGCGGTGGTTATTTGGTAAGTTTGTAGAGCATTTGGTAAAGTTGTGCCCCTAATCCTTGCCTTTATTGGAATAGTAAGCTAGCGATTTGCCACTATGCTCACCATTCATATACATAATGCTCTCCCTTATAGAGAGAGGGGTGCTTAAATATCAACATAAATAGAAGTCAATGTACAGAATCATCGCCATTCGCACTTATCTCGTGGTAGGACTCCTATCGGTGCTATCGTGTGTAGGGTGTCAGAGGCAGAGGGAAATAGATGAGCCTGAGGCTCGTAGTGAGATACAGTTTCATGCCTTTGTCAGTCAGCAATTGAAAGGAGCCGACGAAACCCTCTCCACATTAGCCAAGAGTGGCTTTAATATCCGAGCTTACGGACAGGGGCAGCTCTACTTCGAAGATCGAGTGACCGCCACCGATGCTAGTGCTGGCAGTGGCGTTTGGAATACTGCGAGCACCCATATGTGGCCAAGCTATGAACTGGACTTTATTGGGTACAATGGCTTAGGCGACTATGGCACATTGGATCTTGAGGCTACAAACAAGAGCATTAAGCTAAGTACCCCTGAGCAGGTGGAGAAGCAGGTAGATCTCCTCGTAGCACGTACCAAGGGGCGAGTAGCTGAGCACGGCACAGATGGAGTACCGCTTTACTTTAAGCATCTTCTCTCACAGCTCTCTGTGCAGGCGAAGAATAGCAATGAAGCCTACAAGGTCGAGGTAGCTGGTGTAAAGATCGCACGCATACCCTCTCAGGCTACCTTTACACTTCCTACCGAGATAAAGATGAGCGAGGAGCTCACTAGCTATACAGATTTAAGCACTCCTAAGAGCTTCGGACTAGCTACCCCCAAGGTGATTACACTTGGGGAGACTCCTCAGTGGATTGGCAATAGTGCCAAGGGCAACTTTATGCTCATTCCGCAGCCGATTACGGCGTGGAATAGAGCAGAGCAAGCTGGGGGAGCGACAGACAACGAAGGGACCTATCTCGGACTATTGCTTAGGATTACCACGCCTGCAGGGGCTCAATACTATCCACTCGAGGAGGGAAAGTATGCCTATGCTACGGTACCTCTCTCCCTGCCTGAAGGATTGAAGCCTGGGATGCACTATATGGCGACACTAGACTTTAGTAAGGGAGCGGGCTATCAGGAGCCAGAGCTGGGTAAGGGCGTTCCTACCGACTTGCCCGCGGGCGTAGAGGTAAGCACTCGGCCGTGGAGCGGAATGGGGAAGCCAGGCAAGCCGATACTTGGTGGAGTGATTGGTTTTGAGATATCGGTGAAGCCTTGGATAGAGAAAGGTATCGACCTTCAACTGGAAGCTGATCAGCGAAAGCCTATCACAATGCAGTATGGTAGCAAACGGATGGAATTCTCTATTCCCAAGGAGGCTACCGAACTGAAGGAGAGCGATATTCCAGAGGTGAAAATGCCTGGACGGAAGTTCATCAGATGGGAAGACGGCAAGGGACAGGCGATAACATTCCCCTACCCTCTAACCAATGACTTTGTACTCACGGCCAAATTGGAGTCGTACTATGCAACGCTAATCTTGCCACGAAACTTCCAATTCAAGAGCGATCAATGGAACATTAATAAGGTATTAGAGCTGACCGAAGAGGGTTGCTTGCCAGAGCTACCTGAATTAGAGCCAGTGAAAGGTACTATCTTTAAGCCTCAAGACCCTCGGGGCTTTGTAGGGTGGACTAAGGATACCCCTCCGACCATCAACTCGGAAGTGGTATCCATGGAGACTGTTTTTGATAGCAATGTAGAGCTGTATGCCATTCTTACCTCAGGAGTATTCTCTAGTACTACTGGCAGTGAACTATTCTATGTCCCTGGTACCGGTGGGTCACGACCAAAATACTTTACCTTTGCACGTGGAGTGGCTACTCACGATGGCTTAGAGGGAATTGAGATACAAAATCTCTACGTGGCAAAGCACCCAATTACTCAGGCTGAGTATCAGAAGGTGATGGGCAGTAACCCCTCCTACTTTTCCGACCCAGACCAATCTCGGTTCGCTGGCAATAACTTTAAGGGAGTTCTGCGTTCCAATGCTGGTGAAAGACCTGTAGAATCGATCACTTGGATGGACGCCATACGTTTCTGCAATCAACTGAGCGAAAAGGATGGTCTAACCCCCGTCTACACCATCACGGGTGACACCCCCGAGCAGGTGACACGCGACCCCAATGCCAATGGCTACCGCCTCCCCACCGAGGCAGAGTGGATATGGATAGCCACAGCAGCAAGTGGAGCCAACGACACAAATATAGCCCAAAAGAGCAACATTGGACTTGTTCGCTTTGGCAACTTTGCTTGGTTTAGAGATAATGCGATGCTGGGAGCTCAGGCCAACCTCAATCCTAAGGTTTGGCAAGCATTTACCAATCCTGAATATGGCACTAAACCTGTAGGAGGCAAGAAGCCTAATGAGCTGGGCATCTACGACATGAGTGGCAATGTATGGGAATGGGTGGAAGACTGGTACGGAGAGCGCACCTACGAGCGTGACAATGGTCCAGCGAGTGGTACCTATAAGGTACTGAAGGGCGGAAGCTTCCACGCTAGGAAGGAATTCTTAAAAGTGGATTACCGTAAGAAGCACCTACCTGATCGGACCAATAAATTGATCGGCTTCCGAATCGTCCGTAATGTAAAGACAACCAACTAAGTAAGCGAAACCTATGAGATCCAATATAATAACAACCCTACTCCTCTTTACACTCCTAATAATAGGAGGCTCCAGACCTCTATATGGGCAGGAGCTACAGGAGAATTGGTGGAGCAATGGCAAGTATGCAATAGAGGATGTCGCCGATCCAGTCTACTCTTTTGACGAAGAATATATGAAAGATGTCCCCAACATCTATCTACCGATAGGCAAAACGGGCAAGCTCCCCGTAGTCATAGTGGTACATGGTTGGGCAGCATACAAAGAGCAGATGCACGACACTGCACAATTACTCGCCTCGCACGGCATGCTGGTACTCGTTTATACCGCCATGGATCAGAATCAGCCTTTTCAATGGTTGGACGGCATCATCGCAGCCTACACGCTTCTAGAGGGAGAGAATCGGCGCCCTGGTTCCAAGATACATAATAGGGTCGACTTCCAGAGAATTGGACTACTCGGGCACTCAATGGGTGGAACGGGGGTACTCTTTTCGGCAGCCATGGAGAAGCCCAATGGACTGCGGGGAAAGATCAAGACCGTAGTGAGCTTGATGCCCTATCACGGCACCACCAACTTCATATCCGATGCGGTGGCTGGAGGAAAGGATAAGCTAGGCTGCGACGTTTCTGCTACTCCCAATGCTACACTCATCATTTCTGGAGAAGTAGATGAGGTCAATGAGCCCATTGGTGGCTATGAGTTTTATCAGACACTTACGCAAAATAAACGGGTCTTCTTTTCCATGAAGGGGACACACCACAATGATTGGCGAAATAAAGAGGGCAAAGAATCTGAGAATTACCATATCGTGATGCCTGTAGTCTCCTCATGGATGCTTGCCTACCTCTGTGGGGAAAGGCAATATGAAAGCTTCTTCAAGGAGGGAGGGCTTTACTTTGAGAAGTGGATACGCCCCACCCTCAAAGGAAATGTAAAAGTAGGTAGAGGGGAATTCCCAGCGTTTGAGATAAAGGAACCTTAAAAAGGAATGAAGAAAAATAGGAGACATCATAGTGTAGTGCAGTGCTTATGGCTGGCAATGCTACTGCTGTGTGCAAAACCACTTATGGCACAGCAGGCACAGGGAGTAGAGCCACAACGGGCTCCCTCTGAGGTGCGACGAAGCTGGCTATCTGTGCGGAGCAATACTTTGGCCGATATAGCAATGGTGCCCAATCTGGGCTTAGAGGCATTTATAGGAGAGCACTGGAGCTGGGAGCTCTCGGGCTACGGAGCGTGGTGGTCAAAGCCCAAAGCCAACTTCTTCTGGCGGTTGAAAGGCTTGGAGAGCGAGGTCAAGTATTGGCTTGGGCAGAGGGAGCAAGGGGGCAAAGGACATCACATTGGGCTCTATACTCAGCTCTTTGATTACGACTTCCAAATGGGAGGAAGAGGAGTGCTCGGCGATCGCACGCACTTTGGTCTAGGTGTGGCGTATGGCTATGCTTGGAGTCTCAGCAAGCAGTGGACCCTAGAAGGAACCATAGGCATAGGCTATCTGCATGGTACTTTCAAGCAGTATGGAAAGCAGACAAATGGTTGCTTTCCGTGGGTGGCAACGAAGCAGCTGGACTTCGTAGGCCCTACTAAGCTTTCACTCTCAATCGTCTACAGGTTATGGTAAAAGGACTAAAATATATCTTCTTGCTCTTACTATCACTTCTCTTTGTCCAATGCCAGCACAAGGAGCTCTGCTACTCCCAGGCGGTAGAGGTGGAAGTTCGATTTGATTGGTCTCAAGTACCCGAGCCACATGTGGCAGGTATGACCACCTATTTCTATCCTCTGGATAATGGGAGTGCACCAGTGCGACGAGACTTTAAAGATAAGGCGGGAGGAACCGCTACCTTGCGTGACGGGCGCTATAGAGTGGTCTGTTTCAATAACACCTCTAGCATCCTACAGCATAGAGGCGAAGAACACTTTGAGACACTCGAGAGCTTCACCCGTAGTTGTAGCCCGCTTTCGGGTGCTCTCCTATCATTGAGGGCACCATCGTGGGATGCGGGGAAGGACTTCCGATTACAGCCTGAGCCTTTCTATGCAGGACGAGTAAAGGAGACAAAGATTGTACCACAAGCCGATGGCACCCCACGGCAAGTGGTGATGATAGTAATGGAACCACGCTATCAAGAGGTGCAGATTCGGCTCACCAATGTACAGGGCTTGCAGGCGGTTCATGGTATCTCGGCAGGTTTTGGAGGCGTGGCACCAAGCTACTTCATTGGTTTGGATAAGTGGCACGAAGGAAGTGCCTACCACCCAATAGCTATGAAGTGGAAGGGGCAGGAGGTAGAAGGCAATATGATCACCTATGGATTGCTCCCAAAAGCAAAGGGCGGGCGACAAGAGCTCATTCTCTATGTGGTGATGGCTGATGGCAAGGGCTATACTTATACCTTTGATGTCACCGAGCAAGTGGAGAAGCAAAAGGGGAAGGCATTGGTTGATATAAAGATAGACAAGGAGTTAGTACTACCTCGCATAGACGAATCGGCCCGCAGCGGTCTAAGCATTACTGTGGAAAGTTGGAGGAAAGTCTACCTGAATATCAAGATGTAAAGGCAATAAAATAATAACTACATAAGGAGAAAGAAAAGATGAAAAAAGTAACGACATGGGCAGCACTGGCAATAGCCTCAGCGATGGCTTTGGCTTCCTGTAGCAAAGTAACAGACATCGCAGAGCCAGCAAGAGAGCAGGGGCAGATTGGGTTTACTCCCTTTATCGCGAATAGTCTCCGTGCAGCGGAGATGGATATAGCTACTCTCAAGGGTACAGGTTTTACCGTATCGGCTTATGGTAATGGAGCAGCTTACTTTAAAGGAAAGACCGTGATGCCTGAGACCACTGGCGACCTTTGGGCACCCCAAGGAGGAGATATCCCTTGGCCAAGCTTTGAGCTGGATTTTATTGCTTATGCCAACCTTGGTGAGTACGCAACAGCAACCATCGCCGAGAACGGTTCGAAGCTAGCATTGACCACCCCAACGGAGGTTGCAAAGCAGGTGGACGTCATCGTGGCTCGTGCCAAAGGCAATGGTGCCGATCACGCAACGACTGGCGTGCCACTCAATTTCAAGCACGTGCTCTCACAGATAGAGGTGAAGGCGGTGAATAGCAATGCCAATTCAGACTACAAGATCAAAGTGGCTGGAGTGAAGATTGGTCGCATCGTGAAGAAAGCCACCTTTGCCTATCCTGCAGATACCAAGAGCTCAACCACACTAAGTGGCTACACCCTCGGTACCGACAAAGAGACTTTTGCCGATGCCATGACAGAAGCAAAGGAATTGTCTAGTACCGCAGTCTCTCTAATGGGCAAGGATGGTAACTTTATGCTGATTCCACAAACGATGACCAAGTGGGATGCCGCAAAGCACCAAGGAAGTGGCACCGATAATAATGGCGTCTACCTCTCAGTGCTCCTCAACATTACGAATAAAGAGGGCGTAGCTATCTACCCTACTGATGGCAAGTATGCTTGGGCAGCTACTCCTTTGGAGATCGCAGGAGGTCTTGAGGCAGGGAAAAAGTATGTGATCACACTTGACTTTAAGGATGGTGCAGGCTACCAAGATCCAGAGACCAATAAGCCAGCAGGCTTTACCACAGCGACTGGAGTGGAGATTTCTAGCGACCCAGTGAAGCCTGCAATGCCAAAGCCAGGCACCCCTATCCTCACCAATCAACACATTAAGTTCTCAGTACAGATAGAGGATTGGCAAGATAGTGATGCGAATACTATTAATATGCCCAACGCATAACAACACATAGAATAACTAGGGATTGGGCTGTGCCAGCCTCCATTATCTGAAGGCTTGGCACTGCCAGCTCCCATTTAATCACAAGTAAAAAAGTGGAGAGAATAAAGAGGTACTTAGGCTGGTCTCTCGTGGCACTCTTGCCACTCCTAGGCAGCTGTGCTAGGGGCGATCGTCCCGATGAGCGCCAGATGATTACTTTTGAGACCAACTGGCTAGAGATGAGGAGCGGAGTGGTGGAAGATCAAGATAACTTCCACGACGATATGCAGGTGACTGCTTTTCTACAAACCCAAGCGGGAAACCCCCTCGGCACTCTCTTTCAAGACCTCCGAGCCACAAAGGCATCAGGCTGGCGCACCAACTATCCGTGGCTCGGGAGTAAGGCAGGACGACAGCTCAGCTTCTTCGCCTTTGCTCCGTATGGTGCCCTCACTCCAGCGTGGAATCAAGGGAGCTACACCCTCACCGATAATAGTGGAGAGGTAGATATTGTAGCGGCTCAAAAGGTAGTGCCAGCCCACTATGGCAAGCCCGTGCCACTTTATTTCCAGCACCTACTCTCAGGGGTAAGTTTTGTCGTTCATGAGGAGACCCCCAATATGACCATCACCTCGGTAGAGCTACGTGGCATCCTCTCCACAGCGACCTACTCTATTAAGCAACAGCAGTGGGCGGACTACCATGACCCTAAGACTTATTCATGGTCGGGTGAGGTAGAACATATTGCTGGCAACTCGGCAGATACTCCCTTGACCATTACTCCCTTCTTTCTACTCCCTCAACCCCTGTCGGGCGACATGAAGCTAATCGTCACGCTCAAGCGACCTGGCAGTAGCGAGATAGAGCTAAAAGAACTCGCACTCAGCAACCAGCTCCTCAAGATAGGAGAGCATTATGTCCTCCGTCTCCAGCTTACTGAATAAAAGAAGCATCTCATCATGGATTTTTATACTACTGCCAATCGCTTTGGCGAACCAATCCAATAACTCAGTTAACTAAATAATTCCAAGAGATGCCCACCTGCAACTCCTTGCGGTGGGCATCTTTTTTTCATCACCCACACCCCCTACTCCCCTCTTCTACAGTTGCAAGCCAAATGAGAATAGAGTAAAATCTGCTCTAAGATAAGGAGGTGACTTAGTGTCAGATAACGGAGGGTAACTCTCCTAACACGCTCGTTTTGGTAGGGTTAATCCTGAGGTCAAACTTGTGTTAAGGTTCGGCACTATGGACCTAGACCTGTGACTATTTTATTTAATACGAACCTCGGCAGAGGTAGAGGTCTTGCCAATCTATCAGTAGTTTAACTAATATAATGTTGTAAAAATGAGGAGTCAAAACGCCTCTCCATTATTCATAATAGCCACATCTAACCCTTCGCACAACAGTATTAATACTAGAGGTATACAAGGAAAGC
>OHCR01000557.1_pt1 | contig 20845 bp, 19 predicted proteins | sample 1566831 | NCBI WGS metagenome assembly OHCR01 (sample SAMEA3879516, study PRJEB24766) | human gut metagenome | biome: human-associated habitat; feature: feces | place: USA | collected 1985/1987
GTTCGGGGTGATCTGACCACTGAGAAAAAGCCGGTGCATCTTCAACCGCAGGCGGTGTGGTACCCTCAGAAGCGGCATCATCAGAGGAGGCGGAATCTTCTGGCGTGGCACTCGCCGCACGGTCAGATTTGGGCTGCGCCGACGCGAGAGATGCCGTGACCTCAGAGGCCTTTGGTGCGGCTTCTGCGGCATCTTTTTTGATGGTAGGTCCTTCCTGCGCGGAAGGTGTTCTCCGCGTGTCCGTGTACCGCTGCCGCTCCGCTATCCATTGCAGTGTTTCCTGAATGATCATGTTGCGGACGCTCCGGAACTCCTTTTGCTGGGAGAGCGGCAGCCGCTTGGGCGGCCGCTGATCGTAGTCCAAGCACACCTGCTCGTAGAGCGTCTGCCACGTTTCGTAGGCGGCGGACACCCGCTCGTCCTTCGCCAGCTCCTCCACGATGGCATCCACGATGGCCTTGACCCTTGGCGGCAGGTAGCCGTAGACCTTTCGGCCCTTGACCGTCAGTAGGCGTTCCGCCAGCTCCTCGGTGAGCTGCTCCAGACGCGGGTTATCCGATGTGCCATGCTCCAGCTGCGCGATGCATTCCACTATTGCCTTGCGGGCCTGCACCTGTAGCTCCTGCCGCGCGGTGTCTTTTTGCTGGTAGATGTGCATCCGATCCGCATAATAGATTCGTCTGGCAAAGGCGGACTTCATCTGCCGGATGCCCTCCTTGGTGAGATACCCTTCCTTTGGGTCTGCGGAAAAGAGGATCATGTGGATATGCACCTGATTCGGCTTTTGGTGGAAGGCGGCATACCAGCGCAGGTTTTCCGATTGGATCTTGTACGCCGCCGCGATGTCGTTGGCAGACGCCTTGACCAGCGCCTGCCAGTTTTTCGCACTGTCGTAGCCCAGCCGCTCGGCGTCCTCACGGCGCAGCGCGATCACCGGCGTCCACACATTTCCCGGATGCTCTGCCACCTCCCGTACTGCCTGCGCGAGATTTTTTACCTTGCCGTGGGCGTCCCACAGACCATGCTCGCCGTCCTTCTGGACGCCGGGGCGGTGGGAGATGTAGTCGATGAAATTTTCCTTTTGATCCAGTGCCTCCATGTAGTCTTCCTGCACCTGCTGGATGAATGCGGAGGCATTGCCTTGGGTGGGATGATCCAGATACTCCTCATACTCAATGAGCTCCCAGCAGGAGGGGAAGGACTTCAGCAGCCGTGCGATGAATTCCTGCTGCTTTTTTGTGGCGGGGAGTGTACTGCGCTCATCCGCCAGCAGCTCCACGCCGGGACGGGTGGCGACGTAGCGGGTACGCTGCGCCAGCTTCGCGGCGTTCTGTCCGCCCTTGAGGTAGGGCGAGATCAGTACGATCCGGGCCATGTGTCATCCGGCTCTATGCGGCGCTGGCTCCGCACCGCGTTTTCAAAACTCACCTGACCATTGGTGCGCTTCACCTCATCCACCGCGTAGGCCCGCAGCTCCCGCGTGTGGATGGGATCGGTACGGAAGTGGGCGGCGATGGTGTGGCAGAGCATATTCAGCTCCACCGCGCACTTGAAGAGGATCGTCCGCAGACGGTTGTTGTTGTCGTCCAGCGTACCCTGAATGGCGGTGAGGATGGCTTGCGAGAGGTAGGCGGTGTTGTCCTCCGTGCCGAGATAGCCCATGTAGAACCGCAGAGCCTTTTCTACGAATTCATTGCGGCTGCGGCAGTTATCAGCTTTCAGCCAGCTGTCCATGCGGTCGATCATGTCGGGCGGGAGCCAGAATGTCGTTTTCTTTTTCACTTTTTCTTCCATCGGTGTTCTCCTTTCCTTGCCGTCGGTCAAAAGGGGCGCGAGTGCCGGAAACACCGTGCCTTTTTGGAAACCAGACTGCGGTTTTTCTGAAATGTGCTGAAATAGACTGCGCTTTGGAAAGCGCGAAAAAGCCCCGCACTGCGGGGCTTTGTGGGCGGGCCGCGGGCGCTTGCGACTGCGGCCCTTTATCTTGTTCCACTATCGAACGGGTAAATAAGGGGCAAAAACCTCCGGAACAGGGTATGGTCAGGAGGAAAAACACCATCCCCAAAGGCTCATTTCTCCATCGTCGAAGCCGTATCCACACGGATTTTTCGCACATCGCCCACAAACGCCGCAACACTCGCTTCAATGGGCTTTGGCGGGTACACACTCCACCCCAGCCCTTAAACGCGCACACAGCGGCACACAGGGCGAACGGTGCGGGGAAACGGGGAGCCGCCCTGCGCAGCACATTTGAAAGCACAAAAATCTGCGCAAAACGCTTTCAAGTTCGGGACGGAGAAAAACCGCGGGAGCAGAATAACAGCCGCCAAACTGCGGCTGCCCGCCAAGGGCGGGTTGACGCAGTTCGGCGGCGCCGCGGGCCCGCAGGCACGCGCAGCCTGGACGCTGTTATTTCCGCAGTCGTGAGTGCTTCAGCCTTGCTGTGCCTGCGTTTGTACCTACAGCTTCATCACCGGCCCCTGCTGCTGTTCCGGTTCCTCGCGGAATTGCTGCGCGTAGTCGTGGAGACTCATGCCGGTCTGCTGTTGACAGTATTCCTCCATCTTGCGCAGCAGGACATCCTGCTTTGCGGCGTTGAGCTGGTAGCTCCAGCTTTCCTCGGAACCGTCGCCCTTGCAGAGCGTCAGCTCCAACGTGTCACAGGGCTTGCCCTGTGCGATATCGTAGTTGGCGTAGACATTGAGCCAATCATCATTTTCATCGGTCAGGACGAATGTACCGAAGGCAGCATCTACATCGAACTCCGCCTGTACATAAAAATTGAGCTTGCCGTCCGATTCGATGATTTCGTCACCGAAGGAAAAATTCCGCGCGGAGAGGTGTCCCCCCGAGGTGATCTCTTTACCGCTCAGATGATCCAGCAGCTTGCGCCACTTATCATCGCTCGACGCGAATTGCGACCGTGTGGCATGGTACACCGCCGCTGACACATCCCGCATCGCCCAGGTCTGCCAACCGTCCATGATGTGAACGGCGGAGAACTCCTGCTTGTCGAAGTTCACATCGAACACGCCGCGCACCTTGCCGGTGTTCTCCATGCGAAGGGCAGTGAGCGCGTTGTACTCTTCCACCGTGATGGGTTGCCCGCCGAAAAACATTCTGATAAATTTGTCCGGTGCAACACCATTGCCCTTTGTAAGATAACCGCGCAGCTTTTTCCCGACCGCCAGCAGCTCCTCGCCGAGCGAGGTCTTGAAGTACCACTCCTGCCCGCGCTCCGTCACATGGTAGGCGGCGTAGGTGCGGGTTGCTTCTTCCTCCGTGCGCCGCGCGGCATCCTCCGCGTAGATCTCGGCACTGATGCGTTTATACTCACGTTCTGGGAGCTGGTTGCAAATTTCATCCAGCACATCTTCCATGTGCTCCTCCAAGGTTTCATCCCTGAGATGCTTCTCAATGGCATCCTTCCATCGCCGGTCGATCCACAGCACGATTTTTTCCTGCCGTGCCATCTCAACCACCAGCCTTTTCAGGAGCGTCAGGTGACGCCAACACAGAGGGAGGCTCCTCCCGCATCTGCGGCTTCGCCGGTCTTGCCGGACGGCGGGGGCGGGCAGCGGGCGCCGCGCGGCTGGTGAGATATTCCCGCACCGGCTCCGGCACCTCGGATTCGTAGAGACATTTGAGCAGTTCCTCCAGCTGCGCCTGCACGCTGGTATTTTTCTTTTTGAGCGAAAATTCGAGAGCGGCAAGCTGCTCACTCTCGAATGTGATCGTGACATTTTCTTTTTTCATAGTCGGCATATTCCTCCGTTCCTATTTCATCTGCATCGTCTGTTCTTGCACCGTCTGCTCACAGATTTCAAACAGCGTATGAGAGAATTCTTCCTCCTGTCCCACCTCCTGCGCCGAGGCCCATGCGCTGCGCACCACCTCCAGCGGGTCATCCATAGCCGCCAGCACTTTCAACTGTTTACGGTCTAAACGCATGGTCAGCAAGGCATTATAGCAAAAACGATTCGCCTCGATCTCTCCGGCGTTAGCGATGAGCTGTCCCTGCGTCATGCGGTAGAGAGAATCTGTGTATTCTCTCTGCTCGCGCTCGACGTGTTCAAACAGGAGCTCCCGCAGTTCCGATGTGGTCTGCACCGGATTTCCCTGCACGATCCCATCCGTAAGAAACAGTGCCACATCGATGACCTCCGCACTGCGGAACGCCATATCACCGCGGTAGCCGATCTTCAGCAGAGAGAATTCTCTTGCCGCCCGCGCCAGCTCTTTGGGACTGTCGGGAGGGATCTCCTGATCCCAGCGGTACCAGTTATCCTTTGCGTGACTGGGTGTGAGCTTGAGGAGAACATAGTCCTCCGGCACGAACTTGGGATAGCGGCAGAGCTGACCGCCCACGGCGTAATAGGGCTTGCCCTCACAGAGAACCGTCTGCCCCATATACGCTTTCATTTTGTCGAGGCTCTCACAGAACCAACATTCCGTATCGTTGAAGCGGCGGATCACGCCGTCGTCCAGAATGCTGTCAAGGTGTTCCTTTTTCGTCAGGTGATAGACCGTGGAAGGTCTGGGGACTTTTTGGTATGCCATGTTATTCGACCTCCTCGTAGTAGTCGCGGAGCTGGAAGCCCAGCACCTCCATATCGCCGTGATCCATGCCGAGCCCGTGACGCAGGATGTCATAGAGATTCCCAGCGTCATAGCGGCTGCTGAGAAAATCCACGAGCTTCGCAACCAGCTCCTGCTCACGCTCCGGCGTGATCGGTCTTATTGCAGTATTCATAATTAGTTTTCCTTTCAGCCTTTCGGCAGATACGCCCTCGGATTCGTTCGTTCCCCGTTGACGCGCACCTCGAAGTGGAGGTGCGGCCCGGTGGAGCGCCCGGTGCTGCTGGAGAGGGCGATGATTTCTCCCTCCTGCACGGTTTGTCCCACTCTCGCCAGAAGCTGAGAGCAGTGGCCGTACAGCGTGGTGAGTCCGTTGCCGTGGTCGATCATCGCATAGGTTTCGATGTGTTCGTCAGTAATGAGCATATCAGGTCATTTTCTTTTCCCGTCTAAGCGCCTCCAACAGCTTTGGATGGACAACCAGGACATACCAGCAGCCCTGCTCATCCTTCCTCATATCAATGACTACCATTTCCAGCAAGTCTGCTGTCTTAATCGGCTCCGAATCTCCGGAATAGTCCAGAAGTACAGTGTATTCTTCACCGCACAGAGCCTTTTCAGCTTCATCGGCGGCAAGCTTCAAATCACCTTGCGGCATCAGAAGCATGAAGCAATTGTTTGGACAGGATTCCAGCATCTGCTTCACGGTTTCTGGCTGTTCATCATCGATCAGATACCCATTTCCCTTCTGCTTGTACAGTTCCGCAAGCAATCGGGAAAAAGCATTACCTTCTCCGGCATTCTGCTGCTCCATCCACACTTCAGAAATCATTCCCAGCGGCTTTTCCACCTGCAGCAAAAATAGAACGTTTCTTCTTGTCAGTTTTTTCCTCTCCGCCATTAGTCTTCTGCGGCACACCTGCATGGCGGAGATCTCCGCCGCGGACTGAATCAGTTCGTCACGTTCCAGATGATCCAGTCCGCGCATATAGGCAGCCATTTCCGCTTCGGTCCGCTCAAATATCAGGCCCCACAGTTCGTTGGAGGTCAGTTCCTTGTGGCTGACGATTTCGCCGGCAAGGAATTTTGGCACATCAATCACTTCCGCATTTTGAAATGCCATATCACCGCGATATCCAATACTCAGTGGGAAGAATTCTCTTTCTTCCTGCATCATTTCATCGGAACTGCTTGAAGGCTGATCCTGAGTCCGGCGATACCAGGCATCTTCCTGCCGGATGGGAGCAAGCTTGAGAAGGATGTGTGCTTCCGGGTTAAAGTTGGAGTAATGGCAGAGCTGTCCATCTGCGGTGCGATACGTTTTGCCCTTACACATCACGGTCTGCTCCATGTATGCCCGCATCGTATCGAGGCTCTCACAGAACCAACATTCTGTATCCGAAAAACGGCGAATTCTGCCGTCGTCCAGAATTCTGTCGAGATTGCCTTTTTGCGTCAAATGATAGACCGTGGACGGTCTGGGGACTTTTTGGTATGCCATGTTATTCAACCTCCTCGTAGTAGTCGCGGAGCTGGAAGCCCAGCGCCTCCATGTCGCTGTGACCCATGCCGAGCGCATGATGCAGGATGTCATAGAGATTTCCAGCGTCGTAGCGGCTGCTGAGAAAATCCACGAGCTTCACAACCAACTCCTGCTCACGCTCCGGCGTGATCGGTTTTATTGCAGTATTCATAATCATCTTTTCCTTTCAGCCTTTCGGCAGATACGCCCTCGGATTCGTTCGCTCCCCGTTGACGCGCACCTCGAAATGGAGATGCGGCCCGGTGGAGCGCCCGGTGCTGCCGGAGAGGGCGATGATGTCTCCCGCTTGCACGGTCTGACCCACTCTCGCCAGAAGCTGAGAGCAATGGCCGTACAGCGTGGTGAGTCCGTTGCCGTGGTCGATGCACACGTAGTAGCCGTAGCCTCCGGCGTTGTACTTGGAGACTGTTACCGTCCCGCCCAGCGCGGCGCGGATGGGCGTGCCGGTGGGGACTCCCAAGTCCATGCCGGTGTGTCCCTTGCGCTTCCCGGTGATGGGATCGACGCGGTTGCCGAATTCAGAGGTGACACGGCGCTCCCAGCCTGAACCGATGGGGGAGCAGAAACCGTCCGCGCCGATAAACGGTACATCCGCGCCGGGTATCCAGCCCTCGGAGCCACCGGCTATGCCATAGCGGACGAGGCTGTAGATACTGTCGGCGTTGGACTTCTGTTCCACAGATATTTCCAAGTGAAGAGTGTTTTCAAGATTGCCGTACACGGTGGCTATGTCCGCAACGGGTATCGCCACGGTGTAGCTCTCCTCGGTTTCCGTCCCATCCTCGGCGGTGACGGTGCGGGTGCGCTCCTCGTAGGTCACAAAGCAGTCCACAAACTGTCGGTGCGCTCGGCGGCTGGGGGTGTCCTCTCCAAAGAAAATGGCGTAGAAAACAGCCTTGACGCGGATACCGTCAAGGCTGCTTTCACCCTCTGCCATGTCATTGACGGCGGCGATGGCATCGTCCAGCAGCGTGAAGCTGCGGCGCATATCTTCGATGTAGGCGACATATTCCGCAGGTGTTTTACCCGGAATGTTGCCGCCGTTGAAGCACAGCAGAACGGCGGAATTGTTATGCTCCGCACTGCCGGAGAGCAGAGAGCAGATCAACGCCAGCGTCAGGATCAACGGTGAACAGATCGCCGCCACGATCCAGCCCAGCCTTTTCCGGGTGTCCTTATCCGAGAGAGCTGCAGCGGCGATTTTCGCCAGTGCCGCGACGGGTACCGCCATTACCGTCCACCTGCCGTTCCGAAGATGGCCTGCTTGTACTCCGGGGCCTGCACCTGCAAGAGATACCGCTCGTTGCCGCATTTGTAGAGGCAAGAGCCGCGCTGCGGGTCCCGGATCAGGGCATACTCGGACTCCTCCAGCTGGAGGTTATCCATAAAAAATTTCTTATCCACGTTGCCGCCGTTAAAGATAAATTGATGGACGGGGATGGAAAAGAGGGGGCGTGTCAGCTCCCGTATTCCCGGCTGGGTGAAGTCCTCTAAGTTCTGGCTGGCGAGAAACAGGGCGGATTCCTTTTTCCGCACCCGCTTGAGGGCGTTGCGGATGTAGGTGATGACGGTGGGATCGGACAGCCACAGGTACAGCTCATCGATAGCCGCTACGGAATTGCCCAGCGTCAGAAGCTGATCCGACATATAGGACAGCAGGCTGAACAGCAACGTGTTCCGCAGATTCTCCGCCATGTTATCCAGCCCCTTGACACAGAAAACAAGGAATTTGGAACGGTCAATATTGGTATGCCCGTTGAAAAACCGGGCATCCGCGCCGCGGCACATGGAATGGAGCCCCAGCAGCAGATCCCGCAGCATTTCCCGCGGATAAAGACCGGCGGCGTCATAGTTGTCATAGACATCCTGGATCGTATCGTACAGGTCGGAGAGGATGGGGTAATCCTCTGGCCGCATCGCCGCGAAGTCCGTGCGGTCGGTGATGTTCCACTTTTGATAGAGCCGCTCTACCATCAGCTCCAGCGTGTCGATGTGGGGCGTGTCGAAGCCCTTGTAGACGCGGAACACATCCCGCAGGAAGGAGATGTGCTGGGAGAGCAGTGTCCCCCTGAAAGCGTCCGGCGCGTCCGGGTCTTCCGGCCCACTGCCATCGTCCCAGCAGCGGGGCTCCAACAGATTGATGCGGTACTGCCCGCTCAAGTAGTCCAAAAAGCAGCCGCCCAGGGCGCGGCACTCGTCCTCCATCTCATGCTCGGAGTCCAGAGAGATCACGCTTTTGCCCGCCTCCCGCACATTGCAGAGCAGGAGCTTCAGAAGATAACTTTTGCCCTGGCCGGTGTTGCCGAGGATAAGGGCGCTGGCGTTGGTCTTGTCAGAAGCCCGGCGGTCGAAGTCCACGATGATGTTGGAGCCGAAGCGGTCACGGCCAATGAAGAAGCCCTTGGGATCGGTTTTGCCGGAATAGTTCATGGGGTACAGATTGGCAACGCTGCGTGCGGGCAATACCCGCTCCGCAAAGTTTGCCAGTTGGCTGCCGCCCGCGGGGTTGGCGGCGAGAAAGCCCTCCCGCTGACGCAGGAGCAGCGGATCGGTGCCCATGCGGGAGCGCACCAGTTGGGCGGATACCGTGTCCCGCGCCGCGCGCAGCTTTTCCGTATCCGTGGCGGCAATGTCCAGATACACGCCGCAGTGGATGAGGGGCTCCTTTTCCTGCCGCTGCTTTGCCAGCAGCTCCGCCATATCCCGCAGGTTGGCCTCCGCCGTGACGCTCTGCTTGTAATCGTTGGTGTTGCTCCGCTCCATGCGGCTCTTGTTTGTGGCAGCATGGAGGATGGCGTCCTCCTCGGCAGGGGTGACCTGCCGTGCCGTCAGGCGCAGATTGACGCCGCCCATATCGCCAAGGCCCCGCAGCAGCGCCAGCTCATCCGTCATGGGCGGGTAGCTTTTCAGTGTCATCGCCGTGTGATACCGGCTGCCAAGGATGAAGTGGTCGGTGTTGAATTTTATCGCCGCGGGCGCGATCATATCCAGAAAGTCCTTCGGACGCTGTACCTGCTCTGCCGCTTTCTTTTTCGGTTTTGTTTTCTTTTTAGCCATGTGCCATATACTCCTCTCCATCGAAATCACGGAATACCTCCGTGGTGAGATCCTGCCGGTAGTAGATCGCCAGCAGGCGCTTCACATCCTGCTCCTCCGTCAGACGCACGCGGAGCCCGTGGTCGCAGATGGATTTTTCCAACTGCCGCAGCGCACCTTCATCCGCACCGGCTTTTTCATCCAGTGGGAGCACCAGCACAAATTTGCGGGAGGAGGCGGATGAGAATTGAATGGCATCCAGATGGGCCATGTCCCGCTCTAACAGCTCCCGCACGGCATGCTCCGTTTCCTCCTCCAGTCGCCGCAGGTAATACTCTTTATTTCGCTGGAAGGATTCGCGGGAATCCAGAGCCAGAATTTCCAAGGTTGGTTGGGTGCTGAGAAGCATGGTGAGGGAGCGGACGCGGCCCCGGATGACCTCCGGGGACAGGACGGAGAGGTTGTCCGGCTGGATCAGGAAGAAGACCCGCTCTCCGGAATCTGTCACGATGCCGTGGGGCGTCACACGGACGATGCCCATGAGCTGCCGGGTCGACTGCCGCTGGCGCAGCTCCTTTTTCTGTTTCCGATTCATGGGTCCAGCCTCCATTCATAGTATTGCTGCCGCAGAAAGAGAAAACAGGCGGCGCGGCGCAGGAAATCCAGAATGCTGGAGCCATCCACCTGAATGGTGAGGAAGGCATACAGCACCGTGACCACCAGCAGTCCCATGCCGAGTCCCTGTGTCAGCGCCAGCACAGAGAGCAGAGCGCCGATGCCGATCACGGCGATGTCCCGCAGCAGCCAGAGCCACAGCATGGGCTTGGCTTTCAGGTTTTCGGGGTAAATAAACATTTTGTTCCTCCAAAGCAAAGCCGCTGCCGAGAATCTCAGCAGCGGTTCGCGCGATATATTTCTTATTCTTCACCAACGCCGGCGTCCTCCGCCAGCGCCTGCCGGATGCAGTCCAGGAAGAAGGCGTTCTGCTTGATGCCGTTCCGCTTGAGGTATGCCTTGAGCTGCTCAAACAGCTCGGTGGGCAACTGAAACGCCACCGTCCTCACATTGTCCTTGTCCATCTTCGCATTGTCCTCCATTTCATAAAATTTGGTAATAAGCACGGTCATGTACCGGCTCAGTGTCTCGCCAGATTCCGCCTGTCGCTGCCGCACCTTGTCATGCAGCTCCACGGGGATCTGTGCGCAGAGGTTGCGCGTTTTTTCTGTCATAGCAGTTCCTCCAGTCACTTTGATGGTAAAGCCAAGATACCCGAAAGCAAGTGTGAAAGCTATTACCAGGACCAACTAAAACTCCCACTCCAAACCAAGCGTAATGACCATAGACACCCGCTGCATGAGGTATTCCACGCAGGGAATGGCAACGCTGTTGCCGAGGGCTTTGTAGCGTGCGGAGTCCGAAGCGCCGGGGACATCGGTCCAACCGTCCGGGTACCCCTGGAGCCGTTCGCACTCCAGCGGTGTGAGGCGGCGAATGAGATTCCGACAGTCCGTATCCCAGGTAGAGGGCGGCTGGCAGATGAGGTCTGTAGCGTCCTTATGCTGCCGTGCGCTCTCTGTGGAGGCAATCTCGTCGTCCCTGAACTGATCTACCCGCTGGCGGGCATAGACGCTGTGGCGATCCGAGGTGGTCAGGGTATAGGAAATGTCCCGCTGCCAGCCGAAGCCGTTGCCGCCGTTTTGTGGCTGGCGGTCAATGGCATTGCCCGCAATACAGATAACTTCCTCCTGCTGTACAAGGGGAATGTTGTTCCCGCCGGTCCCATAGCGGGCGGACATGGTGGGCGCTACATCATGCGGCCCGGTGTATCTTCCGTCAATGCCGTGGTTTTCGTAAACCTTGGGTTCTGCTGGACGCAGAATCAGAGGTTGGTGTCCATGCTCCTGCGCCCGCAGCGTCCCGGTAACATCCTCGCTGCACTCCATGATCTGCCCGCCCTGATCGTTGATACAGAGGATGCTGGGCATACAGTTTCCGCTGGGGCTGCCTTTCAACGTGGGCGCTACGTCCTCCTGATATCCAATGGTCCCGGCGCTCGCGCCAGCTCCAGCAGAAAATCCAGCGACAAAGGTTTGTTGTTTCAACCCCGGCTGAGCCTGCAGCGCGCCTGCTACATCATGCAGGTCACGCACCTCGTCCCGCTGGTTGGCGGCGAATGCGATCTGTTTTTGCGGACCACTCTGACTGCTGCCGGGATTTGTGATAAAGGTCTGCATTTGAAGGTTCTGCGTCGCCATCAGGGCGCCGGACACACCGTCCAAGTCAATGCCTTCATTGCGCTGATTAATATGGTAGGCTTTCGCTTCGCCGGATATGGGCGCGGGCGGGTCAAGCCCTGCCTGCATACGCAAAGCTACTTCCAATAAGGGTGGCAGCGATTTGCCGCGGCACTCTGCGCGGCGCAGAATACCCAGGCACGCTGTCTGGGATAGCGAGTATCGGGATGGCGCTGTAGCCTGCAAAATCTGCCACAAGGAACACTCGACGGCGTCTTTGGGGCACTCCGAAGTGTTGAGCATCCCAAATGATCCAAGCCACGGAGGATCGTACTCCCAATATGCCCCCAGCATATTCCCAGCGCCCGGCCTCAGGTCTAACAGCATGAAGGTATGGTTCTTCAACTTGGAGGAACGCTTCGAGGACTTTTTGAAAATCCGCCCCAGGCTTTTTTTGACCCGTTTCAGCGTCCCGCCCACTTGAGAGAGCGCCGACGACATTTTCCCAAATCCCGAATCTCGGCCGAATATGGATTCCTGTCCTTCCAGATTTTCTGTCTGCATCTCGCATCTCCTGAATGATTCGTATTTGTTCCATAAAGAGGCCGGAACGCGCACCGGTCAATCCGGCGCGCATTCCGGCCACGCTGAGTCCTGGCACGGGCTGCCCCCGCAGATGATGTCCACAGGCGGCAGATACGCGCCGTTCAGCTTTGTAATGTCTCCCATTTGCTCCATGCGTGGGAAACGTATTTTTGATACCAGTATAGGGAACGGTTCGATCTCGCTGGCCCAGATCGGCTCGATGCCGCACCGCACCGAAGCCAGAGGAAAGCCGGAGATGCCATCGAACAGGCTCCCCATCGTAAGTTTTCTTGTTGACTGTGTCATTTCATACACACCCTTTTCATTTGATCGCCGCGGCGATGGTTCTCGTCACATTCACCGCAGACTGCGCCGTATAAACGGCGCTCGTAATATTGGCTTTTGTCGTGGTGTCCACGCCGAAGCTGCCGGCAATGCGGGGAACTTCGCCGGCAGAGAGCATGAGCCCCACGCCCATGAGCGCGTGGTCCTTAAACACCATGAGTCCCGCAATCAAGATGGTGGACTGGAGGAAGGCGGTCAGGCACAAGCCGATGACCTGCCGCGTCCAACTCATAAAGCCATCCAGATAGCCACGCGGGACGCTGAACATATAAAGGCTGCCCACGGCAATTTGAATCAGCAAAATGCCTCCGCGTTTGAGGTTGGCAAAAAACACCTTCAGCACCGCATAGCCCATAAGGATCACGCAAAAGAGAAGCATAATGGGGCTGGTGATGATGCCAAGGCCGAAGTGGGAGCTGTTCACCACATCCGACAGGGTCTGGATCTCATTGAGCTCCGTAATGATGTCCTGTCCCACCTCACCGATGCTTCGTCCATAGCCGGTGAGTCCCGCAGAAAAGGTCCCCTGCAGCGACACCGATAAGGCATAGAGGCGGACGGGGACAACGGTGAAGAGACTCACCGCCAAAAAGCCCTTGATGATGTTCATCCCGCACTGCTGGAGATTTCCTCTGCCGGTGGAGTATTCGATGCCGCATTCAAAGGCGCAGACCACCACGCTGACGGCGAACAGCGCCCACGCAAGGCGGGAGAAAAAGAGAATGATGGCGCTGACCCATTCCAGTTCAAAAAGTTCCACGCCCATATTGCCCATGAGGGCAAAGAAATTGCCGAGAAAGCCCACGATCTGCCCATAAATCCAATCCACCAGCTGATCCAAAACTGTCGCGGCAACAAAGTCCCAAATAAATATCTTCGCTCACCTCCGAAAATGCAGAAAGGCCGCCGCCCAGATGGGCGACGGCCTTTCATATAGAGTATTTTGTTTTGCATCTGACTGCAGCGCTTACTTGAGCAGCCGCGGATAATCTGTTGTGCCATTGACGATCGCATAAACGTAGACGGTGTCCCCGATCAATTTGTAGATGGCAACATAAGTCTTCGTCAGCACAAGTTTACGGTAACCGCTTGCCGCAAGGATCGGGTCCGGATGCGTTTGCCCCATCAGCGGGAAATCCCGCAGACGGTTTATGGTCGTTTTCATCGTACTGTAGATTTTCCGCGCGTAGGGAGTTCCTGCCTCCGTAATGTGATACTTTACGATCTCCTCGAAGTCGTGTTGAGCAGGTGGAAGATAGACCAGTTTACTTTTCGTAGGCACGGAACAGCTCCTCCATTCTTTCGTCAAGCTCCTCCGGCGTGCAGACAGGCTCTCCGCTCAATCTGCTGAGTTCCGCAGCATAAATTTTGTCGCGGTGTCGGAACATTTTTTCCCGCTCCTCGTATGCAGCCATGCTCATATAAACACCGTCATCTTCACCCTTGTTCGTGATGAAGATCGGTTCACCGGATGCCTTTGCCAGCTCGGAGATCTGCGTATACTCATTCCGCAGAGCAGAGGATGGTCTGATTTGCATAGAAAGCCCTCCTTATCAATTTCTTGATAGTATTATATCAAGATAACACTTTTTATGCAAGCTTTTTATGAGGCTCCTTGCTAAATACGGGGTGACACCATCTGCCTACTTCCTAATCCAGGACTGTCGCGGCAACAAAGTCCCCAATAAATATCTTCACTCACCTCCGGAAATGCAGAAAGCCGCCGCCCAGGCGGGGCGACGGCTTTCCTTATAGAATATTTTGCTTTAGACCATTATAATGTAGATCAATCGAACATGACCGCATCCGCTAAGTCCTGATTGGTATTGAATATTTCCGTGTCCACGATTGACACGGGAGCATTATGCTTCACAATTTCCGCTCCTGTGAAATTCCATCCACCACCAGAAGCAGCCTCGTTTGTATTCACCATGACCTCCATACCGTTATACATGAATCTTAACCAACCTGCTGCAGTCGTATCTTCTCCTAAATACTCATAATCGTCAACACCAATCAAGGAGAAGAAATCTTCAAAGGACATTTCATCTTCCATGTCCGGAAAGAGTATGCATGCGGTGGTGACAAAACCGGAACATTCTAGCTGGTCTTCATATTCGTTCATAGCCTTTTCAGCATCGCCACTCTGTGCGCCGAAAAAGCAGTAAAGATATTCCGACTCTGAGGCTCCAAAGCATATAGCAGCACTGTCTGGAAATCCATCCGGCCTTACAATCACGTTGCCTTCCGGATGCTCGTTTTTCAATTCATCAAGCGTTTTCCCGAGGTCATTGAAAAACTCGGGCGTACTTGTATTATCATAGTCTGAACAGCCCGTTGATGCACCATTCTCCGTAATATTGGAATCCTTTGATGTTTGGTCATCAGGAGTTACAGATGCACAAGCGGAAAACGTAAATAATACAAGCAAAAGCATCGTTGTAATGACGGCATTATGCTTCATAGTATTCTTGGTAGACACAGAACAATTCCTCCATTCTCATTAAGATTCTCTGGTACCTATCTCTCAAATGGTATTTATAGCAGGATTGTGCTTTTAACGCAAGAGTATCTTTGTGAAGCAACCATGTCTGCCTACTTCATCCACATACACTATCCATGCAACCATTGCCTCATCGGTTATATCCGGCAGGAGGGTCCTGATCCGGCTTTTAATTGTTCTCTCTTCTTGGCTCAGATCCCGATGATATTCCAGATGTATTTCGGCGCGATCAGGCTGAAAATCAGGCAGGCAAAGAGAATGGCGGGACCGGTCCATTCAAACTGTCCTCTCTGGCGATAATCAAAGTACGCGCCGCCAAGTTTCACGAAGAATGCGATGGCGAGGATCATATCCAATGCAGGGAACACCACCTTCTCCACCACGCTCTTGATCTGCTTGGCCGCCTCCGTCCATGTCTGCTCCACCGCTCCCGCGACATCCCCGCCCGCAGCGAGCGCCGAGGTGCAGCAGAGAGAGGTCAGAAGCAGAAGCGTCAATGTCAGAATAATCATTTTTCTGTATTTCAAGAAATCTCAACCTCCTTAAAATGGGGATGCCGCCCCTTGCGGAGCGGCATCCGTTGTTAGTCCTTAATAGCCGGTGCGAGGCAGGGGCTTGCTGGGGGCATAGACACGGGTGACCCAGCGGGAGGTCGCCATGATCCACTGCCCGTTGTAGACGCCGCCTGCATCCGACGTGTTGACGAATTGCGTACCGCCGGTGAGCTTTGAAAGCACCTTGCAATCTACGCGGGGCGCCTCTACCTGACGGAAGTTTGAAGGTACGATACCGAACGCCGCCATGAACTCCGTCACATACTCATTGGAAGCAAGTCCCAGCGCCGCAGGAGAGGCATCCAAGACATAGTTTTTGGATGTACTCAGATTATCTGCCAGCGTGCGCCAGTTATCACCGCTGAGATTGGTTTTGTACACGATCTTATAATTTCCGGGGGTATTCCACGTGCCGGTGTAGATCTTTTCAAGGCGCACCGCCTTGACGGGCAGAGTGTCTCTCCAGTAGAACGACTCCAGCGCCGTGGTGGAATTGTTGGCGATGCCGGTGAAGTTGTAGCGGACAAGCTGCCCCGGCATGACCTCCACGTAGCCGGTTTTCTTGATCGACACATTCGTGTACAGGCTCTTATTGGTCATGGCTGCCTTGACGATCTGACCGGCGTGTTCGATCTCCACCTCAATGGGTGTCTTATCCAGCCCGTAAAACTCCGCCGCCTTGGATTCTACGATTTTGTACCGCGCCAAGGGCAGGGGCTTGCTGACCGCCAAGCCGTTTTTATCCGTCTTGATGGTATCCACCAGGCGGTTGGTGCGGGCATTGTAAACTTCAAAGACAGTGTTGGGGATCGGCGTTCCGGCGGGCCAGCCATTCATGGAATTATAGTCCGCCGAGGTCTTGACGATCTGGATCTGACCGGTGATGGGCGTATTCTTCCACTCAACTTCCGTGGTTTCGCCGCTGCGGACATAAACCGTCTTTTTCTGTGTGTCGGGAATATATCCCTCATTTTCCAATTCACGCAGATAGTAGCGGCCAGCAGTTAGGTTTTCAAAACGGACATACCCTCGGTCATCGCTGGTTTCCTGCGCGATGGGATTGTTGCCGCTGTCGTAGAGAATGAAGGATACACCGTAGATGCCCTCGCCGGTGGTCGAATCGACCTTGTGGATCAGGATACCGGAGATGGCTTTATTGGTCACCGTCTTGGTTGTGGTCTTACCGTCCTCCACGGCGAAATAGACGGGAGTATTGTCAATCTGGAAGCCCTGGCCTGCCTCAGTCTCCACGGCGTAGTAGCTGCCGCTTTCCAACGGCACATACACACGGCCGTCCGTCCCGGTGGTGACGGTATCCACCAGACCGCCATCGCTGACACGGCGGATCTCGAAGGTGGTGTTGGGGATACGCTGGGTTTTGTCCGCCGCATTCACTTTCACCAGTTCCAGCCCTCCGATGGGAGCATTATAAAAATAGAGGGACTGCGTGTCGTTGGGGTTGACCACCACGGTCTGCGTGCGGGTGTTCTCGTCGATGGTGTAACCGGAGATGGATTTTTCCTCTGTCACCACCAGTGTGCCGGTGACGCCCTTGAGAATGATCTGCCCGTTTTCGTCGGTATAGTACAGACCGTTGGAGCTGATTTTTCCGTTTTCATCGGGGACGAACTCGCCGGTAGCCGTAGTGATCTTGAAGGTAACGCCCTCCAGCGGCGTCTTGCGGTCCAGAGAGGACAGCTTGTTGATGATGAGCGCGCCCTGTCGCTCATTCCAGAAGGTCATGCGCTGGGGAGACTGGCTCTGGTCGATCTTAATGCTCTGCGGCGTCCCGTCCAGCACGAAACCGTCCACAGATTTGACCTCTTTTGCGGTAACAGTCATGCCGTCGGTCAGGCCCTCAATGACGATCTGGCCTGCAGCGTCGGTGGTATAGTAGCCGTTGTTGGGGCCGACTACCGCACCGGAGGAGTCCGTCACAAGGAACTGTACCCCGGCAAGCGGTTCATTTTTCGTGCCGGAAATGTATTTCTGGAGAATCAACGTTGTAGTGGGTTTGTTGTAAAAGGTCAGCGTCTGCGTGTCATTGGGGTTGACTACCACGGTCTGTGTGCGGCTGGCTTCGTCAATGGTGAAGCCCGGAATCGTCTTGGTTTCCGTTGCTACCACGGTGCCAACGATACCAGAAATTCTGATCTCACCGGATTTATTGGTGTAATAAATGCCGTTGCTGGACAGTTCGCCGTTGGCGTCTGGGACGAAGCTGCCATCCGCGTAGGTGATCTTAAACTCTACGCCCTCCAGCGGCTCCCTGTTGGGGCCGGAGCTGACCTTGCGGATGATAAGATTTCCGGCAGGCTGGTTCAGAAACTGCAAATGCACCGTTTCGCCACTCTTGATGAGTGCGTGCTGGGGGCTGTCATCCAGCAGGTAGCCCGTTTTTGCTCTGACTTCACGGGCAATGACCGTCATGCCGGGTTCCAGACCATCCACCAGAATTTCGCCCGCGGCATTGGTGGTGAAGCGGCCGTTGTCGTTGCCGAGATAATGGCCGCTGCTGTCGGTCAGCAGGAACTCTACGCCGGAGAGCGGTTCGTGCTTGCTGTCATCGCTCAGTTTGGTAATTAAGAGCGATCCCAGAGGAGCATTACCGAAGCGGAGCGTCACCACATCCTGATCCTCGCCGGAGATCCACACGGTCTGGGGTTCGCGGTCGATGATGTGATTTCCGTCACTTTCGAGTTCCTGACAGACATAAGTGCCTTTTTTAAGGTTTGTCACGGTGAAGGCTCCGTTGGGGCCGGTCACATAGGACCCGATGACTGTGCCGCCAGAGCCGCTGGTATTGCCGCTGAGATAACGCAGTTCAAAGCGGCAGCCCTCCAGTCCTTTTCCGGTTTTGGCGTCATATTTGTACACGACGAGGGCACTGTGAGGAACATTGTCCACGGTCACGGTCTTAGAGGTATTGGCTTCCAGATAGAACTCGGTGACCCCGCTGCCCTGAATGCCGAAGCCCTTGGGAGCAGACTCCTCCACCAGCTTGTACCAGCCACGGTTTACGTCGGTGAGCGTGATTTTACCATCGGAGGCCGTTGTGAATACACCGAGGTCGTTGATCTCGCCGGTGGTGGTATTGTCCGAGCCGTAATAGATATGGAATTTGGCATTGGAGAGAGGATCGCCGGTGACGCTGTTTCGCTTCAGGATCGTCAGGGAGGGCTTGACCGCGTTGAAGAAGGTCACCGTTCTGGTGCAGCCTGCTTCCAGATAGACCTCCTGGGGGATCTCAGAGAGAATGACATTGGAAGGCACATTTTTCTCCGTGATGCGATAGCTGCCCACGGGGATGGAATCGAGGAAGATGCGCCCCGCGCTGTCCGTCGTGGCGCTGGTGGAGTAGCTGCCGTCAATCTGCTCAATGAGATAGGTGACGCCCTCGATAGGCTCCCCGGTGGCGATGTTTTTCTTCAAAATTTCCAGACCGGGCTTCTGGTAATCCTGAAAGCGCACCTCGCTGGTCTTGCCGGGGCGCAGCGCTACGGTCTGCTCGGTGTGAGACAACACATAAGGCTCCGGCACGGATTCCTCCCGCACCACATAGACACCGGCAGGAATGGCCGAGAGCGTTGCGGAGCCATCTGTACCTGTGGTGACGGAGGTGGAATAGCTGCCGGTCACGGATTTGATGGACAGCACCGTGCCGGGGATCGGCGCACCGGTCTGCGCATCGGTCTTGATGATCTTCATGCTGGGCAGTTCATAGTTTGTAGCGGTGACGGTATACTGCTTGTCTCCATCGGTCGTATCCACATAGACGCTGATAGGGGTGGAGTCTGCACAATACCCTGCCGGCGCTTCGCTTTCCACGAAGGACCACAATCCCTCGGTGACGTCCTTTACCTCGATCATACCGCCATTTTTGGTCACATCGCTGCCGACGATCTGCCCGTCGCGATAAATCAGGAAGCGGGCGCCATCCAGCCCGCGGGTAGTACCAGCTGCGACTTTTTTCAGCGTGATGTCCGCATCTCCCGCGGGAGGCGTGGGCTTATCCGGCTCAGGCGCGTCATTTACCGCCAGCTTGCGGGGCGCATAGTAATTGAAGAAGCTCTGACGGCCCTTGACGCTGGACTTTGCATAGACCGCCCATTTTGCGGCTTCATCTTCTACCACAGAGGCGATGATACCCTTGGCGGCGTAATCTGCAATCTGCTTCTGGAACTCCGCATCCTCCTTGGCCTTTTCTTTCAACATCCAATCGATGTAGCCAAGATAGGTTTCATAGGTATCGGCGTTCGCGTAGCCGCCGCCATCGATGTCGCCGTCTCCCTCGCCCTTGAAGGTCTGATGATCCCACACATAGGTCTGTGCGGCCATAAACAGGCTGCCGGGAACATCTCCCTTATAGTCCACAATGAATGTCATCATCCACTTGAAGTTTTCAAGCTGCTGGGCGTCCAGCTCACCCATGCCGCTCTGCGCCAGCGCTGTTTTCAGGACGGTGTCCGCGTCTGCACCGGTGGCGGAAGTGTAGGTGTAGCTGTTCAGGAAACTGGCAGTGCCCCAGCGGTAGCCATAGCCGCGATCCAGGCAGTAAAGCATTTTACCTGCTGCCATCGGGGGCTTGTAGCTGTACGGTGTCCCGTCATGGAGAAGTCTCGTTGTCCAGTAGTTGGTATTGCTGGTAGGCTTGATACCGGTTCCGGTACTGGAAGCGGCAAGCGCGGAAGTCGGAAGCAGCGTCAACAGCGTCATAATGACGAGAAGCGCCGACATGATCCTTGTTTTCCATGTTTTCAAGGTTATTTCCTCCTTATATTCAGATTTAGAAACGAAGAAGCAGACCGATTTCTCGGTCTGCTTCGGGTTGAGATGATGTGATTTTATTTGGCTGCCGGAGTGTCTACCCAGCCTACGGTATAGCCGTTCCATAGGAAGAGTTGGACGCAGTACCAGCATGCATCGCCGTTGTCATTGACGCCTCTGGCAAGTCCCACACCGGTTTCAGCGTAATTCTTTTCGAGAAGATTATCACGGTGCCCACTGGAGAGGTTCCATGACCATACGGCGACCTCAGATACCGATTTGCCCTGCAGAGCCCAATCCGCGATGCGGTGGATGTTTTCCCCTGCATACGGGCAGTCCGTAACGGTGGTATTTTTCCGCCCATCTGGTCTGGTGTGGGAGTAGGCTCCGCTGGCAGCCATTTCCTCTGCCCGTACCTGCGCCGCCTGCATGAGTTTGGCATTGACAGTCAGCGCAGAAATTCCTTGCTCTCTGCGGATGGCATTGGTGCGGTCAACGATGTCCTGTTTCATGGCATCCACATCGGCATCATTGGCGGGGACTGTGGGTTCTGGCTGCGGAGTGGGTTTAATGACTTCGTCCTTTGCCGGTTCTTCGCCGGTGTAAGGGATGCCGGATCTCACCTGCACACATTTGGCGTTGCTATCCCAATAAACCTCGAAACCAACAGCCTTGCCGATGTCCCGGAGCCGCACATAGT
>OHCR01000570.1_pt1 | contig 20594 bp, 19 predicted proteins | sample 1566831 | NCBI WGS metagenome assembly OHCR01 (sample SAMEA3879516, study PRJEB24766) | human gut metagenome | biome: human-associated habitat; feature: feces | place: USA | collected 1985/1987
CCCGGTCGTTCGGGCTTTGCCCTCCGACGCGGGGGCTACAACAAATCGGACCTCTGCCGAGGTCCTTATTCCTATTATTCGTCGTCTTCCTCGAGGGAGGCGAGATTTCCTTTTCGTTGTCGCTCCTCTTCAAACTTCGCTTTCATCGTTGGGTTTTGGTAGGTTAGCTTGCGGATGGTAAGTCCCTCCGCCTTGTCGTTGGCGAGCCTCAGATTGTTTTCCGAACCGACTAGTGCCTCACGTACTTTCGTGAGGTGCTGTATGGTCTTATCTATCTCATCAATCGCTTTGGTAAACTTCTCGCTAGCTAGTCGGTAGTTGTATCCAAACTTCTGCTTGAAGTCGCTTAGCTTGTCCTCAAAGTTGGTGATATCTACCGACTGTTGCCTTGCTTGCTCCAATTCCTTCTTGTACTCAATGCTTTTTTGAGAGGTCTGCTGAAGGATGGTGATCATCGGGATAAAAAACTGTGGGCGTATCACGTACATACGCTCGTACTTCGGCGACATATTCACGATGCCCGTATTGTAGAGCTCGCTATCAAGCTCCAGCATAGAGACCAGTACGGCATACTCGCACCCCTTAGTCTTGCGGTCTTTATTTAGTTTCTCCAGAAAGTCCTCATTCTTGTGCTTGGTAGCAGTGGTCTCATTTTGGTTTTTCATCTCAAACATAATTGAGATATACTCCTGACCATCATCGGTATAGTCGCGGAATATAAAGTCCCCTTTGGAGCCCGAGGAGGCATCATTATCTTTCTCAAAAGTGGCATTGGGAAAAAGCATACTTATCCGCCCATACTCCGTATAGCAGTGCTGCTCCAGCGTCTCTCCTACCATCTTTGTGGAGAGACGTGCCTTCATATCACGATAGAGCTCCACCTGCTCCTTGAGTAGTCGCACCTCCGTAGCATTCTCTTCACGGAGTCGATTCTCATTATTCATAGCTTCGCTTTTGGCAAGAGCCATCTGATTCTTGAGGTCAGCGATTTCTCGCTCCTTTTCCTGTACCTGATTCTTACTCAGATTCTCGACCTTCAGTAGAGCTACTTGGTGAAGACCATTGGATTCTGCTAATTCCTTCTCCAATTTCGCGATCTTCTCCTGCTCCTTGGCCACTGCTTTGTTCACCGCATTCTCTTGAGCCACCTCACTACTCTTGAGTTGCTCCTTGAGAGATGAGAGTTCCTGATCCTTTTGTGAAATCATCTGCTCGTATTGGCGAGAGCTTTCCGATTGGGCCGCCTTTTGCTCCGCTTGCCACTGCTTTCGCTGCTCTTCGACCCTCTGCTGTAGGTCCAACTGATATTCAGCAGTCCGCACCTGCTCCACTATAGAGGCATAGTCCGCCTCATCTACGGTAAATGTACTGCCACACTTAGGGCACTTCAACTCTTTCATAGTTATCCTGATTGATTTATACCTAGGTAAAGATACTAAATTTCATCACCATCACATAAAAATAGGTGTGTCGAGATATAGCATCTCAACACACCTATTCTTATAATAAGTGCTCCCCTATGCGAAGAAGTCCTGCTACTTCCTAGATTTTACTCAGAAACAGTCAGTCTAGCACGTCCCTTAGCACGACGAGCTGCTAGTACACGTCTACCATTTGCGGTAGCCATACGAGCACGGAAGCCGTGCTTATTCTTCTTTTTCCTTACCGAAGGTTGATATGTCCTCTTCATTGCTTTATGTATTTACTTAGTTCTACTGTCAATAAACGTTCGGCAAAGATACTAAAATTATTGCTAACTGCAAATGGTTTTTTCCAACCTCTATTAGGAATTACGCGATAGAAAGTTTCGACAATAGGAATTAGATTTGATTGAACGTCAGCCAATATGGGCATAAGAGCACCCTGACGGGTGCTTTGTTGGGACCTCTGCCGAGGTCCTTTTTCTATCGGTTTTGAGGTGAGAAGTTGGGTGAAAGAGGGTGAATTGAAATGACGGAGAAAGTGCTTTTGTAACTACCTGATACACAGAGCTCTATTTGGGGGTCAGTTTAGTTGCAACTAAGCAAACGCTTAGTTGCAACTCGCCAATTGCTTAGTTGCAACTCGTCGATCGGTTAGTTGCAACTGAACTTTTGCTTTGATAGGGCACTGATTTTAGAAACTGTTTGAGCCTCCTCTAGTTTGTTGCTTTTTGCCCGTTTTTACCTATCTTGCTGCTGGCTGTAGGATCAGGTATCGGTTTTGATATTTATTCAAGTGGTAAAAGCCCTTCTCCTCTCCAAAATATAATTTTTGAGCGAATCCACTCAATTTCTTAGGCAATTACTAATTTTTTCTGTATTTTTGAGGGACGGTTGTAAAAGGACTTTTGTAAAGGGTGTATCACAGAAAAAACCACCCCTTTTATTAAAGGTTTCAGGAGGTAGTACGAGCTGGTCTGTCTCTTGGGTTGCAACTTGGAATTTGGACAAATAATACACCTATAATAAATATATCAAGCTATGAGTAAAGGTATTAGTTTATCTCAACTTAAAGAGAAGTTTCACGATGGTATGAGCATCATGGTGGGCGGGTTCCTTGGTAATGGTACCCCCGAGAAGATCATTGACGCACTGGTAGAGAGTGGGGTGAAGGATCTCACAATGATTGTCAATGACACCTCTTATCCTGAGCTAGGGTGCGGACGCCTTATCGCCAATCATCAGGTTAAAGAGCTCTATGTATCGCATATCGGCACCAACCCTCACACTGCTGAGCAGATGAATAGTGGCGAGCTGACGATCCACTTCTGTCCACAAGGCTCCCTTGCCGAGCAGATTAGGGCCGGAGGTTGTGGCCTTGGTGGCGTATTGACCACTACCGGCCTCGGTACTATTGTAGCCGATGGTAAGGAAAAGGTGACGGTAGATGGTGTTGAATACCTCCTTGAGAAGCCACTAAGAGCCGAATTTGCCTTTATCAAAGGGAGTATCGGTGACGAGATGGGCAATCTAGTTTACAAGGGAACTACTCAAAACTTCCAACCCCTTATGGCAATGGCTGCGGATACTGTAGTAGCTGAGATTGAGCATAAGGTACCTACGGGTGAGATCGCTCCTGAGGCTATTCATACTTCAGGCATTTTGGTTGATTATATTATTGAATAAAGTAGAACATTTAGATATATGGAGAATAATAATCTAAAGTCGATGATCCGCCTCCGCATGAGTAGCGGTGACGCACACTATGGTGGTAACTTAGTGGATGGAGCACGTATGCTACAGCTCTTTGGCGATGTGGCTACCGAGTTGCTCATTATGAATGATGGTGATGAGGGCCTATTTGTGGCTTATGACAATGTAGAGTTCAAGGCACCTGTCCATGCTGGTGACTACATTGAGGCTGTTGGGGAGATTGTGAGTGCAGGTAACTCCTCTCGCAAGATGGTCTTTGAGGCACGTAAGGTGATCAGCCCTCGTACAGATATCAGTGCATCGGCAGCCGATGTGCTGGAGGAGCCTATTGTGGTTTGTAGAGCTAGTGGTACTTGTGTGGTGCCCAAGAACTGTCAACGCAAAGGAAAGTAAGCTATTATGGATAAACTGATCATTACTGCTGCAATCTGTGGTGCTGAAGTGACTAAGGAGCACAATCCGGCGGTCCCTTATACCGTTGAGGAGATGGTGCGCGAAGCCAAGAGTGCTTATGATGCTGGTGCTGCTGTGCTTCACGTGCATGTACGAGAGGATGATGGTACCCCTACTCAGAGCAAGGCTCGCTACAAGGAGGTGATGGATGCTATCTTGCGTGAATTGCCCGATGTTATCATTATCCCCTCTACGGGAGGTGCTGTGGGTATGTCGGCAGAGGAACGCCTGCAACCTACCGAGCTGATGCCTGAGATGGCCACTTTGGATTGTGGTACCGTGAACTTCGGTGATGAGGTATTTGAGAATACCCTACCAATGATGAGGACTTTTGGTAAGCGGATGCTCGAGAATAATATCAAGCCAGAGTATGAGTGCTTTGATATGGGACACCTTGAGGCAGCCCTTCAGATGGCTCGCCGTGGTGAGGCTCCAGGGCACCCCATGCAGTTTAACTTTGTGCTAGGAGTACCAGGTGCTTCATCGGCCTCTGTTTCCAACCTTTTGTGGCTTGTCAATGCTCTTCCTGAGGGGTCTACTTGGACCGCTACAGGGATTGGACGCCATGAGTTTACACTCGCAGCACATGCGATCGCTATGGGCGGCCATGTACGTGTGGGCTTTGAGGATAACCTCTACCTCTCTAAGGGGGTATTGGCGAAGTCCAATGGCGAGTTGGTAGCAAAGGTGGTACGGATTGCCAAGGAGCTGAGTCGTGAGATTGCTACCTCTGATGAGGCACGTGAGATCCTTTCACTCCCACCTCGTAAGTGATTCTCTAGACACACTCATATAAAGAATAATAGAATAGACATTAATATATATATGGCTCAGAAACCAGGAAATAGATATGGCACCCATAGGGTGATTTCACCTAAAGGGGTATTGCCACAGCCTGCCGATAAGGTGGACAATAATATGGATGAGATCTTCGATAATGAGATCCTCATCGATGTGAAGACACTTAATATAGACTCTGCAAGCTTTACCCAGATCTCCAAGCAAGCTGGAGGGGATAAGGATAAGATTGCCGAGATCATGATGGATATTGTGGAGAAGCAGGGGAAGCATCGCAATCCTGTCACTGGCTCTGGTGGTATGCTACTCGGAGTGGTGGAGAAGATCGGTGATGCCCTCAAGGGTAAGATCGACCTGAAGGAAGGGGACAAGGTGGCAACACTTGTTTCGCTTTCGCTGACTCCACTAAGGATAGATAAGATTAAGGAGATTCGCCCTGAGATTGACCAGGTGGATATCGATGGTAAGGCGATTCTCTTTGAGAGTGGTATCTATGCCAAGATTCCAGATGATCTGCCTGAGAACCTAGTGCTTTCGGCTCTAGACGTAGCGGGGGCACCTGCTCAGGTGGCTAAGCTAGTGAAGCCAGGGGATACGGTTACGATCATCGGAGCAGGTGGTAAGAGTGGTATGCTCTGCTGCTATGAGGCGAAGAAGCGTGCTGGTGTCACTGGTAAGGTGATCGGTATTGATTACTCTCAAGAGAGTGTGGATAGACTAAAGCGTCTCGGCTTCTGTGACGAGGTTTTCTCGGCCGATGCTACGCAACCTATCCCTGTAATGGAGAAGGTAGAGAAGCTGACCAATGGTAAGATGAGTGATATCACCATCAATAATGTCAATATCCCTGATACCGAGATGACGAGTATCCTCTGTACCAAGGGGGATGGTATTGTCTACTTCTTCTCTATGGCAACGAGCTTCACCAAGGCAGCCCTTGGTGCTGAAGGGGTAGGAAGTCAGGTGACCATGATGGTGGGCAATGGCTATACCGCTGGTCATGCCGAGATCACTCTGCAGGAGTTTAGAGAGTGCGAACCACTGAGAAAGCTATTTACTGAGCTTTACGCATAACAATGAAACAGTGGTGGAGAGAGATAGGGCAGACTGCTATTGACCTATCTCTCTGCCCACAAATAAAGAATAACGACCGAAAATACTATTTATGAATAAAAGTAGAAGAGACTACTACTTCCCCAATGTGACCGATGAGGAGTGGAATGACTGGCACTGGCAGCTCAAAAACCGAATTGAAACGGTAGAGGATCTGCAGAAGTATGTAGCACTAACGGAGGAGGAGCTAGAGGGAGTACGCAGTACTCTAAAGCAGCTCCGTATGGCCATTACTCCTTATTATATAAGCCTCATCAATCCGGACGACCCTAACGACCCAGTTCGCAAGCAGGCAGTGCCTACTGCTAAGGAGCTGGTGGTAAGTCCTGAGGATCAGCTCGACCCTCTGAGCGAGGACGAGGACTCTCCAGTACCAGGGCTCACCCACAGATATCCTGATAGGGTGCTATTCCTGATTACTGATATGTGTGCAATGTATTGCCGTCACTGCACTCGCCGTCGTTTTGCTGGGCATAAGGATGCCTCTGCTCCTAGAGAGCGCATCGATAGAGCCCTTGAGTATATTGAGCAGGCTACAGAGGTACGTGATGTGCTTCTCTCGGGTGGCGACGCTCTGATGGTAGGGGATAAGATGCTAGAGTATATCCTACAGAGGCTAAGGGCTATTCCACACGTGGAGATTATCCGCTTTGGTTCGCGCGCTCCTGTAGTATTGCCACAGCGTATCACTCCTGAGCTGGTACAGATGCTTTCTAAGTATCATCCTGTATGGCTCAATACCCACTTCAATCACCCTAATGAGATTACCGAGGAGTCGAAGCTAGCTTGTGAGCGTCTTGCCAATGCTGGTATCCCTCTGGGTAATCAATCGGTGCTTTTGCGTGGTATCAATGACTGCCCTAGCATTATGAAGCACTTGGTACATGAGTTGGTTAAGATTAGGGTACGTCCTTATTATATATATGTGTGCGACCTTTCACAAGGTATTAGCCACTTCCGTACTCCAGTATCCAAGGGTATTGAGATCATTGAGGCCTTGAGAGGACATACTTCGGGCTACTGTGTACCTACCTTTGTGGTGGATGCTCCTGGTGGCGGTGGTAAGATTCCAGTGATGCCTAATTACATTATCTCTCAGTCGCCTCGCCGTGTGGTGCTCCGCAATTATGAGGGAGTGATTACTACTTATACGGAGCCCGAGGGGTACCAAGAGGGTACTTGCAACTGTGAGGAGTGTAATGATACTTGCGACGGAGTAGCTTCACTCCTTGCTGGTAATCATCTATCGCTATCTCCTACTCACTTGGCACGTAAGGAGCGTACCAAGAGGATTAGAGAGCAGAATAAGAATAAGTAACTCACGTGGGTGAGGCGGTCTCTTGTCAATATTCCTGGTATGCCATTTGTCAAAAAACTACTAGCACTCAGTAGCCTTTCGATCGTAGGGACGGCCAAGAATACTGGCAAGACTGCCACACTCAATTATGTACTGCAGCGGATAGCCTCTCAAGCACCTGATAAGGTGGTAGGACTTACCTCTATAGGGCTGGAGGGGGAGCGACGCGATCAAGTGACACAGACGGAGAAGCCGGAGATTACACTCTCTAAGGGGACTCTATTTGTCACGGCGGAGCACTACTATCGGCAGAAACAGCTCTCGGCGGAGGTGCTTGGAGTGGAGCGGGTTTATACCACTTCTACTGGGCGTCTGATATATGCTCGTGCGAGAGGAGAGGGCAAGGTGCTGATTGCTGGCCCACCCACCACTCAAGGGCTACGAAAGGTGGTGGAGGTGATGCGGCGGGATGGTGCCGACCTATCGATTATTGATGGGGCACTCTCTCGGAAGTCACTCGCTTCTCCTGCAGTAGCTGATGGGCTGATACTTGCTACAGGTGCTGCCTTTTCGGCACAGCCGGAGCGGCTGATACAGCTCACCAAGGAGCTGGTGCAGCAGATAGAGTTGCCGGAGCTTTCGGATCGTCTACTAGCGAGTAGACTTGAGAAGGTAACTCATGGGATACGCCTGGTGGTAGGTGATGAGGTGCTCGACCCTGGCTATGCGTCGGCACTCCTTCCCCAATTTTGGGAGGATGGTCGGTGGCAATTGCTGGAGGGACTGATATTTGTCTCTGGGGCGGTGCACGACAATCTCTTGGAGCGTATTCGGCAGTCTAAGGGGTGTCGGGGGCTGATTGTCCGCGACTTTACGAGGCTGTTTGTCTCGGGTCAGGCGGTGAGGAGCCTTCTGGCGAGTGGCAAAAAGCTCTATACCCTTCGGCGGGCAGAGTTGGTGGCGGTGACCTTTAACCCTGTTGCTCCGACAGGATTTAGGATGCCTTCGGAGGAGATGTGTGAGCGACTGAGTGAGGCACTTGAGGTGCCAGTGTATGATATAATGAGATGTAGTGATGAGATTTCGTGAGGCACTAGACCATATCAAGGGGCTGAGGTATGTGCTGGAGGAGATGACCTTTTCCTCTAGCATAGGTCGCTTGGCTCTATTGGATAGCTATTGGCTCACGAGTCGCGAGGAGATTGAAGAGGCACTCGATGAGGTGGCTAAGTTCGTCGGCTACATACAGTCTTCTGAGGGGATTCCACTCTTGCAGCTACAGCTCGAGGAGGTGGTGAATATCTCTGGCTCCATTGAGGTGCTAAGGGCTACGGGTGCTATCTGTAGCGATGTAGACCTCTTTGAGATAAAGAAGCTAGCTCTGATTGATGAAAAGATTGCTCAGTTGCAGGACCATTATCACTACCAATTGACCGAACGACCTTCGCTGAAGGGGGTGCTATCGGTGCTCGACCCACGCGAGGAGCGGTTGCCTAGCTTTTATCTAGATAATTATTTTGATACACGGCTCAAGGAGATAAGAGAAGCGATTGAGCGGACGAAGGAGGAGCCCCCTTTGGCGGAGCTCAATGCCCAACTCTCGCAGTGTGAGGAGGAGGTGCGGGCTAGGTTAACTGATAAGTTGGCCCCTTTTGCCGACTCGCTAGAGATGGTATTAAAGGCACTGGCACACGATACGGCTATTTTGGCAAAGGCTGATTGGGCAGTGAGGTATCGGGCGTGTCGGCCAAAGCCTATCTCCTCTGGTACCACTCATTTGGAGGAGTTGGTGAATCCCGAGGTGGCAGATCAGGTAAGGAGGAGTGGGGGACGCTTTCAGCCAGTTTCAATAGAGTTTGAAGAGGAGCCGACCCTGATCTCTGGTGCCAATATGGGTGGTAAGAGTGTGCTTTTGCACTCGGTAGCACTGGCGCAGGGGATGATGCAGTTTGGCATGTATGTCTTGGCGATGTCTGCTACCATGGTGGTGGTGGAGCATCTTCTCTATTCAGCCGGTGATGGCGAGGATATGCGGTTGGGGCTCTCTTCATTTGGAGCAGAGATGATTCGGCTCAATGGTATCATCCAGGCGGTGAAGAGTGGGCAGAAAGTGCTTGCGATTATTGATGAACCCGCTCGTACCACCAACCCTGAAGAGGGGTATGCCCTTGTCTCAGGACTTGTGAAGCTACTAGAGCAATATGGGGCTATGGCACTGATCACTACTCACTATAGTGGAGTGCCCTCGCAAGGAAGGCGATGGAGGGTACGGGGATTTGTGGAGGGACGTGATATGCACGGCGTAGAGGTGGCACATCTCGCTGAGCTGATGGATTATAGTTTGGTGCCAGATAGTCAGGAGTCTGTGCCGAGAGAGGCCTTTAGGATTGCTCGACTACTTGGGGTGGATGAGGAGTTTTTGGACTTAAGCAACAACTGTTTTAGGACGATCGAATGAATATGAAAAGTAAGGTGGGAATTGACTTCTCAAAGGTGGAGCAAGCACGTGGGGCAGCACGAGCTATTGCTGAGGATGTACAGACCTTTGTAGATGAATATACGACGGTAGCCGTAGAACGCACCCTTTGTCGCTTTGTAGGGATAGATGGTGTAGATGGAAATCAAGTGCCGCTTCCCAATGTGGTGGTGGAGCATCTAGTGGAGGAGAATGCACTCTCCAACGGAGCTCTATTCTATCTAGCATCCGCGATGGTTGCTACGGGAAAGGAGCCACAGGAGATAGCTGAGGAGGTGTCGGATGGTAAGATAAAGCTGACACAGTTTCCAGCAGCCTCAGAGCAGGAGGTGGCTGATATACTCGCCCCATATATTAAGGCAGGTATGGAGCGAATTGCAGCAAGGAGAGCCAGAAGGGAAAAGTTTATCAAGGAGGTGGGCGAAGGACCACAACCTTATCTCTATGTGATTGTTGCGACTGGTAATATCTATGAGGACGTGGTGCAGGCACAGGCGGCAGCTCGCCAAGGTGCCGATATCATTGCGGTGATTCGTACCACGGGGCAAAGCCTTCTTGACTATGTCCCATACGGAGCTACTACTGAGGGATTTGGCGGTACCTATGCGACGCAAGAAAACTTCCGCATTATGCGAAAAGCCCTTGATGAAGTGGGTGAGGAGGTAGGACGCTATATCCGACTCTGTAACTATTGCTCGGGTCTTTGTATGCCTGAGATTGCCATTATGGGTGCTTTTGAAGGGCTCGATGTGATGCTCAATGATGCCCTTTATGGCATTCTATTTAGGGATATCAATATGAAGCGAACCATCGTGGACCAGTACACTAGTCGTGTGATCAATGGTTTCGCTGGGGTGATTATCAATACTGGTGAGGATAACTACCTCACCACTGCTGATGCTCTTGAGGAGGCACATACGGTATTGGCCTCGGACTTTATCAACGAGCAATTTGCCCTCAAGGCGGGTATCCCAGAAGAGCAGATGGGACTCGGCCACGCCTTTGAGATGGATCCTGCAGTGGAAAATGGCTTCCTCTATGAATTGGCACAGGCTCAGATGACGAGGGAGATCTTCCCTAAGGCACCATTGAAGTATATGCCACCTACAAAGTTTATGACCGGTAATATCTTTAGAGGTCATATCCAAGATGCTCTATTCAATATGATCGGTATTTGGACACACCAAGGGTTGCAACTTCTCGGTATGCCTACCGAGGCGATACACACTCCATTTATGAGCGACCGATATCTCTCTATCGAGAATGCGCGCTATATCTTCAACAACATGAAGTCTATCGGCGACGATGTGGAGTTTAAGGAGAATGGTATCATGCAGACCCGTGCCAAGAATGTGCTTGAGAAGGCATTGACACTATTGCAGGATATCCAGGAGGAGGGTCTCTTTATTGCCCTTTCAAAGGGTATCTTTGCGGATATCAAGCGACCACAAGATGGTGGTAAAGGTCTGGATGGCGTTAAGCGCAAAGGGGAGCGCTACTACAACCCTATTTTGGAACTAATGAAAGACAATAAGATTGCGGGCAAGTTATGAGTGGAGGACTATATTCAACCGAAGATAAAAGTTTTGATAGGACATTAGACCTATCCAAGGTGAAGCCTTATGGCGACACCATGAATGATGGCAAGGTACAGCTGAGTTTTACCCTTCCTGTACCTAAGGGTGCCGAAGCTGAGGAGGCAGCTAAGTTGCTCCTCAAGGAGATGGGCTTCCAAAATCCTATGGTGGTCTTTTCGAAAGAGCTCACGGAGGGCTACACTTTTTTCAATTGCTATGGTAGCTGTACCCATACGGTAGATTATAGCAATATCTATGTGCCCAAGGTGGAGTCGACCACCATGTCGATGGAGGAGACCGACGACTATATCCGCACCCACTTGGGCAAGCCTATCAAAGTGCTAGGAGCCAGTACCGGTACCGATGCACATACCGTAGGTATCGATGCGATCATGAATATGAAAGGCTTCGCTGGGCATTATGGTCTAGAGCGCTATGATATGATCGAGGCACGCAACCTAGGTAGCCAGGTGCCCAATGATGAGTTTTTGGCAAAGGCGATTGAGTTTGGTGCCAATGCTCTACTCATCTCCCAGACTGTGACGCAAAAGGATGTCCATATCCAAAACCTCACCGAGCTGATAGAGATGATCGAGGCCGAGGGGCTTCGCGACAGGATGATCGTCTGCTGCGGTGGTCCTCGTATCACCCACGAGCTTGCTAAGGAGCTAGGCTATGATGCTGGATTTGGTGCCAATACTTATGCCGATGACGTCGCTTCGTTTATCGCGCAAGAGATGGTACGGCGTCAGGAGCTACAAAACTGAAAACAAGATAAATACAAATACTATAAAGACTAAGATTATGGCATTAGACAAACAACAAGTCAGAGAAGTCATCGCAAAGAGAGTTGCTCTCGAATTAAAGGATGGTGACGTGGTCAATCTCGGTATCGGGCTGCCCACAATGGTTCCTTCCTTCTTGCCACAAGGCGTACATGTGATGCTACAGAGTGAAAATGGAATGATCGGGCTCGGAGCTACTCCCGAAGCAGGCCAGGAAGACCCCGATTGGATCAATGCAGGTGGTGGTGCCATCACTACTGTGCCGGGTGCGGCTACATTCGATAGCGCCACCTCCTTCGGTATTATTCGCGGAGGTCACGTGGACGTTAGCGTACTAGGTGCCTTGGAAGTAGATGAAGAGGGCGACCTCGCCAATTGGATTATCCCAGGTAAGCGTGCCCCTGGTATGGGTGGTGCTATGGACCTACTCGTAGGTACCAAAAAGGTGATCCTCGCTATGGAGCACACCGCCAAGGGCAATCCTAAGATCCTGAAGAAGTGCCGCCTACCACTTACTGCCAAGGGACAGGTAGATATGATCGTCACCGAGATGTGCGTGATTGAGGTGCGTAAGGGCAAAGGTCTTTGGGTCACCGAGATATACGATGGCGTGAGTCGTGAAGAGATACAAGCTGCAACAGAGGCTGAGCTTCATTTCGACGAAAACGTACAGCCAATGAAGCAATAAAGATAGAGTCCATAAATAATAATATAGACAATACTGATTATGAATTTCAATTACACACCTCAGGAAGAACTCTTCTTGCAGATGATTAGAGAGTTTGCAGAGAAAGAGGTAAAGCCTCTAGCTGCAGAGATAGATGAAGAGGAGCGCTTCCCCATCGAGACCGTGGAGAAGATGAGCAAGCTCGGCCTTATGGGTATCACCATCCCTAAAGAGTATGGTGGAGCCGGAGCTACCAACCAGATCTACACCATGGCGGTAGAGGAGCTCAGTCGCGTATGTGCTACCACTGGCGTAGTAGTATCAGCTCATAGCTCACTCTGCTGCGACCCAATTATGTTCTTTGGTACCCCCGAGCAGAAGGAGCGTTACCTACCACGCCTCGCATCGGGTGAGTGGATTGGTGCCTTCGGACTTACCGAGCCCAATGCCGGTACCGACGCAGCTGGTCAGCAGACCTTCGCTGTAGAGGAGGAAGACCACTACGTACTCAATGGCAATAAGATCTTCATCACCAATGCCGAGTATGCCCACGTCTACATCATCTTCGCCATGACCGATAAGAGCCTTGGCAATAAGGGCATCTCTGCCTTTATCGTGGAGAAAGACTTCCCTGGCTTCTCAGTAGGAAAGAAGGAGCTCAAGATGGGTATCCGTGGCTCAGCTACTTGCGAGCTGATTATGGAGAATTGCATCGTGCCAAAGGAGAATCTCCTCGGTAAGGTAGGTCAAGGCTTCAAAGTAGCTATGAAGACCCTCGATGGTGGGCGTATCGGCATTGCTTCACAAGCCCTTGGTATTGCCCGCGGTGCTATGGAGGAGACCGTGAAGTACACCAAAGAGCGTAAGCAGTTTGGTCGCAGTATCGCGAAGTTCCAGAATACCCAATTCCAGTTGGCCGACCTCGAGGCACGCATCGAGTGTGCGTCACTACTTGTGCGTAAAGCAGCGTGGTGCAAAGACAACGGCCAGCCCTACACCGTTCCTGCCGCTCGTGCCAAGCTCTATTGTGCCGAGACAGCAATGGAGATGACCAATAAGGCCGTCCAATTCCACGGCGGATACGGCTACACCCGTGAGTATCCAGTGGAGCGAATGATGCGCGATGCCAAGATTACCGAGATCTACGAGGGTACCAGTGAGGTACAGCGTATGGTGATTGCAGCCAATCTACTGAAGTAAAAACGAGTAAATACATTCCTGAAATATGAAGATTTTAGTTTGCATAAAGCAAGTTCCAGATACCACTGAGATCAAGCTTGATCCAGTCAAGGGTACCCTCATCCGTACCGGTGTACCAAGTATTATGAATCCCGATGATAAGGGTGCTCTCGAGCAGGCACTACAGTTCAAAGATCGCTTCGGTGCCGAGGTTGATGTCATCACCATGGGACCTCCTCAGGCCAAGGCTGTTCTTTACGAGGCTTTTGGTATGGGTTGCGACAAAGGCTTCCTCATCACCGACCGCAAGTTTGGTGGTGCCGATACCCTTGCTACCAGCTACACCATCTCCCAAGCCATCAAGTCGCTAGATCCTTATGATGTGATCCTTGCAGGTCGTCAGGCCATCGATGGTGACACCGCACAGGTAGGTCCACAGATTGCCGAGCAGCTTGACCTCCCACAGATCACCTATGTAGAGCATGTCGATTATGATGGTAAGAAGACCCTCACCGTCAAGAAAAACCTTGAGGACGGTCACGAATACCTAGAGGTAGACCTCCCCTGCATGCTCACCTTCTTGGCATCGGCGTACCAGCCACGCTACATGAATGTCTCCGACATCATGACCGCCTTTGACAAAGAGATTGTAGAGCTCAACTTCGGCTCCTTCCCAGTTGATGAGACCCGCCTAGGGCTCAAGGGATCGCCTACCAACGTGAGCAAGTCCTTTACCAAGGGCGCCAAGGCCATGGGTACACTCCACGAAGAGCTCACCCCAGAGGAGGCTGCCGATATCATCTTAGAAAAACTGCAAGAGAAATTTATTATTTAAGAAGCGACTATGGAACAATATAAAGGTATACTAGTATTTGCAGAGCAGCGCAATGGCATCGTTCAGAATGTTGCCTTTGAGTTGCTTGGAAAAGCCCGCGACCTTGCCGATTCAATCAACGAGCAGGTAACAGCAGTACTCCTCGGTAAGGGAGTAGAGCCACTCTCAGAGCAGCTCATCCATGCTGGTGCCGATAGAGTGCTGGTGGTAGATCACGACCTCCTCAAGGATTATATCACAGAGCCCTATGCCGAGGCCATCTGCCATATCGTCCACACCTACAAGCCCGAGATCGTACTTCTAGGTGCTACCACTATTGGTCGCGACCTTGGTCCAAGACTTTCGTCAAGGCTTCACACCGGTCTTACTGCCGATTGTACTTCACTCGATATCAATGAGGAACGCAATCTGCTCATGACCCGTCCAGCCTTCGGAGGTAACCTTATGGCTACTATCATCTGTAAGAACAGCCGACCACAGATGTCTACCGTTCGTCCAGGCGTGATGCGCCGTAAGCCAAGCGATGCCAGTCGTAAGGGTGTGGTAGAAAAGGTGGAGGTGCCCTTTGATATTGAGAAGTGCCAGAGAGTTCGCCTGATCCGTAAAGAGACAGAGACCAAGACCCTCATCGATATCACCGAGGCCAACGTACTCGTCTCAGGTGGCCGTGGCGTAGGTACTGGCAATGGCTTCAGCAAGCTTCAAGAGCTGGCCGAGACCCTCAATGCAGAAGTCTCCTCTTCACGTGCTATGGTCGATGCTGGTATCATCGGTCACGAGCGTCAGGTAGGCCAGACCGGTAAGACCGTTCGTCCCGACCTTTACCTAGCCCTTGGTATCTCAGGAGCTATCCAGCACTTGGCCGGTATGGAGGAGAGCGAGTACATCATCGCCGTTAATAAAGATAAGTTCGCACCTATCTTCCAAGTAGCCGACCTCGGTGTGGTAGGCGACCTCCACAAGATCGTCCCTATCCTTACTCAGAAACTCCAAGCTCTCCAAGATAAGGAGCGTTGAGATGATGGAGTATCAGACCATTAAAGTGGATGGTAATGGGGCTATCACCACCATTACCATCCACCGTCCCGAAGCCCTCAATGCACTCTCTACCCAAGTGCTCGAGGAGCTCGGCGATGCCCTCAATCATCTAGCCCCCTCCACCCGCGTGCTCATCATCACTGGGGCGGGTCGCAGCTTTGTCGCTGGTGCCGATATCAGCGAGATGTCGCAATTCACCCCCGAGGAGGCACTCACCTTCGGTCAGCGTGGTGCCAAAGTCTTTCGCCAACTAGAGCTTCTTCCCATCCCCGTGATTGCCGCTGTCAACGGCTTTGCACTAGGCGGAGGGTGCGAACTCGCTATGGCGTGCGACTTCCGCATCGCCTCCGAAAAAGCAAAGTTCGGTCAGCCCGAAGTGGGGCTCGGCATTCCTCCCGGCTTCAGTGGTACCCAAAGGCTACCCCGCCTAGTAGGTGCCGGAGTGGCGAGTGAATTGATCTTCACCGCACGCATCATTCCAGCCGATGAAGCCCTTCGTATAGGGCTCGTCAATAGAGTGGTAGCTCCCGAAGAGCTGCTACCCACGGTCCAAGCGATTGCCGAGGAGATCGCCGCTAAGTCACCCCACGCCGTTGCCCTCTCCAAGATGGCGATCCAGCGTGGTCTGCAAGCCGACATCGATACCGCCATCGCCATTGAAAACCACCTCTTTAGCAACGCCTTTGCCTCTCCCGAGCAAAAGGAGGGGATGAGTGCCTTCCTAGAGAAGCGGACCCCAAAGTTTTAGATTCCAAAACCAATAATAAACAACAAGATATTATGAAAATCGTAGTACTCGGAAATGGCACCATGGGTGCTGGCATAGCACAGACTATGGCACAGAAGTCTCTAGAGGTGACTATGAAAGGTCGCTCTACAGAGTCCCTAGGCAGAGCTATGGCTCGTATGGAGAAAGGACTTAATCGTCAGGTAGATAAAGGACGTATGACCGCAGAGGATCGCGATGCTATCCTCGCTCGCATCACCACCACTACCGACTTTGAGCAGGTCAAAGATGCCGACCTCGTGATTGAGGCAGTGAGCGAAGAGATGGAGGTGAAGAAAGAGATCCTCACCCACCTCTGCTCTATCCTACAGCCCGAGGCGATCATCGCCACCAATACCTCCTCTCTCTCTATCACCGAGCTAGCAGCGGCTACCAAGCGACCAGAGAAGGTGATCGGTATGCACTTCTTCAACCCCGTACCAGTGATGAAACTGGTAGAGGTGATCACAGGCCAACTCACTAGCGAAGCGACCCTCACCACCGTGCTACAGCTCTGTGAGCAGCTTGGCAAGGTGGCAGTGAAGGTCAATGAAGCCCCTGGATTTGTAGTCAATCGTATCCTGATCCCTATGATCAATGAGGCGATCGGTGAATATGCCGATGGTGTCGCTACCGTAGAGGAGATCGATACCGCTATGAAGTTGGGTGCCAACCACCCAATGGGACCACTCGAGCTGGGCGACTTCATCGGGCTTGATGTATGCCTTGCTATTATGGAGGTGCTCTTCAATGAGTATGGCGATCCTAAGTACCGCCCTCATACATTACTTCGCAAGATGGTTCGTGCCAACCTGCTCGGCCGTAAGACCGGTAGAGGCTTCTACGACTACAGCAAGTAACCCTTATCTTACGATACCCATATCGGATGGTGAAGTGTCTCATGAGCTACTTCACCATCTTTTTTTTTGCTCAAAACCGAGAGGCTGTTTAAGAAGTTGAAGTGGCCAATTGAGAGTGCCCTAAAGATGGCTGTAAGTTGAGTTGCAACTAAGCATTTGCTTAGTTGCAACTCGTCATTTGCTTAGTTGCAACTCGGCGATTGCTTAGTTGCAACTAAACTTTTGTCTTGCTAAATCATGGATTTACACCTAAGGTTAGTGGCGTTTTTATTTGGTATATGAAGTCATTTTGTTTGGTACGAGAAACATTTTTGTTTGGTACATGAAATATTTTCGTTGGATATTTCTCCGATAATTCTTCTCTAAGGTCAATCAATCGGCTAATCTTTTGGACTTTAAGTGGTTAATATATTGTGTAGACCAAACTTTTTATCTATCTTTGCAAAAGTTTGTACTCTATATAAGAGAAATAGGGTGGAAACTAAAGATAAAGCCTTGCATTGTCAAGGTAGAGATGTAACATTATTTTATTCACCAATTTTTAAATGAAAAATTACTACGAAGAAGTAAAGCCTTTGGAAGGCTTTGATTGGGACAGCTTCGAGCGCGCTACGGAGGAGTCTCCTGAGAGCATCAAGAAGATGGAAGAGCAGTACGCTGCTACAATGGGAGAGGTTTCTGAAGGCGAGATTGTGACTGGTACGGTAGAGTCTATCTCTAAGCGCGAAGTTATTGTCGACGTAGGTTTTAAGTCTTTTGGAGTTGTATCATCAGCGGAGTTCCGCTACAATCCCGACTTAGCTGTTGGAGACAAGGTAGAGGTTTATGTTGAGGTACAAGAGAACAAGGAGGGTCAGCTAATCCTTTCGCATCGCAAAGCTATGCAGGCACGTGCTTGGGAGCGTATTAACGAGGCAATGGAGAAGCAAGAGGTTGTTAAGGGCTTCATCAAGAACCGCACTCGCGGTGGTATGATCGTAGAGATCTTTGGTATCGAGGCATTCCTACCAGGTTCTCAGATTGATGTGAAGCCTATCCGCGACTTTGATGAGTTTGTTGGAAAGACTATGGAATTCCGTATCATCAAGGTTAATGAGGAGTATAAGAATGTAGTTGTATCACACAAGGCACTGATCGAAGAGGAGCTTGAGGCTCAGAGGTCTGAGATCATCTCTAAGCTTGAGAAGGGTCAGGTACTTGAGGGTACGGTTAAGAATATTGTACCTTATGGTGCGTTTATCGACCTTGGTGGTGTGGATGGTCTTATCCATATTACCGACCTATCATGGGGTCGTATCCGCACTCCAGAGGAGGTGGTTTCTCTTGACGAGAAGATCAATGTGGTGATCCTAGACTTCGACGAGGAGCGTAATCGTATCGCCCTTGGTCTGAAGCAGCTCACTCCACACCCATGGGACAGCCTTGATGAGAATCTGAAGGTTGGCGATAAGGTAGAGGGTACTGTAGTAGTGATTACTGAGTATGGTGCATTTGTAGAGGTACTGCCAGGTGTTGAGGGACTTATCCATGTAAGTGAGATGTCTTGGACTCAGCACGTACGTAGCCCACACGATCTTCTGAAGGTGGGTGAGAAGGTAGAGGCACAGATCCTTACTCTAGATCGTGAGGATCGTAAGATGAGCCTAGGTATCAAGCAATTGACTCCTGACCCATGGGCTGATATTGAGTCTAAGTATCCTGTAGGTTCACGTCACACTGCTAAGGTTCGCAACTTTACCAACTTTGGTATCTTCGTAGAGTTTGAGGATGGTATCGATGGTCTAATCCACATCAGTGACCTTTCTTGGACTAAGCGTATCAAGCACCCAAGTGAGTTCACAAAGATCGGTGATGATATCGATGTAGTTGTTCTTGAGATAGATAAGGAGAACCGTCGTCTCAGCCTTGGTCACAAGCAGACCACTACAGATCCATGGGAGAACCTTGGTACTGTATTCTCTGTAGGCACTATTCACCAAGGTAAGATCGTAGAGCTTCTAGACCGTGGCGCAGTGATTGAGCTACCTCACGGAATTGAGGGCTTTGCAACTCCTAAGCACCTTGTGAAGGAGGATGGTAAGCAAGCTGAGCTTGGTGAGACTCTTGACTTCAAGGTGATTGAATTCAATAGCGACTCAAAGCGCATCATCCTTAGCCACAGCCGTATCCGTGAGGATCAGGAGAAGGGTGCTCGCCAAGAGGAGAGAGCTGCTGCACAAGCTACTCGTGAGATGATTCGTCAGGAGAGTGCTCAGGCTGAGAAGTCTACCCTAGGTGATATCGATGCACTTGCTGCACTTCGTGATAAGATCGAAAAGGCTAATAGTGAGGAGTAATATCTGGAGCTATTGCTAGAAAATTAATTAAATGGGGCGGTTTGTCTACGACGAGTCGCCCCATTTCTATTCTTTTACTTGACTATGGAGAATTATAAAGAGATCATCTACTACTCCTTAATTGGACTACTGGTCTTAGGGTTGATCTGCACCCATATTCCTACCCTGGCGCCACTAGGGTCGTGGGTGAGTCCACCAATTGCACTATTGCTCGGACTTATCTTTGCACTTTCATTCGGAAATATCGCCCCCAAGCTAAATAAGGCTATGAGCAAATACCTACTTCAGTACTCGGTGGTGGGTCTCGGTTTTGGTATGAACCTTTATAGCTCTGTAGCAGCAGGTAAGGAGGGTATGGTATTCACTATTATTTCGGTTATCGGTACCATGGTGGTGGGCTGGCTTCTAGGAAAGTATGTGTTCAAGATAGATACCAATACCGGTTACTTGATTAGCTCTGGTACGGCGATCTGTGGAGGAAGTGCCATTGCTGCTGTGGGACCGATTGTGGGGGCTAAGAGTGGGCAGATGTCGGTGGCACTAGGAGTTATTTTTATCCTCAATGCGATTGCTCTATTTATCTTCCCTCCTATCGGTAGAGCGATAGGAATGAGTCAGCAAGACTTCGGATTATGGGCTGCCATTGCCATCCACGATACCAGTTCTGTGGTAGGAGCTGGCGAGGCTTATGGGGATATTGCTTTACAAGTGGCTACCACGGTGAAACTTACTAGAGCCTTATGGATAGTGCCCCTAGCATTAGTCACCTCGTTTATTTTCAAACAAAAAGGGCAAAAGATTGCTGTCCCTAGGTTTATCCTATTCTTTATCTTAGCAATGCTTATCAATACTTTCCTATTGGGAGATTATCCTACATTTGGAGAGGTGGTAAGCAAGATTTCGAAGCAATGCCTAAATGTAGCCCTCTTCTTTATTGGGGCTGGGTTGTCTCGTGATGTACTCAAGTCAGTCGGGGCAAAAGCTCTTTTCTTAGGAGTTACCTTGTGGATCCTAATAGCCACTGGTACCCTTTGCTACATTTACTGGGTCTAGTTAAATGACAAAGAACCTCTTAAGGAGTTTTTCTTAGAAATTTAAAAAACCGCTCAAAGCCAGTGTATTAGACTCTGAGCGGTTTCTTTTTGCGGAAGCGGGGGAAAATGAACTTACGCCCATAACTTCCTATGTTTCACTCTCTTTATATACTCTAGGGGTCAAACTTGGGATAGATGGGATTGCAGATTTAATCCGCTCTGCCAATGATGAGAGTGAGAGTATAG
>OHCR01000575.1_pt1 | contig 20551 bp, 11 predicted proteins | sample 1566831 | NCBI WGS metagenome assembly OHCR01 (sample SAMEA3879516, study PRJEB24766) | human gut metagenome | biome: human-associated habitat; feature: feces | place: USA | collected 1985/1987
TCATGAGTGCATCGTAGCGGTGCATCTGCTTGATATATGCGTTATGCTGAGCCTTGGTCATCAGTTTCTGCGGGAAATACAGCTTGTATGGATCTATTACACCGCAAAGTTATACCTCTTTGCTAAGGGATCATCCCCGCAAACCTACCCAGTAGTAGGTACTGCTCACGAAACTACGGGGAGACGATGCCACTCTCCACAGAGGAATTTGGAATTTCCTCGGTGGAGATTTTTTATTTTCCACGGAGATACGGGAAAATTCTTCGGACTTATGATTTGAAACTTCGGAAGAATCAAACGAAACTTCGGAGGAATTTTTTCTTCCCCACCTGAAGAATAAAAAATAGCCACGTAGGGATTTGGGATTTTCCACGTGGCTATCGAATTAGAGATTAGAAGTTAGAGATGTGTAGCCCCATGTAGGGACGCACGGTCAGACGCAGACCATCGGAGCGTCCGTCGTAGTACAGCAATACGTGTAACGATTTGTAGGGACGCACGGTCGTGCGTCCGTTGTATCAAATGTTACAGCATCTTGATTTAACGGGGACGGACGCACAGACCGTGCGTCCCTACAAGTCGTTACTCGTCACTAGAGTCACTAGACAGATCAGTCTCATGATACAGCAATCGGGGTAGCTCTCACTAGGAGGACTACCCCGATTACGTTATTTATATGCGACGAGCGCGTGTTCTTATCGCTGGAGCTTCTTGATCCAGCGGAGACCGTCGGCGGACTGTACGTCGAGCAGTACGACGTCCGTCTCGGGCATCTCGATATCTACCTGCGTCTGACCATCGGTCGTGGCACGCTCTAGTAGATAGCCCTGTACGCTGTATAGCTGGTAGCCTGCGATACCCTTGTCGTAGGAGATACGATAGCCCGTAGCGGTGCGCTCGATGGCTAGCTCAGGCTGGTGATCCTGCTGCTCCTCGTAGCGGATATTGCCGTACGACATACGTAGCTCGAAGCGGCGTCCGTCACGCTCGCTATAGCCGTAGCTGTAGGTCGGGTTGGCGAGCAAGTCCTGCTCGGTGCCTCGCAGACGGTCGTAGAGCGCCAGCTTGTCAAAAGGCTTCTCCGCCAACGTCGTGAAGTCTAGCGTGAGCATACCATCGGTAGGTGCAAAGACCCCTAGCTCGACCACGGCACTAGGCACATTGGTCTGTACGAAGTTGCAGGTGCTATCGGTCGGGCTGATGAAGTAGACAAGCGGAGCTGTCTGCATGCCCTCCGGTGCAATCATCGCAGGTATCGGTTCATCCGTATCTTCGGGTAGCAGTACCGCTGAGGTGTAGCCACCCTCGGCATCGGAGACCTTCACTGCGACATGTCGCTCGGGTTCCTTGCTCGACTCCTCGTCCGTACTGCGTAGCTCCGCACCCTTTCCTTCTAGACTATTAGGATCTACAAGCACAGAGTACTTTGGTGCAGTAGGAAAGTAAACATTGGGCGTCCCATCCAACCTAAGCATAACCATAAAGGCTTGCAGTGGTGGAATCGTTTTGAGTGCATCATCGCTCGTATCCCCAAATATTTGCTGACCATAGTAGCGCCAAGCGCCATCGGTGAATATATAGATACTCTTTGTGATGTTATTCTTGTTCACCTCAAAGAACTGATCAGCGCTTATGGGACTCATGAACGGGTTACCCACGATAACATACTTATCAGACTTGGAGCTGGAGGTGAGCTTCATCGTGTAGCCCTCTATCTCCTCTTCGACCCAGTCTAGGTCAGACCCTTCACCAGCAGGCTTCCCTGTCGATGCTCTAGTCCTACCTATCGCATTGGTCTTGTCATCCTCAAAGAGGAAGCGGTAGTCCAGTACGGAGTCTCTCTTGACCGAATCCACCTTAGTAACTGGCTTTAACGTGTTCAGGTCAAAGTAGGCGAAGTAGGATCTCGGCTCAGGATATGAGTACATAAGCTTACCCTTATCATCAAACACATACCAGTTCTTGTAATAGCGGTGTAGTGGATAGTAGGGCGCACGCTCCTTGTTCTCATAGTAGGGCAAGCGGATGATACCATCTAGCCCATCGAGGTTCTTATGGTCGTCAGCGCCTTTCTTGCCAGGGTGGTAACCCTCCACCTTGTATGCTAAAGCGTGATTGTAAGCTACCATAGGACGTCCCAGCTTGTTCATTGGGATGTCGAAGGAAGCCTCTTTAGGTCTTTCTCCATAAAACTTTACCTTGAGGTAGCGCTGATAGGTGAGCGGGTAGCCAGCTAGAGAGAAGTCTCCAGTGTAGACATTCTTGAGTGGCGTAGCAATCATATACCAACGGTCTCGCTCTAGGGGACGACCGTAAGCACCTGGATGGTCAGGATCCTCGTGCGCTTGGATAGAACCGTCAGACTGTACGACTCCAAAGTTGTAGTCGATAAAGGCGCGCGAGTACTCAGTCAGTAGCTGAGGCTGACCTAGGGCAGAGCCGAAGTGGAAGTAGATATCGTTGCACACAGGCTCTCCGAGTGGCTCTCGGATCGTCTTCTTTGGGTCTAAGTTAGGATAGAATTTGTCAACCACTGCAGGGAGGTGTACATCGGTACACTTAGCAGGAATAGCATTAGCTGGTTTACCCTTCTTGTCGACCCAGTTCTCAAAAGAGTTCCAGTCTGCGGACTTAGCATCCTGACGCCACCATAGCTCGGGTGGAGCAACAGATAGCCTGAAGGGCACCGTCTGCGGTGCTGTTGTGCCATCGCACGGCACCGCTGTGACTTTGAGCTGCCACTCTCCAGAGAGCGGCAAGTCTGCGACACCAATGGTGACCTTGCGACCATGATGCTCCTTTCCATCTGGCTGTGTCCAAGTGTACTCAGACTCAGGCGTGACGGGCGGACACTCTAGCTTAATAGTATCCCCCACGCAATACTTGGTATTAGCAGCACCAATGATGAAAGAGGAGCCTCGCAGATCGTTCATCTTGATGATCTCACCACCATTGTCTAGAGGACACTTATCTGTGCCTGTCTTAATGTAGAGACTATACTCAGGCTGAATCTTATCGCCAGTGAGTTTCAATTCAACTGAACTACCCTGCTTCGTCGCGGGGAGCGTCTCACTTGCGTAGAGCTTGTTTTTATCCTTGACATCTCTAAGCTCTACGAGGGTCGCACCTACCGTATGGATTGGTAGTACCGATACATAGGCAGTCTCACCGCTCTTACAGATATAGGTGTAGAGGTGCTCCGGATCATAGGTGGGCGGCGTCGCCTCGACGGTGAACTTGACCCCTAATTTGTCAATACAAGGTAAAATGTCTCCCCAGCTACGCTTGTAGTTGTACTTGATCTCAATATTAGAGCTGGTCCAAGGCAACTCTACATAGCAGTCCTCAGGGCTTCGATCATCCACATTGTCAGGATCAAAGTCGGTAACGCCAGTCTCAATCGTGTTCACATATTGCATTGGATGATCCTCGGGTCTAGTCTCCTGTACGACGTGTGCATAGACTCTGATTGGCTTACCATTAAGCAGTAGTATCTTACGAGACTTCGCTCCTCGGAAGGGGTAGACACGCATCGTCTTGCAGTCGACCTTCTCGAACAGTTGAGGCTTTAAGTCCTTAGCATCGTCAGAAATCTCATACTTTACTGATTGATAGTTGACCTTAAGTTCGACGGTTTGAGTTTTCCAATTATCACCATCATGGCAGAGGGTGTAGAAACCTACTTTAAATTTGTAATCGCCCTCGGGTACCTTGACATCAAAGTAGGGCTTCATATAGGGATTGTCTGCTGGTGCCGAAGCGCTAGGAAATGGAAAGAACAAAGCACTCTCGTGGTCTACCGAGACCTCAATAGTTTCTCCAACCTTCGGAAAGTACGCATTATTCTGAGGATTATACTCCCGAGGCGCGGACACAAGCGTGACCTCTGCTTGAGCAAATTCAGTCTTAAAAGGCTTATCAAAATGCACCTCCTGTAGCGACAAGGCGGGGACCATCCGCACCTCTCCAGTACAATAATCTCTCACGCCAGGGCCATCCGCCTCGGGATCATCACGCCATCCAGACTCCTCATCCCACATCCGCTCAGGCTTTGAATCGGAATAGTACCAATGCCCCCTGAGAAACTTCTCTGCGAAACCAGTTATAGGCTTACCAGGTCTGAAGCCCATAGAGGATTCCTTACCACTTGCATCCCTCATATAGATCCAGTTGTAGCGATTGTACTCTAAGGCCCCGAGATCTTTGGGAGTTGTGTCGTTACTATCGGTAAAGGTTATTTCAGTACGACGACCCTTCACCTTGACAGGAAATTGCAAGTTCATTTCCTCAACAACATCTTTCTTTAGAGCGAAGGTCGGTTTATACTCACAGGGTTCGTCTTTACCATCTCCAACCATTTCAATCCAAGGATTCGGATCGGCTGACTCTTTTGCATCAAAAAGGTATTGTGCATTAGAATAGTCCGAGTTTTCCGGGTCCGTTGATCCTTTCACACGAATAGCTATACCTATCTTTACTTTATCATTGAGAGGTAAAGCAAACTGAGCGTTGTAATAGAGCTCATCAGGAGAGGGCGAGTCGTCTGGCACTTTGACAAATAGATGTGACCTCTCGACTGTCTGTCCAGTTGGCTTGCCATTATCATCATAAACAGGATCCTGAACGAGCCAACAGCCATAGGTACCTTCAAATGTGGGGGCCGTTTTAGCTTCTTTTAAGTCCAGCCAGTTGAGATTATCCTGCCCCTTCATATAGCCATAGTAGTAGTCATAAGAGACACATATGGCAATATCAAAGTACTTAGCTATAGAGTCTATCTCAGAAGAGTAGTAGCGTGGGACTATTCCTTTATCACGGTCAAAAATTCTTGTGGAGAGCCAACGCGACGGATTTGCCTGAGAGGTGTGTAGCTGAGACCACTTCGCATTAACGTGGAACTCATTAAGACCTACCCCTACCTCACGGACAGAGCTGCTTACTGTCTCCACAGAGCCATTGGCATCTGAGACCTGCAGCGTGTAGCGTCCTTTAGGGAGATTGTAGATAATGGTCTCTTCCTTCTGACTTGTAAACAAGATCTGCTGTCCTTCGTACTCTGGAGGGTATGCTGTCAACTTGACTGTGTAAGGAGCTTTACCTCTAGAGAGGGTTAGCCTTACTTGACCAGTTCCTCCACGGAATCCCTTAATAGTGGCGCGAGTTGTGGAGCGAACACTAAGCTGCGCCTCTGCCGTGGTGGGTATCAGGCAGAGCGCTGAGATGACGAGGAGGAGACTCCATATAGTGCGCACTAGTGTCGTGCTGTTGTATTGCTTCATAGCCTATATCATTTATAGGATGGATTTACTTAGTAATGTGTGTCAGCGTCGATTGTATCTAGCTAGCCTTTTACTCTAAAGGATCTTCATTGCCTGCGGGGGGTTGTACATCCTTTGGGGTCAGCGTTATCTTGTAGAGACGATTGCGGTAGACACTCTTGCCTGATGGCTTAAAGGTGCCTGATGGCTTTACGTAGTCTTCAGCCCTGTCCTTATTTGCATTATCATCCTTGCCGTTTAGAACATCAAAGTAGAGTTTTTTTTCGGCTTTGTGCTGAACAGCACCATCGTTCACAGCTATATCTAACCACGGACGGATGTTGTCATAATGATACCATATAAACCATAGGTAAAGAGGCTTCACAGATTCATCCTCTGGCACGAGCTTCTCGGGGATATAGAAGTACATCCTATAGTCCAGCAGATAGCCACCACCCATGGGTACTCCCTCAGTCCTAACCTTTTCAGCTATTTTGTCATAGCCTATGACAAAGCGTTTCTGTGGGCCTGTACCTGCCACATATTGATCAGACTCTCTACCGAGAAATTCTATTATGGTATCCTGAGCACTAGAGTAATCCTGTATAGGGAAGAGACTGACATTCGTAGGCATATCCCCAATATGAGGTCCATAGGGGTGCTGAAATCTCCATGGGCCTATCCATTTCAGTTCCTCTTTTCCATTTTCATCCCAAGAGAGCCATATACACTTCTTGTAGATTAGCTCGACCTTAGCAAAGGTGCGCAAGAGTTCAATACCTGTCGTACGACCATGAGGATTAGGAAGCTGGATCTGGCGCGGATGGTCCTTGGTACCCCCCTCGGTGAAGTCTACATGCTCATACTCGGCAGTCATCGGAGAGATGACATCTATATATGGATTGCTCTGATTATAGCGTCTTCCTTGATGCGTATCGCTGAATCGTCTCGTGACGGGGATACGGATCTTCTTGAGATCGTCTAGCGTCTTAGCCTCCGTGAGTGCTTTCTTGAGAGCTTTTTCAGCTTCTATTTCTCTCCACTTCTCGTTATCATACTTCTCATGACGGTCGGGACCTGGATCTAGAGAGGCTCTATTCGTATAGGCACCCTCGTTAGCTACGACAACGAGGTCGTAGTAGCCTAGCTCCGACTCTGTGAGTCGAAAGGTGATCTGAGCCTTGCCACTTTTATACTTATAGCTGATTCCATCATCTTCTGAACCTGTGCTATAATCGTATGCGGGTCTCGGAGCCAGATTGGTAAAGAAGACATTCTTCTTGATTATTCCGTTTTGGATCAGGAAGATGCGCAGATCGTTCACATAGTCCTCACGATTCGTCTTGTCGGAGTTGATGCTGTAGTCATCGCCTTGCACACGTAGTCCTTCGTCGCCACTAGGAGCTAGCGAGAACGTCAGTGAGAGGTACTTGTTACCGTCATCCTCCTCCCCGAGACTGTTGTAGTCCCGCACACAGCTAGCGCAGGTGAGGAGCGTCCCCAAGGTAAAGAGGAGCGTATATATATAGGTATGTCGTAGTCTATTCATAGTGATGTGACAACGTTGGTGTGTAGTGTAGTGAACTTAGAGGACTATCTCGTAGGAGTGTACCATCCAGCCATCGATGATTATTTCTACAGCGTAGTGCGTGTTGTCGGGGAGGTTCTTGAGACGGATCTCAATGTCGTACTCAAACTGACACTCAGGGCGATACTCCAGTTTCTTGGCCAGTAGCTCCTTGAGATTGTACGTAAAGATCTTAGCTCCCGTATCGGAGCGCACGAGGCTCAACTGGGGCTTTGTCTTCGGATCATCTAGTCGTAGCGTGCTCAGGCGGGTGCTACGTGTCGTACCCTCATTGGGTAGTGGCGCCTGATAGATGACATGCTTGGTGGGATTGGTCAGCTGACCCATGAAGTCGTAAGCAGCGTTGTTGTCCTCGATCTCTATATGGAGCGGATAGATGATTTTGCTGGGTAGCTCGGTAAGAGATATATCAAAGTCGTTGCTGTAGCGCGTTAAGTTTGGCGCAACGGGAATTCTTGTCGTGATACCACCTCGAGGCTTAGGACATACGACAGTGTCTGTGGCGAAGTAGAGTGGCTCGGGCAGTAGCCCCTCATGTCTATCTTGCTCGTTGAGCTGAAGTGCTAGGCGGCAGTCGGGATGCTTATTGCCCGAGGCTGGTGCTAGGTCACTCATGGTGTAGTGCTGGGGAGTAGCACCCACCCAGATGGTGTAGCGATAGGTCTCCGTGCACTCGTTCGGTACAGGGATCTCTATGGCCGTGGCAGCCGTTAGGTCGGTTGGCTCTAGATGCTTGTATGCGATGATCTCTCCAGACGAAGGGACACTGATGACGATATCCATGTAGCCCGCCTTGCCTATGTAAGCCGAGTCAGACATACAGGGCGTCTGCATATAGGGTGTGAAGACCAATATCGTGGGGCACTCGCCTCGGTCATATACGAGCTTATCACAGCTGACGAGTGATAAGACGAGGAGGGGTAGCAGGAGTATACTATATATAGTGTGTCGCTTCATAAGATGTAGCAGTGATTGAGAGATCAGGTGTGTCGGTGTAGGGGGAAAAGGGTCGGATCGTAAGGCTAACGATAATGGGGAGGGGAAAGACGCGTAACGATTTGTAGGGACGCACGGCTAGTGTCTAGCTAGAGGTCGTCCGTTGTCAAACGACAAAACGTATAGTCCGTTGTCTTTAAGCTTTAACGCTGTATCCTTTGATACAACGGGGGTGTGTCAATAATCCATTTATCGTTTGAGAGGGGTCGAGGCGGGGAATTTTATTAAGCAGCGACCCTGAAGACGTTTTTCGACAAGTAGGACCTGAAGTGTGTAAAAGTGATCACATCGGAGTGCTCAGCACCCTCTTTGCCTCTCGAAGTAGCGTCTCGAGAGGATAAAGGGTTATTTTCTTGCGTTTTCTTGAGTTGGGCAACCACTTTTTTGAGATTGAAGGCTATGGCGAAAAAGGCAAAGTCCATCAGAACTTTGTCTTGACCGAAGTGACGGAAGCGTCGATAGTACATATTGTTTTTCATCTGTCCAAAGACTGACTCGGGTTCCACAGATCGTCGCTTTCGATGCTTGATGCCTTTCTCTGAGGTAAGCAGTGTACGAGCTTTTTGCTTGTAGTTGTTAAGGCGATGGTTAACGCTGATCTTGCGCCTATCTTCCTTACCTTTGTAGCATTGACTTCGTAATGGGCAACCCTTACAGTTTTTTGCTTCGTAGATAGAGCTCTCTGAAGTATAGCCGGTACTGGTCTTTGTGGTAGTAGTCTCACGGAACTCTAGATGCTGCCCCATCGGGCAGACGTAATAGTTCTCCTGAGCGTTGTAGTATAAGTGGTCGGGGAGAAAGGGGTTGTTTTTGTAGTGAGGACGCTGCTCTTGATGAAAGTAGTTGTACTTGACGTAAGCATTCATTTCAGACTCCTCCATAAAGCGGTAGTTCTCCTCTGAACCATAGCCTGCGTCAGCTACAACCGTGGTCGGCAGATGATCGTAACGCTCTTGAAAGCTTTCTAGAAATGGTATGAGGGTACAGGTGTCCGAGGGGTTGGGGAAGAGAGCATAGTCAGTGATAATTTGGTTTTCTGTAGCAATCTGTAGGTTGTACCCAGGCTTAGCCAGACCCTTACCTTTGGCGTCTTCTTTCATACGCATAAAAGTCGCATCGGGGTCGGTCTTAGACATAGAGTTGCGCTTGTCTAGCTGGTCGAGACGTTGGTCGTACTCAGCGAGCTTGTCTCGGTGCTCCTCTAAGGTTTTAATCTGCTTTTTGCGCTTTCTATGTTCGGCTTTTGCCTCTTTGGTCTCAGGGGCGGGTTCCTTGTCAAGAGCTTCCTTAAGCTCCTCCACGATAGAGGTCAGCTCAGTCGGTGTAAACTCTACGACCTCTGGCTTTGCTTGCTGATCCTGGATAATGACATCATCGATTTGTTGCAGTAGGACACGCAACTTCTCCATAAGGTTTGACCGATAGCGCTCTACGTTCTTTCGCCAAACGAAGGTGTATTTGTTTGCCTTAGACTCGATCTTTGTCCCATCGATATACTCAACATCTAAAGAAATCAGACCTCTCTCTGCTAGTAGGAGTACCAGTTGTGTAAAGATCTCATTGATCTCTCGCTTGACACGATTGCGAAAGCGATTGATCGTGATAAAGTCAGGCTTCTCACCCCCAGCGAGCCAGATGAAGTGCGTATCTCTGAGGAGGCGCTTCTCCATCTCACGGCAGGAGTATACATTGTTCATATAGGCGTAGATGATCACCTTGAGCATCATCTTAGGGTGATAGGGGCTACGACCCATCGTGTAGTAAAGTTTTTTGAATGGTTCTAAGTCCAAACCATCTACAATAGCACTGATGAAGCGCACAGGATCATCCTCGGCAATGTCCTTGTCGACTCTTTCTGGGAAAAGGACTATTTGATTCTGTATATAGGGCCGGAAGTGTCGTTTTTCCATTAGTTAGGAGCTTCTCATTTATACCGCTAAGTTACTAAAAACTAATCAGATATGCAAGCGATAAGCCCTAGGAATGAACACCGAAAGATGCAAGATTCTCTGTCTTTTACCTTCTGTTGAGGAGAGACTTTTGACACACCCCCCTACAAAGGGATACTCGTCTGTCAAGTATGGGCGCACACGTCCGTGCGTCCATACTTGTAAGACAGTATCTTCTCATTAAAGACCTAGTTCTATATCGTAGCTATGTACATTCCAAGGAATGACATTAACCTCTACCGCTAGATAGGTCTCCTTAGGAGTATTGAAGTCCCCTGGTACATAAGGAGGTGTATTGGGATCATCCTTTGGCTTAGGATCAGGGTTCTGTTGAGGATCGGTGGTATCAGGATCCTCTGGGTAGAGCGGGTTCCAGTTGAGACCAAGCGTCTTAAAGCCCGTGACACTGATGTGGTAGATGTTGTTGCGATATGCAGGAGCATCTAGCGTCTTAGCGACATTATCAGGATTGACAAAGACATGGTAGAGTACCTTGCCCTTCTCAAACTTGGTGTACTTTTGGCTGGGGACATTTTCGTAATCACGTTTACTCGGTCTATCTTTAAACCTTATATCAACGTAGAAGAGACCATCCTCGCCTCTGTAGAAGGTGCCATCATGACCTGCCTTTTGGAACAGTCTTTTCTGGTAGTCGTTGTAGAATAGATCTAGATTAGGCGTAAACTTCGTACGAACCAAGACATAAGGGGTGTTACCACGGCGGAAGTCTCCTGAGTAGTTAGCAATTGTCTGTCCAGCCTCACCAAACTTGTGGCTAGCCTCAAAGATGAAAGCACTGCTCTCAAGGCTCTTCTTACCAATCTCTAGAGCGGCGGTTAGATTATCAGCGACAATAGCTGCACGAGGAGTCGTGACAGTGCTATGTAGATCGCTATAGTCGTAAACCTTAGCCTGATCAGCATAGTTGGTTAGCTTGCTCTTATCAGCAGGATCAACAGCTGGAAGGAAGTTGTATCCAGGAGTGATGATGCTACCAGCCTTATTCTTCTGCTGGCTAATGTAAAAAGCCTTCTCACCTTGAGCTACGGCATAGGTGATATTGCTGATTGTACCAAGCACAGTACCATCTTGGAGTTTGATGTCATAGCTATCCTTTGTCGTCGTTAGGATCACACGAGCTACGACACGCTTGACACTCACCTTTGCGAGGTTCTTAATGCCTTGTATAGCCTCCTCCTTGGTGGCACCATCCTCGACATCAATCTTGCACTCATCAGCGTTGGACATCATAATAAGATCCTCCTTCGCTGCGTTTGGACGAGCCACCTGAGCCGTTGTCATATTCTCAACAGCCTTGGCATAAGCTTCGTTGAAATGAGCGGGCATAGACTTCTCAAGAGTCTCGGTGATCGTCTTAGGAGCATTGATGAGAGCGTAGATCTTCTTTGCGCCTGGGGTGGTGAGGATAGCCTTGTTAGGCTTGATGGTGATGTTGGTGTCATCAGTCGCCTTGTCGATCTTAAAATCAGCCATCGTGTATTGACCATAAGAGACCGAACCATCGCCGACGACATAGACGGCAATAGTCTCGATGGCATCCTTGCCATTCCAAGTACCCTTGTAGTTAAACTCCTTGTCATCGTCACTTTTTCCAGCGCGCAGGCTAGACTGTAGGTTGATCGCTACGCTGACGTAGGTCGTGCCCTCATTCTGAGGCTCTTTCTCATCCTTCTTGCAGGAGGTCAGAGCGACTAGGCCGATCGTTAGTAGGCCTAGCAATGTTCTTACTGTTCTGTTCATTATTCGTTTATTATGAGATTGATATAAAGTTTCTTCGATGTGTCACCGAAATTAATTCGTTTAAGGGTATATTCTATGCAAAGGTAGAAATAATATCGCGATCGGTGTCTCAATAGACTTGACATATTCGGTATTTCTTTTGACATAATCGGTATTCCCTCGTAGAAATAGAGATTAGAGGTTAGAGATTAGAAGTTAGAGAGCGGAGTGATCGGAGCCATCGGAGCCATCGGAGCTATCAGAGCTATCAGAGCTATCAGAACCATCGGAACTCTAACTTCTAACCTCTAAGCTCTAATCTCTAACCTCTAATCTCTAATTTCTTAGATCGCTGGCAGGCTCATGCCAGTGATGCGTCGGTAGAGGTCTAGCGCGTAGGGATCGGTCATGCCAGAGATGTAGTCGAGCGTGCACTGGAGCTTGCCGTAGATCGACTCTTCGTGCAGGTTGTACTGGCTGCTCACCAGCGAGAGGAGCGTACGACTGTAAGCATCGTCTGGGTGTAGGAGCGAGTGCATCAGTTTGTCGATCAGCTCTGAGAAGATCCGATGCCCCGCCAGCTCTACGTCTATCACCGCCCGCGCCGTGTAGATCTCACTCTGCGCCACTGCGCTATTGGCTCGGTAAGCCGCATAGAGCCTCTCGGGCATTCGACTAACCAGCGTCCCAGTGAAAGCGCCCCGCAGTATCTCCTCCTCATGCTCTATGAAGACCTCGGCACATGCCTCCACAAGGATATTGATCGCCTTGGCTCTCAGGTAAGCTATCCGTTCATTACGATCGCCGATAGCCTCCATCGTGGCTAACACATGGTCGTGGCTATCTGTGGGAAAGTAGCGCAGGAGCAGATCCACCGTACGTTCGTAGCTCAGGATGCGTAGCTTGTAAGCATCCTCCACGTCCATCACTTGATAGCATATATCGTCAGCTGCCTCCACGAGGTAGACCAGCGGGTGACGCACATAGTGCCCCGTGGCGGGATCTACGGGTAGGATGCCCAGATAGTCCGCCACATCGAGGTACGTAGCCCGCTCTGACTGGAAGTAGCCAAACTTCCCGCTCTCAGGCGCCCTAGCCGACGACCAGGGGTACTTGACAATAGCTGCCAGCGTGGTGTAGGTCAAAGCAAAGCCCCCAGGGCGGCGCCCCTCAAACTGATGTGTCAGCAGGCGAAAGCCATTGGCATTGCCCTCGAAATAAGCGAAGTCCTCCCACGAGTGTCCCTCCCCTACTACGGCATCATACCATTGGCGTCCGTTGCCCTCGGTGAAGTAGGCCCGTATCGCCCGCTCGCCACTATGCCCGAAGGGAGGATTGCCCATATCGTGTGCCAGACAGGCCGCCGAGACGACCGTAGCGATGCTACCCCGATGAGGCGTATCCTGATTGTCCGTCAGGCGACACGCTATGTAGTTGCCCAGACTGCGTCCCACGCAGCTCACCTCCAGACTATGCGTCAGGCGGTTGTGCACAAAGATATTCTTAGGCAGGGGGAAGATCTGCGCTTTGTTTTGCAGTCTGCGAAATGGTGCCGAGAAGATCAGACGATCGTAGTCTCGGTCAAACTCCGTGCGCATCTCCATGCCCCCAGAGAGTTGCGGAGCAGCTGCTCCAAAGCGTCGGTTAGAGATCAGCTGATCCCAATTCATTCTACCCATTATTATATATAGTGTATCTATTGTCTTTGTGAGAAGAGAGTTCTGAAGGCGTGATCCACCCGATCACACGGCACGATCTCTATGTCGTAGTTCCGCTGCTGCAGGCTCTTAGCATTCGCCTTGGGGATCAGTATCCGCGTGAAGCCCAAACGATGCGCCTCCGCTATGCGTCGCTCGATGCGACTCACGGCACGTATCTCGCCCGCCAGCCCCACCTCGCCCGTCATGCAGGTCTTCGAGGGGACGGCTATGTCCAGATTGGAGGAGAGTACGGCACAGAGCACCGCTAGATCCACGGCGGTATCGTTGATCTTGATGCCACCCGTGATATTGAGAAAAACGTCCTTCTGTATGAGCTTGAAGCCGGCCCGCTTCTCCAAAACCGCCAGCAGCATGTTGAGTCGCCTCAGGTCAAAGCCCGTGGTGGACCGCTGCGGGTTATTGTAAATAGCCGAACTGACCAAAGCTTGCGTCTCGATCATGATCGGGCGGATACCCTCCACGGCGCAGGCGACGACGACTCCACTGAGTCCCTCCGTATTGCCCGAGATAAGATGCTCCGAGGGATTGCTCACAGCGACTAGCCCCGAGCTATTCATCTCGTAGATGCCAAGATCGTCGGTAGAGCCAAAGCGGTTCTTATGACTACGCAGGATGCGGTAGAGATGCTGCTTGTCGCCCTCAAACTGCAAGACCGTGTCCACCGTATGCTCTAGGATCTTCGGACCCGCTATGGAGCCCTCTTTGTTGATATGACCAATGACGATCACAGGGATGCCACTGCTCTTGGCAAAGTGCAGGAGCAGGTTGGCACACTCCTTAATCTGACTGATGGAGCCTGGTGAAGATTCGGAGCGTGCGGTCGTAACCGTCTGAATACTATCGATGACCAGCAGATCAGGCGCTATCTGTAGAGCCTTCAGGAGTATGTTGTCCAGGTCGGTGTCGCAGTAGATGAGGCACTGCTCCGAGTGTATGCCGATGCGGTCGGCACGCAGCTTGAGCTGCTGGGCACTCTCCTCGCCCGATACGTAGAGCGTCTTGAGCTCTGGGCAGCGCAGTACGGTCTGAAAGATCAGTGTAGACTTACCAATACCTGGCTCACCACCCAGCAAGGTGAAGGAGCCCTGCACCAGTCCACCACCGAGGAGGCGGTTTAGCTCCTCGTCGTGCAGATTTACTCGACTCTCCTCGCTTCCCTCGATCAGTTGTATGGGGCGCACCTCCTCCGAGTGAAGCCCGTCCCACGTAGCACCCTCATGGATCTGCTTGAGCTTGCGCTGTATCTCCTGCGCTGGTGTCGAGCGCCCCGAGGTTGCCTCCGGCTGAGCCAGTTGCTCCTCGATCGTGTTCCACTCTTGGCACTCGTTGCACTGCCCTTGCCAGCGACTGTAGGTCGCACCACAGGCACTACACTTATATATAGTCTTAACCTTTGCCATCTGTCATGCTCGCTCTAGAGGACATGTGGAGCAGCGCAGCAAGCCACCCTGCTTAGAGATCTCACTATAAGGCACCTCCTCAACGGTCATGCCAGCCACCTCACGGAGGTAACGCTGCAGACGCTCGGCACCCGCCTCGACACAGACCACTTCGGGAGAGAGGGAGAAGAAGTTGGTATGCATCTCGACAGCCTCCTCAGCGGTGATGGTCAGTAGCTTGTCCTGGCCAAAGACCTCGCCAATGATCCCGCGAGCCTCTCTGGAAGCGACTCCCTCGGGATAAAAGACGGCGAAGCCACGCCCCACCGGCTGGAAGGCGCAGTCTAGGTGCAGCACACCACGCAGAGGATCCTGGTCATGCTTGTATAGTGGTACGGGTACGATGCGCTTGTGCGGGAAGAACTCACGGAAGAAGTCCACCGCGCGATCATTGGTCCTCGTAGTCTTGAACTGCCCAAAAGCTCCTGGCTCGCAACAGCCCACGAAGAGGATGTCATCATAGAGGATCACGTCGCCCCCCTCGACACGTACCTCGGCGGGCAGATGCAGCACGCTACTCGGCTCGAAGAGATCGTAGATCGATGCAAAGGCATCTACCTCTCGTCTCCTATCGGGGATCATGTGTGCCACAAAAAGGTGCTCGTCGATCACGAAAGAGACATCTCGCGCGAAGATCTGATTGCACGCCTCTATTGGCTCAGGACGATACACCTCCACGCCGTGGCGCTGTAGGATAGCGAGGAATCCCTCCATCTCACGTACCACCGCCTGCTCCGTGGGGTAGTCGCCCCGTAGCACCGCTTGGTAGCTCTTAGCGTCGTAGGTCTCCTCCAGTGTCGGCTGCCTGCCGAGCGCATGAGGCAGCCCGAGTACGACTTTGCGGAGCTGGTTCGTTTCGTTAGTCACGTGAGGTATGAGTCGTTTGCGTTGTTTGTCTATCATATCAGTTGCTTAGCGGCTCCCTGCACAGCAGATGTGCGGGGAGCTTTATTCTTTCTCTGACAAATATAGGGAAAAGTGAGAAGTTAGAGATTAGAGGTTAGAAGTTAGAGATTAGGGATCGGAGCTATCAGAGCTATCGGAGCCATCAGAGCTATCGGAGCTGTCGGAGCAATCGGAGGGAGCGGAGCTGTCGGAGCGATCAGAGCCAGCGGAGCTATCGGAAGGATCGGAGCTATCGGAGGAGTCGGAGAGGAGCGGAGGGAGCGGAGAGTTGTCGTGAGATGGGCGTAAGTTGCGGGTGCGTGTGCTATCTCTTGATTTTGTATTACCTTTGCGGTACGAGGGTGTGTCATTCCCTATGGGGGTGACTTCTCCTACCCTCCGTTGTCAAGTATCACCTTAGATAGTAATCATAAGTATATGAAAGGATTCAATCCCATAGGTAGTCTGGTAGTCCTCATTGGGGCTCTCGTACTCATTATCCCCGCTCTACTCGATAAGGGGGGGAATATGTTCAATCTCATCGGCTGTGTCGTGATGATTGCTGGATTTCTCCTACACATCTTCCTAAACAAGCGGATTACCACTATCAAGGAGTAACCTCTCCAAGTGCCTGACTTGGCACGGACTCCTGACCTACTATACAGCCCCAAGGCTATCGTCGAGGGCTTGCCTTGCTCACACGTAAGACAAGTCTCTCGCGTTCGTATATAAGGTTCCCCCTAGTCACCCTATCCGCTCAGTCTATGTACTACAACAAGGCAATCCTAATAGGCTTCGTAGGTGCTGATCCCAACGTACACTATTCGCGTCGGGGTAGTTGCCAGGCTACGCTACGCCTTGCAACCTCTGTATCGGGCTACACGAAGCGTGATGGCACACAGATACCAGACCGCACAGAGTGGCACACGGTTGTGATCTTTGGTACGCTGGCACAGTTTGTCGAGCGATGGGTGCGCAAGGGGTCTCATCTTCTCGTGGAGGGCGAGATACGCTACAACAACTACACAGATCGCCAGGGACAGGCGCAGGCGCGTACGGAGATTTGGGCGGACAAGGTCACTTTTGTAGATCGTCCCAAGCAGAGCGGTAGTCCAGAGAGCAGCTCTCCTCGCTCTACAGCCGAGCAGCCAGTATCGCAATCTGACCCTAGCGACGCCACCAGCTAGATCAGCAACAGCATAAGTCACAACAGTAGCAGCAATGGGTGATGCCTTCTTATTAAGCCTTTTCGGGGGAATTGTGTACAGCAATCCAATCGTTTGGATAGATGCTATACCGCTCCTGATCATCCTCTTCTTACTGCTTTGCTCCGCCTTTATGTCGAGCAATGAGGTGGCATTCTTTTCGCTCACCCCGCAAGAGGTGCAGCAGATCAAAGAGCAGGAGCACCCGAGCGATCCACGCCTACTGCGACTCTTATCACACTCGGAGCAACTGCTAGCGACCATCCTGATCGGCAATAATGCGGTCAACGTGGCGATCACGATCCTCTGCGCATGGTTTGTGGGGGAGCACTGGGACTTCTCAGCCAATCGTGTTGCTGGCTTTATCATCCAGACGGTTCTCATCACCTTCCTGCTCCTACTCTTTGGCGAAATCATCCCTAAGATCTACGCTCAGCGTCACCCGCTCTCCTTCATACGGATGACGGGTCCAGCCGTGTCTGCCCTTTACAAAGGAATCGCTTGGTGCTCCAAGGGCTTGATCAAGAGCTCTAAGCTCCTCGGCTCTAATGCAAAGAAGGGACACGAACTCTCTGTCGATGATCTCTCAGAGGCCGTCGCTCTGACTACCGAGGGAGATAATAAGGAGACGGAGATGATCCATGAGATTGTCAAGTTTTACCACAAGACGGCCGACGAGATCATGGTGCCGCGTGTCGATATGGTTGGTGTCAACTACCACTGGGCTTATCATCAGACGCTGAACTATGCGGTCGACACGGGCTACTCACGACTGCCTGTCTATGACGGGTCGCAAGATACGATCCGAGGGGTGCTCTATGTCAAGGACCTCCTGCCTCACATGCACGAGGAGGACACCTTCCCCTGGCAAAAGATCATCCGACAAGCTTACTTCGTACCTGAGAATAAGAAGATCGACACCCTGCTGGAGGAGTTGCAACAGGAGCGTATCCACATGGCGATCGTGATCGACGAATTTGGCGGGACCTCAGGACTGATCACGCTCGAGGACATCCTTGAGGAGATCGTCGGTGAGATCGTTGATGAGTACGATGATGAGGATCCGCCCTATGTACGGCTTGCCGAGGGGGTCTATCTGATTGATGGAGGTATGTCGCTGATAGATCTCTGCAAGTTGCTCGATGTAGAGCCTGAGTACTTTGCACCGCACTACGAGGAGGTCGACACGGTCGGAGGGTTATTCCTTGAGGTGCTACAGGAGATTCCTCAGGTGGGTCAGCAGATAACAATATCGGACATTGACTTCATCGTGACACGTATGGAACGCCACCGTATCATGCAACTCAAGATGCGTCTGCATCCCAAGGAGCAGTCCGATACTCAGTCCGATAGTCAGACTGAGACTCAGGCGTGACCTACTCACAGCTAGACCTGCCACTAGGGGGGACACTTTACATCGCTGAGCTGCCATCTGATGTCGCACCCAGCCTATCTACCTACCGCTCGCTAACGCACCAGCTACTCGACGAGGTTGTGCCCAGAGATACACCCTGGGAACTAAAACACCTCCCCTCTGGTGCGCCCTACCTTATCTCGCCTGATCATGACTATAGTATCTCCATATCCCACAGCGGTAGCTATGTGGCTCTAGCCTTCTGCGAGGGGCAGTACGGTATCGGCGTAGATCTACAGATCGCCAGTGATAAGTTGGCACGTATAGCTCCGAGGTTTATGTCTCCGATGGAGCTGACCCACTATGAACATCTTGTGGCAAGCGAAGAGCTACTCAAAGCACGCGAATGGCTCTACACGGTATGGGGGCTCAAAGAAGCTGCCTACAAAGCCTACCCGCTCCATGTCGAGCGAGACCTCGCGACCAACTACATTGTCTCTCCACCCAAAGCAAGTGTCTCTAGTGAGCTCTATAGTGACGAAGGAAATGGTCCAATTGTCCGTTACACCGTCTATGCCGACGAAGGGGACGACCGCCCTACCCTCCTCTCAGGCTACCTCCTCCGTAGCATCGCAACTGCGCCGTACCACCTCACCTACGTTCAGGCGGAGCAAGCGGAGTAGTCCAATGTAGGAACGCTCGAACGAAAGTGTCGAGTCGGAGGGCATCGGTTGTGTCAATGCGAGACGAGTATTGATGCCAAGGTGTTGACTCTGTAACCCCAAACGGGGACGGACGCCCTCCGACTCGGCACTAGCTATGCGTCCGTACAGTTTTTTGCCTCATCGGGTTACCCAATTTGCGGAGTCTAGGAGAAGAGATTACCATCCGACAATAAGTAAGGAGCGTGATAAGGATCTCTGTCCTTACCACGCTCCTATCTATAGATTATGGGTGCGCGCCTAGTCTGTTGGGTCGCGCTAGACCCATGATGAGACCGTATGTCCTATGACGCTATGGTCTCGTGAAGTGACTTTACTTGGTGATGTACTGTGTGAAGGTACCCGCTGCCGTCTGCATCACGACAACGTACTGACCAGCAGACAGCGTAGAGAGATCTACGACGCGTCCTGGCTGATCGATCTGCATCACGTTAGTACCATCGACGGTTAGAATACGGAGCGTCAGCACCTCAGCACTGTTCTCCACATATAGCTGCGCCGTAGCGTCAAGCTGCGTAGGATAAGCGACAGGCTCGAGACCACGCTCTACCTCGCTGACACCTACAGGAGCATAAGCACCTGCATCCTTGTAAATGACCTCTACAGTGTAGCTGTCGGTCGTATTGCCCGTAGCATCTTGGTACTCATTGGCAGTGATACCTTCAGCGATGACCTTCCCGTTCTTGAGGAGCTTATAGCTCTTGACCTTGGGGAATGGTACGGGTACCTTACCCTTGGCAAAGCAGGTGAAGTCGTTGTGCTGCTCTACATTCTCAGAGGGAGCGAAGACAAAGCGCATAGCGTGATACTCCTCAGGTACTGTAGAACCCTTGTAGTTGCCCTCGGGGTATGGCACAGCCCTTTGACCAGTGAGTAGGAAGGCGTCTACGTAAGGACGTAAAGCGTCGTTGGTGTTCTTGACACAGACGACACCTGCAGCGTTGTCATTGTTGGTGATACCATAGCCGATGAAGAGATCATTCATAGGATTGATCCTGAAAGGCTTGTCTAGAAGTACGGTAACCCACTCACCGGGCTTCCAGTCTTGTGGCACGTTGAACATCTGCTCATACGTGATACCAGCTATACCACCCAGCTTGTCATTCTCCTCGGTACCATTGCGCAGGATGATCGTGTAGCGCTGAGCATTTTGATTGTCAGGGACATTGATCAGAGAGTCGGGTACGAGACGTACGGCATAGAGCGTAGGAGTAGGCTCACCGACAAAGCGATCACTGGCGATACGTACCGTCAGGTTGTAGCGGTTGGGTGTAGCGTAGCGACCTTTGAGCTCAGCCTTAGGATGCTTGTAGGTGATAAACTCCATCTTGTCAGGATCGGGATAACCAAAGAGAGAGATCTCCTGAAGGTTAGCGGGATCGTGCCAAGTGACGATGACACCATTGCTACTAGCCTTGGCGGTAGCAGGCATCGTGTGTACAGCATTGCCCCAGTAAGCGCCCTGCTCGATGAGATCAGACTCGCCTGAGGTGTATGCCTTGCCTTCATTATGTCCATCATCAGGTAGCGTCTTACCACCGTAGTCGTAGCGTACCTGTACACCATAGACGACAGAGCCCTCACGAGCTTTGTCTCCGAGAGCTACCTCACGTGACTCGGTGTACTTATTGTCTGTAATCTCTGTGATAAAGGCTCCATTGCGATAGATGCGATAGAAGACCTTCCACTCAGCA